>Ga0209701_10002862_pt1 | contig 11259 bp, 7 predicted proteins | sample CZO8metaG_4_FD_188356 | JGI IMG/M metagenome (GOLD analysis project Ga0209701, IMG submission 188356) | Vadose zone soil microbial communities from the Eel River Critical Zone Observatory, Northern California, USA - CZOApr15con2H3.8 metaG... | ecosystem: Environmental > Terrestrial > Soil >...
CGCCACAGTTGCGCGCTATTCGATGCTCTATCGATTTTTGTGTAATGTTGTGCAACGAGACGGCGTTCAACCCGGTCCAGATCTGGCTTTCGGGCTTTGCTGCTATGTGCCGTTCCACAACAGTTGGTATGGCCTCTCTGTTGAGGAAACAAGAAAGCAGCAAGGAGAAAAGAGGGGAGAGATAACGTGATTTCATCTATTGAAATCACCCCATTGTAACCGGGAAAACTGCTAGCTATACTTTCAACAGGAGTGTATAGGGTTGTGTCCGCCTTATCTATTACACAGAAAAGGAGGTTCTCTTGCCCGAAAATGAGGAGCGGCATGTCACATCAGAGCAGGTTGTTGAGGTGTTGAAAACCTGCTATGACCCATGCTGCAAAGAACGCGCGGTGAGCGTGATCGAGCTAGGGCTGATTCAGGGTGTAAAGGTGGCTGAGAATGGGCACGATGTGCGTGTCGAGCTACTGCTTACCTCTGGTTGGTGTCCTTTCTCGACTCACTTATTGCAGATGATTGATCAGAACGTGCGCGCGATTGAGGGGGTTGGCGAGGTAGACACCGAGATCGTGTGGAGCACGGTCTGGACTCCCGAGCGTATGAGCGCCAGTGCGAAGGAGAAACTCACGCTGCCCATGGCGCAGTTGCTACCGCTGCGACAACGTCGTCTAGAGCGCGAGGCGCAGGCCTCTCAAAAGTCTATTTGATGAAAGGAGCACATCGTTCATGCTGGACAATGACGCCTTTGTATTTGACTCTGTGTGCCATGTCTTCAACTTTGACATGAACAATGCTTATGGCAAACCTGGCCAGATGTTCATTAATCACCTCTATGCTTTTCACCAGGTGCTCACACCTCCGGGCGAACGTATACTCGGCCCCGAGGAGTTTTTGCGCGAATGGGGTATCGATGAAATCGCCCGGATGGTCTTCGAGGAATCGGGAACGGATATGATTGTGGCGCAGCCGCTGCCACTCACAGACCTGTTCTACGATGGACTGTCGCAGTGGGAAAAGTGCGCGGCGATGGCGCAGAAATATCCCAGCCGGGCCATATTCTGGGGCACAATCAACCCGTTGGAGGGCAAAAAGGCGCTCGATTTGATGGAACGCCAGGTCAAAGAGTATGACGCAAAGGCTTTTAAGCTCTATAACGTGCGCTACGACTATGGCGAGCCCTTCCCCTGGCGCATGGATGACAAGCGCGTGGCCTTTCCTATATTTGAGAAGGCGCTTGAGCTGGGCATCACTACCATCGGTGTGCATAAGGGCGTGCCGCTCGGCCCGCAGCCTATCGAGCATACCCAGGCCTGGGATATGGACGGAGCCGCCGCCAACTTCCCGGATATCAACTTCGTGATCTTCCACGTTGGCTTGCCTTTCATCGATGAGATTTGCTGGCAGTTGGTACGCTATCCCAACCTGTACGCGTCGATTGCGGCGACGCTGAACTTTATTGTGCGTGCACCGCGCGCCTTTGCCGAAAATATGGGCAAGTTGATGTTCTGGTGCGGCGAGGATAAGATCCTCTACGGCGGTGAGACACCGATCTGGCATCCACGCTGGGCGCTCGATGCTTTCTGGAAGTTTGAGCTACCGGAGGACCTGGTGACCGGCTATGGGTACCCGCAGTTGACGACGCAGGCGAAGAAGAAGATTCTCGGAGGGAATCTTGCCCGGCTGATGGGGATTGACGTGGAACAGAAGGTGGCGGAGTTGAGGAGATAAGAAGTTTAGCACACATTGCCCGGGTTACTCGATGGGCATGGCTTGACCTCGAAGGTGTGAGACGAGGAGGGTGTGTGAGAGATAATGGCATAATAGAGATGACTTTTGGGGTCAGGAAAGGGAATGACGGGCGAGCTGTTTGCAGCCTCTTCAGTGATCAGAAACAGAGTGCTGTACGCAAGCAAGTCGGTATATCCCGCATTGCTGGAATAGAGAGCATGTACGCCACCGTTTGAGACCAGCAATTCCCAGTGCGGAATTGCTGAAGGTTCGCTGTTGGAACTCTCTAACCAGGCATAATAGGTTTTACCGGCAGGTGGGGGAAGAATATTTTGTAGATTAACCTGCAATTGATCGAAAGTAGTAGGGGGTGCGTTCGAACTCCTGCTAAAGACAATCTGCCCAACTCCGGCACCTGCTGAATTCGTCGTAGTTGAGCCATGCTTCGAGGAAAGTAGCGGGAAAACGGAGAACGCACCTACACCCACCAGCAGAAGAATAACACAGGCTATCAAGGCGATAAGCAGGCTCCTGCGCCGGAAACGTACTGGCAGCAATGCTTTTGACGGGCGATCAACATGAGGGCTGTAAGGACCGGCTACACCCGCATATCCCTGCTCTCCAATACCGGCAGGAAGTTCACTCTTCCCGTGATCGCTCGTTACAGGAGTGGCATATACGGGAGAGATAGATTGAGGCTCTGGATAACCCGCTGAAGCAGGCGTAGACGGTGCGGTCGATGAAGCTGTAAACGTAGGAGGATGAGGGGTCATGCCTGTCGATGGCGCGGATGGTTGGAGAGGATTGTAATCGGGCCACTCGTTTACGCTCCTGGGCTTGCTCAAGTTCGTGGGAACCGGCTGGTCGAGTGCCTGAGCCAGCGCTACAGTCATAGCAGTGGCGGTGGGGAAGCGTGCTTTTGGGTCTTTGGCGATGCTCTGTAGCACAACCGTAGAGAGGGAAGGAGTGATATTTATGTTGATGAGGTCTGGTGGAGTCGGCCTTTCCTGCATATGCTGCATCATGATCGCGATCGGGGTATCGCCGCGAAACGGTGTAATGCCGGTCACCATCTCGTACAAGATGATGCCGAGTGAATAGAGATCGGAACGCTCATCAACTATCCGGCTCCCCGCTTGCTCTGGTGACATGTAGAGAGGTGTGCCAATCAAAGCGCGGGTCACCGTTGAAGTGCTTGCTCCCTGTAACCTGGCGATACCGAAGTCGGTGAGGATTGGCTCTCCCGTGGCTTTGCCCATAGTAGCGGTCTTGTCCAGCAGGATATTCGCGGGTTTGATGTCGCGATGAATCATCCCCTTCTGATGAGCATAGTCCAGGGCAAGACTGACCGCCGTAAAGAGATACACGATATCGGCGGCAGGAGGGAAGAGGCCTTTGCGAACGGTGTTACGAATGTAATCAGCCAGGGTTCCGCCCTCGATGTAGTCCATCACCATGTACGCTTTGATGCTGGGTCCCTGCGTGTCGGCGAGTTGGAAATCGTGGATCTGCACAATATTGGGATGGCGGAGAGAGGCGACCAACTGAGCCTCGCGCATAAAGTGCGTGACAAAATCAGGATTGGCCTGTAGATCAGCATGAAGGAGCTTTATGGCCACGTAACGTCGTAGCTCGGTATCACGTGCCTTCCAGACTTCACCCATGCCGCCACGCCCCAGGCGCTCCAGCAGTTCATATTTGCCAAGCCGCTCTAGCTCCATGCGGATTGTTATTCCTTTCATAGCACCCTCTGGCTCCCTCTCCATCTGTGATGGAGAGGGCTGGGGTGAGGCCGCGTCCCTCCTCGTACGCCCCAAAAACCTACCCTTGTCAACACTGCCCTCGCCCCTACGCGGTTTTATAGCATCCTTAGATATTCTGTGGTAGATCCGGTGTAATAGTCAATGTCGCAAGCCGCGCTACATCGTAGTGAACCTGTAGAACACCAGGAACGACCTGGTTGGTCCTTGGATCGAGCTTACCGATATAGGCGTAGGTAGCGTACAACAGCATGTTATCGAGCAGTGCCAGCGTTGAGGGCTGCGACAGTTGGACTGCATCCATTTTGACAAGCTGCTGCGCATCTGCTCTCACCTGTTTTAACCATGTTTTCGCGTTATTCAGCGCCTCAATGATCTGGGTGGCGATTGCACGCATCTGCGGTGTCGCATCGGTAGCATGCACCACGCCATTCAGATGGAGAGCGGCGTGATCCAGGTAGCCGGGAGGATTATTTAGCACATCTATCAGTTGCAGTTGCGCAGGGACTACTGAAAGCAGCGCAACCCTGGAAATAGTAGGATCAGCAGCCAGGGGGCTGCCACCTGGCACGTCCATCTGCACATTTGGCGCTCCATCCAGGTAGTCCAGGATGCTGAGGAACAGGTTGTGTATGACGGTCGGGTCTGAAACCTGCGGGTGATAGTCGTCGCGCGCGCTGATGGACCATTCCAGCACCTTTTCCGTATTTCTGAAGAGCCAGACATCTAATCCGCCGGGCAATCCCAGGACAGCCACCCTTGTTTCCTTGTAGAAGAGGTGGCGGATGTGATCGAGCGCGCTCAAAGCGGGTTTCCCGTAGAGTGTTTGAGGGATCTCCGCATAGTAGCGCCAGGCGCTGCGGGCTGCAGCTGGGGCGCGCGGCGTTACATTCGTATCCTCCTCGGTAATGAGCATGCGGCTTGCCACTGAGATCAGGTTGTCGTGCTGCGGCGTCCCAGGGTAAAAGAAACTGACGTTACCGTTGTTGACGGGTAATCGCCCAAGCAAGAGCGGCAGTGTAAACTGCGGCGGGGGTTCCAGCGGCAGCGCCTCTGTATGCGGATTTCTATCACCCAGTAACCAGGCATAATAACTTTTGCCTGGCTGGGGGTTAGGGATATGCTGCAGTTGAATCTGCAGCTCATCGGCGATGCCTTGAGCGGTGCCGGTATCGAATTGCCCGCTGCTGAGGAAGAAAGCCTGCCCGCCCTGGACGGGAGCAGGCAGATTGTTCTTGTGAAAAAACGCAAAGTATACGCCCAGGCCCGAACCGAGCAGCGCGAGAATAACGAGAACGACCAGGCCTGTGTAAAGGCTTTTCCACCGTCTACCCGGTGGAGATAACGGGGGCGCAGATGGGCCTGGAGGTGAGGGAGCAATTGGTGGGACCGGAGTGGGTGGCCTTTGTATCGCGCCTACCGGTGGGGATGAGCTCCCTCGCGGCGATTCTTCTGCTACCGTTCCGCCGGATGCGGACACAAAGGAGGGCTGCCAGGAAATTGGTGTGGCAGATTGCGGCGCAGGCTCGCCAGGCGATGCAGCGCCAGGTCTGCTACTGGCAGATGTCACCGGTGGGATGCCGCCACCGGGAGGGGGTGACGCCGAGGGGGAAAAGGTTGCAAAAGTTGGTGTGAAGGAGGACGGTGTCATGCCTATTCCTGCCTGAGAAATAGGTGAACTGATGTAGGTGGGCATGCTGCGCAAATCCGGTGGGTAGGAAGGCTGGCCCAGGCTCTCAGGGGGTGGGATGTTGAGCGCCTCAGCAATAGCGGCCGTCATGGTTGCGGCACGGGCGAAACGCGCGTTCGGATCTTTGGCGAGAGCTGTCATGATGACCATTGTCAGCGCTGGCGGGATATTCGGATTGAGAAGGACGGGAGAAGCCGGCGTGGCATTGAGGTGCTGCGCGAGCACAGCATTCGGGCTATCACCCTGGAAAGGCGGCACGCCGGTCACCATTTCATAGAGAATTACTCCAAGTGAATACAAGTCGCTCCGCTCGTTGCCAGGATAGCCCCGGGCCTGCTCAGGTGAGGTGTACCGTGGCGTACCAAGCGAAGTAGCCGTAAGAGCACCGGCGGATACGCCTAGTAATTTGGCGAGGCCAAAGTCGGTGAGAATGGGTTCACCCATGGGATTATGCGTTGTATTATGCTGATCCAGCAAGATATTGGCGGGTTTGATATCGCGGTGAATCATCCCTTTCTGATGAGCATAGTCAACGGCAAGGCTGATAGAGGTAAAGAGATTGACGATCTCGACGGGCGACGGGATTCTTCCCCTGGCGGAGGTGTTGGCGATGTAGTGGGCCAGCGTCTGCCCCTCGATGTAGGCCATGACCATGTAGGCCGTAGGGCTGTCTGACTCGGAGGATTGGGATACCTGGAAATCATGAATCTGCACGATGTTGGGATGGCGCAGGGATGCAATGGCTTGCGCTTCATGCTGGAAGCGTTTCACAAATTCCGGGTCCGCCTGTAGATTAGCATGGAGCAGCTTAATGGCTACATAGCGCTGCAATTGAGTATCGAGCGCCTTCCAGACCTCGGCCATGCCACCGTGCCCCAGGCGTTCCTGTAACTCGTATTTCCCAAGCCTCCTACGTGGTTCTGTGCTCATTGCCGTCTCCTCTTCCTTACGTATAAACAGGCTTTGCAGGCGCTAGCTATAGGGAGTGGGGATTGCTCGCCGCAAATGCCCTGATGTCGAAGCGCTGTTTTGCCAGCCCCAGTCATACCAGCGTAGGGCAGGGATTGCTCGCCGTACACGCTTTGATGTCGAACGTTGCCATCTGCTGGATGTCGTAGTGAATCTGTACGATGCCAGGAGTAACCTGACCTTGCGGGTTGATCTGGCCGACAAACGCAGTGAGTGCCAATGTCGCCAGAGAGTCCAGCAGGCTGCGGGCATTGCTCCCGACCAGCTGGGCGTCAGTCATATGATAGAGTTGCAGTGCCTCGGCACGCATGGTCAAGAACCACTCGTTCACCACATTCATCTCCTGGCTGATCCGGTTAGCAAGCGCCCTCTGCTCCGTACTCGCCTGTGGAAGCTGGCTTACCTCATGGAGATGCTTGCCGATATGGTACAGGTAGCCGGGGGGACTCTGGGTCGCTGGAGCGAATGTCAGCAAGCCAATTTTCGCAATCGCTGGATCGGCGAGAACGCCTTGACCTGGGAGGTCTTGTGCCAATTGGGTATAGGTTGTCCCGTCGAGGTAATCCATGATGCGTGTAAGCTGGCGGCGTATGAAACCAGCGTCCCCGGACTTCTGGGCGTCCCTGGCACTGCCGGCCCATTCCAGAACCTTTTGCGTATTCCTATAGAGCCAGATATCTAATCCCCCGCTTAGCCCTGCCGCTTTGACTTTGGGGTCATCAGAGAGCAGGTGACGAACGTGGTCATACAGACTATAGTGGTTCACCGTATCTGCAGGATTAGGCGCTTGAGAGAACTCGGCATAGTAGCGCAGTGCATTAGGGTCGGGATTAACGGGGGGGATGGCCGCGTCTTCCTCGGTGATAAAGAAGCGGCTGTTGGTTGCGAGCAGGTTAGAGTGCACTGGATCGCCAGGAAAAGCAAAGTCTATTGTGCCGTTGCTCACAGTTAACGGGCCGAGGAGGATGGGTTTCCAATCCAACTTTCTATCGTTCAATAGCCAGGCGTAATAGCTTTTGCCCGGCTGGGGAGATGGGATCTTTTCCAACTTGATTTGTAACTGGTCGGTAATGCCTTGACTGCTTCCTGGAGTTGAACTCAACAGCCCGCTACTGACAAAGTAGGCATGTCCTACTAGCGAGGATGTTGTAGGAGAAGAGCCTTTCGAGAAAAAGGCGAAGTAGGCACCCAGAAGTGAGCCAATCAACACCAGGATCAGTAGCGCGGCCAGGGCGATCCGGCCTCGTTTCCTGGGTTTCTGTGATGCAGGGGGCACAGGTGGCTGCGCGTAGGATGTGGCAGGGAAACTTTGTGCCGATTGCCCAGGTGCGAATATAGGTGGCATGGGAGTGATCGGTCCACCAGGCTGAACCGCCTGATAAGGTTGTGATGATCCAACGACGTTGGGGGTGGGTGGCGTGTAGTTATGGGCAGCAGCCTGTCCAATACTTGCGGGTGTGGTCGCCGACTGGGGAAGTGAAGAGAACGAAACGCCACTTATGCCGGGTGATGAAGGTGTCATTCCTGCGGGCGGAGAAGGCAGCCCTGTACTGAGAACGGTTGGCAGATCCATCGCTTTTACTGAGTAATCAGGCTGGCTCACGTTCACAGGAATGGGTATATTGGAAGCCTCTTTCTCCTCTTGTCTGATGGCCTGCGCGAGGTCTTCGACCAGGGAAGAGGCGGTAGGGAAGCGTGCCCAAGGTTCTTTCGCGATGCAGCGCATGGTGATCGTTATTAGTGCAGGAGGTAGACCAGGATTAATTAACGCGGGTGAAGCCGGTAGGGTATTCACCTGCTGCATCATGATCGTAGCCGCATTGTTCCCCGGGAACGGTGGCGTACCTGTACAGATTTCGTAGAGCATGATGCCCAGAGAGTAAATGTCACTACGCTCATCAGCGGGAGAACCCATGATCTGTTCCGGCGCAGTATAAAGTGGTGTACTAATCCGCCAACCGCCTGTGTTACCTACAGCAATTCCAAGCAGTTTGTCCATGCCAAAGTCAGTGACGATAGGTTCACCCATTACATTACGCGAGGTATTGCGTTTGTCGAGCAAGATATTTGTTGGTTTGAGTTGACCGTGTACTCTCCCATGCTGGTGCGCATAGTCAACAGCCATTCCAATAGAGGCAAAGAGGCGAATGATATCGACGGCGGGAAGAAACTTCCCCTGGCGAGAAGTGCTATGGATATAGCCGGCCAGAGTTCCGCCATCCACAAAATCCATCACCATATAGGCTGTGACGTTCCCTGCTCCAGGGAGCTGCGAGATGGAGAAATCGTGGTACTGCACAATGTTTGGGTGGCGCAAAGACGCAATGGCCAGTGTTTCACGCTGGAAGCGTGTCACAAAATCTGGGACTTGCTGTAGATTTGCGCGAAGAAACTTGATGGCGACGTAGCGGCGCGATTGGATATCAAAGGCTTTCCAAACCTCGGTCATCTCGCCCTGTCCCAGTGGTTCTTGCAACTCATACTTGTCGATACGACCTGGATTTGTGTTCATGCTAACCCGCACCTTTCTGCATAAGTGCTCTAACGAATAAGCCAACATATACAGGCGTGACACATACTGTAAATTTCCCCGCAGCCCCTACGAATTTTTAAATGGCCAAGCCCTGCGTATAGGTATACTCAAATAGCTCCTCTGAAAGGAAGGAATGAGACATAACGATTCCTCAATTAATGTAATATAGTGTAGAAAGGATTAGAACAGAACTGTTTTAATTATTATGGATGGCGCTATATTTGTCAATAGTTAATTCTGCCCAGGGTGCGTGAATTCGTCGTAGGCAAATAGATGCAAATCGACTTCTGCATGTCATCTTCAGCCTCTACATGATAGACGCAGGTATTTCAAATTTTTGGGGCTCTCCCCTTTCTGTTCCTCCAGATGAACCAGGATGCGCCGAGGAGTACTCCTATAATCGGCGCGACGATGAGAACCCAGAGGGTGGCGTTCGGGGGCGATGTGGCTGCGAGTTGGGGGGTTGGTACACCTGGAGGTGGGTAGGGGCCTGTAATGATGAAGCGAGGCCTCCCACCAACAGGAATCGTTCTGACGATGCTCCGCCCAGGGATATCCAGCATGTCTACGTTTCCCCCGCTGAGCGCCACGAAACCGAGTTGTCCATCGCTGGTAATGGCAATCGCCTGTGGCGAGGTACTCAGGCGAATGATACGCTCTGGCTCTTGCGGTGTTAGTCCAGACCCGTCTAGAACGGGGGAGAGCACATCCACCTGGTTGTGCTGTTGATCGGGGACGTAGATATCTCCGGTGACAGCGTCATAGTCCATCGGACCAAATGTCCCTCCCGTGAGCAAAGTAGCGAAGACCTGGTGAGTCAACATATCAACTGCGACAACGCTGCCCTGGCGTGTAGTGACGTAGGCGGTCAATGCCCCTGGAAGACAGAGGAAGCGCGGTCCACCTTCGATTGGAATGCTGTCAAGCAGGTGTCCCTGCTCGTCCAGAATGCTCACTGCGGTCATCCCAGCAACCCATAGTTGCGTGTGAAAGGCGTTGCTCGTACTAACTCCCGTTACAGCAAGCCAGGAGATTGGCTCAGTGGTCTGGAAGGAACTCTGGAGCACACATGTCTGTGAATCTAGTGCGATGATAGTTGTTTCGTTCATCCCCGCGACATACAGAACTGTCCCATCGCTACTCAGTGCCAGCAGGGAGGGGTGTCCGGGGAAAGTAGCGCTACAGATCGCCTGTCTTGTTTTGGTGGCCAGGGCAGTAACCTGGCCAAGTGTGGGCTGCGTGACATAGAGCAGCCGCCCATCGGGACTCAGGAGAATGGTATATGGATCGCCTGCGACGGCAAGTCCGCCGATTACCCTCTGTTGAGCGACATCAATAATACCAACACCTTGCGAGTCCCCAGCCACATAGGCGAGGTTAGGAGCACCTCCATCAGCATTGACTTGCATGAGCGAGAAAATGCCTGGCAGTGCAAGCCCCAAAAGGAATAAGCAGCATATTCTTGCTTTGAACATGGGGGTGCCCTTCCGCGCGTGGCGTTTCAAGGTGTGGTCTTCCTCCTTCTGCCCGTTGGGTGAAAGTATCGCTCTATGTGCGATTATACTGCAAAAGTGCGTGCTTTATAGTGAAGCAGGTAACAGGGAGTTATTCTCGTGCCGTCTCCTGGGTATCAATTACCAACAGGACGCCAGGCTGCACAGCTTGCCCGATACAGGAGATAAGTTCACTGAGATCGAAGGGTTTCTCTAGTAATCGAAGGTTTCGCTCCGCGAGCGCACGCTGGGTCTCTTCGTCGAGGTGATCGGCTGTAATAATGATTGTAGGAATAGTCTTTAGCTCTACCGTAACACACAATCGGTCATACAGCTCGAGCGCTGTCATGGAAGTAAGCCGATAGTCTAAGATCAAGAGCGCGGGCTTAGCCGCCTGTATTTCGTTGAGGCGTTGAAAGGTCTCTGTGGCACTCCCTAGAGAAAAAACATGATACGGGGTCTCCGTCGTGATAGCCAGCGTGAGAAACTCACGGGTATCTTCGTCGTCCTCCACAATGAGGATGGTTGTCGCCGCGGGTGCTGGTATACCCTGAACCATAGACTCCCTCCGTGGAAAGCATAAACGTTACCCAAACAACTTATAACATACGAGGGATGAAAATGCAAGATAAACGATGTGATACCTGTTCAGAATAACGGTAATCTTTTGTCTCCACCATTGGGTTCTCACCCGTGTACTATATGATATAGTAGTGAGGTATTTATGGCTTTCGTAGGAAAAGCCCATGAGTAGACTCGAGCCGTGAGATGATGTGCCTGGAAGATCTTTATTGTTCTGTATTTCTGCACTGATAGGATGTTGAGATCATGGGAGGTGTTTCATGCCCGACCCCGTTGCGTTAACTACCGCGTCCTCTTCTCACTCGCTAGAGCGAGGGAGGTCACATGTCTCGCTGGATGCCGATATCATCATCAAGAATGCGCCCGACCCGGTTTTTGTCTCTGACCTCGAAGGGAAAATCCTCTCAGCTAACGATGCCGTCTACGAACTTCTGGGCTTCCGCACCGACGAGGTGCTGGAACAATCGCTCTCGCGCTTCATCAGCCCCGAAGAAACGCGCGAGT
>Ga0209701_10002864_pt1 | contig 11257 bp, 8 predicted proteins | sample CZO8metaG_4_FD_188356 | JGI IMG/M metagenome (GOLD analysis project Ga0209701, IMG submission 188356) | Vadose zone soil microbial communities from the Eel River Critical Zone Observatory, Northern California, USA - CZOApr15con2H3.8 metaG... | ecosystem: Environmental > Terrestrial > Soil >...
CCAGATGCAATCGTCAGAAGGAGTGCAGCAGGAATCAGTCTAAGAGATGCAGAAACGAGTTTGTGCGAGCCAGCGCGAAAACACTTCATGATGAAGCCTCCATTCCCTTCAGGCCGGCGAGACTGGGAGTCCGTTGGTCACTTGCCGGCGGGAGTCCGGCGATTCAGCCGATAAGCTGAAGATAGTGAAGATTGCGGGGCGGTGCCAGAGGGATTGCAGAGGGAGTTTCTGGGGCGGCAACAGGCGTTTTGGACGAGAGGGCCGTGTTGCCCTGGCGAATAAAAAACGAAGAAAAGACTTGACATAAGACGAACAAAAAGCGAATATCGTCGGGTTGTGAGGTGGGCCATGTCCCCTGTTCTTTCCAACCCGGCGCCTGCTCTTCGTAGCCGGCGTCCCCGCGTTCCGCAAGCCTCGCTGTTCCCTGCCTGCCCCGATGCACCAGGCCCACAAGCTTGGACCGGCGCCGATCTTGCCCCGATCGCGACTGGTTCCAGCGGCAGCCTCTCGGGTTGCCCCTCGCCGGATTGCCCCCCGGCGAATTCGTTCGTGGACGGCGCCCCACGCCAGTCTGAAGAACGGACCCGAGAGGCCGCCGCGATGTTTTCCGCGGAGGTGCAAGCGCCGCTGGTGGGCATCGCGCGGCTGGCCGCCAATTCGCCCGCGGCGAAGACGCAGCGGAACTCAGCGGAGTGCCCGGAATATTTCTTGCTGCCGGTGCGGTCGATTTTGAATCGCTGCGATTCGAAGCGCGTGCCGTTCGAATGGACGATCAATCCCTACCGGGGATGCGAGTTTGCGTGCAAATACTGCTATGCGCGGTATACCCACGAATATATGGAGTTGGACGGCGCGGAGTTCGAGAAGAAAATTTTCGTGAAGAAGGACGCAGCGGCGGTGCTGGTGCAGGACATGCGCAAATACTCGTTTGCGTCGAAAAGCTCGGGCGGGATGTATCCGGAGCACATTGCGATTGGCACAGCGACGGACCCATACCAGCCAGCGGAGCGGGAGCATCGGGTGACGCGGGCGTGCCTCGAGGAGCTGGTAAAGCGCGAGGGGCTGAGCGTCTCGTTGATTACGAAATCGAACCAGATTGTGCGGGACATCGATTTGTTCAAGAGAATCGCGGAGCGCTCGGAGCTGTCGCTGAACATCACGATTACGACGCTGCGGCCGCGGCTGGCGCGCTTGCTGGAGCCGCGCGCGCCGCGTCCGGACTTGCGGCTGGCAGCGGTGAAGCAGTTGCGTGAGGCGGGGCTGGCGGTTGGGGTATCGGCTTGCCCGCTGATTCCGGGAATGACGGATCGCGAGGGAGAACTGGAAGGCGTCGCGGCGGCGGCGAAACAGGCCGGGGCACTGTGGTTCTTCTCCAATGTTTTGTTTTTGATGCCATCGTCGGCGAAGCAGTTTTTGCCGTTTGTGCGGGAGAAATTTCCGAAGCTGGCCAGGCAATATGAGCAGTGGTACACGAACAATGGATACGCGCCGGAGGAATACCGCAAGCAGATTTCACTGCGGGTGGCGAAGATCCGGCAGGAGTATGGGTTTGTCGCGCGGCCTTGGGAAGAGCGAACGCTGAAGGCGAAGCGGCCACAGCTTTCGCTGGCTTGGCAGTCGGGAGTAGAGGAAACGCTCTTGCGGGCGGCTGGCTAAGAAAAAATACCGCTACGGGACGATGATGCGGGATTCTTCGCGCTTTAATTCTGGCGCTTCGGGGAATTGGCTGCGCAGGAATTCGATGTAGCGGCGGGAACGCGGGCGGCCGTTGGTGCGCCGCAGGCCCATGCGGTAGAGAAAAACCAAAAGAGAAAAGATGTCGGAATCCTTGATCGCGGAGCTGTTGCTGCGCTCCGTTTGGTGCTGCTTTACTTCAGCGATGAAGGCGGTGAGCGCGGCGTAGAGTGCGTGGGGAAGGTGCGCGTCGGGCGGCTTTTCGTAGTAGATGCCGCTGCGCAGGGTCTTGTAAGTTTCAGCGAGGGCTTGGACTCCGGCGAGGACGTCGGAGTCGGTGGCCGAGGGCTGGGCAGCGCAGAACTTGGCGATGGTGAAAGCGAGCGCGGCCATGAGTTGCTGGTGCGTGTGGATGACGTCCGAAGGAAGATTCACGTCGAGCAGCGGCGTCTCGGGAGGCAAGGAGCGCGGGTGCTCATCTTCGTAGCGGTGCGCGGCGAGAAGGTGCGGGCAATCCGGCGCGCAATCGATGGTGACTTCGCGGCCGGTGCCGCAGCAGACCGCGCAGATGGTTTCGCCCTTGGCGGGACAAAACCGCGCGCCTTTTCTTTTTTCGCAGATCGGGCAGGACACAGATTCTCCCTCGAAGACAAAGACGACCAAGCAGAATACGCCGCGCGGAAGGAAAAACAAAGGCGCAGAAAGATCGGGCTGTGGCTCGTCACAGCCTGAATCCGTAGGCAGAATTAGGTTTGCGCGGAAGCGGTCAGAGTGTTAAGTTTCCCTTCGCTTGCACCGTCCATGGCCATACCTTTCCCTAAGTAAAAAGCGAAAGCGCCTTTTCGGCGATGAGAAAATCAATGAACGGAAATAGTTCACTCGCAATTCGAGCCAGCATAGTGGCAGTTGTTTTGGCATTGGAAGTTTCCGCCGCGTCCGCGCAGAATCTGAAATATCCCGAGGCTCGCAAAGCGGAGCAGGTTGACGCCTATCACGGAGTTAAGGTAAGGGATCTCTACCGCTGGCTCGAAGACGACCGCTCGGAGGAAACGGCGCGGTGGGTCAAAGCCGAGAATGAACTTACCTTCACCTACCTGGACAAAATTCCATACCGCGCGCAAGTCATGAACCGCCTGGAACAGCTATACAACTATCCCAAATACACAGCGCCGTTCCGGCGGGGAGAGTTTTATATCTTTTCGAAAAACGACGGGTTGCAGAACCAAGACGTCCTGTACCTCCAGAAGGGACTGGAGGGGACACCGGAACTGCTCTTGGATCCCAACAAATTCTCCGCCGACGGGACGTCGCGTCTGCGAGCGTTCGAAGTCTCCAAAGACGGGCAATACTGCGCGTACGGAGTCTCGGTCGGAGGCGGCGATTGGGAGGAAGTGCACGTAATGGAAACGGGCACGCGAAAAGCTCTATCCGATGACTTGAAGTGGCTCAAATTTTCGCGTCTCGCTTGGGCCGGCAAAGGATTCTTCTACGGCCGCTACGATGCCCCGGAAGCGGGGCATGAGCTTTCTTCCAAGAACGAGTTTCGAAAAATTTACTACCATCGGTTGGGCGCGCCTCAATCGGAAGACCAGCTGATCTACGAGGACAAAGCCAACCCGGATCTGTTCTTTTCCATTGAGACTACCAAGGACGAACGGTTTGCGATTCTTGGCATCGCTGACGCTGGGAAAGGGAAAAGAGGTAATTCACTCTTTTTCCGCGATCTTCTCAAAGACGAAAAGAGCTTTACACCAATCGTCGCGGAGATTTCGGATGACAGCTTTAGAGTGATCGATAACGTCGGCGGCAAGTTTTTAATCGCGACCAACCGAAACGCGCCAAATTACCGGGTAGCTCTTTACGATCCTGCAAGCCCCGACGCGGCGTGGAAAGACATCCTCCCGGAAAAGCCGGAAGCGTTGCGCGATGTGAGGACCGGAGGGGGCAGGATTTTTGCGATTTATCTGAAGGACGTCACGAGCCGCGGCTACGTCTTCAGCCTCGAAGGGAAGCCCGAGAATGAAATCGATCTCCCCGGGCCGGGGACGGCGTCCGGCTTTGAAGGCAATCGCGACGACAAAGTGATTTTCTTTTCTTTTACTGCTTTGAATTACCCTCCAGCGATTTTCAGCTACGACATCGCTTCGAGAACCTCGAAGGTTTTCCGCGCGCCTGAGATTCCGGGCTTCAAGCCCAACGATTACGAAACGAAAGAAGCTTTCTACACGAGCAAAGATGGCACTCGAGTTCCAATGTTTCTCGTTCACAAGAAGGGATTGAAACTAGACGGCAGTAATCCTGCATTGTTGTTTGGCTATGGTGGATTCAACGGCACGGTTTCTCCGGATTTCAGCGCGCTGCGCCTGGCACTGCTGGAGCAGGGTTTCGTCTACGCCTCGGCCAACATCCGCGGCGGAGCGGAATACGGTGAGAAGTGGCACGAGGCAGGAACGAAGTTGAAGAAGCAGAACGTTTTCGACGACTTCATCGCGGCGGCGGAGTGGTTGATCGCGAACCGCTACACTTCCCCCGCGAAACTTGCCGTCCACGGAGTTTCCAACGGTGGCTTGTTAATCGGCGCGGTAATGAATCAGAGGCCTGAACTTTTCCGTGTGGGCATTGCCCAGGCCGGCGTGATGGACATGCTGCGGTTTCAGAAATTCACGATTGGGTGGGCCTGGATCTCCGACTACGGATCAAGCGACAACCCGGAGGAATTCAAGGCCCTTTATGCCTATTCGCCATTGCACAACATCCGCGCGGACGCGAAGTACCCGGCCACGTTGATCACCACGGCCGATCACGACGACCGCGTGGTCCCTGGGCATTCCTTCAAATACGCGGCCACATTACAGGCGCTGGCCAGCCACGACAATCCGGTGCTCATTCGCGTTGATACGAATTCCGGCCACGCGGCGAGCAGCACCACCAAGAGGCTTGAACAGACTAGAGACATATATTCGTTTATTTTTTACAACCTGGGCATAACTCCCCAATATTAGCCGCCCGGAGGACATTTACTCCCAAGGCCCTCCGAGGATGCTCTTGCCAGCGCTCCGACAAGCTTGCGCAGTTGTCGTGGTATTCCTTTCTCCAGGGCAGGTCTTTCGAAAGTCGGCGTCCAGGTTATCGCAATGCCTGGGCGTCTGGCGTCTTTGCATGCTCGGGACGGAAACCCATGCCGATGAGTCGCGCGGGGATGCGCTGCAAGAGAGGCCAGCGGTCGAGGAGCTTGAGAATCCACGGCGCTTTGATGCGGGTGCTGCCGAGGACGCGCTTGATGACATTATTTTGGACGGCGATTTGCATCCGCTGTGTCGCGCGCGTGGGGAATTCGCGGCGCTTTTGCACGCGGGCGAGTTCGTCGTCGTGTGCCGCGCGCATGCGTAGCGGTTCGGCGAGAATATTAGCGGCGGCGACGGCATCCTGAATTGCCAGATTGATGCCCACGCCGCCGACCGGCGACATCGCATGGGCCGCGTCACCGATGCAAAGCAGGCCTGGCCGCCACCAACGCTTGAGGCGATCCACCACCACTGTGAGCAGCTTGATCTGCTCCCAGTCGGCGAGCTCTTCGACACGGTCGTGCAGAAAGGGAGCCAGCTCTGCAAGTTGCGAACGAAACGCGGGCAGGCCGCGCGCGCGGAGCTCGTCATAGCCGCCTTTGGGAATGACGAAGGCGCACTGCCAGTAAGTGCGGCGGTTGAGCATCACTAGGAGTCTGCCGGCTTCCACGCGGCCTAGCGTAATCGGCGGGTCGCTCTTAGCGCGCGCAATGCGCATCCAGAGCACGTCCATGGGCGCGCCGAGATTGACGATTGCGAGGCCGGCCTTTTGACGAACGACGGAATGGCGGCCATCTGCGGCAACGGTGAGATCGGCGTGAATGGCCAGCTGGCCTTGTGCTGATTTTGCTCGGACGCCGGTAACAAGCCCGTCCTCGACGAGCAGATCGGTGGCGTCGGTATTCATCAGCAGGCGAAATGACGGATAGCGCTTGGCTTGTTCGGCGAAGAAATCCAGAAAATCCCATTGCGGCATGAAAGCGATGAATTTGCAATGCGTTGGAAGATGCGTGAAATCAGCCAGGTGCAAGCGTGATTCGCCGATCCAGCCATTGAGCTGGCGCACTTCGTCGTGGGGACGCTGAAGGAACTCTTCGAGGAGACCCAGCTCGTGCATCAGCTCGAGAGTAGAGGGGTGAATCGTGTCGCCGCGAAAATCACGAAGAAAATCGGCGTGTTTTTCGAGGACCGAGACATCCACGCCAGCGCGGGCTAGGAGATACCCAAGCATCATACCGGCCGGGCCGCCACCGACGATGCAGCAGCGAGTGTCCACTCGCTCCACGCCTACAGTCCCTTGGTTCACCTTGAGTCTCCTCATTTAGAATTTGGCTGGACAGCTATTCCCTACAACGTGGCGAACGACGCATACGAGTTGCGTAGGAATCCGAGGTCCGCTTGGGCGGCGGCGATGTCTTCTTTGCGGTAGCCGTTCCTGCGCTGCTCGTAGTGTGCCTTGGCCTGGGCCGCGGCGGCGCAAGCTTCGGCAATTTCCTCGGGGCGATAGCCACGCCACGCCTTCTGTGCCGCGGCACGCGACTGCTGCAACGCGGCTTGCAGCTCCTTACTCCCTGCGGCTTTGGTTGATCTGGAAAACTCGGAATCTATTTGAGCGAGGCGGGGTCCGACAGGTTCTTCGGCGATTTCTGATTCAGATAGGCGACGAATTTTTGCGCGGCCGGCGGAACGGCCACCGCCCCTTTGAAGATGATCGATTGAGCGTCCACCTTCTTTCCGTACACCTTGGCATTGGCGTCATTATCGGGACGCACCGACGAGCCTGCCAGGGAAATGCCGGCGAACAACCCGCGCGCGCGCGAGTACGTCAGGACCTCAGCACGCATGGTGACATCTGTTTCGGCCGAGGCGTTGCGGCCTTTCGGTCCTGCCGCCGCCGAGGCATCCGCGCCGAGTTTGACCTTGCTGCTGAGAAGGGCCCTGGCTCCGCGCGGGTTCATCACCAGAAGTACAAAATCCGTTGCTTGTCCGCCGATCTGGAAGCCGATGCTGCCGCCCTCGAGAGCCATCATGGTCGGTGCGCTCCAAGGACCAGTGAAGTGCTCGCCGGTGCGGCAGGTCATTGCCCCGCGGCCGTAGCTTCCGCCGAGGACAAAGGCGGCCTTGAGAACCGACGGGTAGACGATGACGCATTCGGCTTTATCGAGCAGGTCCTGCGGAATATCATCCGGGATATCGAGAATCTCTTTCAGCACCATGCCGCAGTTTTCCAGGCGATCCACTTCTTTCTGGTTGTCGGCCGCGGCCAGCGGCAGGGCAACCAATGCCAGCGCCAGCAGGGAAGACGTCATTCGCTTCAACATCAAGTCACCTCGCTTTAGTTTGATGCGATTCTAACGTTCCGAGGTTCTGGGCGCAACCTGCGGATCTTTTTCAAACTGGCTTCGCTCCGGCGTGCTTTCTGGGTTGGTTGGCATCGCGAGCGAAGCGTTCTGTGCTGATTCGACTATACTTTTCCGCGACGCAATTTGCCAGCGGGAGGTACGGTGAGGCGAAGAGGAGTAAGGCATTGGGCGCCGTTTTTTGTGCTTGGGATTGCTGCTATCGCGATAGACGCGCGTGACGGGCAGGCGCAGGCGAAGACGCAACCGCCAGCAGTTGCCAAAATCAAGAAAGCTCGCGTGGACGCGGCGACGCGGAAATTTACGGAGCGCGCGGACGCGCTGCTGGAGTGCGAGCCGTCAAGCAAGGGCGAGTGGGGACTGCTCATCGTCGACGCACAGACGGGGCAAACGCTTTTTGAAAGGAACGCTGACAAGTATTTCGTTCCCGCATCGAACATGAAGCTTTTTACCACCGCGCTGGCGCTGGCGAAGCTTGGGCCGGACTATCGCTTTCACACCACGTTGGAAACGCATGGCGTTCTTTCTCCGGAAGGCGTCCTGTTGGGAGATTTGTTCTTGGTCGGGCGCGGCGATCCCAACCTTTCCAACCGAAAATTTCCCTATGCGTTAAAGGAGGAATTCGACGGCCCGCCGGAGAAAGCGCTTGCGGAGCTGGCCGACGGCCTCGTGGCCAAAGGCGTGAAGGAAATCGCCGGCGACGTTGTCGGCGATGACAGCTACTTCGCGCGCGAGCCCTATCCGAGTGGGTGGGAGATCGACGACGCGGTGTGGGAGTACGGCGCGGCGATCTCCGCGATCGTTGTCGACGACAACACCGTCACGCTGACCCTGACGCCCGGGGAAACCGCGGGTGGCCCGGTGCAGGCGGTGGTTAGTCCGGCGACGCCCGACTTCCTGGTGCAGAACAACGTGGTTACTTCTGCGGCGGAGATCAAGTCCGACCTTACGCTCACCCGCGAGCCGAATTCAAAGATTGTGGTCGTGCGCGGAACCTTGCCCGCGCGGACCACGCCGCGCAAGCTGGTTCTCGCTTTGCACGAGCCGGCGGAGCACGCGGCGACGCTGCTCGCGCGACTGCTGGCCGAGCGCGGCGTCAGAATTTCCGGAGTGGCGCGCGCTGTTCATTTGCCGGAGACCGCAGCGGCGACACCTCGGTCCGTGCTCGCGGAGCACGTCTCGGTTCCGCTCGGCGACTCCGTGAAACTGGTCAACAAAATCAGCCAGAACCTGCACACCGAGATGTTGCTGCGCGCGTCTGCTCGTGCCAACGGAATCTGGAACACGCCGGACGATCTCATGAAATTTCCCGCTGATTTTTATACTGCCGCCGGAATTGCTCCGGGAGACGTGATCCAGACCGACGGCTCCGGCCTGTCGCGTCATGACCTGGTGACGCCGCGAGCGATTGTCGCGCTCCTGAAATACGCGCAAGAGCAGCCGTGGTTTGCGCCGTACTATGAATCGCTGCCGGTTGCCGGCGTTGACGGCACGCTGGAAACGCTGATGAAGAACACTCCCGCGGCGACGCGCATCCACGCGAAGACCGGTTCCGTGGAGCATGTGCGCACGCGCTCTGGCTTCGCGGAAACCCCGGGCGGGCGGCGGCTGATCTTTTCGTTTCTGAGCAACAACCAGGGCGGCAAGAATCACGAAGCCTCGGATGCGCTCGATGGATTGTGCATCGCGATGCTCGAAGAGTTTGACCGCAAACCGGCAAAGGAGCAGGCGCAAAAGCGGCGGCGCTAAGTGTTCTCGCCAGCGATGAAAAAGGAAACCATCGTTACGGTGTTCGGCAGTTCGCGTCCGCGCGAAGGCGATGCGGAGTACGATGAAGCGCGCGAGCTCGGCGGCGCGCTGGCGCGGAGCGGCTTTGCGGTGTGCAGCGGCGGCTACGGCGGCGTGATGGCAGCGGTCTCCCGGGGCGCAAAAGAAGCCGGAGGCAAAACCTACGGCGTGACCGCGGAGTTTTTCTCCGCGAAAGCCAATCCGTGGATCGATGAAGAAGTGCGGGTGGCCACGTGGCAGGACCGCTTATTCGAGCTGATCCGGCTGGGGCAAGGATTTGTGGCTTGCAAAGGCGGCACCGGCACGCTAGTGGAACTGGCGGTTGTATGGGAAATGTTGAACAAATCAGTGATGACCGGGAAACCGTTCGCGGTGCTCGGAGATTTCTGGTTGCCGATTCTCGAACGAGTGCGCGAAGTCGAGCTGGCGCACCGCACACCCTGGGGTGAAGCTGATGGCCGCCTGATTCACGTTGCGTCGACACCTGCGGAAGCGGCGCATCACCTGAAAGAGAAACTGAAATAGCAAATCATGGCACGGAGCGCACAAGAAGTTTTGGAATTCGACAAGCTGCGCGAACTGCTGCGTGTGCGGACGACTTGCGCGCCCGGAAAGCGCGCCGTGGACGCGCTCGAGCCTTCCACGGACCGGGGCGCACTGGAAACCAGCTTCGCGCACATTCGCGAGGCGCGCGAGTGGCTGCGCGAGGGGCGCGAGCTGGGATTTGGCGGAATGGCCGACCCTCACGGCTGGCTGGAGCATCTCGAAGGGGCCGGCGTGGTGCTCGAGCCCGCGGAGCTGCTGGATGCGGCGTCGTTGCTGGAAACGGCTGGGTGGCTGCGCCAGCAATTTCGCGAGGAGGCGCAGAAATTCCCGTTGCTGGCAGGACGCTCGGCGTTTTTGCCGGATTTTCACGACGTGCTCGCGGCGATTCGCCGCTGCGTTCTTCCGAATCGCGAAATCAGCGACGATGCGTCGCCGGCCCTGAGGCGAATCCGCGCCAGCATCGCGCAGACGCGCGAATCGATTCAGAAAGCGTTGAAGCAGATTCTACGCGCGCGCAATGCAGAGGCCGGAGAAGATTACGTCACGCTGCGCAACGACCGCTTCGTGATCCCGGTGCGCGCGGAGAATCGCCGCAGCGTTCCGGGCATCGTGCACGGCGCCAGCGGAACGGGGCAGACGGTTTTTCTGGAGCCGTTCGAGACCGTCGAGAGCAACAATCAGCTGGTACAGCTTGCGGAAGATGAGACCGCCGAGATTTTGCGCATTCTGCGCGAACTGACGGAGCGTTTGCAGGCACTGAGCGGGTCGTTGCTCGCCACCGCGGAGACGATTGCGCAGCTCGACTCCATCTTCGCGAGAGGCCGGTTCGCGCGCGATTTCGATGCCGCCATCCCGGAATTCACTGCACATAGTGAGTTGCGCCTGCAGGCCGCACGGCATCCGGTTTTGGAAGACAAGCTGCGCCGCGAAAATCGCGCGATTGTGCCGATGTCGCTCGCCTTGGGCGGGGACGAGCGCGTCCTGGTGATCAGCGGACCGAACACCGGAGGCAAGACCGTGGCGCTGAAGACCACGGGGATCGCGGTGCTGTCCGCGCAATCGGGAATTCCGGTTGCGGCGCAGGGCGCGGTGCTGCCGCTCTTCGATCGCGTGCTGGTTGATATCGGCGATGAGCAATCCATCGCCGCCGACCTCTCCACATTTTCGGCGCACATGCTGAATCTGAAGTCGATGCTACAAGCGGCGACGCCGCAGTCACTGGTGCTGGTGGACGAAATGGGCACGGGCACGGCGCCGGAAGAGGGCGCTGCTCTGGCGGTGGCTTTGCTTGATGAATTTCGCGCGAAGAAGTGCATCGTGCTGGCCACAACACATCATGATCGCTTGAAAACGTATGCCTCCACGACGCCCGGCGTGGTGAACGCCGCTGTGGAGTTCGACGATGTGAACCTGCGGCCGACTTATCGGCTGATGGTGGGAGTACCCGGCGGCTCCAGCGGAATCGCCATCGCCCAGCGCCTCGGCCTGGCAGCGTCGATTATTGAGCGCGCGCGCTCGTTACTCACCCCCGAATCGCGCGAGGCCGCCGACCTCATCGCCTATCTGCATCGCAGCCGCGACGAGCTGGACCGCCTGCAACAACAAATGACGGCCGAGCGTCACACGCTCGAGCAGGAGCGCGCGAAATTGCGCACGCAATGGGTGGAGCGCCAGCAAAAGCGCATCAAGGAGCTGGAGGAAAAGTTTGCGGAGATGCAGAAGCGCTTCGACGAGAACGTCGCTCGCGTGGTCGAAGCGGTAAAGGATCGCCAGCTTCGCGGGCAGATCGAAAAGTCGGCGCGGCGCAAGCTCCAGGATGCGCGC
>Ga0209701_10002865_pt1 | contig 11256 bp, 4 predicted proteins | sample CZO8metaG_4_FD_188356 | JGI IMG/M metagenome (GOLD analysis project Ga0209701, IMG submission 188356) | Vadose zone soil microbial communities from the Eel River Critical Zone Observatory, Northern California, USA - CZOApr15con2H3.8 metaG... | ecosystem: Environmental > Terrestrial > Soil >...
ATGCTCGCAGGATTTCAACGTATTCTTGAGTTGCGTGTTCGCTTCAGCAGTCATTCAAACAAAGCTGTAAAATGCGGCGGAAACCGGAGCGACACCCGCGCCGCATACATTTGAATATGGAGAGTGTCCCGATGGATCCAACTACAGTGCGCATCGTCGCCGGAGTCGTCTTTGTTGTGCTGATAAGTATCATTATAATGCGCCGCAAAAGCATGGCCTCCAAGCGCAAGCGCGTCCCCTGAGAAACACGTGGGATCTCTCCGGGATTTGGCCGAAAGGCCAAAATGCCGGGACCGGATGCCGCAAAGATTGTGAGAATCGCATGCTTTCCCAAAACGGCTGCACCCTTCATTATTTATACTCCTCGCCAGTAATTTGAATTGGGTGGTCCTGGTTGCCGAACAGACTGACAATCCACGGCAGCATGAGTGTAATTAGGGGTGTCGCCAGAATTATCGCAAAAGGTGGGGCACTCCCGCGCATTCACCGTGGCAAAATAACTCGCCCTTGTCTCGCCGGCCGTTCCGACTTCTGGCACCGCATTGGCCATCGCAGAGCTCAATAACGGCAACGGTGACTATGCGCAACACGATAAAGGGGTCACCGGGGGGCAACTCCTCTGTCAGCAATCTTACCTCCATCCATCTGATTGTGGTCGCCCAGACCCGCCTGAGCATAGCGCGGCTCCAACTGTGGTTTGCGCAATCTTCGTCTACCCGATATTTCGCATTCTTGACCTGTTTGGCATGGCGGTGAGGGAGCCAATAATCATATTATACTAGTCAGTTAATACTCTATCCAGGAATATAAACATCGGTTCGATGCTGGGTTCATGCAGCCCGGCCGAGCCAGGCATTTCGATTTTTTGCCACGAATTTCCAGCGCTCTGGGAAGAAGCCCGCGAATCCGGCGCGAAGCCGCATTTTAACGGGGTCTTGTTGCAGCGCACCCGCATCCCTCACTGTCTTTTTTTGTAAGCCCGAAGTGCTACACTCTGACTGGACCAAAATCAGGGCGTGGGTCGGCACAATTCCTCTTCATCCCTTTTCTTCCCCCTCAACACCGCCTTCACACAAGACCAGAAAATGAACTTTTGGATCGAAAGAAGCGTTGTCCTTCAAGTCCAGGCTACACGTGGCTTTCCACCTGGGCTCCTTCTGTTAGGGCCCTGATAACATTTAGATTAAGTCCTCCAGGCTTGGCGGGGAGGGCTCCGAAACCAGCTGATTCTGCGGAAAATGACAAAAGCAGCGCCGGAATTTACATCAGCCGCTATCTTTTCACAAAACCAACTTTTTCCACGATTGTTGTTGCCAAGCAAAGACACCTATACCAGATAGGTTACAGTTTCAATGTTCAGACTGGGAAAGCGCTCCAGGTGCTTGCGAGTGCCTCCCCTCAAATTGGGGGAATTCTCGGGTAGCTGCTTGCATGTGCAAGCCAGCAAGGAGGCAGGACCGTCATGAGAAAGCTGTACCAGATTTCATTAACGATAATCTTGATCGGCGTCGCGGCGGGGGTCGCGAGCGCTCAGTCTTTTCGCGTGCAATGCCCACCCAGCACCATCACCCACCCGGTCGTGGCCAACAATAATTCGGAACCTTCCTATGTAGGTCCGACTTATACAGGCACAAGTGGGTTTCCGGCAGCACCCGCTCACGTGAACGGCGCTATTAAATGCCAACAGATCTCGGGCGGCGACGGTTACGCGACGATGGCCGACGGCACGCAGACGTACCTGTTCTCCTTCGGACCGTTGTCTGGGCTTGCGAAGATTGCGAACGGCCAGCCCGGTACGGATTTCCCGAACGAGTTCAATACCATCTACGCGGGCCCGATGCTTCAGCCCGGTGATCCTGCCACGACGGTTAACGCGGCTGGTACGTTTACGTTCAACGGCGCCGTGGGGCAGGTTCCCGATCTGGATAACGGAGGGGCCATTAACGGACACGTGGATCCCCGCCAAATGATGGATGTCGGCGTGATGAACGGCAATATCCCGGCGCCGCTGATGGCGATCGATGAGGACGACGAGTACTTCCTCACTCTCAGCAACGTGGGCATGATCATGCGGCCGGACCTGTTCGAGCAGCACACCGTCCACTTCCACGGTTATCCCAACGCTTCGGCGTTCTACGACGGCGTGCCCGACGCTTCGGTGGCCATCAACATCGGCGCCAGCTTCACCTACTATTACCTCGCGCCGGATGCCGGCACTTACTTCTGGCACTGCCATATCACGCCTCCCGAGCACTTGCAGATGGGCATGGTCGGGCAACTCTATGTGCGCCCACGGCAAGATCGAGTTACTGGCGACCTCTTTACTGCGCTCAATAGTCAGCAACTCGATCTGCGCACCAAATGCGATTCCAACACTGATATCTTGTGCAGCAACCCCCTGCCCGCCATAAACACTGCGGCGGCTGGGGCAGCAACTGTTCTTAATGGCGGAACGAGCGGTTACGCCTACAACGACGGTGACGGTTCGACGTACTACGATGTCGAGTATCCCATCCAGATCCACGGCTTCGACCCCAACTTCCATTTCGTCGGCATGACTTTCAATCCCGAAGGTTTCGCGGATATGAAGGACAAATACTTCCTGCTGAACGGGCGTAGCTACCCTGACACGGTCACGGCAGGTTCCTTGCAGACACAGTCCGCGGATGGCGTCAATCATTTCTCGCAGCCGCTGTCTGCGATTATCAACATTCCGGCAGGCAAAAAGGCGCTCCTGCGCATTTCCGACCTGGATGTTTCGGAATATCAAACGCTGGCCTCGCTGGGGATTCCGATGCACGTAGTCGGTTACAACGCCAAGCTTCTGCGGGATCAGGCCGGAAACAACCTCTACTACAACACCAACTCGATCACTTTGGCCGGTGGCGAGTCGCTCGACGTGATCCTGGATGCCACCGGTTATACGGCGGGCAGCGTGTTTTATCTCTACACCCCCAACCTGGACCACCTTTCTAACGACGCCGAAAATTTCGGCGGGCTCATGACCGAAGTCCGTATCAATTAGGAGAGAGGCAATGAGAGAGACGAAAATGAAAAAAGCGATCTCGATGTCCAAGCTGCTTCCGGTTGTGATCCTGACGATGGCCTCGCTGTTCACGGCTACGGCGTACGCCTCGGCTCCCGGCATCACAGGCCCGACGTTCAACCTGACGGCGGCAACCGCCTACCTCACCCAGCCGGATGGGCAGGCGGTTTACTCCTGGGGATACGGCTGCACCGGCACGCCGAGCGGCTTTGCCCCGGCTGCTATCCCTGCCGCAACCACCTTTTGCAACGTGATGCAAGTTCCCGGCCCGACGCTGATCGTTACCGAGAACACGCAGTTCACGGTGACGCTCACGAACCAATTGCCATCGGCTGCGGGTAACACTTCGATCCTGTTCCCCGGATTGACGCTCGTCAGTACCAGCGGCGGTGTGCCGGGGCTGCTAACACAAGAGGCAACAGGCACTAGTCCAGTGACCTATACCTTGATCGCAACCTCGCCGGGAACTCGCGCCTATTACAGCGGAACGCAAGGAGACCTGCAGGTCGAGATGGGCATGTACGGCGCAATTATCGTGCTCCCGGCCACCATCCCCTCCGCTTGCAACACCGGGTTGGCTGCTTCCAACCTGACCGCGGAAGCGAACTGGGGTGAAAGTGACTTTCGGCTGGCACATGCCGCCTACAACAACATCCATGCCTGCTACGACCGGGAATACCTGTTCCAGTTCTCCGAAATGGATCCCAGAATTCACACCCAGGCGTTGGCGCAGGTCACAGCAGCTGGCAGTTGTACGGCTGGGGCTGCGGGATGCAGTCTCAACGTCTCGACCGAGCCTTACCATCCGTCGTACTTCATGATTAATGGACGCTCGATGCCCGACGACATGGACCCCAACTATGCTTTCCAGTATCCGCACCAGCCCTACAACGGCAATCCTCACATGCATCCAGGCGAGCAAGTGCTTATACGAGTTATCGGCCAGGGCCGGTGGCAACACCCGTTCCACGAACACGGTAACCATGTGCGCATCCTGGCGCGTGACGGGAACTTGATTCTCAGCCAAACGGCCGGCGTCACCCCTGACCTGACAGGACTCGCCGGGCCTCTGCTGTTCACCACGACGACGACTCCGGGGCTGGCCTTCGACGGGATTTTCTACTGGACGGGCAAGGGTCTCAACTGGGATGCGTACGGTCATAATCCAAACTCCACCGACGCTAGCGCCAAGCTTCCGTGTACTCCGGACGCCAACGGCTACAACACTGGCGCCCCGACTGCGATCAACTATTTCGAATGGTGCCAGGACCACGAGAAGCCAGTTGAGGCTGCTCCGTTCGGCGATGTCGCGGCTGGCGGACCTACAACTCTGCCCGATCCGAATCTCTTCACGAACGGCGCCTGGTATGGCGGCAGTCCCTACCTTGGTCCCGATGCGACACTTCGTGCAACTGGATGCACCTCAGATCCTTACATCAAGAGCAACCAGACCTCCTGCGGCCAGACCGGTAGCACTCCGCCCTCGGGCACGATTGCGAACTCGCCCAGCGGCGAGGCCGGCTTTGCCTTCATGTGGCACTCACACAACGAGCGCGAAATCACCACCAACAATATTTTCCCCGGCGGAATGCTGATGATGATGCTGGTTGATTCCCGGGAATTTGTGATCGACGAGTCCATGTAATCGGGTGCGGGCTCTACTTGGAGCCCGCCGGAATTTTGACGGGTCAATCTGAAGACGAGGGATGACGATGCGAATGAATAATATGAAAGCAATCTTAAAGGCGGCAACACTCGCGGTGGCAGCTCTTCTCCTGACTGCGAGTGCGTCCTTTGCGCAGCAGCAGGTCAACCTGACCGCGGCACCGACGACCACGACGTTGCCCGACGGCACCATTGTCCAGATGTGGGGCTACAGTTGCGGCACGCTGGCAGCCAACACCGCGCCGGCCGCGACCTGCGCCGCGTTGAATCCGGCGTCGGTGTCAACGGTGGCGACTGTTCCGTCCACCTGGTCGCCCGTCGTGATTACGGTTCCCACGGGACAAGCCCTGACGATCAACTTGACGAATGGCCTGTCCTTTACCGCTGGGACCGGTACGAATACCCTGCCCACTTCGCTGGTAATCGTGGGCCAGTTGGGCGGCGGTCTCGGAGACCTTACGCAGAGGACGACTACGGCCGCTCCGGACCACTCACTCGCCCAACAAGTCACTTGGCCTATCGCGAGCCCCGGAGCCGCGAATACGCCACCGGCGCAGGGGCCGCGTGTCCAGTCGTTCTCCACGGAAGTGGCTGCGGGCGCGACAACGGCGCTGACCTTCGGTACTGTGACAACCCCTCTGAGGCCGGGCACGTACCTGATTGAATCCGGAACGCACCCCTCCATCCAGGGACCCATGGGCCTGTACGGAATTCTGGTGGTGACGACCGCCCCGGTAGGCGCCACGGCGGGCACGGCTTATCCGGGCTCAGCTGTCGGCGTCACACCAGTCGTTCCAGCGGTGACCTACAACGCTGAAATTCCTCTGATGCTAAGTGAAATCGATCCCGTGCAGAACAAAGCCGTGGCTAAGGCGCTGACATTGCCGGGGTTCACGGAAACCACTGTGTGGTCTGGCCAGCCAGGTGGTTGCGGCAATCCAGCCACGCTAAATTCCGGTAACTGCTATCCGCCGGCTGTGAACTACACACCGCTGTATTACCTTTTCAATGGAGTCGCGTTCAATAAAACCAGCGCCTCCACCTCGCTATTCGCGGCTTCACCGGCCGCCAGTGTGACCGGTACTGTCCTCGTTCGCTTCGTGAACGCCGGCCTGCGCATGCACGTGCCTTCGATCGTGGGATCGCAAACAGGGGTCGCAGTTGCCCCGGCGACTGCCCCGCCTTCCGGTTTTTCGCTCATTGCTGAAGACGGCAACGTGCTCCCGGGCGTCCCACGCGTCCAGAGCGAGGTTTTCCTGCCCGCTGGTAAGACTTACGATGTGATGATAAACGCGCCAGCGACGGTCACAACGGCCCTCCCGGTGTTCGACCGGCAGTTGAGCCTGTCAGGCAACGGCACTGCGCGCGACGCCGGGATGCTGGCCTACATCGGTATTAATGGCGCTGGACTCCCGACCTCCCCGGCAATCGCTGCTGCGGTAGCAAGGGCGGATACCTATAATTCCGTAGTTACGGGCCAGACGTTCACAGTGTCAGATCCGGGCAAGGGCGTGATCGCCAATGACACCAATGTCTACGGCGTTCAGCTTGTGGGAACCGTCGCCGGACTGACTCTCAATACCGACGGAACATTCACTTACACGGGAGCTCCCACTACCTTTACATATTGTGCGAACGGTTCAGTAACCGGGGCGGCCTGCTCCTCCAATATAACCGCAACGGTAACATTGGGAGCGGCGACGATTGAGGCAGCCGGCGGCATCCACGTTGGCAACAAAGCGTACACGTCGAATACGGCCAACTCCCTCAGCATTAAGCCCACAGGCGTCCTGTCGACGCCTTGGAGTAGCGTATGCACCCCAACACCGACGGCTCCCTGCCATGACTATGACGCGGCCGGCTATCCCCTTACGGTTGCCACGTCGGCCGGGAATGCCCCAGCTGCATCAGCAGGCTTGACGCTTACTGTGGACGCGAATGGCGGGTTCAACGCCTCAGTCCCGACGTGCACTACAGCCACTGGTTGCACCTACACTTTTACCTACCACGCGCAGAACTCACAGGGGACGGTCAGCGGACCAGCGACCGTGACGCTGAACTTCCTGCAGGCTAGCAATCTTTCCGTGACAGTTTTGGACGGCAAAGACAAGACATCCGTTATAACCGACTATCGGTGGATTATTGAGGAAGATCGCTCTTTCTACGTTAATCCTAATTGCACAACGAATCAGAGCGCCGCGCTGAACACGACTGCAGGCTGCCCAACTCCGACCGTCACCACCGTTCCTCTGACCTTTGGGACGAATTTCCATACTAGCTACATGCCGCTTGTGGCGGCGGGCTGCGTCGGGCCGACGGGCACGGCTTTGGCCTGCGAAGCGGGCCAGACAGTTTACGATGGAGGTACTCCCTGTACGACTCCTGGCGTCCCGGCCGGTTGCAGTGCGACCGCTGGCACGCACGTGCCGGCTGTGTGCGACGTTGGTAATGGTGTTTGCAGACCAGGTGCACAGCAGACGGCTGTGGCTGCCAGCCAAGTTCATCTGGATCCGACCAAGCGTTACTACCTTTCAGTCTTGCCGGGAGATGCTGGGAACCCGTTTGGTAACGGAAACCTTTCGGCCGACTGCGTTAATGGTGTGGCGAATGCCACGACTCCAGCCGCCTGCGGCCATGGTATGGGCGGCACTCCGGTCGTACCCACGTGCACTGGCACTCCTGCTGTGTGCGTCTTCAACCCTGTAACTGTGTATGCGCAACCCGATCCATTTCCCCCGTCGAAACTCTCCGTGTTTGTGTTCGAGGACGATTTCCCGCTCAACGGTGAGCAGGATAGCGGTCACGGAACGGGCCCGGTGAACCTCAACAGCGAGCCTGGTCTTGGGCAATTCAATATCGTTCTCTTTGACGATGCCGGCGGCACGGGCGATGCGACCGGACAGATGACTTACGACATGTTCAACCAGCCGTTGGTGAACGGCCTGGCGGGAACGATAGATCCGGTCACGACGCTCGATGCCTGCCCGATTTCAATAAATTCTCGCGCTGGTGTGGCCGATCCGACTCAAACGGGCATCACCGGCACGATTGTGACTTGCCCGGTATTCGAATCGGACGGTTTGACTGCGTCCCCGCTGGCAGGTCAGGCAGTCATCCCCAACCTGATGCCGGGAAGGTACGGCGTGGTAGCCACGCCGGGAGCCGACCGGATTGCCAGAGGGGAAGAATGGCTCCAAACCAACACTTTGGACGGCCAGAAGGCACATGATTCTTTCCTCCGGGTCCAAGAACCAAGCTACTTCCAGGAGTATGGACCAGCGGGATACCACGTATCCATCGGGTTTGCCAATCCAGGAGTCATCAATGCCCGCAAAGCGGCTGTCTGCGCCGGCACTGACCCTACCATCCCCTTTACGGGCAGCTGTGCAAATACCGTCACGGGCCTGGTCACAACCGAGCGCATGAGCCGCACGCCGGATGAGAGACTCTACAGCAGCGGTGACAACTCTAGCTTTGCGTTCACCCAGTGCTACGTGAGCTTAGGAGATCCGGACGGCGAAGACTTCGCGTTCACCAAGTGCAACGGCGATGGATCGTTCAGCTTGTCTGGTCTTCCCGACGGGGATTGGAGAGTCACTGTATTTGACCAGTGGAACGACATGCTGGTGGACGGCCTTTCCACACCCGTCAGGCTGGCAGGCGGGGCAACCACGGACATGGGACAGATTGCCACAAACCAGTGGCAGGCGAATATCTACACCAAGAGCTTCTTTGACCAGAATGGGAACGGTATCCAAGACAGCACCGAACCCGGACTCACGCTGGTTCCGACGAACATCCGCTTCCGCGATGGCAGCTACTCCAACTTCAACAACACTGACTTGGCCGGCAACGCGGGCTTCAACGAGATATTCCCGCTCTTCAGTTGGTATGTTGTTGAGTCGGATACGGCGCGCTTCAAGAACACGGGGACCCACGTGGTCTACGACGCAGGCGGACCCTCCGACGGCTCGACGTGCGGGGGAACGACCGGAACGGTATGCGGAAACTCCGCCATCGGCGCAAACCTGGCGAACACTGCCGAACAGATTCCTCTGCCCGCGAGCCTGCGGGTACCGGGCGCGAGGTATTGCGCATCGGCGGACTGTCCAACTGGCGACGCAGGAGGCGGCTCTACAGGACGCATCGATCCACCCTGGGTTGCCACTGAAGGATGGCAGGGTTTCTCCGGCCAGAACAGTTTCATCGAATTCGGCAAGAAGCCCTTCGCGCCTGCTACTGCGACGACGCCAGCTGAGAATGGCGGGATCCATGGCGAAGTAATCTACGCCTCTACACGGCCATTTGATGACCCCGCGTTGCTTATCCACACGAGCTGGACACCCGATGTGCCAGGCGTGACCATTAACCTGTACCAGGAGGGCTTTGCCATTGATTCAGCGACAGGAAAGCCTGGATCAACCCCCACTTTGAGGTTGGTTGACACCACCAAGACCAGCAGTTGGGACGACTGGGCCCAGGGCTTCAACGCCACGAGTGGCTTACCGAATATGAGTTGCCCGGGCCAGGGCACCGCCACGGGAACGAACGCCGATCTCTTCTATTTCACGCTGTATAACCAGCCGGATTACCTGGACGTGTACAACAACCAGCATAACGGGACGCCCCTCCACACCGTGCCGAACAACTCGCAGTTCAAGTGCTACGACGGCATGCATAACTGGAACCAGGTCCAGCCGGCACCTTACGACGGCATGTACGCGTTCCCCAGCGTTACCGGCATCAACCCGGCGACCGGAAAGCCGGCCGGAACCAACTGCACGATTTGCGTGCCGAATCCGAGTAATGTCACAACTGATCCCTACTACGCGGGCCTCCCCATGCTGCCGGCCGGCAAGTATGTTGTTGAAATGGTTGTGCCTCCCGGTTATGAACTGGTGAAGGAAGAGGACAAGAACATTCTGATCGGCGACAATTACATTGCGCCTGTCACCCAAGAGTTCCCTGGATTGGGATCAGCCATATACATTCTTCCCGACCAGGCCGCAGTCGGCGCCACTTACAACGCCAACAATGCGCAGAATCCAACGCAGGACTTTGGCAGACCGACCTTCCCACAAAGCGAAGGGGACACTGGAAGTGTCGAGGTCTTCTGGCCATGCGTAGGGGCGTCGCGTATCGTTCCCGACTACATCAGCCTGTTCCCTCAGTCCCATGAAGTAGCGCCGTTCGCAGGTGCTACACGCAATCTCTGCGACCGCAAGGAAGTGACCGTTTCTAACGAGGCGTCGTCACTGGCGAAGTTCTGGATCTTCAGCTCGACCCACGTCGCCGCCCACTTTACCGGCGTTATTACGGACGACTACACATCGGAGTTCGATCCGTTCTCGCCGCAGTTCGGCGAAAAATTTTCGCCGGCCAACCTGCCGATATCCATCAAGGATTGGACCGGGACCGAAATCTCCCGCGTCTATACAGACCAGTGGGGGACCTACGACGGGATGACTTACTCGACATGGGAAGTCAACCCGCCCAATCCGACAGGATATGCGCCAACGATGATGGTCACGTGCATGAACGATCCGGGCCCGATTGCAGGTCCGAATGGCACAAAGATCACCGATCCCCTGTTCAACCCGCAATACAGCCAGTTCTGCTACGAGATACCGTTCATGCCGGGGCAGACCCAGTACATGGACACTCCGGTAACGCCCACGTCTGCCTTCGCGGGTGCTGGGTACAACAATGTTGACTGCTCCTACCCGGATGCCACGCCGGCAATTAAGGAAGTCGATGGCAGTGGAATCGGACCCTGGGTGCCCGCGACCGGCGGCACCCTCACGATCACGGCGTTAGGCGACCAGATGGTGCCCAATTACGCGTATGCCGGCCCTGCGGCAACGACGGCTCCGTACAATGCGAAGACGGTTAGGCGCCACTATGGCTTTGGCGCTACGCGAGGTACTGTCACCATCGGCGGCGTATCTCAAGCTCAGACCATCTCAACCTGGAATGACACAACGATCGTACTCACCACGCGCGCGCTCGGCCAGATTCCCCTGTGCGCCGTCCAGCAACAAGCGCAATACGGGGGCTCGCAGGCCCGTTGCGGTGAATTGGTCATCACCACCGCCAACACAGCCGCAGCCGGCGCGCCGTCGAACGCCAAACAGTCGATCGACACAGTAACCGTCACGATCGGTGGCAAGGCTCCAGTTCACGTCTCCCCCTCGAGCTCGATCCAGGCCGCGATTGACGCTGCCGCCCCGGGCGACATGATCCTTGTTGATCCTACATGCACAACAGCTACGGGGGCAGCGGCCGCGTGTACTACTCCCTCTGCCACCAATGTGCACTCCCCCGGCGCACACAACGAATTGTTGATCATGTGGAAGCCGGTCCGGCTGCAAGGTGTCGGAGCCGCCTCCAGCATCATCAACGCGAATACCCATCCCGCGGGCAAACTGGACATTTGGCGGGAGAAGGTGGTTTGTCTGTTTGGTCTGTCGCTCAATGGTTCTCCCACTACCGCAGCCAATCCTTTTGATCCGACTGGCGCGGTCTCCTGCGGGAGCACTAACGGG
>Ga0209701_10002867_pt1 | contig 11251 bp, 9 predicted proteins | sample CZO8metaG_4_FD_188356 | JGI IMG/M metagenome (GOLD analysis project Ga0209701, IMG submission 188356) | Vadose zone soil microbial communities from the Eel River Critical Zone Observatory, Northern California, USA - CZOApr15con2H3.8 metaG... | ecosystem: Environmental > Terrestrial > Soil >...
ACAACTTCGATAGAAGAGTCGCGCGCCAGGATCGCGGGAATCAGTTTCCGCATGAGAGCGGAATCATCGACGACGAGGACTCGGATGCGTTCGCTCATGCGATGGCTCCAAGCGGGTTAGCGCGAGAGAGGCGCGAGAGAACCGCGGGAACATTCAGGATGAGGACAACCGTTCCGTCACCGAGAATGGAAGCGCCGCTGACCAGGTCGCTGGAAACGATTTCGGCGGGAAGAGCTTTGATTACCAGCTCTTCTTCTCCGACCAGGCTATCCACGAGGAGGCCAAAACGTTTTTCAACAGCGCCAATGACGATGACAAAATGTTTCTTTCGAACCGGCTGGGTGTCAATGCTGCGCAAACGGCTAAGGTGATCCAACCGAACGAGAGTGAGAATCTGGTCGCGAAGACGCAGCACTTCACGTTGGTCGATGCGGTGAATCTCGGGATCGGTGATGCGAGTGATTTCCACAACCGAAGAGAGCGGGACAGCGAAAAGACGGCCGCCAACGCGGAAGAGCAAAGTCTGAATGCTGGCAAGCGTGAGCGGCGCACGAAGTTGAATCGTAGTGCCGCGGCCTCTTTGCGAAGAAACGTGAACGGTTCCCTTGAGGCGGTTGAGGACAGTTCGAACGACATCCATGCCGATGCCACGACCGGATACTTCAGTTACTTCGGAAGCGGTGCTGAATCCCGATTCGAAAATGAGATTAAGGGTTTCCTGGTGGGTTAGGCGCTTGGCCTCCTCGGGCTTCAAGATTCCTTTTTCAACGGCGCGAGCGCGCAATTGAGCAGGGTCGATGCCCCGGCCGTCGTCGCGGACTTCAATGACGACTTGGGTACCCTGGTGATAAGCGTTGAGATAAACGGTGCCGCGAGCGGGCTTGCCGGCAGTCAGGCGTTCGTCGGCCGGCTCGATACCATGGTCAACCGAATTGCGGACGAGATGCATAAGCGGTTCGGCAAGAGCGTCCAGAATGCCCTTATCGAGGTCGGTGTTCTGACCAGAAAGTTCCAGGGCCACATCCTTGCCACACTGTTTGGCAACGTCGCGGACGACGCGAGGAAAACGGCGGAAGAGCTGCTCGACGGGGACCATGCGGATTTTCAGGACGCACTTGTGAAGCTCATCGAGGATGCGGGCCTGAAAGGCCATGGCGTCGGCAAGCTTGGCGCGCAAGGGATCGCGGGCGTGCTTCTGGTCAAACTCGGCGAGAGTGCGATTGAGCATGGACTTTCCGATGATCAATTCGCCGACAAGATTCATGACCGCGTCGATGCGAGTGGCATCCACGCGAAGGGTGCTTTCGGCAACGGCGGTTGCAGCCGAGCCGGGAGTAGTGGGATTGATCGCAGCGCCGCTTTCGGGGGTTGCGGCGCCGTCGGCCACAGATTTCGCGGCCTGCGCCTCCAACAAATCGCCGAGCAATTCATGTTCTGGTGTTCCCGCGGTTGCGGCGTGTTCGAGGCGCACATCGGAAACAATCGAAGGAATGCGGCAGCGCTGGAGAATTCTTTCTTCCGGCTGAGAACTGGCCAAAGCCGCTTCGACAATTTCCACGGTTGCGGCAGCCAAATTGTCTTCGGGCCGCAAAGCAATGAGGGTACCGCTGCCGTGAAGAACGTTGCGAATGAGCTGGAACGCAGCGGCGCGCATCAAGCTGTTTGGATCGATGCGAAGAGCGACGTTGTAAACGGTTTCGCCGCGGTGCACGGCTTCCGAAATCATGAGCTGTTCGTACTCCGTCCAGGCAAATTGCGCGGGCAACTGAGGCGGCGCAAAGTCTTCCTGCATCGCGGAGGCGGGCGCCTCGAGCAATCTGCGAATCATGGCGTGGAGCGCTTCCACAGCGGGCGGCTCGGCCTTGCGTTGGTAGGCGGCGAGCATGGCGCCAAAACTATCCGCCGCGGTGAGGACCAACTCGGCGAGGTCCGCGCCGCGCGCCTGGGCCACCTGGGGAGTGAGGACATCCTCGAGTTCGTGCGCCAACTCACTCAGCTTGTGGAATCCACAGGCCGCGGAATCGCCCTTCAAGGTATGCACGGCGCGACGGACGCGACGGATCACTTCCTCGTCAGCGGGGCGCGACTCCAGTTCGAGCCCAGCCTCGTTGAGCGATTGAAGCAGTTCGCTGGCGGTCTCGAAGAAGAGAGCGCGCAACTCGCCGCCGCGATCCTCGGGAGGACGACTCACGTATTGACCTCGTTGCGCTGGTAAGCGGTGCCGTTGTTTTCATGAATCATGCGGAATTTCTGGGTCAAGCCGAACAAACTTTCCGCGTGTCCAACGAAAAGATATCCGGAGGGATTCAAGCAATGCCAAAACTTTTCAATCAAGCGCTTTTGTTCGGCTTCGTCGAAGTAGATCATCACGTTGCGACAGAGAATGATGTCGTTGCGGCGAGGCAAGAATTCCGTTTTCAAATTGTGAAAGTCGAACTGGACGAGCTCCTTCAGTTGCGACTTGACTTTGTACTTGTCACCGGCTTTTTCGAAATAGCGGAGGCGGCAGGTGTAATCAACGGGTTCCATCTGCTGCTCGGTGTAGAGGCCTTCCTGGCCGGTGCGAAGACTGGCGTAGCTGATGTCCGAAGCGACGATTTCCACTTTCCAGGGAGGAGGAATGAGCGGCTTGGGCGAAGGCATATCGAACGGAAGCGGATTCCGCAGGTAGTAATAAGCGAGCGCGTCGGAGATCAAGATGGCGACGGTGTAAGGCTCCTGACCGGCGGAGCAACCAGCGCTCCAGACCCGCAGGGTGTAATCGCGGCGCTCCCGCTTGCGGCGCAGGATTTCCTCAAGAACGGATTTTTGGAGGAGATCGAGCTGCGGGCGATTGCGAAAGAAACTAGTTTCGTTGACGGTGAGATTCTCAAGCAGGAGAGCGAGTTCGGCGCGTCCTTCCCTGCTGGTAAGCAAGCGGTAATAGGCATAGAACGATTCGAGCTGGCAGGCTTTCAGGCGGCGCTGGAGGCGATCTTTGAGGAAGTGCGAGCGGCGTTCATCGAAGAACATGCCGCATTCCTGGTAGACCAGCGTCTGGAGTAGCTTCAGCTCCGCTTCGGTGAGTTGGACCTGGGCAGTAATGGTTCCCATTATGTTTTCGTGAAGCGGACCCGCGGTCCGGCTCGCAGTTGCAAGCCGGAAAAACCATTACCTTGCGGTGGCGACGGGTTCCGCGGCCTCCTCGAGTTGTTTGTATTCCGGGCGATGCAAGAGTTTCGAGATGTCCAGCAGAATAATGAGACGTCCCTTGAGCTTGCCGACACCGGTGACGTATCCGGATTCCCCTTCCGCAAAGACACTGCCCGGGGCTTCGATCTCGGAGGGCGGAATTTTGAGCACTTCCGAAGCCGCGTTGACGATGAGGCCGAGCAACTTGTTGTCCAGCTCCACGACGAGAATGCGATTCTTCTTATCGGGCTGAATGTCGGTCTGGCCGAAGCGTTTGCGGAGGTCCATCACCGGGATGATTTTCCCGCGCAGATTGATGACGCCCTCGATCAGATCGGGAGCGCTGGGAACCGCGGTAATCTCCGGAACGCGAACAATTTCGCGCACGGCAGCGATGCGAACGCCGTACGTTTCATTGCCGATGCGGAAGCCGACGACTTGAAGATCTTTTTCCATCGAGAGGTCTCCGGCCCTCTAGGAACGCGCCATTTCGGCGTATTCAAGTTCATTCTCGCGGCCCGACTCCGGGCCCCGGCGCTTGCCGAAGGAGTCCCCGCGACGCGGGCGCTGCTGGCTGGCGCGGTCGATAACGAAGCGGTCCATGCTGTCGAGCAAGTTGCGGGACAGCTTGAGCATCTGCTCGGCGGCGGCGGAAAGCTCGGTGGAACTGGAAGCGGATTGCTGAACCAATTCGCGCATCTTGTCCATGGCACGAACGACAGCTTGCGCACCGGAGGCCTGCTCTTCAACGGCGGAAGTGATTTCCTGGGTAATTTCGGTAAGGCGGCTGGTGGCCTTGGCAATCTGCGAAGAACCAACCGATTGTTCGTTAGTGGCAGCGCCGATCTCCTGGGAGAATTTGTAAACTTCGGTGACGACGTTGGAGATCTTGTGCAGAGCGGAGCCGAGGTCGTTGCCGAGGGTGAGGCCTTCCTCGACGATGCGCGTGCTGCGCTCCATGTTTTCGACGGCCTGGCGCGCTTCGCGCTGAATACTCTGGATGAGATCGGCGATTTCCTTGGTGGATTGGGTGGACTTCTCGGCGAGTTTGCGGACTTCGTCGGCAACGACGGCGAAACCCAAACCGTGCTCGCCGGCGCGAGCCGCTTCGATGGCGGCGTTGAGCGCGAGCAAGTTGGTTTGTTCGGCGAGGTCGTCGATGACTTCGATGATTTTTCCGATGTCGTCGGCGCGATGACCCAGGATGTTGATGATCTCCGCGGAAGACTGGATGGCCTGGTTGGTGCGGTTAAGGCCATCGGTGGCCTTTTCCATGGTCTGAATGCCGGTGACGACTTCTTCGCGCGAGCGGTTAGCGATATCGAGCAAGACTTTGGCGGTATCGGCCACGCGCTGAATGGAAGTGACCATCTGATCGATGGAAGCGGAGGTTTCCGCGACGCTGGAAGCCTGGACTTGCGTATTCTTCACCACGTTCTGCACGTTGATGCTCATCTCGTGCATGGTGCTGGTGACCTCTTCGATTGCGGAAGAGGCCTGGACGCTGACCTTGGCGGACTCGTCGGCGGCGCCAGCGACTTGATTAGAGCCAGCGGAGACCTGGCCGGCGGAATCGCGGGTTGTCCGGACAAGTTCCTGCAAGCCGTGGGACATGCGAAGGAAGGCATTGCCGAGGGTGTCGCGCTTGGATCGCGGCACGACCTCGATAGTCAGATCGCCTTCGGCGACGGACATAGAGACGCTAGCCATTTCCTTAAGGTAGGCGACCATGTTGTTGAAGGTGGTGGCCAGAGCGCCGATTTCGTCGTTGCGGTGAATATCAATGTTCTGATCGAGGTCGCCCGAGTCGCCTATTTCGCGAGCGACGGTGATGAGGTGATTCAAAGGTTCCGTGATGGACTTGGCGGTATACAGCGCGATGAATCCGCCAGAGAGGAGAGCCAGAAGGGTTCCACCAGTGGTGACCCAAGTGCTGAAGGTGCTCATGCGGCCGGCGGATTTTGTGGTGTCATCAAGAAATTTGGTGATATCAGCGTTGCTCTGATCGAGAACGATCGATGATTTGGTGAGCCAGGAGGAAGGATCTTTTTGCAGGTAAAAAATCTGAAGATCGGAGACGGTGGCGTCTCCGGAATCGACTTGATGGCGCTTGGCGATCAGCGGCTTGGCAAAATTGTCGGACCAGCTTGCTTCCGTACTCTCGACCTGGATCAGGGCAGTGCGGACGGCTTCATTGGAAGCGTTCGATTCGCCGCGCTTGATCTGGTCGACGATGTCGGTCAGACCCTTGTTCACTCTGTCTTCATCGCGGGGATCGCCGCTGAGGAGGAAGTTATTCATGTTGAGGCGATTCAACATGATCTGATAGCGCACGGCTTCGACGGTACGAACGCTCTCGAGAGCCATGCTGGCGTCGGCGCGCGCCGATCTTTCCTTGAATCCAGCGATGATATTCACTATGAACAGCATCGAAAGAATGGCCAGGATCAGGCCGAAACCGGCGTAAAGTTTTTTTCCGATGGTCATTGCAAAATGCCTCCGCTCACCTCAGCAGGGCGGCGTGAAGATAGCCGCTTCCGCCGGAACAACCGTTGCTCAACTGTTTTCCCTAATTGGCATGAAAATCAAATTCAACAATCTGCGTGGTCTCTTCGGGCGCAGGCACAAACTTCCATTCCTTCACGGCGTCCTGGCATGCTTGAACAAGCAAGGGGTGTCCCCCGACGACGCGCGTGCTTTTCACACGTCCGTCAGGCGTGATGACGACTTCGATTTTCACCTTGCCGTAAACATTCATTCGTTTGGCGAGGTCGGGATACAAGGGTGCCGTCTTGGTTTTGACCTTGCGCTTGGATTCGTCCGTCGTACCCGACTGGGCAACTGCAGAAGCGCCGGAAAAAATGAGCGCCGCCGTAGTAACCGCAGCGAACTTCCTCCACCGACTAGTTCTCATCGACACTACTCCTCAAAGGAATGGAAGATACCCCGCGTAAGAGAAGGCACGTGGGATGCCATGGCGGAGAGGCACAGGAAGAATCAAATCAGAGTCGAGGGAGCATCGGTAAGTGACATAAGAAGAGCAAGTTATGGAAAATTTTGGAGAGGGTGGCAATCGGGCTTTGGAGTAACATCTGTCTCAGGCGGCCCGGAGTCAACAAGCTGGGGTCTCAGGCTGAGACGGAGAGAGAATAGACGACCCCGAGGCTGTAGGCAATTTCGCTACACGATGCTGCCCGGCAATTGACTCACATTGAGACTCCCCGGTAGGGTGGGAGAAGAGCAGCGCCTCGCAAGTTGAGACGCGTGGCGCTTCCCACTCGTCAATGCGCAAAATAAAGACAAGAGCGTCGCTTCATCCCACGCCCGTGCGCGGAAGGGCGGAGCCTCCACCGGCGATGCCGAGACATGCTGAGGAGTTAATGGAGCTGGCCGTGGAGGCGGCGCAGTCCAGGCATCTGCCGGATTTTCTGGAACAGTTTGCACTGCGTTCGACGCGGATGCTGGATGCCCTGTGGGGCGGCGTGGCCGTTTGCCGTGGACGCGAGACGGAACTTCACGCCATGCCCGGAGGAGCCGCAACAACAGAAGCAGTCGCAAACTGGCTCATTTCATGTGCACGCGGCAGCCAGAACGATGTGGAGACCCTAGCTATACCGAAGGAGATTGCCGCGGCCTTGCCGATACCTGGAGAGCCGGGGACGGTTGTCTTCGTGCGGATCGCAGCGAGCGACAATGAGCGGCTGGGTACGCTATGCCTGATCCGCAATCGAAAGACGCTGGGGGCGGATGAGAAACGATTGCTGCATGCGCTGGCGAGCCATGCGGCGCTGTCGCTGGAGAATTTCCGGCGCTTCTCGCAACTGGAGCGGTCCAAGCGGCAGTGGGTGGAAGATATCGATGCGATCAGCGATTACATCGTGGTGCATGACCGCGCGTGGAAAATCGTTCGAACGAATAGGTCACTTGCATCGCATCTTGGCGTGCCGCCGGTGGCGCTGGTTGGCGAGGCTATGAGCAGCTTGAGGCAGATCGCGGAAACGGGAAGCGATCTCCCTTGCCCGTTTTGCCGGGATACGCAGCGGTCGAAGGAAGAGTACGTGGCGGCGTCGGCGGAGCGCATATTTCTTGTTTCGACTTCGCGAACGCCGGGCGCCTCCGACGACGATACGCGCACCATCCATGTGTTGAAAGACATTACGGACCGGCGGGAGGCGGAACGGCGGTATCGCGAGCTGTTTGACAGCATTCAGGAAGGATTGTTTTTCGCGACGCCGGACGGGAGATTCCTGGATGTGAATGACGCGATGGTGCGCATGCTGGGGTACGCGTCGCGGGAAGAATTGCTGCGCGCGGACGTGGGCCCGCATCTGTATCCAGTGCCGGAAGCGCGAGAAAAATTCATGCAGACGCTTTCGGAAAGAGGAGTGTTGCGCAATTACGAAGAAACGCTGCGGCGCAAAGATGGGACGCTGCTGCACACGCTGCAAAATATCACCGCGGTGCGCGATTCGCGCGGGGGGATCGCGCAAATTCGCGGGCTGATGCTGGACGTTACGGAGCAAAAGACGTTTCAATCGCAACTGCAGCGGGAACGCGACTTCAATCAGAAGATTCTGAATACCACGCAGAGCATGATCCTGGTGCTGGATACGGCGGGGCTAATCAGTTACGCCAACCGGCGCTGCTATGAAGCGGGATATCAGGAAGGCGAATTGATCGGGCACCGGCTGGTGGACTGGGTGGAGGCTTCACACGGGGAAGATTTCGACGCGGCGCTGGAAACAACGGCGCACGGGCATCAAGTGGAGAACCTGGAGCTGCGGGTGCGGCGGAGCGATGGATCGATGGGGCATTTTTCGATCAGCCTGAGCCCGATGAGAGACGAGCAGAATGCGGTGAACAGCGTGGTGGTGGTGATGACGGACATCACGGACGCGGCGCTGCTGCAGGCAAAACTGGCGCACAGCGAAAAAATGGCCACAATCGGGCGGCTCGTTTCGGGCGTGGCGCATGAAGTGAATAATCCGCTGGCGGCGATCTTGGGATTTACGGATTTGCTGCTGGAGAATCCAGAGGTTCCCGTGTCGGCGCGGGAGGATTTGCAGATTATATTGCAGGAGACGCAGCGAACGAAAGATATCGTGCAGGATTTGCTGAGTTTCGCGCGGCAGAGACCGGTGCAGCGGGAACTCGTGCAGGTGAACAGCGTTTTGAGGCAGACGATCAAGCTGCGGAGTTATGATTTCGCGAGCCATGGCGTCGAGGTGGTGGAAGATTTTGAAGAGACGCTGGCGGCGGCGCTGGGGGACTCTCAGCAGTTGCAGCAAGTATTTCTGAATATCCTGAACAATGCGTACGATGCGGTGCAGGAGGCAGGGCAGCGCGGGCGCATCCGGATTCACACGCGGCGGGAAGCGGAGATGATCGAAGTGTCGATCAGCGACAACGGGACGGGGATTATCGATCCGCAGCGCATTTTTGACCCTTTCTATACGACCAAGCAGGTGGGCAAGGGGACGGGGCTCGGCCTGAGCATTTGTTACGGGATCGTGCGGGCGCATGGCGGGGAAATTCAGTGCTGGAACAATGAAGCAGGACTGGGGAGCACTTTTGTGGTGCGGATTCCCGTGGCGACGGAAGCCGCGATGTCCGCCGCCGCTGCGAAAGAAGCGGGGCGATGAATACGCAACAGGCGATGTGGACGGGAGGGCCGATCCTGCTCATCGAAGATGAGCCGTCGGTGATCGCGTTTTTGCGGGCGGCGCTGGAGCGCAAGGGGTACGCGGTGGAGAATGCTTCGTCGGGAGCGGAAGGATTGCAGCGGCTTTCGAATGGAAGGTATGCGGGCGTGATTTCCGACATTCGAATGCCGGGAGCGGTAAATGGGGCGGAGGTGCACGGTTGGATACAGAAGAACCGCCCGGAATTGAAGGCGCGCATTATTTTGATAAGCGGTGACACGGCGAACAGCGATACGCAAGCGTTCCTGGCGCAAAGCGGGACACCGTGCATCGAGAAGCCATTTCGGGTGCAGCAATTGATATCAATGGTGGAGAAGACATTCGGGAAACCATGAGCGACGAAATGAAAACACGACTACTGGTGGTGGATGACGAACAAAGCATTCGCCGCCTGTGCATGACGATCGGCAACACTTTGGGATATGTCTGCGCGGAGGCGGAGAGCGCGGAAGCAGCGCTGGCGCGGCTGGATTCCGATACTCCAGACATAGTTCTCACGGACCTGAAACTACCTAATATGTCGGGAGTCGAGTTGTTGAAGCAGACGAAGCAGCAGCTCCCGCACACGGAAGTGGCCATCATGACCGGGCACGGCTCTATCGAATCGGCAGTGGATGCGATGAAATTGGGAGCTTACGACTACATCGAAAAGCCGTTTCGCGTGGAAAAGATGCGGCTGCTGTTGCAGCGAATGGCCGAAAAGGTGCGTCTGGTTACGGAAAATGAGTTCTTGCGCGAGCGGGTTACAACGGAAGAAAACCTCGACGGCATCATTGGCAGTTCGGCGAATATACAAGACGTGCTGCGCATGATTTCCCGGCTGAAAGATACGCGGACTCCGGTACTGATATCCGGCGAGAGCGGTACGGGAAAAGAGCTAGCGGCCCGCGCGATTCACTTCCGCGGATCCATGGCAAAAACGCCTTTCGTAGCTGTCGATTGCGGCTCGCTGGTGCCGACGCTGATGGAGAGCGAACTCTTCGGATACGAGAAGGGCGCTTTTACCGGCGCGACGAAATCGAAGGCCGGTCTGTTCAAGGCAGCGGATGGAGGGACGATTTTCCTGGACGAGATCGGGGAGCTGCCGCAGGAAATGCAGGCGAAATTACTCCGCGTATTGCAGGAAAAAGAAGTACGGCCAGTGGGCAGCAACGAGAAGGTAAACGTCGATGTCCGCGTGATCGCAGCGACGAATCGCGACCTGGAGGCCGCTTATCGTTCTGGAACCTTCCGAAAGGACCTGTATTTTCGATTGAATGTGGTGACCGTGCACCTCCCTCCCCTGCGCGAGCGCCGGTCGGACATTCCGGTTCTGGTGCATCATTTCCTGGATCGCTACGCCAAGGGCTCGCGCATTCAGGTCACGGCGGCGGCGATGAAGAGCCTGTTGCACTATGACTGGCCGGGGAACGTCCGCGAGCTGGAGAATTGCATCGCGCGCGCAGTGACGCTGGGTGACGGGAAAACCATCGACGTTGCGGATCTACCGCCCGCCATTAGAAGCGAGCAGGCAGATTCGGGGATCGTAACGTCCCAGGACGCCACGAGCTTGTCCACGACGGCTCTGGTGGAGATGGAAAGAATGACGATTTTGCGCGTATTTGAACAGGCGAACGGCGACAAGGCTCTAGCGGGAAAGATGCTGGGGATCAGCCGCGCGACGCTGTATCGAAAACTGAAGCGGTACAACATTGCGTTGAAGGCGGGCTCGACAATTGGTGCGGGTGACCCGCAAGCTGCGCCGCAGTAACAAGAGAAGCGTCTCAAGCCAAGTACTTTGGGAATCCGGGAACCGTCACGCAGTGAGACGAAAACGTTTCACCGTGAGACGAGTGAGCCAGGAAAATGCCCCGGGAAAACATTAAGCCTCACCATTTGTGCAACTTGCAATAGCCTCGCGTTCCGAGATCTTTGGCGTCCATCGTGCATCTCTCTCATCGGAAGTCTGCGCCTCTTGCGGTGAGCAGTATGTCTGGCCACGAGAGCGCGGGTGGATCCTTAGAGGTAGGGCGAGAGGCGACGTGGGAAAATCCGGCGGCCTGGCACTTAAAGCTAACGAGCAAGACTGCGCCCAACAGTTAGCACGATTCTTTCCGCAGGCAAAACCCGTTCGAATTCCCGTGCATGTGACCGCGTCGCGCGGCGGCAGAACCAGCCTTCGCGAGGCCGCGATCGTGGAATATGGCGGCCCGGAGCACGCGATTTTTCTTTGTACCTTGCCGCTAGAGTTCGACGATCGCGTGCGGATCGAGGCAACTGGAGAAGGACGGCCGGCGGAAGCAACCGTCGTCGGCGTGCAGTATCACGAAGGACGCAAAGCGGTGGCCGTCCGATTCCTGCAAGGCCCCTGCGACTGGGTGGTGACACAGCCGTGAACA
>Ga0209701_10002874_pt1 | contig 11232 bp, 12 predicted proteins | sample CZO8metaG_4_FD_188356 | JGI IMG/M metagenome (GOLD analysis project Ga0209701, IMG submission 188356) | Vadose zone soil microbial communities from the Eel River Critical Zone Observatory, Northern California, USA - CZOApr15con2H3.8 metaG... | ecosystem: Environmental > Terrestrial > Soil >...
CACCCCGGAGGAATTACCCCTGCGCAGTGGGACGGATCTCTATCTCGTACACATCAATATCGGCGGGCTGCTCGATCGCGAACGGAATCGCGCGGGCGATCGCATCCGGCGGCATTGCGAACTTGTTTTGAGACTCGGCGAGTTGGGATTTCACGTCCGGATTGGTCACGCCGTCGGCGAAGTCGGGACGAAACTGGGCGAAATGATCGTCACGCATACCCGGCTGAGAACTGCAGATCCCTCGCGGCGCACTCGGTCGCTTCGCTCCTTCGTGCTTGCTCGGGATGACAGTAGCGAGAAGAATTCGGCACGACTGAAGTCATGCCCTCCCAAAACCCTAAAGCCCACACAGCAAATCAAGTTCTCAGTTCTCGGTTCTCAGTTCTCAGTAAAGGCCAGCGGGGCGCTGCAACGGCGCGGGTCGAGGGTGCTGCGCCTAGAGTAACTTGCCGCGGTTGACTCGGGCGGATAGATTGCGGGTGTGGTGCGTTCGGCGCACCAGGCGGCAACCGATCATGGCAGAGTGGATGTCGGTTAAATGGCTTTTGTGGATCAGTTTATACCTGGTCCTGGGTGTCTTTGTGCCGTGGGCGACAGCACTTGCCTGGGCTCATCAGCACGGCAGCGATTTGCGGCCCCGCCCCCGGCAACTGTTTCAACGCGGAGAACTAGGGCTGGTTGGGCTGGTGCTGGTGATCTCGGTGATCTGGAATCTTCTGCAGTCTCAATACATGCCCCAAACCAGAGCACTCGGAGCAGTCCTATTGGCCGTGATCGGAACCATGGCAGGGGCGGTGTGGATCGAGACCTATTGCCGGCACTCCACCGGCATGGCTTCCAACGACGAAAGAGCTTGGCGAGATTCCCGAAATCTGGCGTTTCTTGTATTCAGCGTGGCTGTGGTGGTTGAAATATTGTTGGACCGCTTTGCAAAGGTGGCAGCTCTGTGAGTGCCCCCGCTCCAGCTTTAGCGAAGCCAGAACGTCGCACAGTAGCGGTGCGGCTTGCGGATGTGGCCGTCACAGTAGCTTGCCTTTCCATGGTTTTTGGCCTGTTGCTCGTCTTCTTCCCGGTATCGTTCCCACGGATCATCCTGCACAGTTGGCAGAGTGGCAATCTCATCGTGGCCATGCTGGTAATTGCGCTAACGCTCGACGCATACCTTTACTTCCGCATCGCGTATTTGCTGTCGGCCAGACCGACGGCTCTGGCGGCTGCGTGCTTAGGGTCCCTGCCGATTATCGTGGTAGGGGGATGCAGCATTCTTCTTCAAAGTGCGGTTGCCCAAACACTCGCGGTCGACCTGCCGAATCCGCAGGCTCGTGTCGGCGAGGAGGTACTCGCCCATACTTACCTGGGATTAGTCTCGGCCGTCTTTCTGCCGTTTCTGGTGATCCGGCTTCTGCAACAGTTCAGGGCAACAAATTCAGCTCGCCAATCCTGATTTCATTCGCGAACCGCAGCTTCAGTGAGTTCTTACCGAAAAGGCCATTAAGCGCGAGCTATCGGCTAATGGGTAATGCGAGGCGAGACCGAGGTAGTCTCTGCATGCTTTGCAAACAAAAGCCCCGCCTCGCGGCGGGGCTTAATGTGCCGAACTGCGCTCGGCTGGACGGGTCAGAGACCCGTCCCTACACGTTCTTAGTACATGTCTCCCATGCCGCCGCCGTGACCGCCACCCATCGGAGCGCCCTTCTTCTCTTCCGGGATTTCCGCAACGAGTGCTTCGGTGGTGAGCATGAGCGAAGCGATGGAGCCGGCGTTGGTCAGAGCGGTGCGCACGACCTTGGTGGGATCGAGCACGCCTGCCTTGACGAGGTCTTCGTAGTCGCCAGTCAGAGCGTTGTAGCCGTAGTTATTGTCCTTGGAGTCGTTGATCTTGCCGAGGACAATCGCACCTTCTTCGCCGGCGTTCTCGGCGATCTGGCGCAACGGCTCTACCAAGGCGCGCTTCACGATGTTGACACCGATCTGCTCGTCACCTTCCAGCTTCAGCTTGTCGAGCGCCGCGACGCAACGGGCCAGGGCTACGCCTCCGCCGGGGACAATACCTTCCTCGACGGCCGCGCGGGTGGCATGCATCGCGTCTTCGACACGGGCTTTCTTTTCCTTCATTTCGGTTTCGGTGGCGGCGCCGACTTTGATTACGGCTACGCCCCCGACCAGTTTCGCCAACCGCTCCTGCAACTTCTCGCGATCGTAGTCGCTGGTGGTCTTGTCGATCTGTCCGCGAATTTCTTTCACGCGGCCCTGCACGTCGCCGGGCTTGCCTTTACCTTCGACGAGGGTGGTGTTGTCCTTGTCGATGGTAATTTTCTTGGCCTGGCCGAGATCGCTGATCTGAACGTTCTCCAACTTGATGCCCAGATCTTCGGTGATGGCCTTGCCGCCGGTGAGAGTTGCGATGTCCTGCAACATAGCCTTGCGGCGATCGCCGAAGCCCGGAGCCTTAACGGCCGCGACTTGCAACGTGCCACGCAGCTTGTTGACCACGAGTGTGGCGAGCGCTTCGCCTTCGACGTCCTCTGCGATGATGAGCAGCGGCTTGCCACCCTTGGCGATCTGCTCGAGCAGCGGGAGCAGGTCCTTCATCGAGCTGATCTTCTTTTCGTTGATCAGGATGTACGCGTTCTCGAGCGACACTTCCATGCGCTCGGGATCGGTCACAAAGTAAGGAGACAGATAGCCGCGGTCGAATTGCATGCCTTCGACTACGTCCAGCTGGGTCTCGAGCGTCTTCGATTCTTCCACCGTGATGACGCCGTCCTTGCCGACTTTCTTCATGGCTTCGGCAATGATGTGTCCGATGGTCTCGTCGTTGTTCGCGGAAATCGTGCCGACTTGCGCAATCATCTCACCGGTGACGGGCTTGGAGAATTTGTCCAGCTCGCCCTTGATGAGGTTGCCTTCTTTGTCGACCCGGCCGCAAATGGCGGTGACTGCCTTCTCGATGCCGCGCTTCATGGCCATCGGGTTAGCGCCGGCTGCAACGGTCTTGACGCCTTCGCGATAGATCGCTTGCGCCAGAACGGTGGCGGTGGTGGTGCCGTCGCCGGCTACGTCGCTGGTCTTGCTGGCGACTTCGCGGACCATCTGCGCGCCCATGTTCTCGAGGCCGTCTTTCAATTCAATTTCTTTGGCTACGGTGACGCCGTCCTTGGTGATGGTCGGCGAACCGAATTTCTTTTCGATGACCACGTTGCGGCCCTTGGGGCCAAGAGTGACTTTCACAGCATCAGCCAAAAGGTTGACGCCGCGGAGAATGGCCTGGCGGGACTCTTCTCCGTGAACAATTTGTTTTGCCATTGCGTGTGCTCCTATTTAGATTTTGGCAGGCACGTGGCCTGCGGAAGTTACTTTGAGTAGAGACGCGGCACGCCGCGTCTCAAGACGGGGCAAGCCCCGTCTCTACCGAACTAACGCCGCGATCCGGCGGTTTCTTTTTTGGCTGCGCCGGAGAGAACTCCGAGAACTTCCTCTTCGCGCATGATGACGAAATCTTCACCATCAATCTTGATTTCGGTGCCGGAATACTTGCCGAACAGAATTCGGTCGCCTTCTTTCACGTCGAGCGGCCGAACCTTGCCTTCTTCGTTGATCTTGCCTTTGCCGGTGGAGATGACTTCGCCCTCCTGCGGCTTGTCTTTCGCGGAGTCGGGAATAATGATCCCGCCGCGGGTGGTGTCAGCTTCTTCCACGCGACGGACCAGGATGCGGTCATGCAACGGGGTAAACTTCGTAGCCATGCTTGCGTACTCCTTTCAATTGAGTTGAACGGGTTTGAATTGCTGGGAAACCTGCTGTGTTAGCACTTGTAACCGTTGAGTGCTAATTGTAGGAATGTGAGTGGCAGTTTGTCAATGGGGGAGGGCAAGAATTTCAGAGCGCAATGGTCCAACACACTGATTATAAATTAGTTAGCGATTCCTCCGTGTGACTTATCAATGATGGGAATGATGTGGGGACGGGTCTCCGACCCGTACAGCCGAGCAAAGCTCGGCAGTTCTCAATGTGTCGCGGGAGCCCTGCCTGCGAGACTTCGAACATCGCAACGAGTCCAAGGTCTCGAAAAATGCACAGAAGCACAGCGCACTGCCTCGGCACCCGGCTGATAGTTTGGAGATGATTTGGCGATTCAAACTCTTACTGTCTCTTCTCAGAGGGGCGGACAGACTCGCCCTGTTTTACATAGACAACTTCCTTTGATGGGATCCGTTGCATCGCGTCAATGTCGTACTGCGTGATGTTCGATAGTTCTTTGATGTCGGTGACGGATTCAGCCGGACGAACAGCGTCTTTTGGGTGAACGATCGTTACGTTCTTACCGGAGACTTCTGAATCCAACATCATCTGCGTTCTGTTGTCCTGTCGCTGCTTCTCGCATCCCATCATCGACACGAACAAGATGATGAGTAGTGTCGTTTTTAGAGTTTTCATTTTCGTTACCATTCAGAATTGCCGGGTGAAATTACTTGTGGTACCAGCCTGTGAAAACATAGTCCGAGCGATTGGGATCAGTGAAGTGTGTATACATCCATAAGTAAAGGTCACCTGGATGAAGCTGTGAAGGTTTGATATACACATATCGCTTGGCAAAACCTTGGTCGTAATAACTATAGATCCACTTTGTCGAACCAACCCAATGATCGTTGCCGTCCACAGTTCCCCAATCGCAATCCGAGGGACTACATTTGCCCCAAAGGTGAAGGTGATACGGTGCACCCGGAGTGGTGCATGTCACGTTGCCATTTGCATCTACTCCGCAGAGGACTTGATCGTTGCAACTGAAGCTCACCTCTATTTTAGTTATTCCTCGCGTCGCCGGGTCAATATTCGACCAGCTGCCCTGCTCGAAAGGAGCAACGCACTGAGCGAGAGCTGAGGGTGATAGTGACATCAGCAGGAAGATGAGGGCTAGCTTAGGAAGCAACAATTGTGGTTTCATCGGGAATTTCCTCCTGACTCCCAAAACGGCAGCCGCTGTACACCTGTCTTGTCTCACCAAAAGTTCTTTAGCCGAGGTCTATCTGGGCCGCAGCAACGATCTATGATCCGCACCATCACTGACAGTGCTATTAGCCTTTGAGCCCCGTTTTGCCTTTTCAGCTTCGACCGAATGGGTTCGACGCGAATCGTTTTCTCTTTTGATCGGTAGCTGGGACCCGAAGTTCAGGGAGCGCTTGCCAGAGTCGTGGAATCCGCCCTCCTTGTGTAGGGGCCGTTAGCTATCTCAAAGAACGAAAAACAACGGCCAATCCCTTCTCCAGCGGATTTTGGTCGGCGGATTCTTTACGAAGCGGACGCGGCGGCTGGCCCAGGTCTCGGGGTGCACCACGTTGTGGACTTTAAAACGTGGGTGCTCGCAGCGGCAAGAACGGTCGGGGTATTGACACTCCCCGATCTAGATCCGCCCTTTCCAGTATCCCAGTTTTGGGCGGCCGAGGGACGGGTGTCCCACACATTGACGTTGGGCTGCGAGTGTGTGGGCCTTTCCAGATCCGCGGGCGCGGATCCTAATTCTCCGCGACGAGTGACACGAGCGGTACGCAGCGCCCACTCATTCGCAACGAACGCAAATGAGTGGGGCACCCCCGTTACCTGGGGTAGCCCGGCACCTCATGGGAAAAACCCCTGGGGAAGCCCGCTCTCTGTCCGATACGGGTAGTCTGTAGCGGATAGTCAGTAATCGTCACTATCTTGTTAGTTGCGTTCGCTTGTCCGTGCGGACGTAGGTTGTCTGTTAGCACTCCCTGCGTCGTGGGCGCGAAAGCGCCCCAAGTGATTTAGCTATTTGAAAGGATATGGAAATGATTAAAGCAGCACTAGCAATCGCCATCGGAATTTCGGCAATGTCTGCAACCTCGTTCGCCATCAATGAATGGAACGTCAACGCAACCTCATGCGTTCCGGACGCGGGTTCAATACAAAACAACCTATATATTGGCACAGGCGGTACAGTCAAATTCGCGAGCGGAAAGACCGGCGACATCGTTCTCTATTGCCCCGTTTTCAAACTCGGCTTTACGCCAAACCTCCTCGGTTTCGTGTTCTATGACGATACGTCTACCCCTGGTAACCATGTGACTGTCCAGCTTATCAAAATGGTAATGGACGCAGGCACGATCACTAGCCTCGTGACCGTTGACTCGGACACGACACCAAAGACGAGTAATGGGAAGGCAAGTCATACCATTCAGGAGTTCACAGACAAGTACGATCCGACCAACTTCGCTTACTACCTCCGTATTGATGTCATCAGAAACTCGCCAACCGCAAATGAGACCATATATGGAGTGGTTCTCCAGGATTGAACACTTCATGCTCGCAACAAAGCCAAGGAAAAACCGCCGTGCGTGACGGCGGGTCGGCGGTTCGGGAGGCCACTTCTCGAAAAGCGCGAGAAGTGGCGCATCCTCAGCCGGATTCTAGTTAGCGGAATACATTCTCAAATGGGCTTATACGTCATGTTGACCGTCTTGGTGGTTCCCGCCGGGACAGTGATCGCATACACGTGTCCGATCGAACCATCTCCGATAAAGGCAGCGTTGATGATATGCGTCACGTAGTGGCAGGGATCCGGACCTGTGGGGAGGTTGAACACGGCGCCATTGTGGGCAAAGGAGAATGTATTGGTGGTCAGTCCCAGGCCCCAGCTGGCGCCGGGTTCCTGTCCGAAGGCGGAGTTGAAGCTCGAGACAAACTCGTCGTTTGTTGCCACCGGACCCGCGTTCACGTTGGCAACCCGCAACAGGGTTACGTTCCGGCTAATGTTGCTGAGGTTCGTGAGGGCCATGGTGATCTTTACCGATCCGGGACCCGCCGCGGTTGCTTTGATCTGTTTGATGGTCTGGGTCAATTGCCAAAGGCCGTCGCCGGTTTTGCGGACGAATTGCTCAGTGGTGGCATTCAGGGCCGTCGCCGTCGTTGGTCCCCAGTTCGCGCTGTCGATGGAGGCGTAGTCGTAGTACGAAATGTTGGGAGTCACGTCACAGATGCCATAGCCCTCCATGAGATCTCCGTTGTTAATGAACTCGAAACCGGAGGGGCTGTCCAACTGGACGATGTTGCCATTGGCGCTCAAACAGTATCGGGTGAAGGTGGGCAGAGGCCCGGAGCTGTAGGTGAACGAGCAAGCTGTGGTGTCCGGCGCATCCGTTGCCGCCTGTTGCTGGCTGGCACGCTGGCCGAACGCCAGGATGGAGAACGTGAACACCGCCAAGAACAGAGTCAATCGTTTCAGCATCATGGTTGTCTCCCGTGATTTGGTTGCGCTGGGTTACTGGCTTGAGATTCGCCTGCGCGAAGGCACTCAAGTCTCTTCGTACGTTTGCGATTTTGCCGGGCGACGGCTTCCGACTCAGAGCCGACACACCTCAACATCACTTGTTTGCGAGCAGACTCAAAACCCGGGGGGGAATTAGACGGTTGCTTGCGGAGCCAACCGATCGGGGCTCGACAGAATTGTGGAAGATTTTGATCCAGGTTCGTTCGCATGTCAAGACGGCGGGTGGCGTTTTTGGGCGCTCTCCGGGAAGCGGATTTTACCTTGAGAGGAAACCACGAAACCGCATATAAAATGATGAGCTATGAAGACAAAGCATGTGGCGCTAATCACTGGGCTGCTTTTGGTCGGGCTGGGAGTCACGCTGTCGGCGGTGGCGCAGGAGGATGAGCAGTATGCGGCGGTGGCGTTCTTGGTCTTGCGAGACTACAACGGCAAGCCGGTGAAGAATGCGAGCGTGATCATGCATCCGGTGAAGAAGAATGGGAAGCAGAAGAACTCTGGGCTTCAGCTAAAGACGAACACGGACGGCAAGACTAGCTTCGACGGCGTTCCGTATGGCCCACTTCGAATCCAGGTGCTGGCGCAGGGCTTTCAGACTTTCGGCGAAGACTATGAAGTCAACAAGCCGGAGATGGTGATCACCATCAAGCTGAAGCGTCCGCAGGGACAGTACTCGATCTACGAAGGTCATCCGGAAGAGAAAAAAGAAGAGAAGAAAGACGAGGCGAAGCCGCCGGATCAGAAGCCAGAGCAAAAACCTCCGGAGCAGAAACCGCAATAGGATTGCAGAGGAGGAGATGACAGACGCGGTCGAGCGTCACCTGCCATGGTTTCACACGAACTTACTGTCGAGCGCTACGCGGGCGTGACGGACGAACAGCGCGTTCTGCTACTGCGCGGACCGCTCACCATTGAAACCACTGCGCACTTCGAGCGCGCCGTTCGCAACGAAAATGCGGAGACCATGATCCTCGATCTCTCGGACGTTCCCTACATCGACTCGGTAGGTCTGGGCTCGCTGGTAGCCACCTACGTCTCACATCAGAAAACCGGCCGCTGCCTGGTGCTGACCGGAGTGACTCCCAGAGTGATGAAAGTTTTGAAAATCACCAACGTCCACAACTTCTTCATGACCTTCCCTACCACCTGGGAAGCGGTGGAAGCGCTCGCGAATACGGGGACCGCTTAAAGCGCACTGAATATGAAAATGGTCCGAGGACAACAATCATCTCGTACAATAATCGGCCATGGACTACCTACTGAAAACTGAGCCGACGGTATATTCCTTCGCGAATCTGGAAAAAGAGAAGACGACTATCTGGGATGGGGTGACGAATCCGGTGGCGGTGAAGAATCTGCGGGCGATGAAGCCGGGTGACCGGCTGGTGATTTATCACACTGGAGATGAGAAGAGGGCCGTGGGGACAGCTACCGTGGAGTCGGTGGACGTCAGCGATCCGAGAAATCCTCAGGTGAGGATCAAAGTGGGGAACGCCGTGGCTCGACCAAAGACACTGGCGGAGATCAAAGCGCAAAAGCTGTTTGCGGAGTCGCCATTGGTACGGCAGGGGCGGTTGAGCGTGGTGCCGCTGACGACGGCGCAGTATCAGTATCTGGTGGGAGGGTAATGTCCCAGAGGGGATAGCGGTAAAGACGCAGCTTGCCGCGTCTCTACCAATCTTTCCCGGCGCTCGTGCGGCCGGGTCTTACCCGATGTGGCGCAGGGCGTCTACGATGTGAAGTCGCGAGGCTCGGTAGGAAGGGATGACCGCGCTGGTTACTCCGACTAAGGCTGCGACCAGCATGACCACGAGGGCGGTGGCAGACGTCATGTGCATGGAGACCGGCATCCCGATACCGGGGCGCGACAGGGCGCCGATAATCAGCGTCGCGAGTGCAACTCCCGCGAATCCGCCGATCAAGGCAATCGCCAGGGCTTCGCTCAGCAGCAGCTGGAAGATACGCTCGCGAGTAAAGCCCAGTGTGCGCAGGACGGCAACCTCGCGGGTGCGTTCGCGGATGGACATCGCCATGGTGTTGGCGGAGACCAGCAGCATGGTGAAGACTACGGCTCCGCAGATACTCAGGATGAAAGCCTTCACGTTGCCCAAGGTTGCGATGAAATCCAGACGAAAGGCTTGCTCGCTTTCACTCTTGGTGGGAACCGGAGTGCTGTGAAACATGTCGTCAATGGCGTGGGCGGCTTTGGGCATGTTCTCGGCAGTATCCACGCGGGTGAAGTAAAAGCCGGCGGAGTCCTTGAACCAGGACACTGACTCTTCGAGATATTTGGCGTGGAAGTAGAGGTTGCTGAGCGGCGGATCAATGGTGTAGATGCCGCGCAGAGTCAGGTCCAGGTTGGTGGGAAAGATTGTTCCCTGCAGGGTGATGCGGTCCCCGATCTTCCAGTTGTGCTTCTTCGCCAAGTTGGCATCGACGACGCAACCTGCGCGGTCTTTCTTCCACGCCGCCAGCTGTTCGGGCGGCATGATTTTGTCGGCGGCGACGTCGAAGTACTCTTCGGGGTCGGTAGCAAACTGGGCAAAAAAGTTTGCCGGCTTATCGTCTATATACTTGCCCCCGAACCAGGTCATGGGGACGACGTGCAGGACTCCGGGGACGGTGCGGATCTTGTCGCGATAGTAAATGGGCAGAAAGTTTGCGAGCGAGACTTTGTGGCGGGTCATGATGCGGAGAGCGGAGTCGGGCGCGCCCTTGTCAATGTAGAAGCTGCGCCAGAGGGTCAACATTACACTGAGCAGCAGTAAGGAAAATGCGATCGAGGAAACCGTGAGCAGGCTGCGGAGGCGGTTACGGAAGGCGGACCTGGTAACGAAGCGTGTGAAGGTCATGGCCGAAAAGAGAATTGTACCGCGTTAGCAGTTGGAAGGGGCTTCGCGCAACCGTGTTCAGATGGTCGCGATGGAGGGGGTGAGCGCTTAGGAAAAGATTTTGCGGAGTTCGCGGCGCAGGATCTTCCCTGAAGGTGTCCGCGGGACGGCTTCGACAAACCGGACCTCACGCGGCTGCTTGTGATGGGCGAGTCGGTCGGCGACGAAGTTGCGGAGTTGTTTGGCGAGTGCATCCGAGGGCGCGAATCCATCGCGCACGACTACGAACGCGCAAGGAATCTCGCCGGCGTCGGCATCGGGCTTGGCGACTACTCCGCAGTCGCGCACCGCGGGATGCTCGAGCAGGACGGCTTCGACCTCGGCCGGGGCGACGGGGAAGCCTTTGTACTTGATCATTTCCTTGCGGCGGTCGAGGACGTAGTAGAAGTTGTCCGCGTCGGCGCGGACAATGTCGCCGGAGTAATACCAGCCGTCGCGCAGGACGGCCGCGGTTGCTTGTGGGTCCTTCCAGTATCCCAACATGAATTGCGGTCCGCGCATCACGAGTTCTCCCGGCTCCCCGGGGGCGACGTCGTTATCGTTGAGATCGACGACGCGGCAGTCAGTGAGCGCGAGTGGCTGGCCGATGGCGGCGGGGCGGTACATCTCGGGGGGAGTGATGTAGCCGACGTGGGTGACGGGCGAGGCTTCGGTCATGCCGTAACCTTGATTTACGGGGATGCCGGTCAGGTCGCCGAGACGGCGGGCGAGTTCGGGCGCGAGCGGCGCGGCGCCGGATTTGATCCAGCGAACTTTGTGATCTTTCGGGAAGCATCCGGCTTCGGCGGCCTGGCACAGGGCATTGATGGCGGGCGGGACCATCGGCATCATGGTGACGCCGTGTTCGATGGCGAGAGCGGAGAGCTTCTTGATGTCGAAGCGCGGCATCAGGATGAGCTTGGACCCGAGGGCGAGCGAGAGCGTGAGGGCGACGGTCAATCCATAGATGTGATAGAGCGGCAGGAAGCAGAGCATGACGTCGTCCGCCGCCAGGGGCGTGCCGTTGGGGCCGAGCAACTGGTACACGTTGGAGACGAGGTTGTAGTGCGAGAGCAT
>Ga0209701_10002875_pt1 | contig 11231 bp, 7 predicted proteins | sample CZO8metaG_4_FD_188356 | JGI IMG/M metagenome (GOLD analysis project Ga0209701, IMG submission 188356) | Vadose zone soil microbial communities from the Eel River Critical Zone Observatory, Northern California, USA - CZOApr15con2H3.8 metaG... | ecosystem: Environmental > Terrestrial > Soil >...
AGCTGCTCACGGACGTGGTGATGCCCGGCATGAACGGCCGTGTTTTGGCGGAACAATTGTCGATACGGCAGCCCGGGCTGAAGGTCCTCTTCATGTCCGGGTACACGGACAGCTTTATCGCCGGGCACGGAGTTTTACAGAAGGGAACCAACCTTCTGCACAAACCGTTTACCGAGGAAATGTTCATAAGCAAGGTCCGGGAAGTTCTGGACGGTGGCAAAAACTCGCCGTCTGAATTGAAACCTGAGTTGGACCAGGTAGGAAGCGGTGCCCGTGATCACCAATAATAAGAACGGAGCGAAGGGAAAGCTGCTGGTTGTGGATGACGACCAAGCGCTGAGGCGGCTGATGCAGCTGGAGCTTGGCGAAACCTACGAAGTCATTGACACGGGAGAACCCGAGCACGGATTGGCGCTGGCACTGGAGCACCTGCCTGACGCCATCCTGCTCGACTTGCGCATGCCAAAGTATTCCGGTTACGAACTGTGCCAGACGTTCACCTCATTCAGCCGGACACAGGCGATTCCAGTGGTCATCGTCAGCGGAGAAGGAGGAGCGCAAACCAAGGAACACTGTAAACAGTTGGGCGCGGCAGGGTACTTCGAAAAGCCGTTGGATTTCGAGGCCCTCAAGACATTCCTTGGAGGACTTGCCAAGACGCCACGCCATATTCCTCGGAGCGAGGTGCGCGTGCGATTGCGGGTGCCGCTGAAACTTCGGGGCAAAGACGCGCAAAATAACGAATTTGAAGAGCCGGCGACAACCGAGAACGTTAGTCTTAGCGGCTTTCTGTGCACTTGCAATCGAGCAATTCCGGTTCATTCCATTGTAGACGTAGACATCGTGTCGGGGCGCGACGAGCACGTGGGCAAAGCACAGATCATGCACTCGGAGGCGAAAGCGCCGCTTTACCGCTACGGGTGCCGCTTCACGGAAAAAAAGGGCCCTTGGGTCTTGCAGTAGCGGCTTCGCGCGGGCAGAAAGACCGCTCCGCGGGCGTGGTTAGACCAGCCAATTTTATTCCCTCGGTCAGTCCCCGGATTTGGCCAGCTTACTCAGCGCCTGAATGTCGCTTGCGGTTACTAAGGCAAAGGCTTGAATGGCCGCGGTTTCCCGGCGGATCCCTTCCCAAGTTTCGCCTGGAATGCTCAAGAAGACTCTCGCTACCTGCGAGTCATACTGTTTTCCCGCTCCTCGTTCTATCACTTCTCGCGATACCTGGAACGGAAGAGCACAGCGATATGGCCGGTCGGAAGTCATAGCATCAAAGGTATCCGCCACTGCAAAAATTCTCGCGCCTGCGGGGATCTCCTGCGTTTTTAGCCCCTTCGGATAACCGCTGCCATCGCAGCGTTCATGATGAGCGAAGATGATTTCCGCGGCATCCGCAAGGAACGGGATGCCTTTGACCAGGTCATACCCGATCTGTGCGTGGCGTTGCATGATCTCCCGTTCTTTTTCGGTAAGACGCCCTGGTTTGAGGAGGATTCCGTCCGGTATCGCCAGCTTGCCGATGTCGTGCAGCCACGCTCCCATGGCGATATTTCTCATCTGATTTTCCAAGCCACCCATGGCCTTGGCAATCTCGATGGAGTACAGAAATACGCGCCGGGAATGTCCAGCCGTCGGACTGTCCCGTAAATCGATAGCCGCACCCAGTACTTCGAGCGTGTGGTCATAGCTCCGTTCAATCCGGCGCAAAGCCTCCCGAAGCTGCTGGGTTTGCTGAGCAACAATTTCCTCGAGATGGTGACGATAATTATCGACTTCCTGTTCCAATCGCTTCACGTGCGAAGCGCGCGTTAGGCTTGCTAAAACTATGTTTGCATCCACCTGTAGCGGCTTCACGAGATAGTCGTCCGCGCCTTGCCGCATGGCCTGCACGCCGACTCGGATGTCATCTACTCCGGTAACCATAAGGAAGACCATCTGGGGATAGTTCTGCCGCACCTTCGTCAGAAGTTCCATGCCGGACATTCCAGGCATTTGAAGGTCAGAAATTACCGCATCTATCTGGTGCGTCTTGAGGATACGGAGTGCTTCCTCTCCGCTAGCCGCTGTTTCGCTGGGAAGGCCAAGCTGCGCGAGTACCGCCGCCATGACTCTTCGGACGGAAACCTCGTCGTCCACGATTAATACTCGCAGAGCGATGGAACGCGCCAAAGGGATCGGTTCAGTCGCCACGTGGCATCCTGTGCTGGCTGCTTTCTACACGCCGCCGCCCCTCAAGAGCGGATTTTTTCTGTTCAGTCAAGCGTGCTGTGCTTGGCGTGATGTGATTCAAGCGGCCACCGCCGTCAACTGCTCCGTAATATGGAAAAGAGGTCTTAGTGCACGAACGAGGCCATCTTGTGCGGGAATTCACGGGTCGAAAGCCCGGCGATCTCAATCACTTGGTCATAGTCGGGCGGAGTCTAGAGATTCTACATTCAAATATTGTTCCAGCGACGGATTCGGTCCCAGAATGGAACAATCCTGCGGTCTCTTGTCGATTTGCCCGCTCCCCTGGGGCGATGCAACAGCCTCACATTCGCCGAACGCTGCACCGGTCTGCTCCGCTACGCGGTGCTTTTCGCCCTGTTTGCCTTGGCATAACTCTCGATACTTCGCCCAGTGAAAAGGCAGTTTATCGAGATGTTTCGGATGCCCAGGTCGCCCCTGGGCCACCCGCGACTTCATGAAGCCTTGCCCTCGATTTGGCCCGGCTTCTTTTTCGATTTGATTGGACAACTCGAAGTCCTGCAGCCAAACACAATGCAGGCGCGCCTGCGGCGCTCGGAGAAATTCAGGACAGAAGAAATGAGATCAGGCGCTAGATCTAGCGTTGTTCTTCAGGGCTTCGCCCACCTTGTGTACGAGCGTATCCCGCGAGAAGGGCTTTTGAAGGAAGAAACCGTCCTCCAGGAAGTCTTCGTTCCCTCGCTTGTATTCCAGGTAGCCTGACATGTAAACGATCCTAATACTCTTCCGGAGGCCCTTGAGCCGTTTGGCCAGCTCCGGTCCGCGCATCTTGGGCATCACGACATCGGTAAGCAGCAGATGAATCGGCTCGTCCGACTTTTCGGCGATCGCCAGGGCCTCTGTGCCATCCCTGGCACTGAGCACTGCGTACCCAGCAGACTCTACAAATTCGGAGGCTAGCTCCCTGACGCTCTCTTCGTCTTCTACAATTAGCACAGTCTTGCGGCGCCGCGCAGGACTGGCCGCTATTTCCTCAAACTCAGCAGGCTCCGCAGCCTCGTTGACTAACGGAAGGTAGACCTCGAACCGCGCTCCTTTCTCCGGCTCCGACTCCACCCACACGCAGCCGCCGCTCTGCTTGACGATGCCGTAAACGGTGGCAAGCCCCAATCCCGTTCCCTTCCCCTGCTCCTTGGTGGTAAAGAACGGCTCGAATATGCGCGCCTTCGTTTCCGCATCCATCCCATGACCAGTGTCCGTAACCGCGAGCAAAACATACTCGCCGGGCAGAATCGGAGGCCGCGCCAGCGCGCTTTCCTCATCCACTCTCACGTTGCGCGTTTCGATGGTTAGACTGCCGCCCGCGGGCATGGCGTCTCCGGCATTCACTGCAAGATTCATTATGACTTGCTCGATCTGTCCCGGATCTGCCTTCACTCGCCCAAGAGACTTGCCTGCATGGAATGTGAACGCGATATCTTCGCGAATCAGCCGCCTAAGCAGTTTGCACATTTCCGAAACCAGCATATTCAAGTCCAGGATTTTCGGCTGCAATACCTGCATGCGGCAGAAGGCCAGCAACTGGCGCGTCAGCGAAGCCGCGCGGTCCGCGGCGTTCACTATTTGCTGTGTGCGTCCAAGGAGCCGCTCATCGGACTGCAGGGACTCCACCAATAAACTGCTGTTCCCCTTGATGACCGTCAGGAGATTGTTGAAGTCATGAGCCACGCCGCCGGCCAGGCGCCCCATGGCATCCATCTTCTGCGCTTGGCGAAGTTGGCCTTCAAGCTGCTTCCTTTGCACTTCATGCTGTTGTCTTTGGTCTTCGTTCCTCTGCAAGGTGATGCGCATGTCCTCGAAAGCCCGCGTGACCTGCGCTATCTCATCGCCGCCATGCGATTTCAGCGCATAGCTGAAATCACCATGTTCGAGGGCGCGCACTCCCTCCGCGAGGTACGCCAGCGGTCGCGTGGACCTGTCCGAAATCACGAACACCAATGCCCCTCCCCCTAACACGGCGGCCAGACCCAGCCCGAGCAGCAGGCGGTTCAATCTTTTCAACGATGCGGTTGCTTCGTCGTAAGACTTCAAAACGGTGAGGCTTAAGGCCGGCTGAGCCCCGGCCTCCAGCGCGAGTGAACTTGCGAAAAACCTCTCATCTGCTAGTTGGATCTCTTCCCCTTCAGGACGGTCCCGCAGTTGCCCCTCGAGCTCTTGCTCCTTGGCGACTGAAAACGTGCTCATCACATAATCACTACCGTAGCGGAAGACCAGGTGACTCGATGAAATGCGCCCCAGCTCTTTGGCTCCCCTGGCGTCCAGCTCACGACCGACAATCACCGCGCCCAGAAGGCGGCTTTTTCGCGGCTCATCCTCGTAATAAGGCCGCAGCACAACCTGAAAAAGCTGCCCGCCGCCAAACCACCAACTTGCCCCACTATCATCCTTGAGAGATCGCCGCAGCAGCTCTTCCGCGTTAGCAAGGGAAAGCCGCAAGCTGGTGGTGTGCAGGGCGATAATTTTGCCCTTTGCGTCCACCAGCGCAAACAGGTCGCACTCGCCAGACTGCCAGGGGTCTTCGCTGGCGTCCTGGATCGCCGTCGTATCTCCATTTCTCAGGCGCGCCAAAGTGGCAAGCAGGTCCGCTTTGCGGCTCAACATCATCTCTCGTTGGTGTTGAACGGCTTGGATCGTCAGGACGGCATTGCGGGCGTCCTCCTCGACTTGCCTCTGGACCTGGGCCTGAACCGTGTGACGCACGACAAGCAGAGTGGCGGAAGTGAGCGCAGCCGTAAACAGCACTAGCCACAACAGCAGTTTGGTGCGCAGTCTCAGGTCGTTGTGGTATGTGAGGAGAGATTTCAATATCCGGCTAACTCCTGTGAAATGAACAGGTTCGGCGGACCAAAGCCCGGCGTCAAGACGGCGTCCAGGATCCGTCTTGGACAATGACAAATGACGTAGCACACCCGGAATTTGCATGTCAGGCTCGCGAGCACCGTAGCCTATCGTTTTTGACTTAGCGCGGGAATGGACTATTGGTACCACGGAGCAAGTACTCCAGAACAGGGGGAAACCATGTCGTCTCTGGCGTGTCGCGGAATAATCGGACGGCAGCGGGGTTCAGGCTCGGGCCGTCACTTTTCCACAGAAAACTTGTAGGTGGTGACAGAGTGAAAGCTCTCGCCGGGCTTCAGGATTACCGAAGGGAATTTGGGCTGGTTGGGGGAATCGGGAAAGTGCTGCGTTTCAAGGCAAAAGGCGCTGCGGCGCGGATACGCGACGCCGCCTTTGCCGGGAGTCTTGCCGTCCAGGAAATTGCCCGTGTAGAACTGCACGCCGGGCTCGGTGGTGAAAACTTCCAGGACGCGTCCGCTGGCGCTCTCGACGACGCGCGCGGCGCCAAGAAATTCCAGGGATTCAGGCACGGCGCGCAGCACGAAATTGTGGTCGTAGCCGCCGCCGAGCTTTAGCTGCTCGTCATCCTGATTGATGCGCGCGCCGATAGCCGTGGGCTTACGAAAGTCGAATGGAGTACCAGCGACATTGCGGAGTTCGCCGGTGGGAATCAAGGCGGCGTCTACAGGAGTGAATTTGTCAGCCGCAATCATAAGAACGTGGCCGAGAATATCGCCGGAGCCTTGACCGGCGAGATTGAAGTAAGAGTGGTTGGTGAGATTCAGGACGGTTTTTTTGTCGGTGGTCGCCACATAGGCGATACTGAGCGCGTTGTCATCCTTTAAGGTGTAAACCACCCGCACATTTAGATTCCCGGGAAAGCCTTCTTCGCCGTCCTTGCTGAGGTAGGTGAGTTCGAGGGACTGGGCGTCCTTGCCGTGGAGAACCCTGGCAGCCCACAGGGCTTTATCGAAGCCTTTGACGCCGCCGTGCAGAGTGTTCTCACCGTTGTTCTTGGCGAGAGTATAGGTCTTGCCATCGAGGACGAATCGCGCGTGCGCGATGCGGTTTCCATAGCGGCCGATGATTCCTCCAAAGTGGCTCTTGTCGTTCACGTAGCCGTCAACGTTGTCGTAACCGAGCACGACGTCGGCCAGCTTGCCGTTGCGGTCCGGCACTTTAATCGAGACGACGGCGCCGCCATAGGTGCTGATGGAAACTTCGGCGCCGCTTTTATTGGTCAGCACATAAAGGTCGACGAGCTGGCCGTCGGGAGTTTTGCCGAAGGGTTTTTTTGTGGTCGACCCGGACTGTGGCTCTGCGCCTGCAAACGCCGGAGTGGTCATAAGCAACGCTCCTATGAAAATGACAAACTGCAGCATTCGTTTCATGACAATCCCCCGCCCGCGAGTTTCCATGACGGCTATTGTCACAGATTTGTTGGCGTTCAGTCTGAGAATTTGCAACGAAAAAACGGGGAGTCACGCATGCTTTGGTAGTAACAGATAGTTGCTGTACCCTGCTCTTGCGAATAATCACTGGAATCATGCAGGGCCTGGATCATGGGTCTCCAAGCTTTCGTCTCACAAAAGGTAGTGACGCCGCGCGGAATCGAAGCCGCGGCCGTTCTCGTCGAAGACGGGCGAATCCTTGACGTTGTTCCGCCAGGTCAACTGCCCGCGCAAGTTTCCGTGAGGGATTTTGGCAAGGCTGCCATTTTGCCGGGGCTGGTCGACTCTCACGTACACATCAACGAACCCGGACGCGCGGAATGGGAAGGGTTCCAGACGGCGACGCGTGCCGCCGCGGCCGGCGGCTGCACGCTGCTTGTGGACATGCCGCTCAATTGTCTGCCCGCGACGACAACCGTGGCTGCGCTCGAAGCGAAACGCCAGGCCGCGAAGGGCCAGTGCTACGTGGATTGGATGGCGTGGGGCGGAGTCGTAAGCGACAACCAGGAGCACATAGAGAGTTTGGCCGCTGCAGGCGTGCCAGGATTCAAATGCTTCCTCATCCACTCTGGCATTGACGGATTCACTATGGTCAGTGAACAGGAGCTACGCGCAGCCTTGCCGCATGTCGCGCGGACCGGTTTGCCTCTCCTTGTGCACGCGGAACTGCCCGGGCCAGTCCACGAGGCAACGCGCCGATTGACGGGAGCAGACTGGAGCAAGTACTCCACGTATCTGCAATCGCGCCCCGATGAAGCGGAACTCTCCGCGATTCAATTAATGATCTCGCTCTGCCGCGAATATCATTTCGGCCTGCACATTGTGCATCTGGCAACAAGCCAGGCGCTGGACATGTTGCGCGCGGCGAAGTCGGAAGCCCTGCCGCTGAGCGTGGAAACTTGCCCGCATTACCTGCACTTCTCTTCGGACAAAATTACCGATGGCAACACGTTGTTCAAATGCGCCCCGCCGATCCGCAGCCGGGAAAATTGCGAAAAACTTTGGCACGGGCTTCAAGAAGGATTGATCGATTTGCTGGCGACGGATCATTCGCCGTGTCCACCGGAGATGAAGCGGCTGGGCGAACGAAACTTTCAGACCGCCTGGGGCGGAATTGCCAGCCTCTCGCTGGCCTTGCCCGTGATGTGGACGGAAGCCAGTCGCCGCGGATTCTCGCTCGCCGATATCGCGCGCTGGATGGCCGAAGGGCCCGCCCGGCTCGCCGGATGCAACTCACGCAAGGGCCGCCTGGCAAGGAATTTCGACGCCGACTTTGTGGTGTTTGAGCCGGAAGTGGAATTCATTGCAATGCAGGACCATCTTCATTACCGTCACCGCGTTTCGCCCTATCTCGGTGAAAAACTCCGGGGAGTGGTGAAAGCGACTTACCTCCGCGGAAACTGCGTTTTCGCCGATGGACAATTTCCTGGCGAGCCAACTGGGCTCGAATTGCGGCGCTAACCGGCCCACCGACGCTTCAAATAGGGATTTCAAACTTCTGCCATTTCATACAGAATACCGCCAGCAAACAAATTTATGACCGTCCATCACATCGTCGGGGCATCCGTCCCGCGCAAGGAAGGCTGGGACAAAGTCACCGGCGCCGCGCGCTATGTCGACGACATGACCTTACCTGGCATGCTTTACGGCGCGACCGTACGCAGCAGCGTGGCGCGTGGCAAAATCAAAAACATTTTTTTTTCCCCGAGCATTGACTGGAGCGAATTTGTAGTCGTAACCGCCAAGGATATTCCAGGACAAAATTGCATCGCGCTGATTCTGGACGATCAGCCTTGTCTCGCCTCCGCGACTGTGAATCACCCCGAAGAGCCCATTCTGCTTCTGGCCCATGCTGACCGTCACAAACTGAGAAAGGCGGTTGAAGCGGTGTCCGCCGAGTACGAACCGCTGCCTCCCGTGTACACCATCGAAGAAAGCGAGCAGCAATCCACAATCATCTGGGGTACCAACAACACGTTTAAGAGCTACCTCGTGGAAAAGGGCGAAGTGAACGCCGTTTGGAAAAATGCGGCGCACATCGTCGAAGGCGAATATTTCACCGGCGCGCAGGAACAACTGTACATTGAAAACAACGGAGTCATCGCCGCCTACGACGCGGAAAATGGAGTCACTGTCTGGGGCTCGCTGCAATGCCCGTACTACGTTCACAAGGCCCTGATGGCTCTTTCCGGCCTTCCCGAAAATAAGGTCCGTGTGGTCCAAATGGAAACGGGCGGCGCGTTCGGAGGAAAGGAAGAATATCCCTCCATGATCGCGGGGCACGCGGCGCTGCTCGCGATGAAATCCGGCAAGCCGGTGAAAATTATTTATGACCGCATGGAAGATATGGTGGCGACGACGAAGCGCCACCCTTCGCGAACGCGCCATCGCACCGCAGTGACCAAGGATGGCAAAATCCTCGGAGGCGAAATCGAGTTCACCATCGATGGCGGAGCGTACGCAACGTTGTCGTCGGTAGTTCTTTCGCGCGGCACCATTCACGCCGGCGGTCCCTATTATTGGCCGAGTGTGCGCATTCGAACGAAGGCCGTGGCGACGAACGCGCCCCCGCACGGAGCCTTTCGCGGATTCGGCGCGCCGCAGAGCCTCTTTGCCATGGAGCGGCACATGGACCGTATCGCCCAAGTCGTCGGGATCTCTTCGGTCGAAATCCGCCGCCGGAATTTCCTGAAGCCCGGCCAAACGACAACCACGCAACAAGTCATCCGTGAAGAAATTGACTTGCATCATTTGCTGGACCGCGCGCTGGAACTTTCCGATTATGCCGAAAAGAAAAAACGCTTTGCGCAAGAAAATACAATTGGCGCGCACAAAAAAGGAATCGGCATCGCCGCCTTCTTGCATGGCGCGGGATTCACTGGCTCCGGCGAACGCTACCTGAATTCCCTGGTAGGCGTGGAAGCGGACGCCGATGGCACTGTTCGCGTGCTGGTGTCCAGCGCGGAATTCGGCCAGGGCACCAACACTGTGCTATGTCAGATCGCGGCGGAGGCGCTCGGGCTTCCTTATGAGAACGTCGCGATCGCGCAACCGGACACTACGGTGGTTCCGAACAGCGGCCCAACAGTCGCTTCACGCACCGCGATGATTGTTGGGAAATTGGTTCAGTCAGCCGCCAAGGGAATCAGGCAGACGCTCACGAAAAGCGGGCTTCTTGGTGACGATTACACTCCGGAACAATTTCGCGCTGCCTGCGAGAAATACGTTGCCGGGCACGGAACGCTGCAATCCTATGCGCGGTATGAAGCGCCCGGCGATGTCTTCTGGGACGATGAAAAGTATCGCGGCGAAGCCTACGCGGCGTTTGCCTGGGCCGTGTACGTCGCGGAAGTTACCGTCGATCTGACCACTTACAGCGTCACTGTGGACGATTTTGTCGCGTTGCAGGAAGTCGGCAAAGTCCTTAACCCGGTTTTGGCTGCTGGACAAATTACTGGTGGCGTGGCGCAAGGCGTTGGTTTCGCCCTCTATGAAAAAGTCGTCTGGCAAAACGGCCGTATGCTCAACAACCAGATGACCAATTACATCATGCCCACCTCCGTGGATCTGCCGCCGATCCATGTTTTCTTTGAAGAGCTTGGCAACGTTCACGGCGCCCACGGCGCCAAGGGCATCGGAGAATTGCCCATGGACGGACCCGCGCCCGCCATCGTAAACGCCGTGGAAGATGCCCTCGGCGTTCACTTCTGTTCGATACCGTTACTACCGGAAGATTTGTTCGAGGCCTTGCGGGATCAGTCTCCTGAGCAAGAGGCCTCTTCTCCGTTGCGAGGGACCGCATGAATCCTTCGCTGCAAACTACGGCAAAGTCCGAAATTCTATTTACTGTCAATGGCGACGCAAGAACAGTTCTCGCTCATCCGATGGAGCGATTGCTGGACGTGCTGCGGAACGACTTGAAATTGACCGGGACGAAAGAAGGATGCAGCGAAGGCGAATGCGGCTCGTGTTCCGTTCTGCTGGACGGCATGTTGGTGAATAGTTGTCTCGTTCCCGTTGCGCAAGCAAACGGCGCGAACGTCGTCACCATCGAAGGAATGTCCGCGCATGCCTTGATGGCTCCGCTCCAGGAAGCCTTCCTGGAATGCGGCGGCGCGCAGTGCGGCATCTGCACCCCCGGAATGATTCTTGCCGCCGCGCATCTCCTCGATAAAAAACCGGAGCCCGCGATTGCGGACATCCGGGAAGGCCTTTCCGGTAACCTTTGCCGCTGTACCGGTTATATGCAGATTTTCGAAGCCGTGGCGAAGGCCGCCCGGCGAAAGGTTGCGGCATGAGATCCGATCCCGCCGAATACAGGCTCGTTTCGCCCGGGAGTCTGCACGCGGTTCTTTCGCTCATGGCCGGAGAACCGGCGCAATGGCTGCCGATCGCCGGCGGAACCGACGTGATGGTCTTGTACTCCGCTGGAAAACTACCCAATCGAAAACTAATCAACATTTGGAACCTTCCCGAGCTTCGGCAAATCGAGGTTTTTCCGGACAGCATCCGCATCGGCGCCGCGTGTACCTACACTGCGTTGCGTAGCCATGAGATTATTTCGCGGGAATTTCCGCTCCTAGCCTCGGCTGCGTCTTGGACCGGCGGAATCGCCAATCAGAATCGCGGAACACTCGGAGGCAACATCGCCAATGCTTCTCCCGCCGCCGATTCCCTGCCCTCTCTGCTCGTCTACGATGC
>Ga0209701_10002877_pt1 | contig 11228 bp, 10 predicted proteins | sample CZO8metaG_4_FD_188356 | JGI IMG/M metagenome (GOLD analysis project Ga0209701, IMG submission 188356) | Vadose zone soil microbial communities from the Eel River Critical Zone Observatory, Northern California, USA - CZOApr15con2H3.8 metaG... | ecosystem: Environmental > Terrestrial > Soil >...
AACGCGAGCTTCGTCGTTTCCTATGCATTTTCGCGGCTGACGGCCATGGCGCGCGACGGGGATTTCATCAATAACGGATTCAACTTCCGCGATACAAGTATCAGAGGGCCAAACGGGCTGGACCGCAGGCATCAGCTTTCGGCCGGCGCGGTGATGGACTTCAAATACGGCGCGTCCATAAGTTTCATCACGCACTGGTACAGCCCGCTGCCGTCGAGCCTGTTTCTGCCTTCCCCGGCCAATGGGATGCAGGGAGCAGTCTTTACTTCAGACCTGGACGGCGACGGGTCCCTGGCCGGTAACACCAGCGGGCAGTCCGGCGACCTGCTTGCGGGAACAGGAATCGGCTCTTTCGGCCGAGATGTCGGCGTCGGTGGACTGGCGAGCCTGATCAACCAGTGGAATTCGAGCGACGCCGGTAAGCTGACTCCCGCTTCGCAGGCGCTGGTGGGCGCGGGGCTTTTCAGCGAAGCGCAACTGATCGCGCTCGGCGCAGTGACTCCGACGATTTCGGCTCCGCCGCAGGGTCAGGAAGGCCTCGGCAACATGTTCACCTTTGATCTGAAGCTCGGATGGAAGATCAAGCCATTCCATGCGTGGGAACGCTTGACGATCGAGCCGCAGGTTAGCATCTACAATCTTTTCAATCGGCAGAACTTCGACTCGCCAAGCCAGCCGCTGAGCGGCATCTTGAATGGAACGGCAGGAACTTTGAACGGCACGACGCGGGGAAACCGTTCGAACCTGGTTGGGCTGGGGTCTGGCGTGTTTGCGCTGGGCGCACCTCGTTCGCTGGAGTTCGGCTTCAAAGTCGTCTTCTAAGCGACACTGAAACCTCGGAACTGTTCAGGGCGTCTCGATAGAATAGCGACACCCTTTTTCTTTTTGTGACTCATCCCAATGAAACGACGGGTTTTACGGGCAGTCGGTAGTGCTTCACTTTGCTGCTTTGTAGCGCAAAGCTGCGCACTCATCGGAGGAAATGTGAGCGAAGCGGGCAACAACGAAAGCGTCCGCACGCCGACTGGCCCAGGGAGCCAACGGGAGCTTTTCCAGTTGTGCTCGTCCCTGTTCGCTGAACAGTTTTTTCTTCCAACGCTTGCCTTCGTTCATCGCCACGGCCTGCAGCTGATTCATGATCCGCGTCCGCATCTGCACCAGCCGATGCCGGTGCCAGAGCAGTTGCCGCAGATCACGATTCTCCGGATTCGGCACCCAGATTCGCGGAAAGCGATTTTCCAGCAGCAGCTTCAACGGAAGTTGGGCATCCTGGCGGTCGGTTTTCTGCTTCCGGACTCGCTGCCTCTTGATCTCCGCCGCATCGCCAATCCACACCTCGAAACCCAGTTCCGCGAGTAAACGTTCGAACCAGCGTGAGTAACCCGTGGCCTCCATCCCCACGCGCACGCTGACGCCTCTCTGCTTCAGATCCCGATAGAACTTCTCGGCTTCTCCATCGCTGTGATTCAGTCGCCGTTCGCCGCACTCCCTCGTTTCCTCGTCGAAAAAAGCGATTTGCTGAAGGCTCGGGTGATAATCTACGCCTATAATCATCATGTCTGGCTCCTTCCTCCCGAGCCTTGGTCGTCAAGCAACCACAGTCTACGCAGGTCGGGGAGCCAGCATTGTTATGAAATCAAGTGAAAAATCTGCCTGACCACTCGCTCTCGGGAGTCACAGCGACCCCAACTATCTTCACTTACACAGTGTCGTCGGTTTCGGGACCAGTGCCCAAAAACAAACTCTTTGCGGGCATCCAAGACACGCAATTCAGGGCCCACAGAATCAGTGACTTGCAACCCGCGTAGAAGTCGCTGTATCGAAAGCGCGCAACCCCACCGTGCTCGTGTGCGCATCTTGCCCACTCGCGCTTCCGATACATCTCTAAGACTTCTAACCCGCTTCGCCTGATTCACTTATACGGGATGCGCTTTTGGCGAGCATGAGCGGGCCTCTCCGACCCGTCCATTCAGTTCACACCTTTTCGATATTGGAAAGCGACAGACCGCATCTTTTGAACAAAGGTCGGGGTGCGCTACCCGTCTCCCAAGCAACCTCGAAAACAAGCGCCGGTTATCAGGCGGCGGGGCGCGGGCCGGAGGGTGGCACGACAACGAGCGACAATCTGTGACGCGGGCAGATTTGCGCTGGATGTCGCTTGCGTGTGGGCGTGGACGCCCCAATGATGGCGGAAGACGGCACCGGCGGACTGTTCCTCGCATATCCACCGTGCAACGGGTGCCCGGGAACAGTTAGGCGCAAAGTAGACGGAAAAGAAGGGGGAGTCATGGCGGAACATGGGAGACGAGGGCGCGCCCCTGCAGCATTTCTGTTCGCGTTGGCCGCACTGCCAATGGCGACGGGTTGCTCGGTCAAGAAATTCGCGATCAACAAGCTGGGCGATTCGCTGGCAAACAGCGGGACAACGTTCGCCTCGGACAACGACCCCGAATTGGTCGGCCAGGCTGTGCCTTTCAGCCTCAAGCTCATCGAGGGGTTACTGGCAGAACGCCCGAAGCACCGCGGACTGCTTTTCGCGGCGGCCAGCGGATTCACGCAGTACTCCTACGTATACGTTCAGCAGCCCTCCGAGGAGATTGAGAGCGAGGACTTGGCGAAGTCCACTGTGTTGAGGACGCGAGCGCGGAATCTCTACCTTCGGGCGCGGGACTATGGCTTGCGAGGTCTGGAGGCGAAACATTCCGGCTTCGGACGGACATTGCGGCAGGAGCCCAAGTCTGCGGTGCGCGCGGCGAGAAAACGCGACGTTCCGCTGCTGTACTGGACGGCGGTTTCCTGGGGCGCCGCGATTTCACTTTCCAAAGACCATCCCGAACTCGTGGCGGAGCAGCCGCAAGTGGAAGCGTTGATTGACCGCGCTTATGAACTCAACCCCGACTACGATCACGGCGTAATCGAGCAATTCTTGATCACTTACGAGTCAGCGCGCCAAGGAGCCAAGGGGGATTTCACTGCGCGATCTAAGGAGCACTTCGATCGCGCCGTCGGGCTGACGGATGGACAATTGGCTTCTCCCTTCGTGGCCTATGCGGAAACCGTCACGATTCAAAAGCAGAACCAGGCGGAGTTTGAATCCTTGTTGAAACGGGCGCTGACGGTGGATCCGGAGGCCCGGCGGGAGTGGCGGTTGAGCAACCTGATCATGCAACGGCGAGCGCGCTGGCTGTTGACCCGTGAAGACGAGTTGTTTCTGCGCGTTGAGGCCGAACGAACCCCGCCGCGCTAAGGCGGCGAGCTACGAGAACAAGGGGGTTTCGCCGTGAAAACGCCCACGATAGGAAGAAAGATTGCATCGGTCTTGCTGCCCCTGACTCTGCTCGCGCTTCTGGCGCCTGCTAGTGCGCACTCGCAGACGCGTATCCGCCTGGCTACGCTCCTGCCTCGCGGATCCTCCCATTACCACATCCTGGAGGGGATGGGGCAGGAGTGGCGAACGGTTTCCGGCGGCGGTATCACGCTCACGATTTATCCGGACGGGACGATGGGCGGTGAGGAAGACACCGTGCGCCGCATGCGCGTGGGAGAGATTCAGGCGGCCACCCTTTCCGTGGGGGGACTTTCTGAGATCGATCCCTCCGTAGGAGTTCTACAGAAGATACCGATGGTATACCGCTCGCTCGAGGAGTTGGAGTACGTCCGCGCGAAGATGCAGCCGGAGATGGAAAGGCGTCTGGAGCAGAAGGGTTTCATCGTACTGTTCTGGGCGGACGCCGGCTGGGTTCACATTTTCTCCCGCAAACCAGCGTTCCGGCCGGATGACTTCAGAAAGATGAAAGTGTTCGTCGGTGTAAGCGATCAAGAAGAGATCGGGGTTGTGAAGGGACTGGGATTTCAAGCGGTTCCACTGGCGTGGACGGACGTGCTCACCAGCCTGCAGACGGGTCTGGTGGATTCGGTCCCGACAGCGCCGTTTCTGGCGCTCGCTGGCCAATACGATCTCGTCGCCCATCACATGCTGGAAGTGAAGTGGGTGCCGCTGGTGGGGGCGACGGTCATCACCAAAAAAGCTTGGGAGAAAATTTCTCCTGACAAACGCGAAGGGTTACTTAAAGCCTCCGCAGAAGCGGGAAGACAGATGCAGGCTCGAAGCCGGACGGAAAGCAACGAGGCCATCGAAGCCATGAAGAAGCGGGGACTGCAGGTTCATGCGGTGTCACCGGAACTGGAAAACGAATGGCGCCAGTTCGCGGAAGGGATTTATCCGAAGATGCGGGGCACGATGGTGCCGGCGGACATGTTCGACGAGGTGAGGCGCTTGGTTAGGGAGTACCGCGCGGGGAATGAGAAAAATCAGCCATGAGCAGCCACGTCATCAGTATGCGGAGCCTGCCCGCAGCGGCGTTGCGAGAATCGAAACGTTGGGCCGGCCGAGGTCGGCGGTTCGAGAGCATAGCGGTTTCCGGGGCGCTGGGGGTCATGATACTGCTGCCCCTGGCTGAGGCCGGACTGCGTCGCACGTTGCATATTTCCATAGGGGCGTCCACCACGATTGTTCAGCACATGGTGCTCGTCGTCGGAATGCTGGGCGGAGCGATCGCAGCGCGCGAGGGGAGACTGCTGACGCTTTCAACGTGGGGGGAGACCGCGCTGCGTGGGCACCTGAAGGAGGTCGCGCGGATTTTCACAAACGGCGTTTCCGCAAGCGTGTGCGCGTTCTTATCTCTTGCAGCTTACCAATTCGTGAAAACCGAATTCGAGGGTGCAAAGATTCTGGCGTTTGGCGTTCCGGTCTGGGTAGTCGAGTTGATTCTTCCTCTAGGATTCGCTGCAATCGCCGTGCGAATTCTATTGCACACGTCAGAAAAGTGGGTGCCACGGGCGGCGGCCGTTGTCTGCGCCGTTGCTCTCGTAGGAGCCGTGGCGTTTTGGCCAGTTGGGTTCCACCATTTCGTTCCCCCGGCGCTGGGTGTTCTTTTCGCCGCCTCGCTTCTGGGCGTGCCGGCGTTCGTATCGCTCGGGGGCGCCGCTCTGATTCTGTTTTGGGGCGCAGATCAGCCGATCGCTTCGATTCCCATCGCTCATTATGCGCTAGTGACAAATCCCTCTCTCCCAACGCTGCCGCTGTTCACCCTCGCAGGATATTTTCTGGCGGAAGGAAACGCTCCGAAGCGGCTGGTGCGCGTCTTCTACGCGTTGTTTGGACAATTTCGAGGCGGCCCTGCGATTGTGACCGTACTGGTCTGCGCGTTCTTCACGTCGTTCACGGGAGCCTCGGGTGTGACGATTCTCGCCCTAGGGGGCTTGCTGATGCCCGTGCTCGCTGGAGCGCTGTACAAAGACAAAGACGCACTCGGGTTGCTGACGGGAGCGGGTTCATTGGGCCTGCTGCTGCCGCCGTGTCTCCCGCTGATCGTCTATGCCATCGTGGCGCGCGTGCCTATCGAACGGATGTTCCTCGCAGGAATTGCGCCGGCATTCGTGATGATGATTGCGACGTCCATTTGGGGCATTCGGCGCGGGCCGAAACAAGAAAGGGCGCGGCGGAAGTTTGATTGGGCAGAGGCGCGTAATGCGTTGTGGGACGCGAAATGGGAACTTCTGATGCCCGTGGTCGCCTCCGCGGCACTGTTCGGCGGGTTGGCCACGCCCGTCGAGGCCGCCGCGATAACCGCACTCTACGCTTTCATCATCGTCGCAATCATCCACCACGATTTGAAAATCACTCGGGACGTGCCGAGAGTAATGTCCGAATGCGGCTTGCTCATCGGAGGCGTGCTTCTGATTCTGGGAGTGTCGCTGGGCTTCACCAACTATCTGGTGGATGCGCAAATCCCCGCGCGAGCCGTGGAATGGACAACGCGGACAATTCATTCTCCTTTCCTCTTCTTGCTGTTTCTGAATCTTTTCTTGCTTGTCGTCGGCTGTCTGATGGAAATCTATCCGGCAATTGTCGTGGAAGTTCCGTTGCTGGTTCCCCTCGGAGCGGCCTACGGGATTGACCCGGTTCGCCTCGGCATCATCTTTTTAGCCAACATGGAATTGGGCTACTTGACTCCGCCGGTTGGATTGAATCTGTTGATGTCATCCTATCGCTTCAAGAAACCTGTACCGGAGGTCCTCCGCGCGGTTTTGCCAGTCGTTTTGGTGCTCTCGGTTGGGGTCCTCTTGATTACCTACGTGCCGGCCCTCACAACGGCGCTGCCGCGCTGGTTTGGGCGCTGAAAAACGAAGGAGTTCCCGTGAGATTCGCGAGATTATTCGCGGTTGCAGCGTTACTGGTCGTTGCCGCTTGGTTGATCTGTGTCATGGTCCTCGTCGCTGGCGGTTGTGGAGGCGGAAGTTATTCGTCTCCGCCACGCGTCTTCGCACCCTCGATCGCTACCCAGCCGCAGAACCAAACAGTCACCGCCCCGGCGACGGCCACGTTCAGCGTGACCGCGACCGGGACCGCACCTCTCTCGTACCAATGGAGCAAGGATGGGACAGCCATCAGCGGCGCCACATCTGCGACCTACACGACGTCGGCGACTACCGGCGCGGATAACGGCGCAAAGTTTGCCGTAGCTGTGACGAACAGCGCGGGCGGGGTCACCAGCAACTCCGCCACTTTGAACGTAAACGGAGCTCTGCAAACGATCAATATCACTCCGGCTAACTCCTCGATCGAACTGGGAATCGCTCTCCAGTTCACAGCCACTGGAAATTACAGCGACGGCTCGACGAAAGACGTGACCAGCCCCGCGCAGTGGACCTCCACAAATACAGCGGTGGCAACCGTCGACAGCACCGGCACAGTGACCACCAAGGGGACTGGCAATACGACAATTCAAGCAGCATTGAATTCTGTTAACGGTTCGATTAGTCTCACCGTCACGACCCCGGGGCACTTTCTGGTCAAAGATGCCGGAATATATACGCAGATCGAACGCCGAGGTTGGCCGTCCGAGTATTGGTCGGGAGAAGTCATTCAGAACTGGAGTCAGGTTGATTCTGTGGTCGGCACCACTGTCTCCGCCGAAGCCTCACTGCAACTCGACAGGATGAAGGCGATGGGCGTGAACACAATCACGTTCGAACTTCGGACAGCCGATCCCACTACCACAACCACCTTCACGCCGCCCACTTGCAATATTAACCCGGTTCTGGGTCTGCAATTTCCTCAGCCGACGACGACAGAATTGGCGAACCTGCCGCTACTCTTTGACATGGTGCAAAGCAAGGGTATGAAGGTGTGGCTGCGACTGGTCAACACGCACATGGAACAACAGCCACCGACCAATTCGCAAACGTGGTTGGGAGCAATTTTCGGCGCCATCGGCCAGCATCCAGCGCTCGATCTAGTCCTCTTTGAGGGCGATGCTCACGTCAACGTAGATGCGACTGGAATAATCACGTGCGGAATCCCCGCTGAACCACCCTTATGGCTCGGTCCGGGTTCCGTCCCCGCCACCTATGTCCAGTGGGCCATCAATTTTGCATTTTCCCAAGGGCTTCCGGCGCAAAAGCTCTCTGCCGAAGCTATTGTTGGCAGTTATTTCTTAGAGAACAATCCCCCGGCTGGTTCGAACGCCACGAACGGGCATCTATGGTCGCCGATTGCAGTCGAAAAAACGATTCTCGACAATCTCAACGTTCCAGCGAACGAGCGCACTTACGGGCTCTCATTCTATGAGCACCACAAATGCTCCGATGCTCAGACACTGCCGTGCACTGATCTCGATCCACACGACTGGGCGGACCAGACGTTACAGTATGTTACCGGCGTGGTGGGCAGCGGCCCTCGAATCGTTGCCCCAGAAATGGGCGATGGCACGCCCGTCGACCAAGTGAACTGGAATACTCAACACGCGTTGGAAAGTCTGGTATTCCTTTTGCATAAGTATGCGATCGATGGTGGCTCCTTTTGGCGCTGGACCAGTTTTATGAATACTGAAGATTCCGATCCCACCCTGGCGACACCTGTGAAGCAGCGAGGCGTGAATTTCGTCTACAACCTCGTCCAGAAGGAAGTAGAAGATATGGGCGGCTTCCACTTGTCGGCGGTGCCGAACGGCTCGTTCGAGGGCCCGGTCGACGCAAGCGGTGTGCCGGTAGACTGGACTGCGAGTGGTAGCGGCACAGTCTTTCAGTATTTGCTGACGCAAGAACCGGGCGAGCCAGAAGTCCCATCACGCGGTACGCATTCAATGAGGATAGTCACAGGAAACGGGACAAATGATTCAATTTCCTGCAGCAGCACGCGAATCCCTGTCACATCCTCAACGCTGTTTACCACCACGTCGAATCTACGGTTTGCCTGGACGGGGGATCCGAACCCGGGCGGCCCGCCGAACTCGCGTCCGCAAGTGTTCATCACGATTCTCTATTTCCAGCAGAACGGAGCGTCTTCGTCCATACGCACGCAGGACACGGCTGCGTATCTCCAAGAGAACAGCACTACGGGTTTCGCCACGTTCCCAGTGGTGTACACGACGCCGTCCGACGCAGCATTCATCGCGATTCAATTCGGTGCGGCACTCAACGGGTTACCGGCCCAGATTACGCTCGACGTCGATAACGTCCGTTAGTTGGCGATCGATTTTTGTCTCAGGCGGCAACGGCCGAACTCACATGGCCGTAAAAACAACGATCTCGGGAAGTTAGCTATTGGATGGCCCATCCAGGCCCGTGACGGCGGATGCCCAAAAACCTTGCTCTCAGGTTGCCCGCAAATAGCTGATTCTATTAAGGGGAGATTTGCAGATTTCGCTGCCTACAAACAGATGATTTCGGAACGCCGCCCAGCACGCCGCGCCTTGATGCACCCGCCTCGCAGGAGGAGGATTCTGGGCAACGCTGAATCTCGCAGGGAATTTCTGTAAGCTGGAGCAGGGGATTGAGTTTGATGCACTCCGTCGGGAAATCTGCATGGGGTGTGCGGTCCCTAGGAGGGTCCGATGTGGGATAAGAAGAAACCGGATACGCCGCAAGTTGGGGTCCCGGAAACGAAAAATTTGCTGACGAACAAAAAAAGCACAGATGCCATGCGTCCATTGGATGTGATAGCCAACCGCGAGACAGGGTGGCTGGGGTCGAGTCTGCATGTGAAAGGCGATATCACCGGCTCCGAGGATCTGCTGATCGACGGCTCGGTCGAAGGACTGATCCAGCTTGATGAGCGGAGGCTGACGGTCGGAACGACGGCGAAGGTAACGGCTGACATCAACGCCCGCGACGTGGTGGTGTACGGCTACGTAAAGGGGAACGTGCGCGCGAGGGGACGGATCGAGATCAAGAAGGACGGTTCTGTGATCGGGAATTTGACGACGGCACAGATCATGATCGAAGACGGCGCGGACTTCAAAGGTTCGATTGAGATCGACAGGGGCGCGGAGAGGGAAGCCGACAAGAACGTCTCCTCGCGGGCGGCGTCTGCGTCTGCGGCGGCTGGCGCAGGGCCAAAAAGCATTTAACGATCCTGCGTGCACGGGCCGATCAAGACCGTTTGATGGCTGAATGTGGCAGGCACGCCGGCGGGCAAACTAGTCTTTACGGTTCTCGGCGCCGTGGCCGAACTGGAGCGTTCGCTCATTGTCGAGCGCGTGAAGGCAGGGCTGCGGAACGCGCGGGCGCAGGGCAAGACTCTTGGCCGACCGCGAGTCAGTCCGGACGCCTCGAAGATTGCTGCCCTGCGCGAGGCTGGCCGATCCTGGCCGCATATTGCGAAACAGCTTGGCGTTGGAGTCGGGACAGCCTACCGCGCGTATCAGGAGCTTTCCAAAAACCACGCGCCTGAAACCCTTTCGAGAAACCCTCTTTCCGCGCCTGTGGCCGCGGACTAGTTTTCAATCAGTTGCGGGCTTTCCAAAAGTGACGGTCGGCCTTTCCAGAGAGATTTGATTCTCGAAAAGTGAGTGACCGCCTGGAGCCCTTCGATGTCTAACCCCTGCACTGGTTTCGCGCTCTAACGCCTCCACTTGTGTCCCGCAGTTTATTCCCTTACGCTTTCAAGTAAGTGAGAGGGGAAATGGCTTCTCAATCGGGCGAGCAGACTGAATCTCAATCAGGCGAACAGGCTCAAGAGGACTCGGTGCGCCAGGTTGAAGTGTGCAAGCTATGGCTAGACCAACAACCAGCCGGGATGCGAACGGACACCTATGTCGTGATCTTCTACCGGTGGCTAAAGGAGAACCGGTTCGAGCTGCTCAAGACTGGGCATGGCGACCCGTACCAGCACCTGAAAGTCGACCTGTTGGGGCTCATCGAATAATCGAATTGCGCTACCCTCCGTAAGAGCTTTCCAATCGATGGCCGACTGAGATAGATGTTCATCCTCCAAAAGGAACTGTTTGCGGAGACCGTTGTACTCATGGCCACAGGAACGATAAATCGAGAGGCAATGAAGGACCTTCACGAGGTTCAGTCGATGCTCTTCGACAAGGCATCGACCTACACTAAGCTCATTTTCGGATTGGCGTACGGCGGCTTCTTTGCGTTTTGGTCTGGAACGAAGCAGTACCTTACATCGAAACAAATCGTCACATCCGCATTACTGGTGACGATTTCGTTGGTTCTGTTCGTTTTGTTCGAAATCCTCAATGCCGCCACACTATCCCACCTTGCAATTAAGTTCTCTAAGTCCGTCACTGCACCAGTGAACGAGTTTCCTGCCAGCCTTGAGCGCTTCCAGCGGAGTAACGCCCGCATTGTGAAAGCACTTGCGATCACCTGGTATCCAACGTTCTTTTGCTCACTAATCAGCGGCTTGGCGGGTGTCGGAATCTTACTCTGGGGTTGGGTGCATTGGCTTTACACTGCGAAGCGGTGAGGGCCGGTGACTCCGATCAGTCGCCCGGCTGGTTGCGTGGGGCGTTCGCGTCGCAAACAACTCCGGCAAGGTAGAATCCTACCCGAAAAACAGTAAGGGCGACTGCTTACGGCAGTCGCCCCCTTTCCATTTTACGGCAGAGATTGTGTCGCTATTTCCCTTACGATGTTGCGCTGGCAGTGGCGGCCTGCTCTAGAACCTTCGCGGCCTTACCGGCGTCTGCAACCCCGAGAAGTAGCATCGTCGCATTCGTACTGGGATCAACTCCGCAGTATCCATAATCGATGTTGATCCCTGCTTCGCCGAGACGTGTCGCAGCACGCGCCAGCTCCCCAGGACGATGACTGAGTGTCACTCTCGCAACCTCAGTCTCGGTGTAGTCTGTCTTTTGGCGGTCGAGAATCGATTTGGCCACTGCCGGATTGTCCAGCACGAGGCGGACGGCGCTCTTGCCCTTCTC
>Ga0209701_10002878_pt1 | contig 11228 bp, 11 predicted proteins | sample CZO8metaG_4_FD_188356 | JGI IMG/M metagenome (GOLD analysis project Ga0209701, IMG submission 188356) | Vadose zone soil microbial communities from the Eel River Critical Zone Observatory, Northern California, USA - CZOApr15con2H3.8 metaG... | ecosystem: Environmental > Terrestrial > Soil >...
CACCGATGCCAATGAACTGAAGCTGGAATACACCGCCCAAACCGATAAGCCTACCCCGGTGAATCTTACCAATCACAGCTATTTTAACTTGGGCGCTACTGCCGATGTGCTGGGAGAAATTCTCTATCTGAACGCCGATGGCTACACGCCGGTCGACGCAACTCTTATTCCAACTGGGGAAATCCTGCCCGTGAAAGGAACGCCGCTGGACTTCACGCATCCCGTTGCCATCGGCGCCCACATCGCTGAAATAAAGGGGGACCCAGGTGGTTACGACCACAACTTCGTGTTGAACGGGGACTCAGGGAAATTGAAAGTTGCCGCGCGCGTATTTGACCCGGGCTCGGGTCGTCAGATGGAGGTCTGGACCACCGAGCCAGGCATCCAGTTCTACACCGGCAATTTTCTCGACGGCAGCATTGTGGGCAAGCGAGGAGTCCATTACGGCAAGCACGCAGCGTTCTGTCTGGAAACGCAGCATTTTCCCGATTCCGTGAACCATCCTAATTTTCCATCGGTAATCCTCGCGCCCGGCGCCGTCTACCGGCAGGAAACGATTTACAAATTCTCCACCAAGTGAGCGGGGGGGAACTTTCGCGCTCAGCGTGGCGATCTGATTCCTTTCTTCTGCAATTTTTTGTGTTTACAATACTTGCCCATGGACTATCGATGGACTATCTATGGACTATCTTCTGAAAACTGAACCGACTGTATATTCCTTCGCGGATCTTGAGCGCGAGAAGACGACGACTTGGGATGGGGTGACAAATCCCGCCGCGGTCAAGCATCTGCGCGAGATGAAGCCAGGGGAGCGGCTGGTGATTTACCACACCGGAGACGAGAAAAGTGCGGTAGGGACGGCATCGGTGGTATCGGTGGATCCAAGCGATCCCAAAACTCCGCAAGTGAAGATCAAAGTTGGGAGGGCGATCGCGAAGCCGAAAACCCTGGCGGAAATCAAGGCGCGAGCGGCGTTTGCGGAGTCTCCACTAGTGCGGCAAGGACGATTGAGCGTAGTGCCGCTAACCGCGGCGCAGTACGGCTGGCTGGTAGGGGAGTGAGAGTGGCTGCAATTTTGAACGGCCTGGACGGGTGGGAGTGCCCGCCCAGGGACGAGCAAGTTAGATGCTGTTCTGCGAGAGGTCTGGACGGCGGGCGAATTTGTCCGCCCAGCGGATCCTTCCCGTCGCCTGCATCACTATGAATAACGTGATCACCGAGATGATCGTGATGGTAAGTCCAGTAAAGCCCTTCCAGAAGAACGCGTAAGAAAACACCACCAGATAGATCAGCTGTGCCGTGCCGGCTTCCAAAGCAGCAAAGCGGATTCCTGCCACCAGGCGCAGATAACTCACCACCAGAGAGATGGAGACGATGGACGAGATCGCCATGGCTCCGTGAATTGAGATGTGGTCGACGAGGTAGGCGAGCAGCAGGTGGAAGGCGAAAAACGCGGCCGCGAGGAAGAAATAATTCATCGGGTGAAGATCAATGCCTCGCAGAGTGGTGATGATGAACATCAAGAAAACGAAGAAGAACAGCGACACGGGAGCGAAGTAGCTGATTTCTCCGGCGAGAGGGCCAGGCTGTAGTCTTTCCGGCATTTCCATTCCGATCTGAAATCCGGACACCAGATCAGAATAACGCCAGTTGAGTTCCCAGCCGTCGCCGGTTTCTTTCTTGGCCGTCGGCGAAAGTGTATCGTCCGCGAAGTCGATGTCCTTGAAATTAGTGTGCATGACAAGGGAGAAATCGTGCACCTGCGCGATTCCATCGGCGAGTTTGTAGCGCCAGCGGTCCAGACCCTGGGAGCGGTAGGCGACGTGGAGCAGAGCAGCCTGCCCAGGGGCGAGTTGGACCTTGGAAGCCGCGCCGGCTTCGTCGATCGAGATGGCGACGGGTTGGCCGTTGAAGGTCATGGTGAGGCCGTCGTACACCGCTTTTTGCGCGGGAAAGGGAAGACGGATAGTTACCGTGCCTGGAACGATAGTGTCATTGCGGAAACCGTAGTCGCCAGCAAAGTCCACCGCGTAGGTGCTGTACCAGAGCAAGCCTTTCTGCCGATGGTTGAGGTTCAAGTCGACTTTGACCCGTGTGGAGTCGAGTTGTAAAGCTCTCGTGCGTTCAACTTGGTGATTGCGGATGATGGTCTTGCCGTCTTCCTTGGTTGTGATCGCCACCGTTTCATTCCAGATGAAGTTTGCCGTAGGAGGGACTTGCTCCTGCGCCGAGCCCCAGGTTGAAGCGACTTGTCCTTTGAGTTGATCGTCGCTGCCGTGGGTCCGCAGCATGATAGTGGAGCCGAGGATCATCCAAGCGATTGTGGTGCACACGAAGATGAAGATGAGAGCAGCAACGTGGCGAAGCAAGAGGTTGACCTCCGGAGATTGATGTCGGGATACGGAGTGCAAGGATAACGCCGCATGTGAAGCGTTACTGCTGAACGAGTTAGCTGGGAGACGGACTACCTGCGCGTGTCAGGCCGAACACTGCCGTGTCCGGAGATAGACGCGCGGGTGGCTCACGTCCGGACTACCCGCTCGGCGCAATCGGATTCGGGGCAGGCGTAAGTTACGTGATTGCGCTGGCGGTCGAGGCTGATGATGAACATGGGGCGTCCATGGCGATCGCAGGTGGGCTGGTTGGGGGTGAGGACCGGCGTATCTCCGCGCTTGGGCGTGGTGTAGCCGATGCGCTCGCCGAAGCAGCGGTGGCAGAACTTGTCGGTGCAGCGAAAGAATTCGATGGAATAGTCGGCGTTGTAGGGAGCGAGTGCGGGCTCCATGGTGCGGTAGTGCTGGTCGCAAAGGGGCAGGATGTCCGTCCGCATGCGAAGCGAGTTTAGCACTTTGAACGGAGCCAAACGGAATGTTCCGGGTAGTATGGCCGCCGGACGGCTGATGAGACGCCGGTGCTACAACAACAGAGCTGCGGAAGAACAGGGACGGACGAGGACGCCCGTCCCTACACTGGTAGACGCTACAACGTTATTGGTTGGGGCTTTTGTCGATGGTCTTAGTAACGGTAACGGGCTGATGCTGGCGCTTGCCAGTGGCCTTTCCGGTGGCGGCTTCGCGCGACCCCTGGACGTTCGAAGGGCTCGTGGTGGTACTGGCTGCGGCTTCGGTGGCGTGGGCGGAATTCTTGCTCGCCGTGACGTCAGCGACGCCGTCCCCATTTACATCGCCCACGGCCACGCGCGACGATGCTTTCGTGCCGGAGTTGGAGGAGACGGGTTTTACCGCATTCTGCTGGTGCCAGTCGTCGTGAGCTGTTTTCTTGCCCGAGGCTTGACCCGTGGCAACATCGCGGGCTGCAAGGTCCCTGTGGACGACCCCGCTGTCTTTGGCCCTCTGGTCCGCGCTGCGACCGCTGGCCTGGCCGGAGGCGAGGTCACGCGGGCTCTGAGTCTGCGTGGTGGAAGGCTTAGGTTTCTGCTTATCCGTCTGCGACTGAGCAGCGGCGAAGAGCGATAGACCGACGGAAGCGGCGATCAGAATCTTGTTGTTCATTTTATTCTTCAATGTTTTCTCCTGTGGGTGCGGGCTCACAACGTGCGGTTACCCGTTGGGCGCGGAAAAGCTGAAGTGGTGCCGTCCCATTAGAACTCGATAATCTTCGCGGTCTACCGGCAGCTCGGCAACTTACCGAAGTAACTGCCCCTGTGCGAAGGCCAAACCGAATGCGTCGACCAGGATTGGCCCACCGGGCAACCGGCCAGACGCCCGCGCCCTGCGGAACGTCCAAATTGCCTCAACCGATGTAGCGCAGCGCATCAACAATGCCGAGGTTCGAAGCGCGGTAGGAGGGAATGAGACCGCTGACCAGCCCCACCAGAAATGCGACCAGCATGACGACCACCGCAGTAGCCGCCGTCATGTGCAGCGAGACCGGCAACCCGATTCCCGGGCGCGCCAAGAAGAAAACCGCCCCGGTCGCGAATGTGACGCCGACCAACCCTCCGATTAGAGAGATGGCGATCGATTCGCCCAGCAGCAACTTGAGGATGCTGCCGCGGGTAAAGCCAAGAGTGCGCAGGACGGCGACTTCCCGCGTGCGTTCGCGGATCGACATGGCCATGGTGTTGGCGCAGACCAGCAAGGTGGTGAAGACTACGGCTCCGCAGATGCCAAGGATGAATGCTTTGACACTGCCAAGCGTGTTGATGAAATCGAGTTTAAACGCCTGTTCGCTCTCGCTCTTGGTGGGAACCGGAGTGCCGTGGAACATCTCGTCGATGGCGTGGGCGGCTCGCGGCATGTTTTCAGCAGTGTCGACGCGAGTGAAATAAAAGCCCGCGCTGTCCTTGAACCAGTCGACGGATTCTTCCAGATATTTGGCGTGGAAGTAGAGCGCGCTGTTAGGCGGGTCGATGGCGTATATGCCGCGCAGGGTCAGATCGAGAGTGGCCGGGAAGATGCTGCCCTGCAGAATGATGTGGTCGCCGATCTTCCAGTGGTGTTTTTTGGCAAGTTCAACATCGGCGACGCAGCCCGCGCGGTCGCGCTTCCAGGCAGCGAGTTGGTCGGCGGGCATGATTTTATCCGCGGCGACGTCGAAGTATTCGTCGGGGTCGGTGGCAAACTCGGCGAAGTAGTTTTCCGGTTTGTCGTCCTTATACTTGCCACCGAACCAAGTCATAGGGACGACATGCACGACCCCGGGAACCGTGCGAATCTTGTCGCGATAATAAATGGGAAGGAAGTTCGCGAGCGATACCTTGTGACGGGTCATGATGCGAAGCGCGGAGTCAGGCGCTCCCTTGTCGATGTAGAAGCTGCGCCAGACGCAGAGCATGATGCCGAGCAGGAGCAGAGAAAAAGCGATGCTGGCGACCGTCAGCAGACTGCGCCGCTTGTTGCGAAAGGCGGATTTGGCGACGAAGCGGGTGATGGTCATGGGAGTGACAACATTTTACACGTCCTTTCGTCGCCTGTAGAGACTCGGCTTGCCCCGTCTTCTCCGCGCGTGGCCGAAGACCTAGCTGGTGGAGAGCCGGGCGTCCCCGCCCGGCGGCATGGGCGAGACTCCCGAGTCTGTGTCACAACCCCGAGCGCCTAAAAAAAGTGGAACACCCCATCGCTCCAGCCGCGAAGCGGCGACACAGGAAAGCCCGGCACGTAAGTGCCGGGAGGCAAAAGGGAAACGCACAAGAGTCCTGTCAGGAACGGCACCGGGTTCCGACACATACTCGCCCGTCCCTCCACCTCAGCACGCGGTCGCGGCACTACCCATCCCCATCAAGAGAAAGTCTTCCGCAGCTCGCGGCGCAGTATTTTCCCCGAAGCCGTCCGCGGAACCGCTTCCACAAAGCGAACCTCGCGAGGCTGCTTGTGGTGGGCGAGGCGGTCCGCGACGAACTCGCGGAGTTCTTTTGCAAGCGCCTCAGAAGGCGTAAAGCTTTCTCGCAAGACAACAAAAGCGCAAGGAATTTCTCCCGCAGCGAGGTCGGGTTTGGCCACCACACCGCAGTCGCGGACGGCGGGATGTTCGAGCAGAAGGGATTCGACTTCGGCGGGGGCGACAGGGAATCCTTTGTATTTGATCATCTCTTTGCTGCGGTCAAGAACGTAATAGAACCCGTCGGCGTCGCAGCGCACAATGTCGCCGGAGAAGTACCAGCCATCGCGAAGAACGGCGGCGGTCGCCTGCGCATCCTTCCAATATCCAAGCATGATTTGCGGGCCGCGCATGACGAGTTCGCCCGCTTCGCCAGGGGCGACCTGATTCCCGCCAACATCAACGATGCGGCAGTCGGTCAGCGCCAGCGGCTGTCCGATGGAGGCGGGGCGGTTCATTTCAGGTGGAGCGCAAAAGCCAACGTGGGTCACTGGTGAAGCTTCGGTCATGCCGTATCCCTGGTTGACGATGATGCCGGTGAGGTCGGATAAGCGACGGGCGAGCTCGGGAGCAAGCGGCGCGGCGCCGCACTTTATCCACCGAACTTTGTGATTCTTAGGGAAGATGCCGGCTTCGACGGCCTGGCAAAGCGCATTGATGGCCGGCGGAACTACCGGCATCATGGTGACGCCTTCCTGAATCAGCAGAGCGCACAACTTTTGCACGTCGAAGCGCGGCATCAGAACCAGCGTCGAGCCGAGTGTTAGCGATAGAGTCAGCGCCACCGTGAGTCCGTAGATATGGTAGAGGGGCAGGAAGCAGAGCATCACGTCATCGGGCGCGAGGGGCGCGGCATTCGGGCCGAGGATCTGATAGACATTCGCGACCAGGTTGTAGTGCGATAGCATGACGCCTTTGGGCAATCCCGTAGTCCCGCTGGAGTAGGGAAGTGCGGCGATAGTTTCTTGCGAAGATCGTTGCGAGTCCCGCATGGGCTCCGGGAACTTCGCCGACGTGGGCCGCAGCAGACTCGCGAAATCTTTGCAGCCTGCGCGGTTGGTGAAGCTGCGTGTGATGAAGACACGACGCAGCGCAGGGAGTCCCGCGAGATTCACGTTTTCGATAAGCGGACCATCGGTAATGAGAAAAGCGGCGCCGGAGTTTTCGAGTTGATAGCGGATCTCGCGCTCGCGATAGGAGGGATTGAGGAGTGTGGGGATGTCTCCGGCGAGCGTGGCAGCGTGATAGGTGATGGCGAATTCCCAAGAGTTGGGGAGGAAGATAGCAACCACTTCTCCGGGGGCGAGGCCGGCGGAGATCAGGCCGCGGGCAAGGGATTCGACGAGGCTGCCATATTCGGCGAAAGTGAAACGGCGATCGCAGGACGTGTCAATCAGGGCTGTCTTGCCGTTGTTTTGTCGGCAGCTCTGCAGGACAAGCTCATGGACGAAGCGGCCGGCGGGATCGGCGTAGAGCTGGGTGCGAAGCATCGGGGGTGATTGTAGTGGGAGACGGCAGAAGTTAAAAGCAAGTTAAAAACAAGATTGCAGCGGTATACTCTTTCGATCGTTCATCGACGTGGGAGAAAATTATGCGCAAACGGATCGCTACCAGCGCATTCTTCTTGGGCGGCGTGTTGGCACTCGGCCTGATAATGCTGAGCTCGACGGCTTGCAAAGGGAAGACCGGGATCACGCACGACGAGCTCGTCCGACGCACGCAAGAGCTGTTGGGCAGCGTCGCTGGCGGCGACCAGACTCCCTGGAAAAAGTACTTTGCCGATGACTGCATGTACTTCGACGAAAAGGGCAGAAACATGAACAAGGCGGCGCTGGTGGCCGATGTTACTCCTTTGCCCATTGGCTATTCGGGCAGTATCAAGGTGGTGAATGCCCAAAGCCACATTGAAAGAAATGTAGCGATCATGAGCTACGACATGGACGAAACCGAAACCGTCTTCGGCCAAAATATGACGGCGCGCTATCACGCCACCGACACATGGATGCGGCGCCACGGGCAATGGCAAATTGTTGCGGCTCAGGTGCTCCGGTACTACGAAGATCCCGCAGCTGGAAAGCTCGATCGCACCAAGTTAGCCGAGTATGTGGGAACGTACGAATTGGCTCCAGCGAACAGGCTGACAATTTCCGTGGATGGCGACCAGTTGTATCGCCAGCGTGGCGATCAGCCAAAGGGCCCGCTGATTCCAGAGACTGCCGACATATTCTTCCGCAAGGGTGTAGAAGGTCGAATTCTATTTCGACGCGAAGATCACGGGAAAGTGGATGCTTTAATTGACCGAAGAAATAACGAGGATGTGATTTGGAAAAAAGTTCAATAACGGCGATCAGGTCCGAATGGTCGCAGACGCCCGTCCCCGCGCCATATTGCATTCGTGTACCTTCGTGTCCTTCGTGGTCCACGCTTTTTGTCGTAATCACCAAGGACACGAAGGAGCACGAAGGGAATCCGGCGAAGCTCAAGCGCTTAGTTTGCGAAGGAATTCCTGCTCGTCCATGCGGTACTTAAAAGCTTTGCGGCCGTTGATGAAGACTACGGGCACTTCATCGTTATAAAGGCGTCGGGTTTCGGCGTCGGAGTCCACGTCAATTTCACGCCACGTGAAGCCGCCACGCTTGTGGAGCTTGACGATACTCTCCTTCACGATTTCGCAGAGATGACATCCCTTGCGGGAATAAACGACGACTTCCCGAGGCTGCGTCATGCGAGGCAGTGTAGCAGTTTAGGTGCGGCGTTTCCAAGACACTGACGGACGTAGAAAGACGGGTAGAATCTCCTGATGACGACGCTCGGGATGGCGACAAACGGACAGGCCCTTTCGGGCAGGACGCTGCTGGTGACGGGAGCGGCGAAACGGCTGGGGCGCGCCATCGCTTTGGCCGCCGCCGAAAGCGGCGCCGACGTGGCCATTACGTATCGCGAGTCGGCGCGCCAGGCGAGGGAAGTGGTCGGAGAATTGGCGCAGCATGGCGTGGAGGCGCTGGCGGTGCGCTGCGATGTCACCGATGAGAATAGCGTCCGGGAGATGGTGAAGGAAGTGGCGAAGGAACTGGGCGGAATCGACGTGCTGGTGAATAACGCCGCGAATTACGAGACCGTCGAGTTTGAGAAGATCACGGTAGCGCAGTGGGATGGGATTTTTGCTTCGAACACCCGCGGACCGTTTCTCGTGTCGCGCGAGGCGCTGCCGTATTTGAGAAAGCGCAGAGGGCGCATCGTCAATATGGGTTCGCTGGGCGGGCTGCGGCCCTGGGCGACCCATGCGCACTATTGCTCGTCGAAGGCGGCGGTGCACATGCTGACCAAAGTGATGGCCAAGGCGCTGGCGCCGGAAATTGCGGTGAATGCGGTGGCTCCTGGGATGATCGATTTGGGAGAGAAATCGGCGGCATCATTCATGAAAAAGACGGCGAAACAGACGCCGATGATGCGCAGCGGGACGGCAGCGGACATCGCCGCAGCCGTGATGTTCTTCGCCGCGGCTCCGCACTTCATTACCGGGCAGGTGCTGGCAGTAGATGGCGGGCTGGGACTTTAGCAGCCCGGTTTTGACTTTGCTTTGAAGGGGCGCGGCTTCAGCCGCGCCGTAAGTTCTGTTGCATGAAGGCGGCTTCAGCCGCCGAGGGCCGCCGCAACTGCCGCAACGCAAGTTTTTCCGCAGCGTGCTGGAGAAGGGATTTGTCTCCGGGAGTGGGTTTCACGTATCGTTCGTCTTGCGTACCGTTCCTTTTTCGACTTTGACCACACTTATGACACGATCCATTCGGAATGAGGTCTCTCTTCTTCTGACATTCTTTCTGACTCTATTTCTGGCCGCTGCAGTCGCCCAGGATCGCCCCGAGGAGGGCGGTCACGAGCTCCAGGTCTGGACTGGCGGCGGGCGCTCGGTTCCGGGCGGGACCAGGGATACGAGCGTGTGGAACGCGGGTGTTCGCTATGGCTGGATCCTGACCGCGCCCCACGGGCCGGGTTTTCTCAATGGCCGATTCGAGCTGGCGGTGGATGCGGTGCCGGCGTTTGTTGTGTTCCAGCGGGCAAACACTGCCTACGGGGCAGGAGTGAATCCGGTGGGCCTGAAATGGATTTTCGCCACTCGCGGACATGTCGCTCCCTACCTCGAACTGAATGGAGGAACGCTGTTTACGACGCATGAAGTTCCGCCGGGAACTTCGACAATAAATTTCACGTCGGGCGCGGCGTTCGGGCTGCATTTTCTGGGGGAGCGCGCCTGGTCGGTGGATGTCCGCTACATGCATATTTCGAATGCCGGACTAACTTCTCCGAATCCAGGTGTAAACACGGTGCAGGTGCGGCTGGGATTTGGGAAGTTCTTTGGAAAGAAGTAGATTTTCGCAAGGCCAAAATCGTCCTGTAGAGACGCGGCTTGCCGCGTCTTCCCAGACGGGGCAAGCCCCGTCTCTACAGGCGAAATTAATGTCGATGGGACAACGCGGCAGAGCTTTGCCTGGACTCGGCCCGCCGTCCGCAACACGGCCCTGGCGGAATCGCCGCGCCGTGCGGGCAGGTGAGCGGGTGGTTGAGGAAGGTGCAGATCTTGTCGGTCGCCTCCGGTGAGAGTATGTGCTCGAACTTGCAGGCCTGTTGTTCGATTTCGGTTTCGCTGTCCATGGCGAGCGAATCGGTGAAGAGGCGTTCCGCCAGCCGGTGGCGGCGGATGATGTCGGCGGCGCGCTGGTGTCCCCGCGGGGTGAGTTCGACGATCGCGGAGCCGTCGCCGGTCGAAAAGCCAGCAGGCTTCAGCGCGTCGTGGCAAGGATTGACGAAGGGTTTGTGAGCGTGCGATCCGGGCGGGTGCGGCCGCGTCGCCACCAGTCCCATCGCCGCCATTTTTTCGACCGCGATCGATACCGGCAGAGCGCCATGGACTTCCATCCGGCCGATCTCAGCGATTTGGCCGTTCTCTTCCAAGGCAAATAATTCTTCCAGCACTTCGTCGAACTGCTCGTCGTCGGCCATCGCAAAAACTTCCTGCGCGGCGATTTTGCCATGATGCAATTCGATGCGGCGGTCGGCCAGACGAGCTACCACAGGATCGTGCGTCACCATAACGATGGTGCGTCCCTGCTGATGAAGCTCGCGGAGCAGGCGCAGGATGATCTCTTCGTTGGCGGCGTCGAGGTTGCCGGTGGGCTCGTCGGCAAGCACGATTTTAGGATCGTTGATGAGGGCGCGGGCAATGCAGACGCGCTGCTGCTCGCCGCCGGATAACTGTGAGGGCAGGTGGCCGGCGCGGTCTTTAAGGCCGACGCGATCAAGCGCTGCGAGGGCCTCCCGTTCATCAGTCATGCTGTGGAAGTATTGGGCGAGCATGACGTTCTCGACCGCGGTGAGATACGGGATCATATGGAACTGCTGGAAGACGAAGCCGACGGTCTCGGCGCGGACATGGTTAAGTTCAGAAGCGCTGAGGTTCGCGACGTTCTGTCCATTAAGCCAGATTTCGCCGCTGGCGGGCCGGTCGAGGCATCCGATGAGATTGACCAGGGTGCTCTTGCCGGAACCGGACGGGCCCATCACCGCGACCCACTCGCCTTGCGCGATGGAGAGAGAGATGTCGTCAAGCGCCTTAATCAGGTTGAGCCCGCCATCATTTTCTTCCGCTCTGGCGGGATAACTCTTGGTGACATTCTTGAGTCGAATCATTCCGATTTTCCCCTTCCATAGCGCTTTCACGGTGTTGTAAAAACATTGAATCAAAACCTCAATACCTCAATGACTCAATGATTCACTGACTCAATCACGTTTCTCTACTCTCCCCTCAGAATAATAGCGGGTTCGACGCGTCGCAGCATAGTGATCGGCAGAATGGCCGAAATAAGAGCCACGGCAACACTGCCCGCGAGCAC
>Ga0209701_10002881_pt1 | contig 11222 bp, 9 predicted proteins | sample CZO8metaG_4_FD_188356 | JGI IMG/M metagenome (GOLD analysis project Ga0209701, IMG submission 188356) | Vadose zone soil microbial communities from the Eel River Critical Zone Observatory, Northern California, USA - CZOApr15con2H3.8 metaG... | ecosystem: Environmental > Terrestrial > Soil >...
CTGTTCCGCGGTTACCGTCGTCGATTGGGGATCGAGCGCATCCAGGCCGAGGTTTGCATCGTGCGTCCGGTTGTAGAGAAAACTGGCGTGCAGGATGTGCTTTGCCGTCAGGTTGAATTGCAGCCGCAGCAGATTATCTCCCGCCCACTCTTCGCTAGTGTTGGCGCCCCTTGGCAGCGGTTTGACGACAGAGAATGTGTGCTGCACGCTGACGGAGTCAGAGAACCAAAACCTGCCGCGGTAGAGTGGTCCAGAAAACGTAAAGCGCGGATACCAGTTCCCCAGGTGGGCGCCTTCCTGAATGTTGATGCCGGGGGCGGGGTTGGTGGTGCCGAAGCGCCAGCGGTCGTCGCCGTCGGGAGTCTCCAGACTCAAAGTGCTCGCGCCGGAGTGCGCATAAGCCGCTGCAAAGCGTCCGGACTGCACCTCCGCCGATCGCGTTGCATCGATGTTGAAGCGTGAAGTCAGTGCCCCGTTGACGGGGTCGCCAATTTCAAATCCATCGAGGAGGTATTGCGTCTCGCCGGATCTCGCGCCAGCTACATGCAGATTATTTAGACGGTCCTGGACAATTTCCGGCAAGGCGGCCAGGCTCTGCTGAAGAACGTGGGAGTTGGGCACGGGAATGTCGCGAATGTCGCGTGCCGTGAGCGCGGATCGTTGCGAGGTGTCCTGCGTTTCGATTTGATTCGAGGGCGCGGTGACCTGCACCTGTTCGTGGACTTCCTGCTCGTGATTCAGGGTCAGAGTGAGTTCGTTCGGCCCGGCACGGAGAGTGAAGAGCTGGCCGGTCAGCAGGAAGAAACCTTCTTTGTGTGCTTCGACCTTGTAGTCTCCCGGAGGAAGATTTCGAAGCGTGAAACGCCCGGCTCCGTCGGTTTCCGCGCGGTACGCGTGCCCGCTGCTGTCTTCATATTTGATTCGGGCCCCCGCGAGCGGAACACCGTTTTCGTCCGTGACAACGCCCGTGCAATCGGCCGATTCCGCCGGGCGAGCTGCAGGGAGAGCCGGCAGAGCGAGCGAGGCCAGCGCGACGACGAAGAGACAGGTAGACTTCATGCCACACCGCAGGAGCGGACGTCACCTCCATTTAACTACAAATCAGCGTTCACGAGCCGGTGCGCTTGACACTCTGGCTAACACGGCCTACACTACGGAGTTTTTAGATGGCCCCGAATGCTTGCAGAGGGGCGGGACCCCATGGACAAGAAAAGGCTTGAGTACTACAAGAAGAAATTGCTGACGCGGAAGGAAGAATTGACCAGGACGATCGCGCGCACACAGGAAGAAGGACGCGCAGCGGACGAAGATCCGACGGTTGACCTGGCGGACAAGGCGGCAAACTCCTACACCAAAGAATTTCTCTTTGGGATGACCAATACCGACCGCACCATCCTGAACATGATCGACGCGGCGCTGAAGCGCATCCAGGCGGATGAGTACGGCGTGTGCGCAAACTGCCAGGAAGAGATGCAGCAGAAGCGGCTGGAAGCGGTGCCGTGGGCCAAACACTGCATCGCCTGCCAGCAAAAGATGGAACAGGGATTGTTGTAAGGCCTCCCGCGAATCGCGGATCTCCCGAGCAGTTACTCCACCGTACCTTTTATCTTTGCTAATTCCGCGAAGCAGTCTAGAGTTCTGCCTGCATGGCCAGAGATAGTTCATCCGGTAAGAAGCCAGCAGCCCGGCGGGGAGTTGTGCGCGGCGCGCCCCAGCGCGGCCGGGGCTGGCTCACGGAGGTCAGCGACGCCCTGGTCAGCGTATTTTTCCCTGCGGGATGCCGCCTTTGCGAGCGGATGCTGCCAGGAGCGAGCCGGATTCCGATCTGCCTCGACTGCCTATCCTCCTTTCTTCCGGTGCCACAAATCGCCTGCGAGCTTTGCGGTCGGCCGCTGCCGGGATTACAGCAGAACCCGGGACAGCATCTGCTTTGCCCGGCATGCCGGGACAATACATATGCATTTGACTGTGCCCGGAGCTTCGCCCTGTACGAAGGCGAACTGGTGCAGGCAATTCTTCTGCTGAAATTCGAGCGGATCGAGCCGCTGGGGGCGTGGTTCGCGGAGCGGCTGGCCGAAGCGGTGAGAAACGATCCAGATCTGCTGGCGGCGGATGTGGTGGTGCCGGTCCCGCTCCACCGCGAACGGGAAAGGGAGCGCGGGTACAACCAGGCCGACCTGATCGCCAAGCCGCTGGCCAAACGGCTGCAGTTACCGCATAAGGCCGTTCTATTGATGCGGACGCGGCCCCGGCCGGACAAGCGAATCCTGAGCCTGGAGGAGAGATGGGAGTCCGTTCGTGGCGCTTTTGCCACACGTCCAGGCAGCCAGGTTGACAATCAGCGCGTCTTACTGGTAGATGATGTAATGACGACTGGAGCGACTCTCGATGCCTGTGCGCGCGCGCTGCGCGATGCGGGAGCCAAATCGGTGATCGGGCTGATGGCGGCCCGGGCAGCAAGAAATCCCATACCAGGCTCCACTGGATGGTAAGATAACTTGAGGAAAGCGAGATGAGCCTAAACCGGCACATGTCGGTGGACTCCCGGGGGCGTTCTACCCCCGAATCGGCAAGTACGGCTGTAGCCGGTTCCGAAGGTCCCGCCGGTAGTAGATCCCACAACCTGTTTTTGACGCGCCGCGCATCGCTGATGCAGGAACCGGTGCTGGTGCTGAATGCCACGTACGAGCCGATTAACGTAACCGCGGTGCGGCGGGCCATGGTGCTGATGCTGAAGGGTGTGGCCCAGGCGGAAGAACTGCATAACGCGGAAGTGCATTCCGCCTCGCATGCGCACCGGGTGCCATCGGTCATTCGCTTGCTGGCTTACCGGCACATCCCGCAGCAGAGCCGGGCACTTTCGCGGAAAAATATCCTCTTGAGGGACCGGAACACCTGCCAGTTCTGCGGGCGGATCTTTCCGAGCTCGGAATTGACGCTGGATCACGTTGTGCCGCGCTCGCGTGGCGGGCACTCTTCGTGGGAAAACCTGGTGGCCTGCTGCTACCATTGCAATAACAGCAAAGGCGACCGTACCCCGGAAGAAGCGGGGCTAAAACTGGCCCGCCGCCCCCGCCCTTTCACACTGCATACCTCGCGGCAACTGATGCGGCTGATCGGACACCGCGACGAACGGTGGCGTAAGTATTTGTTTTACTAAGCGTTTCCCACCTTAACAGAACTTTTTTGGAATTCGGTTCGTAGAAGAAACCTTTTTCTTCGGCATGCATCTAAACTAGTAACACCACTTCGAGGACACACCCCGGGAGGCGGTTAGGGCTAGGCCCTAACCGCCTCTCTCCTTTTGGGACCGCCTTTCACTCCCCTGCTGACTTCAGACGTTATCTTTGCCACGGGATTCCGGAAAACTTTGCAACGCCGACTGTTCATCGGGAAATTCCGGCAAGACCTGATAAAGCTGCGTGATTCTGAAAATCTCTTCTATTTTCGAGGAGAGGCCGACCACTTTCATCTCTCCGCCCAGTTTAACGACCGACACGTACACTCTTGCAAGCTCGCCGATGCCGGAGCTATCCAGATACTCGAGGCCCCTCAAATTCAGGATGAACTTTCTGCGGCCTTCCTTCAGGAGCCTGGAAATGGAATCGCGCAAAACCCCGCTTTCAAAGGAAGTCAAACGGCCCGAAACATCCATGAGAGAAATTGGACCTGTCTGACGGATTGTGGCTGAAAAATTTGTCTTCGTCACGGTTCCCACCCATTTTGCCGGGGAGGCCATTCTACCGTTGGAAGAGCAAACGAGTGCAAAAGAAACTCAGGACAAATCAGGAGCTTGTGGAAAAGCGCAGGCGACACACAAGTTTCCATGCCTCGCCGGTGACTATTGACGCATGACCACGCGCAAGCCGCAGCGCCAGCTTTCGGCGAGGCCCACGCGGACGATTTCGAGTTCCGGCGAAAGATAGCTCAGGAGATCATCGGTGGATGGGTGAAAATGCAGAGCGGGCGCGACGAGATAGACGAGCGGCGGCGCCTCCAGCAGCTGCAGCCGCGGAAAATAGCCATAGCGGACGATGTCTCCACGATCCAAGTGCCGCCGGACGCGCAACCAATAATCGGCCGCCTGCAGCGGCAGGTGAACGTGCTCGCTGGCTTTCAATTCGATAATCGCCAGCCGCCCGGAACGCGTGACGGTGAGAAGATCGAGAATGCCATGCTCGGCTCCCGCATTGGCAAAAACCTGGGAGTAGACAAATCGCGAATCGAGCGCGGCGTCAATGCGCGTGACGTCGTCGCGTACCATGGATTCCAGCCAGCGTTCGGGCTGGGCGCGGTAGAGCGGGTGGCGCGTATCGCTGGCAAGCGGGTGGCGATAGAGTTCGAGATCGTGGAGAAGTTGCTTCAAGGCGGGGCGCGAAGCGGCGGTGAGCTCTTCGCGGGCCTCACCGACTCCGAAAAAGATGCCTTCGTCATCCCAGTGAGCGAAAGGAAGACCGCGGAAGCGCAACCACACTTCACGGGATGCCGCGGCGGAATGAATCGAAATGGCCTGCGGAGCCAGGGCCAGGACCGGTTCGAGCGCGGGCCGCGCCCGATCGGCAAGCGCTTCCGATTCGCGATGCGGAACAAGCCAGGTATCCAGGTTTCCCGCGCGCCGCGGATCGATCTTTTCCAGGGTCTCCCGGGAAGAATCGTGCTCGTAGAGCTCCACGTGGAGATGTGGATCGCACGCAGCGAGGCGATGCGCAACTGTTCCGCAGGTGTTTTTCGGAAGAAGGATGCGCAGACCCGCAATCGTGCTGTGACGGCCCGACTGCCGCGCGCGCGTCAACCAAAGCAGTGCAAACGTAAGGCTGTTCCCGGCCGTGTCGGAGGGCCCGCCTTCGGGCACCGCCAGAACTGCAACGCAGGAGGAGCCGCGGCGGAGCAGACCCCGGGCGTAATTGCCGGACAACGAGTGCTCGAGGTCCGGAGAAACCGTCAACGATTCCAGCGTTTCGTCGGGAAACTGCTCCGCAAGCAGGTGCTTGATGCGGTCACGGAACTCTTCGCGCGAGAGTTCGCGGGCGTTGCGTTCAAATTCGAGGCGGAGGAACTCCAGCCGGTCGGGCTTCGCCCGGCCGAATCGCTCGACAGCCAGCACAAGGCGATGCTCGGAATGATCGGTAATGGCCAGCACGCGACGCGTGAGGTGGAAATGCTCCGACCAGATATGAAGCAGCGGCTTTTCCCCCGCGCCGCGCACTTCCCAGGAGATCCCGGAAAACGAGGCGATCCTGCTGCCGTTTTCGCGAAGTTCGACGGCACCAGAGGCGGTAAAGTCCCGCAGGCTGGCCTGCAGCTCGGCAGCGAATTCCACACGCCGGATTATAGTTGATACAAGTATCTTGAGAACTATTCTTTTGCGGAGGCCAAACGATAGGGGGCCGGCTCCGAAAAACTTACGTCGGATGGATCCGCGGCTGGGTGTCGTCCGGCCGGCGTGCAAGATTCAGCGGCCGACGCCGAGCCGTTCAATCAAAGGCTCAGGAAGCCGCGCAAGGCGCATGCGTTCCTGCACGGTGGCAATATCGTAGGGCACCCGCCAGAACTCAACAATGTGGTGTTCGAGGTCCGCGATGGCGAAAGCGGCGCGCGGGTCACCGTCGCGCGGCTGGCCGATCGAGCCGGGATTCAGGAGGTAGCGGCGCGGAAATTCAATGCGCAGCGCGGCAAAGGATTCGGTCGGTCGTGGGTGTATCTGAAGAACTTCAAGTTGCGAATCTTGATAGGAAAAACCGCCTTGGTGATGCGTGTGGCCGAAAAATGTGACTTCTGCGGTGGATTCCAGCAGGCCATCCAGGGCCTGCGCGGGCGTGAAGACATATTCGTCTTCGTCCAGGAACGCGCCGTGAACGAGCACTACGCCATCCGTCGCGAGGGGTCCTGGGGGCAATGCCGTAAGCCAAGCCAGGTGGTCTGGCTTGAGCTGCTCCCGCGTCCAATCCACGGCGGCTTTGGCGACGGGATTGAAGTCGTCGGTAATCATCTGACCAGTGACGGCCTTGTCGTGATTTCCTCGGATGGTTTGTGTGCCAAGCTCCCGCAGGCGCGCCGTCACTTCGTTGGGATCGGGACCGTAACCGACGACGTCACCGAGACAAACGGAAAGATCCCAGCGCTCTTTGGCGGCAGCAAGGACCGCTTCGAGGGCAGTAGCGTTCGAGTGCAAGTCGCTGAGAACCAGAATCCGCATTTCTTCTTTCCGGAAAATGACATTGAGTATAGATGAACACGCAAGCCGATGCACGATGAGAAGCCGGGGCTATCGCTCAATCCCGGCGACGCTGAGAAAGACGAATGGTTGTTCGCAATGCGGCGCGTTTTATGAAACTTTGAGGCAAAGATGATGGCGCGGTGACCCCCGGCAGGGGAATCCCGCCGCAGGATTGAGACTTCTGCGGATTGCCGCGAATTATTTCTCCCCGGAGCGCGAAACATTCGTCGTGGCTCGTTCGTCTATACGGGTGCAGCCGCTGCGGCGGTTGTTCGAGGCAAGATCCAGAAAAAACCCCGCGGTGGCAGCCGCGGGGCCGTGACACGCAGTTTTTCCGGCCGTTAGTTCCGAAAGAACAAGGTGTCTTCACGGGCGAGAGTACTCGTCCGCCATGTGCGTGTCAACTCGATCTGGCCAAAGACAGCTCGCCGTGCAGCTGACTCGATCCTGACCGAAAGGAAGTTGACACGCATGAAAACCAATTGCTTTGTCCGCAGTCTTGCATTGCTGGCCGCCATCGCTTTGGCAGTGCCGGCATTTGCCAAGCCCTTTGCCAAGACCATCAATATTTCGCAGTCCGCGAAGCTCGGTAAGTCCGAACTGAGGGCCGGTGAATACCGTTTGCAGATCGACGGAAACAAGGCCACCGTGCAGAGGGGCGGGCAGGTCGTCGCCGAATCCGAAGGCCGCTGGGAAGACCGCAACACGAAATCCGTGTACGACGCCGTGCTCCTCGGCGAAACTGGGCAGGTGAAGGAAGTTCGCTTCGCGGGCCAGGCGCGTGTTTTTGTCTTCAGCGAGTAATCGGGAAGATTCTGTGAGTCCTTTTCATGGGTCGCTAGGGAGGCTGCGCTCTGCGCCAGCCTCCCGGCTCGTCCTCTTTGCTGCTCAACCGCCGGAATGGCGGGACCCGATGTCGGCCGCCACTCCGAGGCTGCAGCTCCTTACCCTGAGCGCACCCCAGCTCATGTTATCCCCTGCAACGCCCCCTCCCACGCACTAACGGATCAGCATGCAGTCACCGTAACTGTAGAAGCGGTAGCCTGCTTCAACGGCGTGTTGGTAGGCAGCAAGAACACGGTCGCGACCGGCGAACGCGCACACCAGCGCAAGCAGCGTGGAGCGCGGCAAATGAAAATTCGTGAGCAAGCCTTCCACGACGCGGAACGGAAATCCAGGAAAAATAAACACACGCGCATCGGCCTTGCCGCCTAGCACGAGTTTCTTGGAGCCCGACTCGGCAGCACGCAGCGCGGCGGCTTCCAGCGCGCGAACCACGGTCGTGCCGATGGCCAGAATGCGGCGCCCGGCGGCGCGCGACGCGTTGATGCGTTCCGCGGTTTCGGCCGGAATCTCATAGGACTCGGCATGCATCACGTGGCCCTCCAGCGTATCGCTGTGAATGGGCTGAAACGTGCCGAGCCCCACTTCGAGCGTAAGTTCGCAAATCTCCGCACCGCGCGCGCGGATTTCTTCCAGAATTTCAGGGGTGAAGTGGAGACCTGCCGTCGGAGCTGCAATGGCGCCGGGACGTTTGGCGAACACCGTCTGATATCGTTCGCGGTCAGACGCTTCATCGGCGCGGTCGATGTAGGGTGGAAGCGGCATGTGGCCCAGCCGCTCGATCTGTTCGCCGATGTTGCGCGAATCGTGAGACACAAATCGCACCGTGCGCAGGCCCAGTTTCCCCCGCGCGATAACCTCGCATTCCAATTCAGCCTCGCCAAACAGGACGCGTTCCCCCACGTGCATTTTTCGGCCGGGTCGTACCAGTGCTTCCCAGGTGTCCGAATCGAGTTGGCGTGTCAGGAAAACCTCTACCTTTCCGGTCAGGTGCTCGGCCCGTGTCGCCCGGGAAGGAGTCTGGGAATGCACACCCACGCGCCGCCCGAAAAGCCTCGCAGGAATAACCCGCGCGTTGTTGAGGACAATTAACTCGTTTCCCCGAAGGAGCTCAGGAAGCTCCGCGAAAAAACGGTCTTCCCGTGCACCCATGGAGCGGTCCAGTAACAGGAGACGCGAGGCTTCGCGGCGAGCGAGGGGCCGCTGCGCGATCTGGCTCGTGGGCAGGTGGTAGTCGAGTTCATCCAGGAGCATGAAATGGCCAGTCTAGCAGCAAAATCGCGACCTCGAAGAAGAGAGAGCAGAAAGCGGCGGAACAGGCGAATCGGATCGTTAGACCTTGCAAGGAGCGGCATGGAGAGCGGCTCTCGATTCTTCCCAACTTATTGATATACAATACTTTATATAATGGCGAAGAGGGCTCACTTTATACTTGACAAGAATACGCGCATATTTTATTATGCCCACGCAATCACTTTTGGAGGTGAATGTTATGAGAATACTTACCCGATGGGAGCCCTTTCGCGGGGTTACCACCCTGCAAGATCAGATGAACCGTCTGTTCAACGAAACTCTTGAGCGGACGGGCGAGGAATCCAGTCTCACCGCTTGGTCGCCAGCCGTAGACATCTACGAGACCGAGCATGAGCTGGTGGTGAAGGCGGATCTGCCGGAAGTTGATCCCAAGGATTTGGACATCCGCGTGGAGAACAACATCCTGACGATTCGCGGCGAGCGCAAGTTTGAGAAGAAAGTGAGCGAAGAGAACTACTTGCGCGTCGAGCGCGCGTACGGTTCTTTCACCCGCAGCTTCACGCTCGCGAACACCGTGAATGCAGAAGCCATCAAGGCCGATTATCAGAACGGCGTGCTGACTCTGAGCATTCCGAAGCGCGAGGAAGCCAAGCCGAAGCAAATCAAGGTCAACGTCGGTACCCAAGTGATGGCTGCCGCTGCCGCAGGCCGGTAAGCTGGAAACTAAGGTTGCGGCAATCCGGTAAAATCGGGGGGCTGGCGAAATTGCCAGCCCCCTTTGCGTAGAATTGGCTGGAAACGAGGCCCGTATGTTGCGATTTGAGAAGATGACGGTAAAAGCCCAGGAGGCGGTGCAGAGCGCGCAGGAAATTGCCGCCCGCCATGAACACCAGCAGATGGAGCCCATCCACTTGCTCGCGTCCCTGGTGTCGCAACCGGATGGCGTGGTTTCGCCGCTGCTGGCCCGCCTGGGAATCCCCGGCGAAATGCTGCTGCAGGAAATTGAGCGCGAGATCGCACGGCTGCCGAAAGTGCAGGGCATTGCGCAACAGCACATGGGGCGGGCCCTCAACGACGCCCTGGAGCAAGCCTTCCAAGAGGCGGACAAGTTCAAGGATGAGTATGTCTCGACCGAACATCTTTTTCTGGCGATTGCCGGGCAGGATCGCGATCCCGCCGGGCAGTTGCTGAAGCGGCACGGCGCTTCGCATGAAGCGATTCTGCAGGCCTTGACGGGTGTGCGCGGAACGCAGCGCGTGACTTCGCAAAATCCCGAAGCGACCTATGCGGCGCTGGAAAAATACGCGCGCGACCTGACCGAATTGGCGCGGCGTTCCAAGCTCGACCCCGTAATCGGGCGCGACGAGGAGATTCGCCGCGTGATGCAGATTCTGGCGCGGCGCACCAAGAACAATCCGGTGCTGATCGGCGAGCCCGGCGTGGGGAAGACCGCCATCGTGGAAGGACTGGCGCAGCGGATCGTCTCCGGTGACGTTCCGGAGGTATTGAAGACCAAGCGCCTTGTGGCGCTGGACCTCGCCGCGCTCGTGGCGGGAGCGAAGTATCGCGGCGAATTTGAGGACCGGTTGAAAGCCGTTTTGAAGGAGATTACGGAAGCCGAAGGACAGATTATTCTGTTCATCGACGAACTCCACACGCTGGTGGGCGCGGGTGCCGCGGAAGGCGCCATGGACGCCTCCAACATGCTCAAGCCTGCGCTGGCACGCGGCGAATTGCGCGCGATTGGCGCAACGACGCTCAACGAATATAAGAAGCACATCGAAAAAGACCCGGCGCTGGAGCGCAGGTTTCAGCCGGTGCTCGTCAGCGAACCCACGGTCGAGGACACCATCGCGATTCTGCGCGGCCTGAAGGACCGTTACGAAGTGCATCACGGCGTGCGCATCAAGGATGCGGCGATCCTTGCCGCAGCGGCTCTTTCGAACCGCTACATTTCCGACCGGTTCTTGCCGGACAAGGCCATTGACTTGATCGATGAATCTGCCGCCAGCCTGCGCATGCAGATCGATTCCCTGCCCGTGGAGATTGATGAAATCGAGCGCCGCATCCTGCAGCTTGAAATTGAGCGCCAGGCGCTCCTGAAGGAGACCGACGCGCACTCCAAGGAGCGGCGCAGCCAGATTGAGAAAGAACTCGCGGCACTCAAAGAAGATTCGAGCGGCCGAAAGGCGCGTTGGCAGGCGGAAAAAGAAGCCATCGGAAAAATCCGCAAACTGAAGGAACAGATCGAACAGCTCAAAGCGGAAGAGCAAAGATACGAGCGCGCCGGCGAACTCGCCAAGGTCGCGGAAATCCGCTACGGCAAGATCGCCGCGGCGGAGCGCGACCTGAAGCAGGCTCAGGAGCGTTTTGCTGCGGTGCAAAAAGATGCGCCGATGCTGAAGGAAGAAGTCGATGAGCAGGACATCGCCAAGCTGGTGAGCAAGTGGACAGGCATTCCGGTGGGCCGGCTGCTCGAAGGCGAAGCGCAGAAGCTCGTGCACATGGAAGAGCGGCTGCGGCAGCGTGTTGTCGGCCAGGAAGACGCCTTGGGCCGCGTGTCCAACGCCGTGCGGCGAAGCCGCGCGGGACTGTCCGATCTCAAGCGGCCGATCGGGTCGTTCATTTTCCTGGGGCCGACGGGCGTGGGGAAAACGGAGCTGGCGCGCGCCCTGGCGGAATTTCTCTTCGACGACGAAAAGCTGATGATCCGCATCGACATGAGTGAGTACATGGAAAAGCACACGGTGTCGCGGCTCATTGGCGCGCCTCCAGGCTATGTCGGCTACGAGGAGGGCGGCCAGCTCACCGAGCAAGTGCGGCGCCATCCCTACTCGGTGATCCTCTTCGATGAAATCGAAAAAGCGCATCCGGATGTATTCAACGTGCTGCTGCAGATTCTTGAGGA
>Ga0209701_10002882_pt1 | contig 11218 bp, 9 predicted proteins | sample CZO8metaG_4_FD_188356 | JGI IMG/M metagenome (GOLD analysis project Ga0209701, IMG submission 188356) | Vadose zone soil microbial communities from the Eel River Critical Zone Observatory, Northern California, USA - CZOApr15con2H3.8 metaG... | ecosystem: Environmental > Terrestrial > Soil >...
TTCAAGTACCAAACCGTGTTCGACCCAAAACGTGTGGCTACCGCTTGACAAGGAACCATAGAATCTCTCCATGGCGCGCAGCGAATGAAGGAAGTGAAAGATGCGTAAAAGTCTTAAGCAGTTTAAATCCCGGGCGCTGGCGCGCCCGGACGTAAGGCGGGAATACGACCGAATCGCTGAGGAGTTCGAGTTTCTGGATGAAATCCTTAAAGCACGTGCCGCAGCCGGGCTCAGCCAGGCTGACGTTGCAGCTCGAATCGGGACCACGCAATCCGCCGTCGCGCGGCTCGAATCGGCGGGTGGGAAGCACTCGCCTTCTATCGCCACGCTTCAGCGGTATGCGTCGGCTTTGGGCTACGAGTTGCAAGTACGATTGGTCAAGGGGCAGGGTCTAACCACCCGCTCAACACGGACGCGCGCAAAAGCCTCGCGCGCCGGTTAGTCGATCGGTGCGCGTAGCACACCCTACTGTTTTAAGATTTCCCCTCCCTTCAGTCGCGCCGAGCACCGGCCGCTCCTATGCATCCCGGCAACTGCTCCCCGCGTTGCCCTACCTTCCCACGTCCATGTGGGTCGCCTGCGCTCGCGGCATTTTGTGAATCCTTTCACATCAGAGGGCGGCGAGGATCAGGCCCGCTGATTTTGCGGGGCGCGGTAGGGACCGCAAATCTATGGTGGACCCCTTGTCCTCCATCTGGTTTGAGGCGCCGGGGCGCGGGCTTTTCGGGGAACACTGGAACGTCGGGCGGCGATGATGTAGTGTGAAGCGCGGTCGATAAAGGGGTTCACACCGGCGTTTGTACGGATGGTTTGATTCGAAGAACCTTTCGCAAAGCGGCACTCAAGGAGGCCTTATGATTACCAGGTGTTTTTCGCTCATCGCGGCGGCGGTTTTGGCCGTCGCATTCCTCTGCGCCAATTCCACCGCGGTTCGCGCGCAAGCGCAGGCCACGCTTGCTGGAACGGTCACTTCCGCAAAAGAAGGTGTGATGGAAGGCGTGCTGGTCAGCGCGAAGCGCGCGGGCTCGACCGTCACGCTCACCGTCGTCAGCGACAATCAGGGCCGCTACAGCTTCCCGGCGGCTAAACTCGCACCCGGCCGCTACGCGCTGCGCATCCGCGCGGTTGGATACGATCTTGATGGACCCGGCGCGGTGGAAGTCGCCGGGCAGAAAACCGCCACCCTCGACCTCAAGCTCAAGAAGACCGCGGACCTCGCGGCGCAGCTCTCCAACGGCGAATGGATGGCGAGCGTTCCCGGCACCGACCAGCAGAAAGGGCAGCTGCTCAATTGCGTCGGCTGCCACACGCTCGAGCGCGTCGCGCGCTCGCCGCACGACGCGGACGCGTTCATGAAGCTCCTGCCGCGCATGCAGGGCTACGTCAACCAGAGCATTCCGCAGCATCCGCAACTGCGCCGCGCCGAGCGGCTGATGGAGGAGCGCGGCGACCAGCGCGTGCAGGTGTACCGTGCCGCCGCTGAATACCTGAGCACGATCAATCTCGGCTCCGCGCAGAAGTGGAGCTACGAGCTGCGCACGCTGCCGCGCCCTTCGGGCCGCGCGACGCGCGTCATCTACACCGAGTACGATCTGCCGCGCGAGACGATCTCGCCGCACGACGTCATCGTGGACGCGGACGGGATCGCCTGGTATTCGAGCTTCGGCGAGCAGAACCTCGGCAAGCTCGATCCCAGGACCGGCAAGGTCACCGAATTTCCCATCGCCGAGCACAAGCCGGGCTTCCCGACCGGCCTGCTCGGATTGCGCAGCGACCGCGACGGCAACCTGTGGCTCGGCAACATGTACCAGGCCACGATCGTCAAGTTCGATCGCAAGACGGAGAAATTCAGCACCTGGAAGCTGCCGCCCGAGCAGAACATCGACGCAGCGCAGGTCAACATGGTGAGCCCGCAGGCCGCCCACGTGGACGGCAAGGTGTGGACGCAGAACAACGGATTCGCGGGTGTGCACCGGCTCGACCTCGCCTCGGGCAGGGTCGAGACCTGGGAGCCGTTCAAGAGCGCGCCCAAAGGCGAAGCGCACAACATCTACGACGTGATTCCGGACTCGCAGAACAACGCCTATTTCACCGACTTCCGCCAGCGCCACATCGGGCGCATCGACGCGAAGACCGGCGAACTCAAGCTCTTTGCCATTCCGACGCCGGCCTCCGCCCCGCGGCGCGGCATGATGGATGCGCAGGACCGGCTCTGGTTCGGCCAGTATCGCGGCGACCGCATCGCGATGTTCGACACCCGCAGCGGGCAGTTCAAGGAGTGGAAGCTCGCCACGCGCTGGGCCTCGCCCTACGACGTCATGATCGACAAGAACGAAGAGGCCTGGACCGGCTCGATGATCACCGACCAGGTAACGCGGCTCGATACCAGGACCGGCCAGTTCGTCGATTACCTGCTGCCGCGCAAGACGAACATCCGGCGCGTCTTCGTGGACAATTCGACGACGCCGGTGACCTTCTGGGTCGGCAGCAACCACGGCGCCTCGATCATCAAGATGGAGCCGCTGGACTGATAGACGACCCCGTGGAACTCCGCGCCTGGCGCGGGTTTCCGAGGGGTTGGCAGATCACATCATTAAAGGGGACACCATGCCGTCCTTCAACGACTAGTTCGAAACGTGCCGCCGTCTTCTTCAAGAACGTCCCACCCGCGCACGCCGGCTGTATCAGTACTCGGTTATCTGAAAACCCTGAAGGAGGGAGCCTTTATGAGAGGCGCGATGGATTTTGCTCGTATCTTTCGTCTTCTTGGCGCTGGTCTTCTCGTCCTTGTTTTAGCGTCGTGTGCGGCCGGCGTTGCCTTGGTCGGTCCGCGCCCGTTTGCGCACGAGACGAGCGACCTTCCGGTGAATCCGGAGATTCTCTGGGGGCGCCTCGACAACGGTGTGCGCTACGCCGTCTGGCCGCTGCCGAAGCGGGACAAGGTGTCGCTGCGTCTTCTGGTCGAAGCCGGTTCGCTCAACGAAACCGATCAGGAGCGCGGGCTTGCGCATTTTCTCGAGCACATGGCCTTTAACGGCTCCGAGCACCTGCCTCCGGGCACGATGGTGGCTGAATTACAGAAGCTCGGCGTAGGCAGCACGCATAACAATGCAGACACTGGCTTCGAACGCACCTTGTACAAGCTCGACTTGCCCGGCGCGAGCGAGGCGCTGATGGAAAAGGGATTGTTCATCCTGCGCGAGACCGCGGGCGGCCTCACGTTCCCGGCCCGCCAGATCGAGCAGGAGCGCCGAGCCGTTCTGGCCGAGATGCGGGGGAGGGGCAGCCCGGGTTCGCGGGTCTTCGAAGCGAGTCTTGGCATGGTATTCGGTGACTGGCTCGCTACGCGCTGGCCCATAGGCTCGCGCGAGGTGATCGAGCGCGTTCAACGCGACGACTTTGTGCGCTTCTATCGCCGCTGGTATCGGCCGCAGCGGCTCGTCGTCATCGCCGTCGGCCCGGTCGACGGCAAGGCGGTCGAGCGCCTGATCCGAACGCGGTTCGGCGATCTCCACGCGCCGGACCGCGCGATCGCGCCGGACCCGGCCTTCCCACCGCTCATGCCGCGGGGTACGGCGATCCGTCTCGTGCCCGAACAAGCGGATAACCTGACCATCGTGCTCCTTGCCGCCGAACCGCTTGACCGTTATCGCGATGACTTCGCTGAGCGCGAAAAAGCCACAATGCTCGAGTTGGCGTTCAGGATCCTGAACCGCCGTCTTAACGATCGATCTCTCGCGGCCGGCGCGATGTTCTCGGTAACGCGTGTTGGCACCTGGGTCCAATTCAGCCGCGCTCGTATCGGTGCGATCGAGCTTGCCACCACGCGTGCCCACTGGCGTGAGGCCGTTGCGGCGGCCGAACAAGAACTGCGGCGCGCGTTGAGCTATGGCTTTACCGAGCCGGAGGTCGCCGCGGCGAAAGCAGAGGTGCGCAAGAACTGGCAGCAGCAGCTTCTCGCCAGCGAGGCCGGGATGAATTCCACCGATGCCGTCGAATCCCTTGTGAGAAGTATTCCCTCAGACCTCGTAGTCGCCTCGCTGAAGCCGGTCATCGAACGTCTCGACAAGGCTATCGAACCGGTCGGAGGCGCCGCGCTGCAAGCGGCGTTGCATGCGCTGTGGATGGACGGCGATCGGCGTTGGCTGCTCAGCGGGCCGGTCGGCGGTGACATCTCGGAGGCGGCCGTTGCCGCGGCGGTCAGGGCAAGCGAAGCGGTCGCTCTGAAGCCGCCCGAGGCAAAGAAGGACACGCCGTTCGCTTATAAGAGCTTCGGGGCGCCGGGGGCGGTCGTCTATCGCGACAAGCCCCGTCCGGACCTGACGGTGGCCGCGTTCGCCAATGGATCTCGCGCCGTCGTGCTGAGCGCCCAAGGTCCCTACACCCATATTCATGTGGCTGTCGATGTGATGGGCGGCGGGCGCATGGCCCAGCCCGACGGCCGGGACGGGCTCGCCTACCTGGCGAACCGATACTTTCTGGCAGGCGGCCTGGGTGCACATTCATTCAGTGAGCTCGATCGTCTTCTCAAGAGCCGCAATGTAGATCTCGGGTTTGCCGTCGCCGACTCGCAGTTCCAATTCACCGTCAGCGCCCCGGCAGAGGAGCTGCCTTTCGTGCTGCGGGTGGTTACCGCCTATTTGGCGGCCCCGGGGTTTCGCGAGGAAGGGTTCGCGCTGGCCAGGGGTTCCCTGGACCGCTTAGTTGCAGAAATCGGCGCGGCGCCAAAGAGCGTCATTGAGCATTACCTTCCACGTCGACGCTGTGCCGGCGACCCGCGCTGCGGATTGCCGGATCTGGGGACGCTAAAGGCACGCCGCTGGGATGAGCTGAAGGCGTGGCTCGCACCGGCGCTGCGGGAAGCTCCGCTCATCGTCACAGTGGTGGGACAGACCGAAGCCGAGGCGGCACTCAAAGAGCTCGCCGCAACGATTGGAGCCTTGCCGATTCGCCGGGCGGTTCCACGCGAGCGGGCGCCCGAGAAGGAGCTCCCGACGCTCCCCCCCGGCGCGGTCGAGACTTTGACCTATACGGGCAGAGACAACGGCGCATTCGCGGTCGTGGAATTTCCGGTGCCGAGCATGCGCGACTATCCGCACTGGATCAGGGAGGAACTCGTGGCGCGCTTGCTGGCGCAGCGGGTCAGGGACAGCTTGCGCGTCGCCGCCGGAGAGAGTTTCGGACCGGCGGTGATGCAGCTCCCCGGCTGGCTGCGCGTCCAAGTCGACGCCGGCTCGGACCGAGTCCGAGAGGCCGCGCTTCGCGTCATGACCGTGGTGCGCGAGATCGAGACGCGGCCCTTCACCGAGGAAGAGATGTCCCGTGTCGTGCCGGTCGCCCTGAGAGTAGAGGACGAGTCGCGCGGGCAAGCGCGCACCTGGCTGCAGGCGCTGCGCGGTCAGCCGGAGCCAACGGCTGCATTCGATCGCTTGAACCAAACACGCGGCATTATCGCAAGCACGACCCTGGAGGAGATCAACGCCCTCGCCCGCGAATTACTAAAGCCCGAGACGGCGCGAACCTATCTCGTCGTGCCTGCAGCAACAAGCCGGTGATCAGAAATATCACGTGGTGCCGCGACCGCCCTGCGGCTGGAAAACGCCACAATGGCTCTACGCTGGGCCCCTACCCAGCTATCGCGGGCTCTTCGCCAGCGCTCCGCTATCCCTGGCTCATCGTTAGTCACCAGCCGCCAGGGCTGCCCCCCGGCATAGAACTTGAATTCCCGCCGAGCCTGCCTTACGCTAGCGCCGAGCAAAATCACTCAACCCTGCAAACAAGAAAAGGAGACACCATGAAAAATCCTCTCGATTCCATTTGGGGAACCATCATTTCCGGATTAGTGCTTACCCTGATTTTATATATATTTGCGCGCAATTTTTTGGTTGTCGTCGGCTGACCGCTTTCCCGAACAAACAAAAACTGGAGGCACCTATGGAATTAATCCTTGATCGTTGGTTGCACGTCCTAGCCGGCATTACCTGGATAGGTCTTTTATATTATTTTAATTTTGTTCAAGTCCCGGGTCTGGCCAAAGCCAGGGCCGACGGCACCGCCGCGGGCATCACTACCCACATCGCCCCGCGCGCGCTTCTGTGGTTCCGCTGGGCGGCGGTGGTGACTTGGTTAACTGGCGCCCTTTACCTGTTTCGCGCTTCTCATTTAAGCCTCGCGGACGCCTTTATGCTGAAAGGGGCCAGCGCCACAATCGGCCTTGGCGCCTGGCTTGGCACCATTATGCTCTTTAATGTATGGGTGTTGATTTGGCCCAATCAGAAAAAGGTATTGGGCATCGTGAAAGTGGATGATGCGGCGAAGGCGAAGGCGGCGCGAGTGGCATTTCTGGCCTCACGCACGAATACTATGTTGTCTATTCCCATGGCCTTCTTCATGGTCGCCGGCGCGCATTTGCCTAGTTTGCATTAATCATACAAAATAACTCTAAAATAAAGCCCGGTTCTTACCGGGCTTTATTATTTATCGTAACCTCTCAAAGTGCGCTTTTGAGGCTTGTATTATCGTAATAAGGGATTAAAATTATTTCCTCGCGGCGCCCTGCGTGCAGGGCGCTTTTATATTTTGGTGATCAGCATGGCTAAAGAATATCTCATGCCCGTTTTACCCCCCTTGCCTGTTTCTTTCGTGCGCGGCGAAGGCGCGTGGTTGTGGGATAACGCCGGCAAAAAATACCTGGATGCCTTAAGCGGCGTGGCCGTGTGCGGCTTGGGCCACGCGCATCCGGCGGTAACACAGGCAATCTGCAATCAGGCAGGTAAGCTGATTCATACCTCGAACTGGTACGAAATTCCGTTAAAACAGAAACTGGCGGAGCAACTTTGCCGGCTTGCGGGCATGGATAACGTTTTCTTTTGCAACTCCGGCGCGGAGGCTAACGAGGCGGCGATCAAGCTGGCGCGATTATACGGCCATCAGCGCAATATTCGCACACCTTCTATTATTGTCATGGAAGGCAGTTTTCATGGCCGCACCTTGGCGACCCTGAGCGCAACCGGCAACCGTAAAGTGCAGGCCGGTTTTGAACCCTTAGTGCTCGGCTTTAACCGTGTACCTTACAATGACCTCGAGGCCGTAAACCAGGTCGGCGCGAACGATAGCAGCGTAGTCGCAGTATTGGTTGAACCGATCCAGGGCGAAAGCGGCGTCGTGATCCCGAATCCGGGTTATCTGCAGGGGTTACGCAAAATTTGCGATGCGCGCGGCTGGCTGTTGATGCTGGATGAAATTCAGACCGGCATGTGCCGCACCGGAAGATGGTTCGCGTGCCAGCATGAACAGGTGGCGCCGGATGTCATGACGCTCGCCAAAGGGCTCGGCAACGGCGTGCCGATCGGCGCGTGCCTTGCGCGCGGGCCGGCGGCGGATGTGTTTCAAGCGGGCAGCCACGGCTCTACCTTCGGCGGCAATCCGCTCGCGTGCAGCGCCGCGCTGGCGGTGATCGAAACCTTGGAGAACGGCCGGTTTGAGCAACGCGCGGCGCAGTTGGGTCAACGTATCCTAAAGGGTCTGCAGCGGAATCTCACTGGAACGTCCGGCGTCAAAGAAATCCGCGGCAAAGGTTTGATGCTCGCGGTTGAGCTGGAGCGGCCATGCAAAGAATTGCTTACTGCGGCGCTGGAACAAGGCCTGCTGATTAACGTGGCGAACGATAAAATCATCCGCTTGCTGCCGCCTTTGATCGTCAGCGAAGATGAGGCCGACCGGATTGTGCGTATTTTAACCAACGTTGTGCGAGTGTTTTTGGAGCAGCGGTGAAACCGCGCCACTTTCTTACCTTACTGGATTTGAGCGCTGCCGAGCTCAAGGACTTGCTGCGGCGCGCCATCGAGCTTAAAAAGAGCCACCTGCGCGGCGAACGCTACGAACCCCTGCACAATAAAAACCTGGCCATGATTTTCGAGAAATCGTCGACCCGCACGCGCGTGTCGTTCGAAGCCGGCATGACTCAACTCGGCGGCCACAGCATGTTCCTGTCACCAACCGATATGCAACTGGGACGCGGCGAGGCAATCGAGGATACCGCGCGTGTTCTGTCGAGAATGGTCGAAGTTATCGTGATGCGCACGCATGAACACCGCAAGATCGAGGTATTCGCCGCGTATTCACGCGTCCCGGTGATTAACGCCCTTACCGATACACATCATCCCTGTCAATTACTTGCTGATATCCAGACTTATATCGAGCTGCGCGGTGAGATCAAGGACAGAACCGCGGCCTGGATCGGCGATGGCAATAACGTGTGTCACTCGTGGATGCATGCCGCGCGGCAATTTGACTTTAAGCTCAAGATCGCCACGCCGCCGGGTTATGAGCCGAACGCCGCGTTGACCGAGGCGTGCAAAAAAAACATCAGTCTGCTGCGGGATCCGCAGGCGGCCGCACGCGGCGCCGATATCGTCGTTACCGATACCTGGGCCAGCATGGGCCAGGAAAACGAGAAGACGCAACGCAGCCAGGCATTCGCCGGGTTCATGGTGGATAATAAGATTATGAGCCTGGCCGGCAAAAACGCCTTATTCATGCATTGCCTGCCGGCGTATCGCGGCGCCGAGGTCGCGGCCGAGGTGATCGACGGGCCGCAAAGCGTGGTGTGGGATGAGGCGGAGAACCGCCTGCATGCGCAAAAGGCGTTGCTTGAATTCTTATTGGTTACTCGATAGCCAAACGGCCGGAAGTTACCTCAAAAATGGACGTAGAAACTATGAAGAGCGCCCACCGCCGGATTAAGCTAACCCTGAGGTATTCAGCAAACACAACAGGAGGCAAGACGATGAACGCTCTTCATAGTTTCTACAAATGCTCCCGCCTATTTCACATATTTATTTAAGAACGTCTGGGTCTCTTTCCACAACGCCGGCATAATCTCGCTGCGATACCGGTCGGCAGCGGGATTGGAAAAATCGGAGCTCCCTGGGTAAAAATGAAGCTTTACTATTTTATTAGCTTGTTTCATGGCGGTCTCAAACGCCTTGATCCCGTCGGGCAAAGTGTCTTTTGCGAAAACACCCAATACCGCCGCCTTTAAATTTTTGATCGCCGTGGCATCGTTCGGCAAAGCGCCGTCATAAATTACGACGGCAGATACCACATTCGGTTCGGCAAAACCGGCTTGCAAAGACTGGCTGCCGCCGAAGCCCCAACCCATGGCAATGAGTTTCCTTCCCGGCGCCTTTAGCGCATTGAGCGCCGCGCGGTGCTTGGCGTTCGCCGCCTCTTGGTTTACCGCCAGCATGTATTCCTTAGCTTGGCTGGTTGAGTCGGCCACTTTTCCGTTGTAAAGATCAATGGCGATCACGCGATAACCCAACTCGCCAAGATAGTCCGTCCAGCGACGCATGGAATCATTCAAACCCCACCACTCATGCAGCAATAAAATGCCGCGCTTCGCGCCGCGCGGTCCCGCCCGGTAAGCTTTAAAAGAGATTCCCTTATCGGTTTTTAGCGTAATGGTTTCGCCGGCGGAAGCGGCGGTCGCATTCGGCTCTCCAGCCTCGGTGCCGGCATTCTGGGCATAACCCGTTCCTATCGCCAAAAAAATTATCAGCAAAAATAAACTCAAATTGCGGAACATGCATTTTTCCTTAACTAGGGAATCGGTCGGCGTATTGTAGATTTTATCTGCAAGAACACAACCGGCATCAAAAACCGAAGATTTTACTTTTGCAGGGAATTAGCAGGGTGTTGAAAAAGTCCTTTGTATTACCAATTCCGTCATGCCCGCGAAAGCTGGCATCCAGTAACTCTTTGAACTCCTGGATTCCGCTTCCGCGGGAATGACGTTCAGTAGGGCTGTTGCGAGAGAAAAAACGCGGGTGGTTTTTTAGGATTCCTCCGAAGCTTGCCGGCTAGTCAGCTTAGAGCCGGCTCGGAAAGCGGCACGTTCCAGGCGTCGTAGCCGTACAGCCAGCTCGTGTCCGCTTCCCCGGTGCGCATCCAGGTATTGGCGCTCGAGATCGCCTGGATACGCGAAGTGCGCGGCTTGCGGCTTTCCTCGTAGCGCCGGAACGCACCGTCGATATCCTCTCCATCGGTGTCGTCCAGGCAACGCGCGAGAATGGCGGCGTCTTCGATCGAAGTGGCTGCGCCCTGCGCCATGTACGGCGTCATGGGATGGCAGGAATCGCCGAGAAGCACGACCTGCCCCTCGCTCCAGCGCGCTAGCGGCTCGCGCTCGAGAATCGCCCATTTGTGGCAATCGGGACAGCCTTCCAGCACTGCCCGCACGTCGGCATGAAACCCTTCGTACGCCTGGCGCAGCTGTCTCACGTCGCCCTTCGCCGACCACGATTCGCGCGTCATCCATTCGGCAGGTTCGGGCACGCTGGTCACGAAATAGACCTCGCTCCTGTTGTTTGTCGTATAATAGATCACGATGTGGCGGTCGCGGCCCCACCACTTGGTCCGCGACAGGCCGAGGTCCCGTCCGACGAGCGAAGAAGGAAACACCGCTCGATAGGCGACACGCCCCTTGTGGAGCGGCTTTTCCGCCCCGAGCAGGATTTCCCGCACCACCGAATGCACTCCGTCCGCGCCGATGACCGCGTCGGCGGTGGCGCGCGTGCCGTCCGCAAAGCCGAGCGTAACTTTGCCGGCGCGCCGCTCGAGTCCTACCAGCTCCTTGTTGAGGTGGATGATCTCCGGAGGCACGACCGAAGTAAGCGCGTCGTGCAGATCCGCGCGGTGCATGCAGAGATACGGCGCGCCATAAAGGGTATCGGGCATGGGCAGCTCGTTCGTGATCTCGCCTGTATCCCACACCCGGTTCAGGTGCGAATAGGGCGGGAAGGCCACACGGCGCAGCCGCTCCTCGACGCCGATGCCGCGCAAGACCTTCATGGAGTTCGGCATCATCTGGATGCCGGCGCCGATGCGCGCGAACCGGCTTGCCTGTTCATAGACGCGCACGTTGAAGCCGAACTTGCGTAGCGTCGCGGCGACGGCCAGGCCGCCCATGCCAGCGCCTATAATGGCGATGGAGAGTTTGCTTCGGGTCATATTCCTAATTTAATTATGGATGAATTAGTCTCAAGGAGTAAGCCCTTACCCCGACCCTACCCATGAACCTGCGGCCGGAGGCCGCACCGACTTTCCCTCTCCCACCGGGCTAATCTATGCACACATCTTTTGCGAGACGCCAACCATCACAAATACCCGCCAGACGTTGGATGCCCCGCAACAGCGTAATAGGACCTGGCGGACT
>Ga0209701_10002884_pt1 | contig 11215 bp, 9 predicted proteins | sample CZO8metaG_4_FD_188356 | JGI IMG/M metagenome (GOLD analysis project Ga0209701, IMG submission 188356) | Vadose zone soil microbial communities from the Eel River Critical Zone Observatory, Northern California, USA - CZOApr15con2H3.8 metaG... | ecosystem: Environmental > Terrestrial > Soil >...
CGACTTTGTAAGAGTCGCATCCTAACCACTAGACCACGGGCCCTCGACGTCGAAGGGGCGTGGACGCATTAAGGCTTCCAGGGAGGGATCAGCCCAGGTCCCTGCTAGCCGCCTGCGAGAAGCGTTCGATGGCGGAGTCGAGCTCGGACAACCGACGTTCGGGCGGGACGACGAGGACGATCATAGCCCGCCTCCCCACCTCCTGAATCACGAAGGTCGCATCCGCGGATTCGAGCAGCACACGATGCGGGGGGGAATGTCGAAGTTCTGTCGCGGCCGTCATCCCCGCACCAAGGATCGCGGCGCACATGATCGAAAACGTCTCCTGCGACACCCCGTCCGGGAGGTCGCTGGCGACGATGGCCCCATCGCGGTTGATGAGGGCGACGGCTTCCGCCTTCGTCACGGACCGCAGGGCACGCACCATGTCCTGAAGGCCCGTCACGCGCCCGCCTCCCGTTCGAACACGCATTCGCGGGCGCCGGTGCTCACGCACTCGACTTCCGCGAGACGGACTCGATGCTTCGTCTTCGCCTCGAGCAGCTTCGACAGGATCCCGCGAAGGCGGTGGCAGGTCTCCATATCGGACCCGGGCATCGCCTCGATCGACCCGCGAACGCGCGCGCCGGTGTCGGTGAAGAGCACGTCCTCCGCCCATCCACGCTCCAAGATCACCTGCTTGCCGGCCTCGAGGGGGTCCTCGCCCAAGGGAAGGTTCCGCGTCACGTCCTCCGCCAACACCATCCCTTCACGGAAGAACAGTCCGTGGCATGCGTAGGACATCACGCTCTCGTACAGTTTGCGGATCGCATCGAGGTCCTGCTGGGAGACCTTGACCGTACGGGGCACGGGGGCGAACGAACCTGGGAATGGTCTATAAAGGTTCCGCGCTGGTTATTCCCCCGGCGGTCCGCGCGAAGGGCGATCAGCCGCCTCGGCATTCGGGACACGCGAGGAGGTTGCCGTCCCACATCAGATGCGTCGAGTAGACGCCACACGCCTCGCAGTGGCCCTCGATCCCTTTCGCGAACTGCTCTTCGAGGCCTGCGCGCGCGTACTCTCTCGTAACCTCGATGAGGGTCGGCCAGATCCGGATGATGTCGTTTTCCGTCAGGATCCCGACGAGCCTTCCCTCGTCGATGACCGGGAGGCGTCGGATCTTCCGCTGGGACATCAGTTTCGCGGCTTCCGCGACCTCCGCGTTCGGGGGGATCGCGATGAGGGGGGACGTCATGATGTCCTTCACCAATACCCGGCTCGGCTGTTGATCGGTAGCGGCCACCTTCGTCACAAAGTCCCGTTCCGTGACGATGCCGATCGGGTTGTTGCGCTCGACGACGACGAGGCTGCCGATGTCCTTGTCCCGCATCTTGTTCGCGGCCTCGGCAGCCGTCGCGTTGGGGGGAATCGTAATCGGTGTGGGCGTCATGATCTCGACGACCGGAATGCGCGCGCGCATGGGACTCCATGCGCGGAGGGGTCGGACGCGATAAAAGCGTTGCGACCATGACCGCAACGATGCACCGCGCCGACAATGTTAAGGCGCCTTCGCTTCTTTTACGACGGACATGCGCTTCGCGGATTCGGTCGGAGAACTCGCCGTGCAGATTGCGCGAGCCGCCGTCGACGCTCGGGTCCAGGGCCGCTCCTTGCACCCGTTCGAGGTCCCACCATCCTTCGAGGAGAAGTCGGGCGCGTTCGTGACCCTCAACACGCATCCCCACGGAGAATTGCGCGGTTGCATCGGGTATCCGCAGCCGTTCTTCCCTCTCGCCAAGGCCATCGAGAAGGCGGCCCAGGCCGCGGCGACGGAAGACCCGCGTTTCTTGCCCCTGCGACCGGAGGAACTCGATCACGTCACGGTTGAAGTAAGCATCCTCACGCCGCCCCGACTCATCGAGGTGAAGAAGCCGAAGGAGATGCCCGCTTGCGTCACGATCGGCGTGGACGGCCTGAGCGTCGCGCAAGGTCCGTATCGGGGCCTCCTTCTGCCGCAGGTCGCGGTCGAGGAACAACTCGATCCGGCGGACTTCCTCTCCCAGGCCTGCATGAAGGCCGGCCTCCTGGCGGACGCATGGCTCGACTCGGAGACGAGGGTCTACACGTTCCAGGCCGAGGTCTTCACGGAGGCGACGCCGCGCGGGCCCATCGTGCGCCGGAGCATGGAGGCGGCGCGTGCGGGTCATTAGGGGTCGCGTGTTCTTCCGGGGCCGGCTGGAGCCGTTGAGCCTCGGCATCGCCGAGGATGGCCGGATCGCCGCCGTCAAGAAAGTCCTTCGCGGCGACGAGGAAATCGACTACGGAGACGCCCTCATCCTGCCCGGGTGCGTCGACATCCACGTCCACATGCGGGAGCCGGGCCTGACCCAGAAGGACGACTTTCGGAGCGGCACGAGGTCCGCCGCCATCGGCGGGGTCACAACGATCGCCGACATGCCGAACACGGAGCCGCCCGTCACGTCCGCTCGGGCATACGATGAGAAAGTCGCGGCGCTCCAAGGACGGAGCGTCATCGACTACGCGCTGTACGCGGCGCCCCGCTCTCCAGATTCGGTAGCCCCCCTCGACAAGGCAATCGCGTTCAAGGCCTACATGGCGGGGTCCACCGGGGCCCTGCAGGTTGGAGCCAAGGAACTCCAGGGAATCCTCCGGGGTGCGGAAGCTTCGAAGAAGCTTGTCGCGGTCCACGCGGAGGACCCCGCGAAGTTTCGGACGGGGAAGGTCCGCGGCCTCGAAGATCATGCCGCCGCGCGACCCAAGGAGGCAGAGGCGAACGCGGTGACCTGGCTCGCATCGGTCAGAGGAAATACGCGGGTCCACGTCGCCCACGTGACGTGCGTCGAGGCGCTCGACGCGATCCCGGCCGGCTTCACATGTGAAGCGACCCCGCATCACATGTTCCTGGACTCCTCGCGTCCGCTCGGGGGCCTCGGGAAAGTGAACCCTCCCCTTCGATCGGCCGCGGACCGAGCCGCCCTGTGGGATGCGTTCCGAGCCGGCCGGATTGACGTCGTCGCGAGCGACCACGCCCCTCACACCCTCGACGAAAAGCAAGCACCGTTCGACGAGGCCCCGGCCGGGGTCCCCGGCGTCGCGACCTCCTTCCCGCTCTTGATGCGCCGAACGCGCGCCGGCGAGATCGAACTCGCCCGGCTCGTCGCCACGATGGCCACCCGGCCCGCGGAAATCCTCGGCCTCGCGAAGGGCACGATCGACGTCGGGAGGGACGCGGACCTCGTCGTCGTCGACCCGCGAAGCTCGGAGCCGATTCGCGCGAGACGACTCCGATACAAGTGTGGCTGGACCCCCTTTGAGGGGATGGATGCCTGCTTCCCGCGCGCGGTGTATCTTCGCGGGGAGGCGGTCGTGGAAGAGGGCGAGCCGGTTTCGGAGGACCGCGGGCAACTCATGCCCGCCGCGAGATGACAATCTCACGAGGCCTTGACCGCGTCCTCGATCGCGTAGTAGTATTCGCCCGCGGCCTTCTGCTCGCGATCGAGGCGGGAATCGAGTTTGTTGATCCGAGGCCGATTCGTGTCCGCATCCCTCCGGAACGTGATCCCGACCATGCGGAGGAACTTGTTCATCCCCTCCCGCATGGGGAACGGACCTTCGCCGATGCCGCGATGGCCCGGCTCGCCGGAAAAGACCATGAGACTGTCCGAGACCATGTCGATGAAATACACGTCGTGGTCCACGATGAGTCCGGTCCGGACCTCCTTCTCCATGACCCGGCGGATCGTCCGCGCGGCCTCCATCCTTTGGTTCGAGTCCAAGTACGCCGATGGCTCGTCCAGCAGATAGATGTCGGCGTCGCGGCCGAGGCACAAGGCGATCGCGACCCTCTGCACCTCCCCTCCGGAAAGAGTGGACACGTCCCGTTCCATCAACCCCTTCACCTTGAGCGGTTGGAGGATCTCCGTGTCGAAGTATCCGGAGTCCACCTTGTTGCCGACCGCCGTCCGGAGCAGTTCGCTGACGGTCCCTTCGTAGACGGCTTCGAGGTATTGAGGTTTGTACGAGACGTGCCACTTGCCTTGCACGAGGCCGGACGTCGGGGTCTCCTGCCCCGCGAGCATCTTCACGAAGGTCGTCTTCCCGGTCGCGTTCGGTCCGACGACGCCGACGACCTCTCCCTTTCGGAGGCGACCCGGATGGACCTCGAGCTCGAAATCCTCGTACCGTTTTGTGAGCTCGTCGAACGCGAGCAGGACCTCGGCCTTCCAATCAGACCGCGGAGGGCGAATGTCGAAACGGATCTCCCGGTCCCGGAATCGGATATTCTCCTCCTTCAGATAGCCGCCGAGATACACGTTGATGGCCGTCCGGACGGGCCGAGGTTGGGCGATGATGCCGTAGGCGCCCTCTTCGCCATACATGAGGAAGACCGTTTCTGCGAGGAAATCCAAGACGGCGAGGTCGTGCTCCACGACGACGACGTACTTTTCCTTCGAGAGGGACTGGATCACCTTCGCGACCTGCAGCCGCTGATAGATGTCGAGGTACGACGACGGCTCGTCGAAGAAATACACATCCGCGTCCTTGAGCATCGTCGCGGCGATCGCGAGACGTTGCAATTCCCCGCCGGATAGCTGCGCGATGTCGCGATCGAGGAAGGACCCGAGTTCCAGCGAGGTGGTCAGTTCGTCGAGCCGGCCCTGACGATCGTTCTTCCGGAGGAGGTCCCGCACCTTGCCCGAATACACCTTGCTCAGTTTGTCGACGTATTGCGGCTTGATGGCGGTGGTCAGTTCTTTGTGCGCGATCTTCTCGAGGTAGCCGTGGACCTCGGTACCCGCGAAGTATTCGAGCACGTCGTCCCAATGCGGTTTCTTCCGGCGGTAGTGGCCAAGGTTCGGGGCGATCTCGCCGCTGAGCATGCTCACGCACGTGGTCTTGCCGATGCCGTTCGGTCCCAGGAGACCGATGACCTCGCCCTTCTTCGGGACCGGGATGCGGAAGAGGCGAAAGGCGTTCTTCCCGTACTGGTGGACGAGGTCTTCCTTGAGGGCCTCGGGAAGACCAATGATCCGGATCGCGTCGAACGGGCACTTTTTCACACAGTTATGGACGACCTCGCCGGCGGCCGTATATGTCTGGTCCTCTTCGACTTCGAGATTGAAAACTTGCAGCCCCTCCACGTGGCGAGCTTCGATGCTCCGAATTGGGGAGTAGACGAAATCATCGTCCACGACGTAGTGACTGGCCCTTCGATTCCGGGTGTCGGAGAACTTGACTTGCAACAACATCGACATTTGTTGCGAAAACTGAGCGGTTACGTTGAGGCAATACGCGCGACGCTTACCTGGTGGGGAACGCGCAGTTACCCCGGCAGCGATTCCGAGACTGGCAAGGATCTCTTGCACTTGGTACGCTAGATGAGGGGACGTGGTGACGATCCCGAAGTAGTTGCGACGGAAACCCCAGTGCCCGTCGCCCCTCCAAAACCCACGGACCAATTCTTCCCGCACGGCCCTAGGCGCGCTCATGAAAGTCGCAGGAATACGCTTCTGGTCGCACTTCCTCCCGAGAGAACCGAAGACACGGGCGAGCACGGCCGAGTCGTACCGAACGTTCCGGCCAAGACCGCTGTTCTTTGTTTCGTATCCTCGGAGACCGAAAACGCGGTGGACGATGTGGCGTACATCATTCCGATAGTTCTGCTCCTTTTCGTGAAACGAGAAGACAAGCCGACGATCATCGGCGGAACCTTCAGAGAGGTAATAGCCCACGAGTCTTGCTAAGTCCGGTGTTAGCGGAACAGAAATCAACTGCTCGGACCACTGCGGATGCCTACCTCCCCCGAGGACCATCGGAATTGGGACGTCCCACGAGTCTTGCGTCGCCGTCTCCCGATTCCTAGGTTTCACGAGGTAGTCGCCGACCTTCAGCTCGGTTGGTCGAACCCAACGCAAGACTCCAACGCCCTTTTCGAGTCTTCGGCCTCCTTTGATCGATCGCCGAAGGACCGCGAGGATGGGGTGCTCCTCGGTCACTTCAAGCAGGTCGGGTTGGCCGGTGACGCGGATTCGAAATAGCGCTCCGTCGTAGATTCGCGTCTGGACGCCGGTGACGGCCCGATAATGCCCCTTGTGCGTGAGCACTTGTTTGCCGACCTTCATCTGATCGATGGACACAATCCCGGAATCGGTCGAGATCGGCGCCCCCGCCGGAAGACAGATGCCGCAAGAGATGCAGGTCTCCTCGCTAATCGCGGCTTTCGTGGTCTCGGGATCAATCCAGATGACCTCGGTGCCGGTGCGTTGGGGAGGGCAAAACGCAATGCACTCGAGGTGACAGCGCTTCGGCTGACAACGATCCTTGAATACGACCGCGACGCGCACGGCAATTCTATGATTCGAGAGCTATTTAAACGTGCGATGGTCGGGCCCGTAAGCGCAGAACCTTTATCCGATTCCGGCCCATCCATTCCGATGTGATGCGATGATCCCCGGCGGGCGCGCGAATCCCAGACAGATGCGGCAAGCGATGAAGCGCCTCGGCATCGAACAGGAACAAATGGACGGGGTTGAGGAGGTCGTGATCCGCACCGCCACGAAGGAGTACGTGATCCGGGACGCGAACGTGACCGCGATGACCGCGCAAGGTCAGAAGATCTGGACCGTCGTCGGCGAGCCGATCGTGCGGGATCGAGTCGGCGCGAAGAAACCGGAAGGTGCGGCCCCTCTCGCAATCCCGGAGGAAGATGTGAAACTCGTCGCGGAGAAAGCCGGAGTTTCCGAGGAAGAAGCTCGCAAGGCCCTCGAGGACGCGGGCGGCGAGCCTGCCGAAGCCATCATCCGACTGATGAGCCGATGAATGCCGAACGGGTCCGGTCCGTCCTCGGCGTCTGGGCGCCGATGGCGATCGGCGTGTTCATCATCGTCACCTCGATTAGTTTCTACTTCACAGCAACCCTAACGGGCAATGCCCTCACAGGCGACCTCGAGCCCTGGCGCCTCGTCTGCTCGGCGGGCGCGTTTTTCGTGGGCGGACTCCTCATCTTCTCTACGTACGGTCGATACACGAAGACGAAGGAATGGCGACGGCAGGGATCCCCAGACCAAGCTGTCCGGCCGCAGGAAGCCTCTCACCCCGAAACCTCCCAGCGGGACGCCGCTCCCGATCATGGAGAGGATTCCCCGAGGTCGGGGGACCGATGAATTCGCCGCCGAAGAAGCGGCCGCGAAGGATTAAATAGGGTCCGTCAGTTGAGAATCTCGCTAGGCTCGACCGGAGGGCTGGGCGTCCTCTTGTAGACCCAAATCGTCCTTATGGGGCGGTGACAGTCGGGAGCGGTGCTCCCAGCTTGGCGCTGGTCCGGATGCTGACGTTGAGGTTCTGTCCCGCGGGGCTGGAGGCGACAGGGAACGCAGCTGGAGAGCGGCGGTCCCCGTCCCGATCGTGGGGAACGGGTCAGGCACGGAAGTGAGCAGCCTCACCGCGGACTACCAACGCTCGTGGGAGTGCGGGACCGAGGAAGCATCCGGGTCACCCGGCGTCGGGCTGCGCATCCATCCCGATGGCCTAGCTCCCTTAGCGTTCCGTGAGTTTCGTCTGCTTCGTCTCGAGGACGAGGCCGCCCATCCCAAAACGCTCGACGATTAGATCGTACAGAATCTCGTCCCGGACGTCGCTCTTCCGATCGGGCACATCATACGCGGGCTCGTTCGTGGGCAGCTGGAGGCCGAGTTTCACGAGGCCGCGTCGCGCCTCCTCCCGCTCCTCCCGCGGAGCTTGCGCCGCATCAATCGCTCCGGGGAAGCCGCATTCGCGAATCTCCCGCAGGAAGATGGGACGCCGAAACAGCTTCTGAAGGACTCCGATGGCGAGGCGCATCTGATCGGATTCGTCCTTCATCGCCTCCCGGCATCGGGAGCCGACGAGTTCGTACAGGTTGAGTTCGCGGTGTGTCGAGGTTGAGTAGACCTTGGAGGGCGGGATGTCTTTCTCTCGGAGCATACCCACGTCCGCGAGCGCTCTCAGGTATCCTGTGACGAACAGCCGATGGAAGGAAAACCCATCCTGTTTCAGCTGCTTCGTGAGCGAACTGATCGATCGCTCCTGTACCCGAAGATAGGACACGACAAGATCCTTCAAATTCCGTTCCGGAACGAACAACGGGCCCCCACCCTCCCGACTGGTAACAAATCGGATAACAAATAAAGGTTTCCAGCCGAAACGTTGCTCACAGATCGAGTGCAAAAATCATCTTATCCCTCCCCCGACCTGGGACCTGAAGTCGCGATTACTCCCCCTTTCTTTTTTGCTTTCTTCTTCCGGAGCGGCAACGCTGTTCCGCGATGACATCTGAAGACCGGCTGCGTGAAAACGCAAGGCACGTGCCAATCACCGAAATTCTTCACGCTCTTTTTCCAGAACGGAATCGTGGGGCGACCTGAGTCAACGCTGGATAAGAGGTCCGATTCTCCAGGTAGATCCACCGGATTCATGCCCAAAGGTCTATCTGAGCCACCTCGCATCTCGCACTCTGAGCGTGGCCTCTTAGCCACGCCCGTCTCGAGGGAGGCACCGCCCGACGGCCCTTCGACTGGTTCGAGTCGCGGCATTGTTCGTGCTCGTGCTGGTCCTCCTGGGTTCCTTCCCAATCGCGAACCCGCGTCCCCCGCTGGCGGGAGGGGCTCCGACCTCGCGGCCGGTCATCTTTCGCACAGACGCTCCTCGGGTCGCGATCGAGCGCGCGGGAGCTGAGCCGTTCGAGTCGTATGATGCATTCAGCGTGGCCCGCGGGCAACTTGGGAGCCTCCTTCGTTTGGAGGAACTTGGCTACTACGCGATTCCAATCTCCGAGGGTTCGAGCCTCCAGATGCTCGGCGGACCGATCGACTTGGCGGCGATCGGTTCGGCCCCGATCGCCGAGTGGCCCGTCGACTCGAATGGCGACACGCTCGGCGTCGTTCACTTTCACGCGCCAATCAAGGCCGGTTGGAAGCAAGCCTTGGAGTCGCTCGGCCTTCGCGTGCTCCGGTATGTGCCGCAGGATGCTTTCGTCGCGCGCGGTCCGGCGTCGGCGTTCGAGCGGATGGCTGGTCTACCGGCGGTCGATTGGTCCGGCCCCTACGCCCCCGGATGGAAATTCCCTCGAGGGACTCTCGGTGTCGGCGTTTCCGATGTCCGAATCGTCGTGTTCCCCGACCGTTATCCCGAGACAATCGCGGCTTGGCTCGGTCACCGCGGCGTTCCAACGACGTCGGCCAGCGCCTCGGACCCGGGACTCATCGGAACCTTCGGCTCCGGGGACTTCCGTTGGGTGCGCGCTCGAGTCCCCGCGAATCTGATCGCCTCCCTCGCGGCGCTCCCGGATGTGGAATTCATCGACCCGGTCCGAGAGGTCCATGCATGGAATGCGGAAACGGCCTGGATCATCCAATCGAATGCGACCGGCAATTACCGCTATTGGAACCTCGGTCTCGATGGGCGTGGCCAGATCGTCGGGATCGCGGACACCGGCCTCGACTATGACGGCCCATCGTTTCGACAGTCTTCCTCGTCCATCGTGTCGGGGGACATCTACAACGTAACGGACGCGAACCGCCGCAAGGTCGTCCGCTACCTGAACATGGGCGTCCGCTCGGGTCAGATCACATGGCCCGGCGGCGGAGGTCCTTGGGATCCGTGGTCGATCAAGGACAGCAACCATCTGCCCCCCTCTCCTGACTGCACCTTCGGCCACGGGACCGCGGTGGCCTCGACCCTCGCTGGGAATGCAACCGGCCTCGGGACCTCACCGAACGACGGCGGGGCGCGGGGAGCCAAGTTGTACATGCAGGACGTCGGGACCGTGGGACCCGATCCGAATTGCAACGGCGGACGCGGCAACTCGGATCAGCTGACCTATCTCCCGCAGGATTACGCGGACCTCTTCGGTCCTCCAGGTCTCGTGTACAACGATCCAATCGCTCCGGTCCGGATCCATAGCGACAGCTGGGGCGGCACGGAGAATACGTACGACATCACGGCGCGGATGGTCGACCAGTTCGTCTGGTCCCACCCGGACATCACGATTCTATTCGCCGCCGGGAACTGCGCGACCGCCTGCGGCCCCGGCACGATCGGGGCGCCGGGGACCGCGAAGGACATCGTGACGGTCGGCGGGGCCTACAACCCCGACACGGGAGGCGGGCTGACCCAGAACGACCTGGCGCCACAAAGCAGCCGCGGACCCACAGCCGACGGGCGCCTAAAGCCGACCGTCGTCACAGTGTTCGACGGCGACTCCGCCATGTCGGACGGAAATCCGCTCAGTGGCCAAGGAAACCCCGACGCGCATTGGGCCGGGACGAGCTACTCGACGCCCGTCGCGGCGGCCGCGGCGGCGATCGTTCGCCAGTACTTCATGGAAGGATGGTACCCCTCGGGCCGGGCCGTGCCCACTAATGCGATGACCCCGAGCGCCGCCCTCATCCGCGCCATGCTGATCGCGTCGGGATCCCCGGTCACGGGAAAAGGCACCGTGTCTCGATCCGCCTCCGATACCTGGCCGAACAACGAGCAGGGATTTGGGCGAGTCCTCCTCTCGAACGTCCTTCCCGTTGCGGCCGCAGGGGACACGTTCCGGGCACAGGTCGTCGACGGGAGCGCGGGCCTGCTCACGGGAGACGCGGCGTCCTACTCGTTCCATGTGTCCACCTCGGGGCCGGTGAAGTTCGTCCTCGCGTGGAGCGATTTCCCGGGGACCCTCGGCGCGGCCAAGGCCCTCGTGAACGACTTGGATCTCCAGGTGACAGGCCCGGACGGCACCGTCTATCGCGGGAATCACTTCGCCCCCTTCGTCCAGGCCGGCTCCCTACCAGGAGGGAGGTTCGATGCGACGAATGTGGAGGAGGCGGTCATCCTGCCGGCGGCGACGGTCGGCGATTGGACCGTCCAAGTGATCGGCGGCAACGTCCCGATGGGTCCTCAGCCGTTCGCGCTGGTGGCGACCGGGAGCCTCGATGCGGGGTACGGGCGCGTCCAGTTGGACCGGCCTGCATACTCGGAGGCCGACACGATTCGCATCCGCGTGGACGACGCCTCCGCGACTGCCGTGGTCGTGCACGTGGCATCGGGGATCGAGCCCGCCGGCGAAGATGTCCCTCTGGCCGGCGGTGGATCCTCCGAGGTGTGGCGCGGTTCGATTCGGACGGCGTTCGAGACGCCTGCGAGGGATGGCGTCCTCCAGGTGCGGGAGGGGGATACGATCACGGCGACGTAC
>Ga0209701_10002893_pt1 | contig 11200 bp, 9 predicted proteins | sample CZO8metaG_4_FD_188356 | JGI IMG/M metagenome (GOLD analysis project Ga0209701, IMG submission 188356) | Vadose zone soil microbial communities from the Eel River Critical Zone Observatory, Northern California, USA - CZOApr15con2H3.8 metaG... | ecosystem: Environmental > Terrestrial > Soil >...
AGGATATTCGGGATTAAGAAGCAAGATGGAAGCTTCAACGGTCGCCCCGCTCCTCGTACGCCCGCATGAGCTTAAGGGCGTCGTGAGCATGGCGGAGGCGATCGATGCCGTGAGGCAGGGATTTCACGAATGGGGCGACAGCCCGCGGCTCAACGCGCCGCGCAGGCGCATCCACATTCCGACCGGCGTGAGAGTCAGCGTCCATCAGGGAGGCGTCCCCGCCGCCGGCGCCACCGGGCTTATGACGCACTGCGAGTGGGTCAAGCCGCTCTCCGATCACCAGGAATATCCCCGGCTCAACCATCCTGTTATCGTCCTCTACGACGCCGCTGAAGGAGAGCTCAAGGCGATCATTATCGGCGAGATCACGTGCAGCGAGCTTCCGGACAACGTTGCGGTTACAGGTCTCCGCACGGCGGCGACGAGCGCCGTAGGAACCGATCTCCTCGCGCGCAGCGATGCGGAACGGGTCGGCATCTTCGGCTCGGGCGGCCAAGCGCGGAATCACCTCATCGCGTTAGCCAGGATTCGCAAACTCAAACAGGTCAAAGTCTACAGCCGGACAGCGGAGAATCGCCGGAAGTTCGCAGCGCAAATGGAAGCGCTCGTGAAGGCGCCAGTCGAGCCGGTCTCGCGCCCGGAAGATGCCGTGCGTGGAGTGGATATAATTCTTACGGCTACCAATTCGAGCCTGCCGGTTTTTGACGGACGATGGCTTGAGCCGGGAGTCCATGTGACCTCCATCGTCGGCAGCAATGTCGGTCTGGTGCAGGGCGGCTTTGCCAAGGCGAAGCGCCGTGAGATCGATGACGCGACGCTGCAAAGAAGCGATGTTATCGGCATCGCTTCGATCCAACAGGCCGTCCAGGACGAACAGGCGGATATCTTCGATCCCGTGCAACAGGGAATCATCAGGTGGGAGAAGGTGGTGGAGATCGGAGAGATCCTCGCGGGGAAAAAGCCAGGGAGAGCGAGGCCGGACCAGATCACACTGTTTAAAAATAACGCGGGCCAGGGAGTGGCGGACGTGGCGTTGGGCGCGCTGGTATTAGAGAAAGTCACGCAACGGGGCGGTGGCCAGCGCTTGAGCCTGTCAGGCTAGCGGGAAGCTCTTCTTTTGCTCGTCATCATTTTTGTGGGAAAGCCTTCATGAAAAGCGGCTTCAAAATTATTGACTCGGACATGCACGTCAGGGAGCCGGCCGACCTGTGGGAAAAATATATGGAGCCTGAATGGCGGGATCAGGCGCCTAAGGTCGTTAGTTCACCCGCGCGAAGCTCCGCCATGGTCCTGCTCGACGGCAAGATCCTCGAGGGCTATCCACCCGCGTACCGCGGCGGCATCTTCGATGCGACAAGGATCGACGCAGAGATCGCCGAGGCCAGAGAGAGGGGATTCGATGCGGCTTCGCAGCTCAAAGCGATGGATCGAGAAGGATTGGACGTAGCCGCTTTATATCCCTCAATAGGGCTTGGGATCATGATGAGAGAAGAAATCAACGCCAAACTGGCCGCGGCCATCGCTCGAGCCTATAACAACTGGCTCTATGATTTCTGCCAGGAGAATCCAAAACGTCTCAAGGGCGTTGCCATGATTTCTCTCCATGACGTGAGCGAAGCGGTCAAAGAAGCCCAACGAGCCGTCGCCCAACTGGGATTCGTCGGAGTCTTCGCCCGGCCAGAGCCTCTCCGCTCCCTGGCCTGGCACTCGCGATATTATGATATTCTGTGGGCCGTCCTGGAGGAGCTGGGAGTTCCAATCGGTTTCCATTCAGCCGCAGCCAGCGGTGAGCTCCCGCAGGCGGGAGACCGATTCGGTGACAATCTACTCCTGCGCCACATTTGCGGTCATTCGATGGAGAACATGCTCGCAATGGTAGACATGATTTGCGGCGGCGTATTAGAGCGCCATCCCAAGTTGAAAGTTGCCTTTCTGGAATGTTACTGCGGCTGGGTCTCATTCTGGCTTCATCGTATGGACAAAGGCGTGGAAAAGTCCCGCGGCGCTCCCATGACTAAGATGAAACCGAGTGAGTATTTCAAACGCCAGTGCTGGATTTCTACCGAGGTCGAAAAGGAATTACCCATGATCATCGAACTCGTGGGCGACGATAATATCGTTTATTCGACCGACTATCCTCACGGCGATTCTGATTATCCAGACGCCGTTGAAGAGATGCTGGAACTCCGGGGCGTTTCTGCGGACTCCAAAAGAAAGATCTTTTGGGACAACTGTGCGCGCTTATACAAGCTGTCATAAGCAGCGCTCTTGGCGCTATGGGAGGTGATTCTTGTCCTATCGAGTTGTAGGGAAACCGCTGCCTCGGATAGAGGGAGAAGGAAAGGTCACAGGTCGAACGCAGTATGCTGCGGATATTGCGTTGCCGGGGATTTTATGGGGAAAAGTCCTTCGCAGCTCCGTGCCGCATGCCCGAATCGTCAGGATCGATACTTCTAAGGCGGCAAAGCTTCCAGGCGTACATGTGGCGCTCTGCGGCCCCGATCTGCCGACCGTGCATGTCGGATCGAGAATGAAGGATATGCCGGTTCTCGCGCGGGATCGTGTTCGATTCGTCGGCGATCCGGTTGCGGCGGTGGCGGCCGAGAACAAGGAAATTGCCGAGGAGGCTCTGCAGTTGATCGAAGTCGAATACGACGAGCTTCCGGGAGTCTTCGATCCGATCGAGGCGCTGAAGCCCGGCGCCCCTGTGATTCATGAGAATCGCTCGCGCTACAAAAACGCCCCGGCGGTGCCTGAGGGCATGCCGAATCTTCAGTCGGTCACGATAAAAAAGAACGGCAATATCGAAGAAGGCTTCCGCCGGGCCTACCGCGTTTTCGAGCATACTTTTCGAACCCAGCTCACGCATCACGGCTACGTCGAACCCCATGCCTGCGCCGTTCGGATCAACTTCGACGACAGGGTCGAGATATGGGCCTCGAACAAATCACCCTACGGGCTGCGGGATCAGTTGTCCGAAGACATTGGAATCGAAAAGGGAAAAGTCAAAGTGCACATCACGCCGGTGGGAGGGGACTTTGGCGGCAAGGCCTCACTGATCGACGTTCCGATCTGCTATTTCCTCGCGCAGCGCTCGGGCAGGCCCGTAAAGATGGTGCTCGAATATTCCGAGGAGCTGGCCGCAGCGGCGCACCGTCATCCTGCCGTCATCACGCTGCGCACGGGCGTGGAGCGGGACGGAACCCTTTGCGCGGTGCAAGCGAAAATTATTTTCAGCGGCGGCGCCTACGCCGCCTTCAAGATCAACCCCGACGTCACCGTTCTGGGCGGGCGGCGGCTGGCAAGCTATTACCGCATTCCGGCAATTCAGGTACAGACACAATGTGTCTACACCAACCATGTGTCGTGCACTCAGTCCCGGACTCCGGGCAGCCCGCAGGTTGTGTTCGCAATGGAATCTCAGATGGACATCATCGCGGCCGAGCTTGGCCTCGATCCGCTCGAGATTAGAATTCGGAACCTACTCGAACAGGGCGATGCCTCTCCCATGGGCGAGAGATGGCAGCACATCTGTGTGCGAGAAATTCTCGAGAGGGCAGTGAAGGCTTCGGGCTGGGGCCGCAAGCGGCCGGGAAAATACCGCGGCCGCGGACTGGCGCTCTATGAGCGGGGAACGCCGACCGGCAAGGCGAGCGCCGCGATCACGCTCGAAACAGACGGCAGGATCACCGTACTGAGCGGTACTCCCGATGTCGGCCCCGGATACTACACGGTGATCCAGCAGATCACGAGTGAGACGCTGGGGGTTTCACCGGAAAAGGTCCAGGTCCGCTTCGAAAATACCGATAGCCTGCCCTACGACCCCGGCACCGGAGGCAGCAAGTCGACGAACACCTCGGGGCACGCCGCCTATAAGGCCGCGCGCGAGCTGCGCGAGAAGCTCGCCACTCTGGCGGCGCGGAAGCTTGGCTGCGCTGCCGACGAGATTCGCTCGGTGCGCGGTCGCTTCGCCGGCCCCAAGGGCAAGAGCTTCTCCTTCGAGGAGATCGCTCGTCAAGCGGTTAAGGAAAGCTCCGGCCCCATTTTTCACCTGACGATGTTCGAGCCGAAAGATGAGCCACCGGTCACCGCCTTCGCCGCTCAGGTGGCGGAGGTCGAGGTCGATCCTGAAACGGGGCAAGTCATTGTGAAGCGAATAACGACTGCGCATGACACGGGGACCGTGCTCAACACGCTCACGCTGCAGGGCCAGATCGACGGCGGTGTCGTCAACGGACTCGGCTATGCGCTCATGGAGGACAGTCCCATGGTGGACGGTCGCATCGCAACGCTCAGCATGGGGGATTTTAAAATCCCTTGCATTCGGGATATTCCGAAGCTCACGACGGCGATTCTCGAGAGCCCTACCGGGCCCGTGCCTTTTCATGGAAAGGCCATAGGGGAGATGCCTAATGTGCCGACGGCCGCGGCGATCGCCAACGCCATTGCCGACGCCGTCGGCGTGCGCCTCTTCGAGCTTCCGATGACAGCGGAAAAGATTTCTTCAGCCTTGAAGGAAAAAAAGCACGGTTAGTCTTTGGGAGGCGGAGTCATGCTCAAAGAATTTAAAGAGTTCGCCGTCAGAGGGAATGTGCTGGACATGGGCGTTGGATTCGTCCTGGGAGCGGCCTTCGGCAAAATCATCACCTCATTTGTCGACGACGTTCTGATGCCGCCCATCGGTTTACTGCTGGGAAATGTCGATTTCTCCAATCTCTTCATCAATCTCTCGGGTAAAGAACACTCCACCCTGGCTTCAGCCAAGGCCGCCGGGGCGGCCACCATCAACTACGGCTTGTTCATCAACACAGTCCTGAACTTTGTGATCGTGGCCTTTGCCATCTTTTTGCTGCTGCGCACCATCAACCGACTGAGACGGGAGGCGGAAGCGCCATCGGCGCCTGCCGCCAACAGGGACTGTCCTTATTGCTATTCCGTTATTGCCATCAAGGCCACCCGCTGCCCGTACTGCACCTCGGAACTCAAGGCCGCGTGATTTAGATAAGAAGGTGGGCCTTTCCACCTTGAGAATCATCGGCACAAGACGGAGAAAGGGAAATGACCGAGAGGAGGGAAACCATGAGGCTCGATCGGAAGTTTTTCATCGCTTTTCTCGCGCTCCTATCTTTTTCGCTTCCAACGCTGTCCGCCCGCCGCGAGTCCCGGGCGCAAGAGAAGAAGTTTATACGGGTCGTCTTCGTCAGTCTCTCGTGGAATAGCGAGATCCCTGTCCGTGTGGCCATAGCGAAGGGATATTTCAAAGAGCAAGGACTCACGATGGAGCCAATCTTTGTCCGGGGCGGGCCGGCGGCGGTGGCCGCGCTCGCCTCCGGAGACGTGGACTTCGGCAGCATCGGCGGCGCGCAGGCAATCATTCGGAGCAAGTCGCGTGGACTCGACGTCCAGATCATCGGTTCCATTTCGAAGACAACGAATTACGTTCTGCTCGGCAACAAGGAAACGAAGAGAGTCGATGATCTAAAGGGCAAGCTGATCGGCGTGACCGGCGCGGGCGCCTTCTCGGATTTCGCCGTCCGTACGTTTCTAAAGCGCAGCGGCCTCGATCCGGACCGTGACGTCATGCTGCGGGCTATCGGAGGCACCACACTGCGTGCCGCCGCGCTGGAGAGAGGATTGATCGCCGCTGCCCCGTTCTCGCCGGAAGATTCCGTGAGGCTGCTTGGTAAGGGTTTCTCTCTGATTTCAAATTTTAACGAGTCGCTCGGGATACCCCAGACGATCGTGGTAACGCGAGGCGACATGTTGGAGAAATATCCGGAGACGAGCAAGAGGTTTCTAAAGGCGCTGGCGCTAGGCATCAACCTGGCGCGCAACAACAAGACAGAGGCGATCAAGGCGGGCTATGCCGCGGGCCTCCAAGGCGAACCGGACATCGTGAGCAAGGCCTACGATCTTTATCATCTGGGCCTCACCTCCGATCTCTCCATCGCGGCGGACGGCATCCAATTCATGCTGGAGGAGGATATCCGCAACGGACTCGTGGACAAAAAGATGACCCTCGACAGGGTGCTCAACGATCGAATCTTGAAGCAGGCTCAAGAGGAGTTGAGAAGGGAAGGGCGTTTGAAATAGGAGAGACTTATGGCGCTAACACTGTACGAACTTGTTGGAGCGGAAGATCGGCGCTTCAGCCCCTATTGCTGGCGAACCCGGATGGCGCTCGCTCACAAGGGCCTGAAGTCTGAGATCATACCCTGCAAATTCACTGACAAGCATCTTTTTGCCTTTAGCGGTCAGGACAAGATCCCTGTGCTGAGGGACGGCGACAAAGTCGTCTTCGACTCCTGGGACACCGCCTGCTACCTCGAGGAAAATTATCCGGATCGACCGTCCCTGTTCGGCGGGCCAATAGGCCGGGCCGAAGCGCGCTTTTTCAACGAGTGGGTGCCGACGCTGAGCCGGCCGCTGCTGCTGACCGTCATCAAGGATATCTTCGATCACATCGAGCCAGCGGATAAAACCTACTTCCGCAAAGGCCGCGAGCAGCGTTTTGGCAAGAGCCTGGAGGAGGCGGATTCCGAGCAGGACCAGCAGCGCCCGGCGATCGAAGCGGCCATGGCGCTGCTGCGCGGAGTGCTGCAGCATCAGCCGTTCTTCTGCGGCGATCATCCGGCCTACGCGGACTACATCCTTTTCGGCCACTTCCAGATGGCGCGCAGCATCAGTCCCAAACGCTTTGTGGAAAAAGGGGACGTTCTCTACGAGTGGCGCCGCCGGATGCCGGATCTGTTCGGAGGGCTCGGGCGCAGCGTCAAGGCCTATCCGGAATAGGGACGAAAGGATAAGAGGGGAGAGGACAAACAATGATGGGATTGAATCTTAAGATCGTGGGAAAAGTCATTCAGATGGTTTTCGGTGGCCTTGTTCTATGGACTGCTACGTTGGCTTGGGCGCAGGAGAAGATCAGCATCAGTTATTCGGCTCTGGCGCCGAGCGTAGTCTCGCTCTGGATTCCATACGAGGAGGGGTTTTTTAAGAAGCACGGCCTGAATGCAGAGCTTATCTTAATTGAGAGCGGGAGTTTAACTTCCCAGGCCCTGGCTGCAGGGGAGATCGGTATAGCTCATAACGCCGGAGCACCGGCCATTATCGCAAACGCCTCCGGTTCCGGCGAGACCATCATCATGGGACTGATCAACTCTCTGGAGTACAATTTGGTAGGGACGGCGAAGATCAAGGGAATCGAAGACCTAAAGGGAAAGAAGATAGGCGTGAGTCGCATCGGGAGCTCTTCGCACGCCGCTGTCGCGATTGCGCTCGATCACTTCAAGATGGATCCTTCCAAGGACAACATCACCTTTATCCAGAGCGGGACCATGACTACTCGCGTCTCGGGTCTCAAGGCCGGATCCATTGACGCTACAGTGGTCGATCCATCTTTCGTTCCGTTTCTAAAGAGAGAAGGATTCAAAGACCTTGGCTATCTTGGCGAGATGGGAATCCCGTATCAGCACGAGGTCCTGGTCAGTAACCGGTCCTACTTGAAGCAGCATCGAGACCAGGTTTTAAAGGCGGTGAAGGCTGTCATCGAGGGGATTGCCTTTACGGCTCAGGAGCGACATGCCCCGGAGGTCAAGCGAGTTCTCAGTAAATACCTTAAGTTCGACTCAGCGAAAACAGAGGATGCCTATAAAGCCGTCAAGGGTTATGCAATCAGAGGTCGAAAACCTTATCCGACGGTTGAAGGAGTCAATGCGCTGATCCGCTTTTTCGCGAGGTATAATCAGGCGGTGGCGAAGATTACCGCTGCCAATGTCATCGATTCGGCGCTGGTAGAGGAGCTGGATAAGAGCGGCTTCATCGACGCGCTCTACAGATAAGCGTCACCCTGCACTTCATACGACCGCAGTTAAGTCACTCAGAGAGTTCGAGACGGTTGGCTAGTGAGCGGCTACTTCCCGTTCCTCCAAGCGGTAGAAACGCGCGGGATTATCAAATAGGATCTTCCGCTTGGCGTCATCCGAGATGTCCTCTCGGGCTTGGAGATAGGGAAGATCGCCGCCGAACTGATCACGTTCGCGCTCGTGAGGAAAATCCGAAGCCCACATGATGACGTCGGGCCGCACCATCTGGAGCACGTACGGTAGCGTACGCTCCTCGACCTCCATAGTAAAAAAGATGTTCCCAGACTTCAGGAGTCGGCTTGGCGGCGTCTTCAGCTGGGGCGCTAGTCTGGCGCCAAATTTTTCGTAGTCCTCGTCCATACGGTCCATCATGAAGGGGACCCATCCCGCCCCCGCCTCGAGAAACGCGACTCGCAGCCGGGGAAATTGCTCGAAGACATCCTGGAACATCATGTTCGTTAGTTGCAGCATCTGGGCGAACGGGTGCTCTAAAAGATGGGCCTCCAAAAAGCTCGACAGTCGATCCAAGCCCAAGTTATTGCTCACGCCGCCATGAATGGATATCGGGACGTCTAACCGTTGAGCCTCGTCCCACAATTCATTATACATCAGAGAACCAAAGAGCGGCGTCTTATTGTTTGTCACTGCGGGCAGAACGCCACCCAGAAAGCCCAGCTCCTTTACCGCCCGCCGAAGTTCAGCCGCGGCCGCTTTGGGATGCTGGGGCGGGAGCAGAGCCATGCCCTTTAGGCGCGGCGACTGTCGGGTGAAACGATGGGCAAGCCAGTCGTTGTACCCCTGGCAGAGCGCTGCCGCCCATTCAGGAAGCTTAATCGTCCCCAAAGCTAATCCGGCCGTGGGGTAGAGGATGCTGCAGTCAATTCCGTGCTCGTCCTGGAAGCGTACCCAGGCCTCGGCATCCGGGTCCTCGCGTTTCCCTTTGCGTGCCAGCCCACGCTGCCATCCGTCGGCATCGAAGAGCGGCCAGGTAGCGTGCCAGTCTAATTCGCCATAGGACCCCTTAAGATGTTCGAAGAGATCCTGATGCTGTTCCATCACATGTGCATCGGCGTCAATAACTGGTCCTACCATTGTCATTTTAACCTCCGACTACTACTGCAGAAAGATCTTTTGATATTCCTTCTTCTTTTCCTCATATTCCTTCTTTCCGAAAGGGTACATCTGGACGAACTGGATCTTTTCCGCGTCCGGCAGCGGGGGATAAATTCCCTTGCGGTTCACAAACTCACCCAGCTTGGCCATGATATCCATCGCCTCGTCGTTGAGGAAAAAGTCAATAAAGGCCTTGCCTGCATTGGGGTGAGGTGCCTTGTTGCTGAGGGCGATATACTGGCCGTCCCCGAGCATCTTCTCCATCCTCACATAGTCCAAAGGGGCCCCTTTCTCGCCATAGGTAAGCACGAATCTGACAAATGTGATTGCCAACCCCGTCTCCCCTGTGCCGACACGATCGGCCGCAGGAACTATCGATTCCACGAATATGGGTTTTGTCGCGGCCAAATCCCGAATGAACTTGTCCGCCTTTTCCTTTCCCATAATCTTATCTAAACTCGCTAGCCATTGGGTGGTAAGTGTATGGTTGACGGGATCCGGCATGACTAATTTTCCCTTGTATTGAGGCTTGACGATGTCCTCGAGCGATTTTGGCGCGTCGGCAGGTTTGATGACGCTTTTGTTGTAAACGATTCCGTAGAGGACGTTACGATACCTTGGGCCTAGGTTGGGATCAATCGCGTCCTTGGCGAAACCTCGAGCCGACGGCGAATTATACTTGGCAAAGATGCCCTCTTTCTGCATGAGGTGCATATGGTCACCGGTGGTTAACACCACATCGAAGATCGGCTTTCCGACGCGATACTCGCTTAGGGCCCTATCCATAACCTCGGTAGAAGAGCCCCGCCAGTAGTCCATCTGTATGCCGGTCTTTTTTTCGAAGGCCTTTTTGATCCCTTCCGCGGTAACTGTCTCGAGCGAGCCGTAAACAACCGCCCTGGCCTCTTTCTTTCCCGCTTCAATGAGTTTGGAATCCTGGCCGAAGGCCGGAGGTGCAAGTCCAAAAAGCCAAGCTGCCAATAGACCAATTAAAATAGCCATGTTCGCTAGCTCCTTTCCTGCCTTTAATTACGCAAGCGGGTTGAATCTATGTGGGGATCTCATTGGACTTATAGAGCGGCGTTGGGAATCAAGTCAAGAGTATCCTGATACTGTTTCAAGTTGCAGAGAGTCAGAGTTCGTTAGAGCGAGTTGCAAAGGGATAGGCGAAAGGAATAGACGAAGACAGTAGATACGAGAGTCGAAGTGATCTGAATAGTCTTTTAACTTTTGGCGGTAAGCCTGGGGTGGCCGTCGGCGCCGCGCTCGATGCCGCAGGCCGCCGCTACTTGGTCGCGGTAGCGGAGCCAGTGAGCCAGCGCATTCTCCATGGCCGATAGCGCGGATTCCCGTTTTGCCGCAGGCACGTAGTTCAAAATGGCTTCCCATGCAGAGGCGCGATGGTTGCCTTCGATTTCCCGGTGGGCCTTGGTCAATGCGAGATGCTGCAGCGCCAGGCCGTAGTGTTTGACCAGGGGATGTTCGGCAAGCGGCTTTTGCGGCGGCCTCGGTACTGAAGGATCGATTTCGCTGCGCTCGTCCTTGGTGCCTTCGATAAAGATGGTTACGACTGCAGCAGCGACCTCCCAGCCGCACCGCTGAAGCGCGTGATCGAGAAATTCTCTGTAACTCCGGGCTGCCGGTAAAAGCTCGATATTGACAAAACGGTTCAGGTCCATCCCCAAACCGCGCGCATACTCCAAAAAAAGTTCAGGATGCGGTCTTCCCGCCGCCAAGCTTCCAGTCTCTTCTTCGTAGATATTTTCGGCCAAGGCTCGACGCACCTCGGCGATCGGGCACTGGACATAGGCCCAGCCCACCATGACGGGGAAGTCGCGCACATAGGTTTCATATTCCTGCTCGAAATGAAAGTGCAGGCGCTCCCTAGGAACCAAGCCCGACGTAAACGCGGGCCAGGCCCAGTGGTCCTTGCGCTCCATGACGCCCAAGAGAAGTTCTAAAAAGGTTTCTTTATCCACCGCAACTCCCCCCTAAAAATCGATGCCCGATGTAGCGTTATTGTAAACTATTTGGCGATATTCCGCACCGGTCCCAAGTATTGTGATAAATAGAGCCCACGGACTATAATAATGGCTCGCTGTCGCCTTCGGCCCACAGAATAAAAATTTTTCGGCTTCAGCTCGGAAGTGATTTCTGAAAGTAGATCAAAAAAGCATAATCTTGTTTTCCGATTGTGCGCATGCCGTTACTTTATTTTGACA
>Ga0209701_10002902_pt1 | contig 11191 bp, 8 predicted proteins | sample CZO8metaG_4_FD_188356 | JGI IMG/M metagenome (GOLD analysis project Ga0209701, IMG submission 188356) | Vadose zone soil microbial communities from the Eel River Critical Zone Observatory, Northern California, USA - CZOApr15con2H3.8 metaG... | ecosystem: Environmental > Terrestrial > Soil >...
ACGCGAGAGTAGGTTGGATATGGAGGCCCACCAAGGAACCAAAGGCGTAGCCATTGATCCTCTTCGTACCTCGTGACGTCCAAGTATGGTGGTGACGTAATCACACACTTTACTTGATGACGATACCTATTGAGTGTGATCCCCGCGCGTCGAACATCGCAAAGAACGGCCCGTCCATCTAGTGGTGGAACGCCGTCGCGAAACCTGAAGATCGCTCTGTCACGGAGTAGACCAAATGTTTCGCGGAGAGGAGCTCTCATTCTCCTCTTTCTCCAATATCGAACTGAATACGCTGGCTTCGTGCTAATGCTGTGAGGCATCTGGTTGCTGAGATAATTCGGCGACCGATTTAGCTCTCCGTGCAGATGTCCTAATACGAGACTGGCCACAAATCTATCCACTCTATTGCGCTTCCAAGCCAAAATGCTGCGCAAGAAAAGTATTTGGGATAGGGTTTTCTTGCAAAAAGCCCACTGGAAAAACTCTGGCAGATCCGATCGGCATTTGACCATCTCCGCCTTTATCCACAATGCTTCAAGTTCATCCAGTCGCGACAAGACGTCCTTAAGGCTCGGACACATGGCTTTTGATGCCGTAAGGCAATAAGCTACCGGATTTATGTCAGTTGCTATGGCATTGCGCCCCTGGAGCAGCGCTTCTAGCAGTGTGGTGCCCCGTCCCGAAAACGGATCGAGAACAAAATCCCCAACGCGCGTGTGAGTCAGAACTTGATCCCTGGCAAAATCCGGAGGGAACATCGCGAGGTAGGGGCATAGCGAATGCAGCCGGTGCTTTGTCGCAAGTTTCGATGTGGGGGTACCATTCGTTCTCACACGAGCAGGATAATACACAAGGCTACTATTTTCATAGGGTTATCGGTGACTGGGCAGACCGGTTATCTGGCGGGTGGCTCAGGTCTCCGGCCGGTAAGTATAACCCCGTAGGTTCATAAGGTTGGCAGAGAAAGAACTGGGGGTGCCCCGCTGCTCGTGGTTTTCGAGAAGTGGGGAGCAAGGCTGTCGGCAGCGGAGTGGGTTGGTTCATGCGGACGGCGGTCGAATCTTTATTTTGAGGACTTGCCACTCGTTTACTTTCAGGAACAGATCACATGCGGTGCCGAGCAGCGGCTTATCAGAGTGCTGAAGCCGGACCTCAGGGGCTGAAGCCCGCATTCTTTGCGGCTTTGAGCGGCGCGGCTGAAGCCGCGCCCTTTCAAAACAAAGTCAAGACCCGGGTCAAAACGTGGCAGGCGATGGAGAACTGCAGATCCCTCGCGGCGCGCTCGGTCGCTTCGCTCCTTCGCGTTTGCTCGGGATGACAAGGGAAGGGAAACGAATCGGCATCGCTGAAGCGATGCCCTGATACAAACCTGAAAAGTCCAAGTGTGGAGACTCGGATTGCTGCGTCTCCTCCGCCACCAGAGATGCGGCACGCCGCGTCTCTACGAATCTGTTTGCTGGCCCTTACGTTGCGATACCGCTTTGGCGTGTAGAATGCCGGTATGCCGTTGCAGTCTGGAATTCCCAACTTTGGCAAGAAACGTACTCCGCCGCCGGATGAAACTTTCGAAGAGGCCTCTTACCTGAAGGCGCTCGGGGAAAAGCAGAAGACCGTGAGTCTGAAACTAGCGGACGGCGAAGTGGTTCACGGATGGATCGAGTATTACGACAAGAATATGGTCCGGCTCACTCGCGACGATGGTCCCAACCTCTTCATCTTCAAACACGAAATCGTGTACATCTCGGAAGATGGAAAGAAGAAGTAGGCGCTTGCTGGAAGTCTGCAGCCCTCGGCTGGTTGCGGGTGTCGCACGGCCCAGGGTCCACAGCGAACATGAATCCAACTCACTCCCATGATCTGATTTCGCCGATGCAGTCGATTGCTCGCGAGGCGGGTGCGCTGCTGATGGATTTCTTTCATCAGCGGGTGAAGATCGAATACAAGGGCGATGCGGACCTGGTGACGGTGGCCGACCGCAAGTCCGAAGCACTGATTCTGGAACGAATTCGTGAGCAGTTTCCTACCCACGACGTCATGGGTGAAGAGGGCGCGCGCATCGAGTCGGGCAGCGACTACAAATGGTATGTTGATCCGCTCGACGGCACCACCAACTTTGCGCATGGCTTTCCTGTGTTCTGTGTTTCGCTGGCCGTGCAGTATCGCGGGGTTAGTGCGGCTGGGGTCATTTATGATCCGACGCGGGACGAGATGTTCGCGGCTGAACATGGCGCGGGCGCGCTTCTGAACGGGCAACCGATTCACGTCTCGGCGACCTCTCGGCTGGCCGAATGTCTGGTCGGCACCGGATTTCCCAGCCACAAGCGGCACAAGAGTCCTAACATTTATTTCTATCACCAGATCACGTTGCGCACTCACGGAGTGCGCCGGGCGGGCTCGGCGGCGCTTGACTTGTGCAACGTCGCCTGCGGACGTTTCGATGGTTTCTGGGAGTTCAATCTGAATCCGTGGGACACGGCGGCGGGCGTTTTGATCGTAGAGGAAGCCGGAGGCCGGGTGACCAACTTCTCCGGGGGGCCGTTCCAGCTCGACAGCCGCGAGACGCTGGCCTCGAATGGACTGGTGCATGACGCGCTGGTGCATGAATTTCAGGAAATCTTTGCCGGTCGCGGCTTGGAAGAGTTGCCCAGACCCGCAGAGTACGCCAAGAACCGCACTTCCTAAGCAGTACAATAGAGATATGGGACGAAGGGTTTCCCGGTGATCTTCTGAGGTCCCCCATGTTTAGGGTTTTTTGGCAGCCCACGTGAGCAACTCACTTCTAGACCGCCAGATTCAGAAGCGTCCTGACAAGGTGCGCCTTCAGGGACGCATCCTCTTTCTTACCGAAGATCCGGAGTTGATCAAGAAGCAGCTTGCCGGATGGGACTTACCCTGGGATGCGAAAAACCCGGCCAACAATCCCAAACTTCGCGACGACATCTCAACCGACGAGATCACACCCGCTCACTATTGCTTCTACTTTGACCGGACACTTGGTGAGATCCCCTATCTCGGTCTGAAGTGCGGAAGCGTCCACCCCATCGGGCGCTCGGATGTCAAGAAAGGCGGTTTCGTCTGCTCGGTCAGCGGCAAGCGGCGCGGTAAAGGCTCGAGCCGCGAGCAGTCGCCCTATGCTGAGATGTGTGCCGGAATTCAGGTGGTGATCGCGGAGAATATCGAGCGCATCTACAAGCAGAACTGCCAGAATCTCGGGCTGCTGACTTCGACGAATTTCTCGTTGATTGAGCGTATCCGTACCGGGGCGGAAATTCCGCTCAGCGAGTTCACCACGGGCGAGGACGCGATCACCAGGCAGGTGATCGAGTATGGCGGGTTGTTCCCGTTCAATGTCGCTCGCCTGCAGAAGAAAGTGTTTCTGCCGCCGATCGGGGCGGCGAACAAGAACCCCACCCGAGGGATGACGCTCGCGGAGAAGATCTTCGCGCGCCACATGACCACTCCGGAGGGCACGGTCGGAGTCGAGGCTGTGAAGCCCGGTGATACTGGTTTCACACGCGTGGACCTTCGCTTCAGCCACGAATACGTTACTCCAATGGCGGCCATTTTCTACGAGCAGAACGTTGGGAAGAATGTTCCGGTGAACGACGCTTCGAGCATTCGCTTCTTCCGCGATCACCTGACTTTTCTCGACGAAGTCATCTCCGAAGAGAAGAAGAAGCTCGGCCTGCTCGATCTTGCTACCCAGCTAAAGTTCAAACAAGAAGACTTCGCGAAGCAGCAGGGAATCAAACTGCACGGCGAACTCACCGATCGGAAAGGCTCCGAGGGCATCTGCCACTCGGTGATGCTGGAAACTTATGCGCTGCCGGGACAGGTCAATGTGGGTTCCGATTCGCACACCCCTCACGTAGGCGCCATCGGGTGCATCGCGTTCGGCATCGGGACCACCGACGTTTTTAATTCCTGGATCACTAAAGACGTCCGCGTCAAAGTCCCGGAGTCGGTGAAGATCGTGATCCGCGGAAAGAAGCGTCCCAACGTCGCCGCCAAAGATTTCATCCTGAAAATTCTTTCGCTCGATTACGTGCGCAGCGGTAAGGCGCTGGCGAAAGTCATGGAGTACGCCGGTGAAGCGGTCGAAAGCCTCTCCGTGGACGAGCGCGCCACCATGACTAACATGGCCGCCGAAATCGGAGGCTTCACCGGGATCGTCGCGCCTGACGAAAAAGTCGTCGAGTTCCTTATGGAGCGTCGGGGCATGAAGCGCGCCGATGCGGAGAAGATGATCGAAGGCCTCCAGAGCGACGCCAAGGCCGAGTACGCGAATGTCATCGAACTTGATGCTGCTGGGATCACGCCCATGGTCGCGACGCCAGGCGATCCTGGCAATGGCAAGTACATTCGCGAACTCAACACGCCCGTGCCGGTCGAAATTGCCTACGGGGGAACCTGCACCGCCGGCAAGAATGAAGATATGGACATGTACGCCTCGGTCCTCGCCGACGCCCTGAAGCAAGGCAAGCGCGTGGCGTCGAACGTAAACTTCTGGATCCAGTTCGGCTCCCAGGAGACGCGCGAGTACTGCAAGCGCAAAGGCTACATCGAGATTTTCGAGAGAGCCGGAGCGCACGTGATTGAGCCGAGTTGCGGCGCCTGCATCAATGCGGGCCCCGGAGTCTCAACCCGACCCGACCAGATCGTCATCAGCGCCCAGAACCGCAACTTCCCAGGCCGCAGCGGTCCTGGGCAGATGTACCTGGCGTCGCCTTTGACGGTTGCCGCCAGCGCGGTGGCGGGGTACATTGTGGAGTACGAGCCGAGCCGGGAGCGAGCGTTGGTCGACGCTTGAGCCCCCGTTCAGTGCAGGAATCGGCAGTTCGGTGGGTGAATGCCAACTCCTAAAGGGGAGGACTGTTCTGTACCGGAATTCCTGCTAAAATTATGGGTTAAGTCACCCCTCCTAGACCCAGAGGAGCCCGACAGCTTATGACCTACGTAATTGCCGAGCCGTGCATAGGAACCAAGGACACCGCGTGCGTTGACTCTTGCCCGGTGGATTGCATTCATCCCAAGAAGGACTCCGAGAAGTTTGGGACGGAGACCATGCTGTATATCGATCCGGTTGAATGCATCGATTGCGGCGCCTGCGTGCCGGTTTGCCCGGTGTCGGCAATCTTCGCTCTGGACGACCTTCCGGAGAAGTGGAAGGAATACACCGAGATCAACGCGAAGTACTTCGGGCGGTAGGGCAGCTGTCAGCTCTCAGTAAAGACATTGCGAGGCGCACGTTCCACAGACGTGCGTCTTTGCATTTTGGAACGAAGTATCCGTCCCTCTGGAAGCAACGAGGGGTTAACTGACGGCTGACAGCTGAGAGCTGACGGCTAATTGCTGACGGCTGCCTCCTGCATCCGCTACAATCAATAATTACTCTGCTGGGCTTCCATGGCGCTGAAGGAGTCGGAGGCGATCGTTCTGCGCACCTATCCGTTGCGCGAGTCCGACCTGCTGGTTACGCTCTTCACCCGCTTGGAAGGCAAGGTGAAAGGGGTGGCGCGGTCGGCGAAGAAGTCGAAACGCCGCTTCGGGGGCGCACTTGAGCCGCTCACCTACGTCCGGGCGTTTTATGACGACCGCGAGCGGCAGGAGTTGGTAAGGCTCGATTCCTGCGAAGTGATCGAGTCGCCGATGGCCAGCGAGATCGGCTATCCGCGGGCGGTTGCGCTCGGACACGTCGCCGAACTGGTGGACGAATTGCTGCCCGACCGCGAGGCGAGCGATGCCGTGTTCCGGCTGACGTTGTCGGTTCTGCAGGAATTGCGTGGCCGCGCGTTGTGGATGCCGCTCACGTACTTCGAGCTGTGGATGACGCGGCTGATGGGGTTCCTGCCGGAGTTGTCGGAGTGCACCGTTTGCGGACGCTCGCTGAATGGCAGCCGGGCGTTCTATCACGCGTTAGCCGACGGCCTGGTGTGCGCCGAAGACAAGCGCCTTGCGTCGTCGGAGATGTCGGCGGAATCGCGCAAGATCGCAGCCCAGATGCTCCGCTCACGAGTTTCGGATTTTGCAGAGATCGAATGGCCGAAGGTGGTGGCTGCAGACCTCCGCAAGTTTCTTCTCCAGATATTGGAGCGGCACATTGAGAAGAAACTGGTGACGGCGGGGATGCTCGAGAAGATTTAGCCTCGAGCTACGAGCCGCGAGCTTCGAGCAAGGCTCCCTAATTGGGTTCAAGCTCGCAGCCCGAAGCTCGCAGCCCGATTGCATAATTACGTGACCTCACCCAAACCCAATCCGCCGACCTTCCAGGAGCTCATCCTCAAGCTCCAGGCTTTCTTTGCGGAGCGCGGCGCGATTGTTCAGCAGCCTTACGACGTCGAGGTCGGAGCGGGCACTATGGCGCCGGAAACATTTCTGCGCGTGCTCGGGCCGAATGCGTACAAGGTCGCTTATGTGCAGCCCTCGCGCCGTCCTGCCGACGGACGTTACGGCGAGAACCCCAACCGACTCTTTAAACACCTGCAATTGCAGGTAATTCTGAAGCCGCCGCCGGAGAACGTTCAGGAGCTGTATCTGGAGTCGCTCACCGCGATCGGCATTGACCTGCGCCAGCACGACATCAAGTTTGAAGAAGACAACTGGGAGTCGCCCACACTCGGGGCGTGGGGTATCGGATGGCAGGTGATGCTCGACGGCCTCGAGATCACTCAGTTCACCTATTTTCAGCAGTGCGGTGGCGTCGATCTCGACCCGATTTCCGCCGAACTTACTTACGGTCTGGAGCGTCTTTGCGCTTTTCTGCAAGACGTGGATTCGATCTATGACATTGTCTGGGCACACGATCCGGACACTGGCAGGGAAGTGAAGTATGGCGACGTTCGCCTGGCCGATGAGCAGCAGTTTTCGGTCTACAACTTCGAGGCTGCAGATGTGGAAAAGACCTGGAAGCACTTCGACCTGTGCGAGGCGGAGTGTAAGGCGCTGCTCGACCGCTATGCTGCCTTGAGTAAAGACAAGAGTGAAGGCGACGGCGTCGCCCGCGAGAAGTCTCGATTCCCGTTGCTGGCTGCCTACGACCTGTGTCTGAAGTGTTCGCACTACTTCAATATTCTTGACGCCCGCGGCGCGATTTCCGTTACCGAGCGCGTGGGAGTAATCGCCCGTGTGCGGGCGTTGGCCGTGGGAATCGCCAAGGCGTGGATGGATCAGCAGTACGGCAGCGAAAAAAAAATTGAGAAGAAGGGCGAAAGGCCAGCCGAGGCAACAGCAAAAGAACAGAAAGGGAAGTTGGCGCCGGTGGGATCGTAGTTGTAGCGCCGCCGCGCCGGGGGCGAGACGCCCCCGAGACAGCCGGCAGGATGCCGGCGCTACTGTGACCGTGCTCACATTCACTGATCTTTAGTTCTGAGACAATAGATTGATTGCCTGATGCCAGATTTTCTGCTTGAAATCGGTTGCGAAGAAATCCCGGCGAGAATGATCGATGCTGCCTCGCAGGAACTGCGGGAGCGCTTGAACAGGTTGCTGCAACGCGAACGCTTAGAGCCGACTGGCGATATTGCCCATCTGGATTCTCCGCGCCGACTCGCTGTTGTTGCCTCCGGAATTCCCGCTGCTCAGCCCGATGTCACGGAGCAAGTCAACGGACCGTCGGTGCAAGTTGCGTACAAGGATGGCCAGCCGACTCCCGCTGGGCATGCGTTTGCAAAGAAAGTCGGCGTGGACGTGAGCCGTCTGGACAAAGTCAACACGCCCAAGGGCGAATATCTGGCCGCCACGGTTACGCGCAAAGGACGTTCGGCAGGCGAGATCCTCGCGGAGTCGCTTCCCAAGGAAATCGCGTCGCTGTACTGGCCCAAGAATATGTACTGGCGAAGACGCGGAGAAGTGTTTGTTCGCCCAGTGCGTTGGCTGGTCGCGATGCTCGACGAACAGGTGGTGCCGATGGAACTGTTTGGCATCCCTGCCGGTAAGACATCCCGAGGGCACCGCATCATCGGAAGCGAAACCGTCGCCATCTCCAAACCCAGCGTATACGTCGAAACACTGCGCGGCGCGAAGGTTCTGGGCGCAGCCGAACGTGAGCAAGTGATCCGCAAGGCGCTCGATGCAGCAACCCGCACCATCCCCGGCGCACGCTGGCGCGAAGACAATTCGCTGCTCGCGACGGTCGTGAACCTGACGGAATTCCCCTCGGTAATTCTCGGGAACTTCGATCCCGAGTTTCTCGAACTTCCCGACGAGATTCTGGTCACGGTGATGCGCGACCACCAGAAGTATTTCGCCATCGAAGACGCCGCAGGCAAATTGCTGCCGCATTTTCTCGCTGTGCTCAACACTGCCGGTGACCGCCAGGGCCTCATTCGTCACGGCAACGAACGCGTGCTGCGCGCCCGCTTCAACGACGCCCGCTTTTTCTGGCAGACCGACCAGAAGCAGACGCTGCGCCAACGCGTGGAACTGCTGAAGCACGTCACCTTCCAGAAAGATCTCGGCAGCTACTACGACAAGACGATCCGCGTGCAGCGCCTGGCAAGTTGGTTATGCGAGATTGTGAAGCAGGGCGGAGTAGCGATCAGGCCAGGAGTGGTACACAAAGCGGCATGTCTGGCCAAGGCCGACTTGACAACGGAACTGGTTAAAGAATTCACCGAACTGCAAGGAATTGTCGGAGGCCTCTACGCACGTGTCCAGCCGCTCGACGACGACCTGAAGCCGGAAGTGCAGGCGGAAATTTCCAAGGCCATCTACGATCACTACAGACCCGAGTCCATGGAAGACGGCGTCCCGCGCACCATTGAAGGCGCCGTGCTCTCGATCGCAGACAAGGCCGATACCGTCGCAGGCATGTTTGCCCTGGGACTCATCCCCAGCGGGTCGAAAGATCCGTTTGCGCTTCGCCGTCAGGCGAACGGCATCGTAAGGACGATCGCAGAATGCAAGCTGCCGTTCCGCCTTTCGGAAATCATGAACGACGCGCGCGCCCGCTACCAAGGGTCCGAGGCTGAGAAGAAGTTTTCGAATGCCGACTATGTCGGTTCTATCCGGAGCTTCTTCCGCGAGCGCCTGGAGTTTTACCTTAAGGAAGCCGGTTATGCCTATGACGTGGTCAATGCTGTTCTAGCCGCCGATGCGGACGATGTGGGTGACGCGGTCGCTCGCGCCGAAGCAGTCAAGGATGTTCTACATTTACCGGAATTCCAGGCTATCGCAGCGGCATGCAAACGATTGAAGAACATCCTGACGCAGGCCAGAGAGAAGGGAATTATTGTAGCCCCGGAGTTTAAGTACCTGCAGGATTCGGCGCACGAAGAGAAGAATCTCGCGGCTTACATTGAGACGTATCACTCTAGAATCGAAGCGCATCGGGAGAAAAAAGAATACGGTGACGCGCTCCGCTTGTTATCGACGGTGCGAGAACGAGTGGATGCATTCTTCGACAAGGTGATGGTCATGGTCGAAGACGACCATCTCCGCGCCAATCGCCTGGCTCTCCTGCAAACGCTGGTCAAGGAATTCTCAACGATTGCCGACTTCTCTGAAATCGTGACCGAAGGCAAAGAATCTACGAAATAAGAAAAGGACTCATATGGCAACCACGACTCTCCCCGAAACAGAAATCATCGAAGCAAAACCCGCGGGCACCAAGTACGTGTATTTTTTTGGCGGCGGCAAGGCTGATGGCAACGGCAAGATGAAAGATGTGCTCGGCGGCAAAGGTGCCGGACTCGCCGAGATGACCAACGCCGATCTTCCCGTCCCTCCCGGCTTCACGATCCAGACCGAAGCTTGCCGCGAATACATGCGCAAAAGCGCAGTCTCAAAAGAAGTCGATTCTCAGATGGATGCGGCGCTTCGCAGCCTGGAAACGCTGCAGGGCCAGAAACTCGGGAAGGGCGACAACCCGCTGCTGGTGAGCGTCCGCTCGGGCGCGAAGTTTTCGATGCCAGGGATGATGGATACGATCCTGAATCTCGGCCTCAACGACCAGAGCGTTGAAGCCCTGGCCAGGCGCAGCAACAATCCACGTTTCGCCTACGACTCCTATCGCCGCCTGATTCAGATGTTCGGCAACGTCGTGCTCGACATCGAAAAGTCGGAGTTTGACGAGGCCTTCGACGCAAAGAAGAAGCAGAAGAAGGCGAAGCTCGATACCGGCCTCGACGCCAAAGCGTTGAAGGAAGTGATCGAGGAATACAAGAAGGTCGTCAGAAAACACACCAAGCAGGACTTTCCGCAGGATCCGCACGAGCAGTTGGTGATGGCGCGCGATGCCGTATTCCGTTCCTGGCAGAACGATCGCGCCAAGACTTATCGGCGCCTCAACAACATCGACGACATGCTCGGCACCGCTGTCAACGTGCAGGCCATGGTCTTCGGCAACCTTGGCGACACCAGCGGCACGGGTGTCGGCTTCACCCGCAATCCGTCAACTGGCGCCAAAGAGTTCTACGGAGAATTTCTGCTGAACGCGCAAGGCGAGGATGTGGTTTCGGGCGTACGAACTCCCGTTCCAATCCTCGAGCTTGGAAAGATCATGCCGGATGTCTTCACCCAGCTCCACGAAATTACCACCCGATTGGAAAATCATTACAAGGACATGCAGGACTTTGAGTTCACGATTCAGGAACGCAAGCTCTACATGTTGCAAACGCGCAACGGCAAGCGCGCAGGGCTCGCGGCGGTGCGGATCGCCATCGAGATGGTAGCAGAGGGCCTGATCACGAAAGAGCAGGCGATCTTCCGCCCGGAACCCGACCAGCTTGTTTACTTTGTGGTTCCGCGCCTGGACGAAAAAGATGTGAAGCTTGAGAACGTTCTGGCGAAAGGGCTGCCCGCCTCTCCTGGCGGCGCTGTCGGCCAAATCGCCTTCACAGCCGAGGACGCAGTAAAGATGGCAGGCCACGGCACGGAAAAGAATCCGGTCATTCTGGTGCGCGCGGAAACATCGCCCGAAGATATCGAGGGTATGGTATCGGCCGTGGGCATTCTGACGTCTCGTGGAGGCATGACGAGTCATGCCGCGGTTGTCACGCGTGGCATGGGGAAGTCCTGCGTTGCGGGCGCGCAGGATATTGATGTGGACGAGAAAAGGCGCGAGATACGCGTGAAGGGGCAGGTGTTACGGGAGGGTGACTGGATTTCTCTCGATGGATCCACGGGGCGGGTTATCAAAGGCAAAGTCAAAACAGTTCCACCCGATCCGAAAGACCTGGATTTGCTGGATAAG
>Ga0209701_10002903_pt1 | contig 11191 bp, 12 predicted proteins | sample CZO8metaG_4_FD_188356 | JGI IMG/M metagenome (GOLD analysis project Ga0209701, IMG submission 188356) | Vadose zone soil microbial communities from the Eel River Critical Zone Observatory, Northern California, USA - CZOApr15con2H3.8 metaG... | ecosystem: Environmental > Terrestrial > Soil >...
AGTAGCGCGCCACGCCACCGAGCGCGTGGCTCACGATCTGATGGCGCTCATGGCGCAGGCACCGGACCGGCACTCAATTCCCCGCTAATTCCCGCCCTGCCTCTGTACTAGAATGGGTCTTGACAGGTGTAACACGTATCGTTACACTTTACAGTGTGATTAAGAGCTTCCGGCACCGGGGCCTGGAGAGATTTTTCCGTACCGGGTCGAAAGCGGGGATTCAGCCAAAGCACGCTGGCAAGTTGCGTCTTCAGTTATTTGCGTTGGACAACGCCAGACGTCCCGGTGACATGAACGCTCCGGGATGGGGGCTTCACCCTCTGGCGGGAACTCTTAAGGATCATTGGGCGGTCATGGTGAGCGGAAATTGGCGTGTGACATTTACGTTCGAAGATGAGGATGCGATCCTCGTCGACTATCAGGATTATCACTAGGCGACTAGGAGAGGACCGATGCACAATCCACCACATCCCGGCTTGGTTCTGCGCGAGTACTTAGGTGAAATGTCCGTCTCAGCGGCTGCGGCGCACTTGCGCACTACGCGCGTGACTTTGTCGCGAGTACTCAACGGCAAGGCCGGAATTTCAGCCAATATGGCACTGCGGCTATCGGCTGCTCTGGGCACTTCGCCGGAACTCTGGGTGAACATGCAGGCCCAGTACGATCTCTGGCAGGCCAAGCGGGAAAAGCAGCCAGCAGTACAGCGTTTCCCACATGTCGCGACTATACGAAGAAGCGGCGAGACTCTGAGGGCATGAGAATCACGAGTAACAGGAACGAACCGCTTCTTATCTGACTCACTATGACGAAAACGTCGGCTAAAAATTCGTCGTCCTCCACAGCCCGGTCGCCTCGTGTGGCCATTGCCATCATGGCCGCAGGCAAAGGGACGCGGCTGAAATCCAGGCATCCGAAGGTTCTGCATGAAGTCGGCGGGAAGTCGATCCTGGCACATGTGATTGCAACCGCGGCCAAGGTGGTATCGCCCCGGGACATCTTTGTCATCATCGGCCACGAAGCCGATCGCGTACGGGCGGCGGTCGCCTCGAGCGGCGTGCAGTTCGTCGTGCAGGCGGAACAGCGGGGCACTGGACACGCCCTCATGGTCGCGCAGGAAGCGCTCGCGCCCTACGATCAGGTGATCGTTCTCTCCGGCGACGCGCCGTTGATCACTGTCGAAACAATCCAGAAACTGAGCGCCTTCCATGCGGCCCAGAAAGCGACCATGACTCTGCTCAGCGCCGACCTTGATGATCCTTCCGGCTATGGTCGCGTGATCCGCAAGAGCGCCAAAAGTGCCGATGTGCGGGCTATCGTGGAAGACAAGGCGGCCGGTGCGCAACAGAGAAAGATTCGAGAGATCAACTCCGGGTTCTACGCGTTTTCAGTTCCGGCTCTCTACAAGCATATCGGCTCGCTCTCCACCGACAACGCGCATCGCGAGTACTACCTCACGGACATGGCGGCAGTCTTGGGCCGCGCGCAGCAGAAGGTAGTCGTGATAAAGACTCCGCATCCCGCGGAAGTCTTAGGCAGCAACAAGCGATCGGAAATTGTGGATCTCGACGCCCGCCTGCGCCTGGCGAAGTGTCAGGAATTGATGGAGGAAGGCGTGACAATCTTCTATCCGCAAACTTGCGTGATTGACAGTGACGTCGAGATCGGCGCGGACACGGTGATCGAGCCGTTCGTGCAACTGCGGGGCACAACGAAGATCGGGTCCGACTGCCGCATCCGCTCCTACAGCGTGATCAACAACACTGAGATCGGCGACGGGGTTGTCGTGCTCCCTGGCTGCGTAATGGACGATTCCCGCATTGCGCGGAACGCGACGGTGGGGCCTTACTCGCGCCTCCGCCCAGGCAGCGACATTGGGGAGGGAGCGCACCTCGGCAATTTCGTCGAGACCAAGAAGATCAAGATGGGCAAGGGATCCAAGGCTAATCACCTGACTTATCTCGGTGACACTGAAATCGGCGAAGGCGTGAACGTGGGCGCCGGGACAATTACCTGCAACTATGACGGCGTCCACAAGCACAAGACCGTGATTGAGGATGGCGTGTTCATCGGCAGCGACTCCACCCTGGTGGCGCCGGTGCGCATCGGGAAGGAAGCGTATATCGCGGCCGCTTCCTGTATCACGGAAGACGTTCCCGCGCATTCGTTGGCCCTGGGCCGAGCGCGTCAGACAGTGAAAGAAGGCTGGGCTCGGGAGAAGAAAAATCAGAAGTAGGAAGAAAGCAGTTCTCGGTTCCCGGTTGTTCAGAACATACTCGTACAACCGAGCTTCTCCATGAGAACTGGGAACTGAGAACCGAGAACTACTTTTAATCCGACTGCACCGCCTCCGCCTGCATCTCGGCGTGGCGGTCGCCACGTTGGATCAGCACAATGGCTCCGAGAATCACGGCGGTCGCCACCACGATCCGTACACTCATCGGCTCCGAGGCCCATAGCCATCCCACCAGCACCGCCACCAGCGGATTGACAAAGGTATGCGTCGCCACCAGTGTTGGAGAGCAGTGCTGCAACAGCCAGCTGTAGGCGGTGAAGGCTATTACCGAACCGAAGGTGATCAAATAAGCGAGTCCCAACAGCGATCGTATGGAGATCGTGCTCCAGTGGACTGCGGAGAATTCTCCGGAGACGCCGGCGGCGACCAGCAACATCGCGGCTCCGCATACCAGGGGCACGGCGGCGCGGCCCATGGCGTCACGCGGCAGCCGGAGCCTTGGTCCGACACACACGCCTATCGCCCACGACGCAGCCCCCACCAGCACCGCAATCACTCCCCAGGTTAGGGAGCTGCGAGTCGTGAATTCGCGCACCGTCAGGATGGCGACGCCGACGAGCCCCATCCAGAGACCCAATCCATTTTTCCAATTGATTCTTTGCTGCCCCATGGCGGCGCCAAGCAACAAGATCCACAACGGTTCGCTCGCCACGAGCAAGGCAGCCAGTCCGGAAGAAACATACTGCTCGGCCCAGTGCAGGCTGCCGTGGCCCACCAGGAAAAACAACGCTCCCAGGACCGCGCCGGCGATCCAGTGTTCACGCCGTGGACGGAAGCCTCGCGACCAGGCAATCCCTAGCAGGATGAGGCCGGCGGCAGTGTGCCTGACACCCGCGGTCACGAGCGGCGGAATGGTCTCCACCGCGTATCGAATCGCCAGGTAGGTCGTGCCCCACACCACGTAAATGGCAAAGAAGGCCAGCGCCAGCCAAAGACGGGACGGAATAGCCCGGCGGACTACAACAACGGGAGGGCTCTCAGAGGCTGTCGTTGCCATAACCACCTATCCTCACGTTCACTGGTTAGCCTAGCTAAAATGTTCTAACCTGTCAACCATGCTTTACAGGTTATAATGAAGTTCGATGAAAGGAGCGACGTGGAGTTTCAAATAATTGCAGGCGAGCTCTGCCTTGATTTCGTGAATACGCTCGACAACCGTCCCGTTCCCGAACGGCGGAAGGAATTGCTGCCCAACTATCAGGACCTGGCCGACTGGGCGGTGCAGGCGGGCGCGCTCAGCACACTGCAGCGCACTGCGTTATTGCGGGAGGCCGGCATCCATCCCAAAGCGGCTGAGCAGGCGCTGGGCAAAGCAGTCGCACTCCGCGAATGCCTCTACCGAATCATCAGCAATATCCAGCGGCATCGGCGGGCCTCGCCAGACGACCTGGTTGCATTCAACTCTTATCGGGGAGAAGCTCTTTCGAACCTGCAGTTGAAGGCAGCGCGCAGCGGCTTTCGCTTGGGATGGAAGGACGACCCTTCCCGGCTCGACTCCATCCTGTGGCCAATCGTGCGGTCGGCCAGCGATTTGCTGACCTCGCCGGATCTCGAAAACGTGCACGAATGCGACATGCCCTCCTGCCGCTGGATTTTCGTCGACCGCAGCAAGAACCACCGGCGCCGCTGGTGCGACATGAAGGTCTGTGGGAATCGAGCGAAGGCAAGAAAGTTTTATCGACGCCAGACCAGCGCTGCTGGCGATCGAAAGCGGTCCGCTTCCCCTGTCAAAAGACAAGGGTAGAGACGCGGCGTGACGCGTCTCATGCCGCGGACGGAGACGCGGCAAGCCGCGTCTCTACGGATGGTTTCTGTAAGATTGCGACTTTACCGTGAAACGGCCGCGAACAATTCCGAGTGCAGCAGCGACTGGAATTTCTGGTCGTCGGTCTTGAAGTGGACCTGCAGGTTTGCGCTGTCGGAATCGACTGTCATGCTGTCGATGGCGACTTTTTCGATCGGCGAGGCGTTCAGCTTCTTGTAAAGCATCCCGGCCTTGACCAAGGACGAAAGGGTCGCGGCGGTCATCGAGTCCGACGTTAGAACGCTGAGGTCGAAGTTAACGCCGCTCTGGAAACCCATGGTGTAGCGCGAAGCGAGTATCCGCTTTTTGAGGGTTTCGTAGTCGGCGATCTTGGAAGCGTCGCCCAAGGCGGAGCGCATCATGGCCTGTGTTCCCTGCTGATCCAGGATGCTCCACACCGGGGAGCCATCGACCGCGGCCATCTGCTCCGCCATCTGCGGATTCGAGTCAAGGGTGGCGCGCTTGCCGTCGCGGGCATCGAGCGCACTCTTGAGCGAAGCTTGATTGCCGAAAGCGAGGGTGTTGTCGTCAGTGAAAGTCATCACCAGGCCGTCGGCCATGGGATAGAGCAGCGCCGTCCCATACTTGGTGGACATGATCTTCTTGAGCTTCAATCTCTTGAGGACAGCTTTCGCGGAGAACGACCCCTGCGCGACACTGATGACCTGCAATCCCTGCTTGCCGGAGCGGAACGAGGCAAATGTGAGCTGGTCGAGGTCGCGGTCGGCGCTGATACCGATGCCCTTTAATGCTTCCTCAAACTGCTTGAGATTGTCGGGAAGCACCTGCTGCTTGAGGGCCTGGGCGGTGGGCGAATCCTTGAGCGAGCGATAGTCCACGCTGATGATCTGCTGGACTTCGGAAGGAATCATCGACCGGGCCGAGGTCGCCATCGGCATGGCAAAGGCAGCGGTAGAACAGAAAAGCAGAGCAGCGAGACAGCGATTCTTCATACACATCCTCAAGAGGGTCTGCAGGGTTGGATGCGAACTCCAAATTCTCGGTTAGCGATCCAGGCACTATTTTAATGCGGAACGGGCCCGTGGAACCGGTACTAAAGTGTATTCTTGGGCCTCGTCGTCAGAACGAAGGAAACGGCGGATCTTGCGCCGAAAGCTTCAGCGTGGGGCCCAGCCTGTTAGGGCAATCACAATCGTTCTTTCCAGTATCCCGGCCGCCTATGCCCGTGCGCAATGGCGAGCACTTGGATGGTCTTTTCCGTTTCCCGATAAATCACGGCAAAGGGAAAGCGCTGCAGCACAAACTTGCGGGTTGCGAGTTCGCCGACCGGCCAGCGTCCCGGGGTCTTGATCACAAGTTCGAGTACCCGATCCAATTCGGAGACGAAATTGAAGGCTGCGGTTTGGTTCCGCTCCAGGTACCACGACACTGCGGATTTCAGTTCGGCGAGCGCTGCCGCATGAACCTCTAGTGGCTTAGCGGCCATGTAGGATGGCTGAGATTTGCCGACGCGCCTCCGCCCATGGGATAGGTTTCACTTTGCCGGAGTCCAATTCCTCGATTCGGCGGGCGATCTCCTTGTTCCACTCTTCTTCTGCCGACTCGTCGATAGTGTCGTCGAGACTCTCCAGCAGAGAGCCCGCCAGGGCGGCGCGTGCCTCGGGAGGCAACGCCAGAGCCTTCTTTAGCAAGTCTGAGACTTCGCGTGTCATCGCGTTAGTGTAACTCCAAATCATCCCTTTAGCGTCAGCGCTTTCTTCTTTGTCTCCGTCACGAACGCCTCGTCCTTCAGCGATTCCAGATTAATCTCGACGTTGGCCAGGGCGCCGGTTAAGGCAGCGGTCGCCAGGGCAATGGCGGTGGTCAAGTCGGATTTCATGTTGGGGTTAGTGATCGGCTTCAGCTTCTCGGCGATCTGCGCCACCTCGACCGCGCGTTCGGCCACGCCCAAGGGAACGCTCGTCGCCTGCTTTAGCGCGGCGTTGATGGCACCGTCGCCATCAGACGACTCTTTGGCCGCTTTGTAAGCCTTCATGACCAGGCTGTAGGATTCGGCGTCGGCGTCGATGGCAGCCTTGAGATCCTCGCGAAGCTGGCTCAGTCGCGCAATCGCTTCGCTCAACGGAGCCTCGTATTGCAGGTAAGCCTTCTTGCCACGCGACATGGCAGCCACCATGTTGGCAAGCCCGGCAGCCATGGCGGCACTGGCGGCAGCGGCGCTGCCTCCGCCAGGGGTCGCAGTCGGGGCGGCCAGTTGCTCGATGAAGGGTTCGACTCCAGCGCGCAGCCCACCCACCGCCATCTTGCCGCTGATCACGGCGGCGAGTCTGTTCTCCAGGATCAGAGACGAATCAAAATTCTCAACCTGCAGGAACCATTCCGCTGCCTGCTCGAGAGCCTTCTTTGGAATCAACCCGACGATCTCACTCGAAACCGGGATCACTCCGTAGCGAGCGGCCTCGCGTTTCACATATTCAAACGCGCGATAGATGGGCGTCTGCTCGAAGTCGGTCAGGTTCATCGAGACTTGCGCCAGACCGCGAACCAGGAATCCTGCGCCCTTGACGAAGCGTAACCCTCCACTCGAATAGCGAACAGCCTTGGCGACTTTCTTGGCGATGTCGACGTCGCTTGTGTTCAGGAAGACGTTATAAGCAATCAGCGCCTTTCGCGCGCCCACGACCGTCGCCCCGGCGGACGGATGCACGCGCGGATCGCCGAAGTCAGGTTTGCGGGCGGGGTTGATGGCGATGTCGTCGCGGATGCCTTCGAACTGCCCGCGCCGAATGTTTTCCAGGTTCTGCCGTTCCGGAGTTGCCGCAGCCGCCTCGTATAAATAGACCGGAATCTGGTAGCGCTTCCAGATTTCCGCGCCGACGTGCCGCGCCATCGCGACGCAGTCTTCGATAGTGACGCCTTCAATCGGGATAAACGGCACCACGTCGGCGGCTCCCATGCGCGGATGCGCGCCCTGATGCTTGGTCAGGTCGATCAATTCCGAGGCCTTCCCTACCCCGCGAATCGCTGCCTCCTGAATAGGCTCCCGCTCGCCGATCAAGGTAATCACGCAGCGGTTGTGGTCGGCATCCATCTCGCGGTCGAGGAGATAGACGCCCGGAACCTTCATGGCCTCAATGATGGCGTCGACTTTAGCCTTGTCGCGGCCTTCGGAAAAATTGGGTACGCATTCGACCAGCGTGGTGGGCATACGCGAGAAGGATAAAGGGATGTGGCAGGTCCCGCAACTCAGCCTCATTTGACAGCCCGCCGGACAAGACTTCGGCCGAAATTCCCGGATATCACTGCTGGGCGGAGTTCTACATTGATTCCACCGGATGGGTGCCAGTGGACATTTCCGAAGCTTGGAAGCACCCGGAGAAACACGACTATTTCTTCGGAGCCCATGACGTGAATCGCGTGCAATTCACGCAAGGACGCGATTTGAAACTAACGCCTGCGCAGGATGGCGCTCCGTTGAATTATTTCATCTATCCCTACGTGGAGGTGGGCGGGAAAGAGTATCCGAACGTCTCGATCGCGTTCTCGTTTGAAGAACCGGGCGCGAAGACGGCAACTCTGGCCGGTCCACGTTAGCAGTCTGCCACGGGGATTCTCGCAATGGAGGTGCTAAAATCCTTGGTTCGCCGTCGTCGAGCGGCGGCGAATCACCCGGGAGGTCTGTCATTATGCCAAAGTACGTAATCGAGCGTGAAATCCCGAATGCCGGCAAGTTGTCCCCGCAGGAATTAAAGGGGATCTCTCAAACGTCGTGCGGAGTGCTGAGAAAACTCGGCCCGGAAATACAGTGGATTGAGAGTTATGTTACCGACGACAAAGTCTACTGCGTCTACATCGCGCCTAATGAAGAGATGGTCCGCGAGCACGCCCGCCAGGGAGGATTTCCCGCCAATAAAATTTCGGCGGTGCGCTCCGTCATCAGTCCGACCACGGCGGAGTGAACCCGACCGCCCGTGACCGCTTCCAGAAGACCGACGATCGGCGTGTTTGATTCCGGCGTGGGCGGCCTGACCGTTCTGCGCGCGCTGCTGGAGCGCATCCCCGACGCCGACTACCTCTATTTCGGCGACACGGCGCGCCTGCCGTATGGATCGAAATCCTCCGCGACGGTCGCTCACTACGCAACGGGGGCGGTGCACTATTTGCAGGAGCACGGAGCGGAACTGCTGGTGATTGCCTGCAACACCGCAACTGCACTCGCCCTGGACAAGATCAAAGCCGCCTCGCAGGTGGGAGTAATCGGCGTCATTGAGCCGGGGGCCGAAGCCGCCGTCTCCGCAACCCGAAAGAAGAGAGTTGTCGTTATTGGCACCGATGCGACCATCAGCAGCCATGCATATCAACGAGCGTTGGAGAACAAAGGAGTCGCGGTCCGGGAGAAGGCCTGTCCCTTGTTTGTGCCGCTGGTCGAAGAAGGATGGGTTGAGCACGCTGTTACCGAGCAGGTCGCCAGAATCTACCTGTCGGAGGCCTTCTCCGAGGAGTCGTACGATGCCGATGTGCTCGTGCTCGGATGCACTCATTACCCGCTGATCAAACCATTACTGCGGCGAGTTGCTCCCGATCACGTGATTATCGTGGACTCGGCCGAGTCCACAGCTCATGCCGTCGCCGAACAGCTTCGGATGGAACCTCTCCACTCGCCGGATGAGTCCGAAAAAAGAGCCGTGTCCCGGCTCAAGTTCTTCGCCACCGATTCAGCGGAGAAGTTCAAGAAGATGGGAACGCGGTTTCTGGGGAGTCCGGTGGAGGATGTGGTGCATGTAGACCTGAAGGAGTAGCGCCCACATACCGCAGGGGTGACAGGCGCCCGAAATGAAAACGGCCGCTTTCGCGACCGATTCTTGTGTTTTTCTAAACTCTCTTAGTAAAGCCGGAAATTTACCTGAACCGAAATCAAGACGTTGACGGGTTTCCCGTCCTTCATGGCGGGCTCAAACCGCCACTTTCTTACCGCCTCGATCGCCTTCTCATCCAGGCCGAGACCCAAAGTGTTCGTTACCTTAATCTCGTGAGCAAGGCCGTCGGGTCCTACGACGACTGATAGCACGCACGTCCCCTGATATTTCGCTTTCCGTGCCTCTTCCGAATATTCCGGTTCGGGGTCAAAGATCAACTTGGGCGCAAGCACGCCTCCGCCCACCCGGAATACGCCGCCACCGGTCCCGCCGCCGCGGCCCTCGCCAAAACCTGGGCCACTGCCCACTCCTACGCCGCCACCTGATCCCGACCCAATGCCGGCGCCCGAGCCGACGCCGTTCGAGGGCGGAGCCGGAATGTGGGAAAGCGGATCGCCCAGATTCGGCATATTCGGCTGCGCGAGGTGCACTTCCGGCGGAATGATTACCGTGGCTTCCTTGGGCAACTTGGGATGTTCATTACGCACAATCACTGTGGGGGGGGTGAACTGCTCCATGGACTGCTTCGGCAAACGACCCTTCGAGGCCAGCAACTTGTCTCGATCGCCGCCACCGCCACCACCGCCAGACAACGTCTTCGACGGCTTCAGAGTTGGAATGCCGTCGGGAGCGATCAGTTCGACGGTCTGCTGAGGCTTAACCGCGTCGACTACTTTTCGAGCGAACAATGCGCCGCTGACGATGACAGCTAATGCTGCCAGGTGAACCACGGTCGATCCGAAAGCGCCGCGGCCCTTATAGTTGTAGAAGCCCCAGATGTCCCGGACAGGAACGGGCTTTGAGGTCAGCACCAGTGGTGGTAGTTTTTTGGGAAAGAAAAACTCGTCCAACCCTCGGAACAGACGCTTATAAAGCGGGTCGTCCAGGATCTCATCCTTCAGAAGCAGGTGCAGCTCGGGCTCCTGAGGGAGACTTGTTTCTCGCGGATTGTCGAGCAATTCGACGTTGGCCATATCTTCCGGGGAAGCCCCACTCCGTACATTTCGGAAAAAAATCGTCAAATAACGGGCCAGCCCGCGCCGACCCAATCAACAAACACCCGGCCACCATTCGTTCGCAATGGGTGAGCGTTTGTTTCTATCCCCTTAGATGCGCGAACTCTTAAAGGTCTGACAAAAATTGTACACGCTTTTTCTCAAACCGATACAGTACTTTTTGCATTCCAGAGGTGCTGGCCGTCTCCAATAGACGTGACCTTTCGCGCTCCCTATAATGAAAAGATTCAATCATTTGGGAGAACTCCGCTAGTGCCGATGGATCTTAAATCCACCATCAACCTGCCTAAAACGGCCTTCTTGATGAAGGCAAACTTGCCTCAGAACGAGCCGAAGATGCTCGCCCGCTGGGAGCAGATGGCCATCTACGAGCGTGTCCGCCAGGCACGCAAGGGAGCGCCCCTGTACGTCCTGCACGACGGACCTCCCTACACCAGCGGGCCTATCCATCTCGGCACCGCGATGAACAAGTGCCTGAAGGACTTCATCGTGAAGTCCAAAACCATGTCCGGCATGGACGCACCCTACGTACCCGGATGGGACTGCCACGGGCTTCCCATAGAAATCAAGGTCGACAAAGAGCTGGGCGGCAAGAAGCTGCAGATGCGCCCCACCGACGTCCGCGCAGAGTGCCGCAAGTACGCGCAAAAGTTTCTCGACCTCCAGCGCCAGCAGTTCAAGCGCATCGGAGTCTTTGGACGCTTCGACAATCCTTACGCCACCATGAATCCGCAGTACGAGTCGGTGGTGCTCGAAACGTTCTTTTCGTTTTACGAAAAGGGATTCGTCTACAAGGGCCTGCGCGCCGTGTACTGGTGCATGCACGACGAGACCGCGCTCGCCGAAGCCGAAGTCGAGTACGAAAACCACACCAGTTCGACGGTGTGGGTGAAATACCGCCTGCTCGACGATCCCGCTTCAATAGACGCGGCGCTCGCCGGAAAGAAAGCTTCGACCATCATCTGGACGACCACTCCCTGGACTCTGCCCGCGTCGATGGCGGTGGCTTTCCATCCTGATGAAGAGTACGTGGCGCTCGAATCCGGCGGCGAAGTTTACATCGTGGCGTCGAAGCTGGCAAAAGATGTGGCCGAGAAGTGCAGTCTAACTGACGCTCGCGAACTCGCCCACTTCCCCGGCAGAAGAATGGAGCGGCTCAACTTCCAGCATCCATTTCTCGATCGCAAGACTCTCGGCGTTC
>Ga0209701_10002921_pt1 | contig 11158 bp, 9 predicted proteins | sample CZO8metaG_4_FD_188356 | JGI IMG/M metagenome (GOLD analysis project Ga0209701, IMG submission 188356) | Vadose zone soil microbial communities from the Eel River Critical Zone Observatory, Northern California, USA - CZOApr15con2H3.8 metaG... | ecosystem: Environmental > Terrestrial > Soil >...
GACGGACGCGGTCCGCGGAGTGGATCGCGTTCGATTCTCGTGGTCCCGCGTAACCGCGGGCGCGGAATCGGCCTGGCGCGAAAGTCCAGGTTTATCAACGGCCACGACGCTCGCAATGGTCGCTTCGACGGGCGCGGTCCGCGGAGTGGTCTTCGCCGTCATCATCGTCGCCTTTGATCCACGCCGTTTCTTCAGAAAGTAGCGACGTGTTAGCAGGCATGATGTCATAGCTCGCGCCGGCGCAAACACCGACGGGCCAGTGTCTTGACACTCCTTGATAGCGTTCGTATATTCGAACGTCCACGGGGATGTGGCGGAACTGGCAGACGCGCAGGTCTCAGAAGCCTGTGATGGTGACATCGTGGAGGTTCAAGTCCTCTCATCCCCACCATGACCTTCGGGCGAGTCCGGACTTGTCGGGACTCGCCCTTTCTGTGTTCATTGCTCAAAACGCCAGAGCACATAACGTCCCTCAGTGCGCTCGACCCGCACCGATCCCGCAAGCGTGGGCAAAGGATTTCCGGCAATCGCCAATATACGGCCGCGTGAATATTTGCCGGCCACCTGCGACAACACGGGCGCGTCGGTTGTTTCGGTGATGAGATCGGCGTGGCCCAGCAAAAACCGCACGCTCGCGCGTTGTGGGTGAAAGCTGTAGAGAATAAGCGGTTCGCCCGCTTGCACCGAGGGGCCGGCGCTTTCCGCCAGCTCCCACAAAGGTTCGATGTCAAAGCGGCTCCACGCCGGCATCGCGAGGTGCGCGAACGTAACTGCCAGACAAAGGCACAGCACCGCGGCGGTGCCGATCACGCGGACCATGTTTCGTCGCCACCACAGAATCAGCACGGTTGACGCCAGTAACAGCAATCCGAAAATCAGCGTTTGCGGAGCCAGGACTGTGAATGGGCTGAGTCGATACCAGATCTGCGCGTCGTTCATCGGGCCTGACTGCCAGCCGATCGTCCCGGATAAAAGTCGAGCGGAATAGGGAATCGGCGAGGGCGCGCCGCGCCATCTGAGTCCGAGCACGCCGCCCGATACCAGGATTAACCCAATCAGCATTCCGAAGAGACCAATCGCGAATCCTTCCATACGGGCCAGGCCGCGACGTTCTCGCAATAACTCAGCAACGTGCACGCCTGCAAGGACCGCCAGCGCCGGCAGTATCGGCAAAATGTAATTGGGAAGCTTCGACGCGCTCAGCGAAAAAAACAAAAAGACCAGCGCGGCCCACAACGCCCACATGGCGGTGTAATCGGCGTGGTCGCTGCGATGCCAGGCTTTTGTAATCGCTTTCCACCAGGCGCGCGGAACGAAAGCGATGAAAGGGAAACTCGCGCAGATCAAAACCGGCACATAGAACCAAAACGGGCGTTCATGCCCGGCGAAAAGTCCCAGCGCCCTCTGCACCTGGTTCTGCCAGAAGTACTGGCGCAAGAAATAATCGCCGTTAGCCCGCCATGCGGCCAAATGCCACGGCAAGACAATTGCCGCAAACAATCCCGCGGCCAGCAACCAGATTGGCTTTCGCAATTCCCTCAGATCGCGTTTCCATGTCAGCCACAAAAACCATGTTGCCCCGGGCAACAGAAAGCCGATGGGTCCCTTCGTTAGCGTCGCCAGGGCGGCGCCCAGCGCCATCAGCACGTAGCCGGCCTGCTTGCCGCTAGAGCCTTCAATTGCTCCGATGATCGCGACCGTCAGCCACAAAGTCAGGAGGGCGTCGGTCATCGCGATGCGCGCCATCCCAATGGTTAGCGGACACATGACGTAGAAGATCCCCGCCAGCCAACCGGCGAGTTCGGACCCTCGCCTTCTCATCCACAACCAAAGGATTAATGAGGTGGCCGCCACGGCCAGAGCTGAAGGCAGACGCGCCGCCAGAACGCCTGGGCCCAGCAACTCTATGAATAATGCTTGCGCCCAATAAAACAGCGGCGGCTTCTCGAGATAGATCTGTGCACCGGAACGCGGGGTTATCCAATCGCCGGATTCCAACATTTGACGGGAGATCGACGAATAGAATCCTTCGTCAACCAGATCGAGTAACGCAAATTTGGAGAGGCCCGAAAAACAACTGAGCCACAAAACTGCGAGCAGTGAGATCAGCGGCAGACGAGTGAGGACCCTCGTCCACAACGTCGTCGGGTGGCGAAAATTATTCGCTGCATTCAAGGGCGGGATCTTTCCGCAATGCCGAAACCGCGGTATTCCGAGACTCAGGCGCGGCGCCTTAATTTCCCGCCAATCACCACGCCGAACGCGCCGATAAACGGACCGAGGAACACCACCCAGGTTGGGTGCCTGGCTTTGTCCCTCGCATCCTTTTGGGAAACGTTTCCAATCCGCACTTCATGAGTTTCGGGGTGCAGCGACGTTCGCAAAAACGCGGCCCCGAGACCCAACGCCAATACTACCGCTGCGAGGGCCAGAGGGGCCTTGCCTCCTTTGGCGATGGCCGCGCAAATCAGGCCGGCGATAATGGAAGTGACTATGATGATCACAAACTGCATCGCCGTCCACCGGGTGGATGGCTGATACGATGCCGGCTTGAATGACCAGTCCGTGCCCATCAGCCCATACATGGTCATGAACGAAGCCACCTGTAGGATAACCAACAGAATAAGAGCGACGATTACTCCGAGCACGCTTCTTAGCATGAGATCGACTCCTCTTTAGCTGGATTGGAACCGCATTGAGGCTGCTCGTTTATCATAGACGCAGGCCTATCCGCAAGCTTTTCTCAGTAGCGCATGCCAGTCACTGCGTCGCAATCCCCGCCCGTCCTGATCGCAAAACGTATTTCTGAATCTTGCCGGTGGCGGTCTTGGGAAGCTCGCTGACGAACGTGACGGTGTGCGGCGCTTTGAAGTGAGCGAGATTCGCGCGCGCGAACTCGCGCAACTCATCTGCGGTTGAGGTCGCTTCGCTCTTGAGAACCACGAAGGCGTGCGGCGCTTCGCCCCAGCGCTCGTCCGGAAGTCCGACGATCGCGACTTCCTGCACCGACGGATGACGCAGCAACACGCCCTCGACTTCTACCGACGAAATATTTTCGCCGCCGCTGATGATTACGTCTTTCAGGCGATCGCGAATCTCTACGTAGCCATCCGGGTGCACGACCGCGGCATCTCCAGTGTGAAACCAACCTCCTCGCATTACCTGTGCAGTCGCTTCAGCATCGTTGTAGTAGCCGGCCATAATCACGTTGCCGCGCGCAACGATTTCGCCCTGCGTGACGCCATCGCGAGGCACTTCGGTTCCCTCCTCATCAACGACGCACAATTCGCCCGACGTTATCAACTCCACGCCTTGCCGCGCTTTGATCTTTGCTCGCTCTGTTGAAGAGAGTTCGGCGTGTTCCGGCCGTGGCTCGCAAACCGTTATGAAAGGCGTGGTCTCAGTCAATCCATAGACGTGCGTGATCGTCCAGCCCAGTTCATCTTCCAGCCGTTGGATTGTCGTAGCCGCAGGAGGCGCGCCGGCTGTCACCACGCGAATCCCGCGCGGGGCTGTGCGGCGCAGATCTTCCGGCGCGTTCGCGAGGGAGATCAAAACTGTGGGGGCAGCGCAAAGCATCGTGATGCGCTCGTTCGCCATCAACTCAAAGACCGCGCGCGGTTCGACTTTTCGCAAGCAAACATGAGTCGCGCCGGCGGCGGTCACCGTCCAAACAAAAGTCCAGCCGTTCGCATGAAACATCGGCAACGTCCAAAGGTAACGGTCGGCGCAGGTCATGTGCTGATGAACCAGCGTTCCGACCGTGTTCATGTAAGCGTTGCGGTGCGTGATCATCACGCCCTTGGGACGCGAGGTTGTGCCGCTGGTGTAGTTGATCGTCAGGAGATCGCTTTCGCTAATCTCAGGACGATTGAATTCGCCTGATGCTTCGTCAATCAGCGCTTCATAATCCAGCCAACCCGCGCGTTCTCCTTCGAGGGCCACGAAGTGTTCGACCCCGGGAAGTTGCGTTCGAATGCCATCGATCGCCGCCAGATAATCGGCGTGCGCGCAGACAACGCGGGCGCCGCTGTGATTGATGAGGTAAACGAAATCATCCGCAGTCAAACGGTAATTCAGAGGCACCAGCACCGCGCCGATCTGCGGCACCGCATAAAACGATTCGAGCTGCGCGTGTGTGTTTGGCGCCAGATAGGCGACGCGGTCGCCCGGGCGAACGCCGAGTTGCTGCAATGCCGACGACCAGCGATCGCAACGATCAAGAAACTGCGCGTAAGTCAGGCGGAGATCACCGTCGATGACCGCTTCGCGCTGACCATAGAGCTTGCGGGCGCGGCGCGCAAAGTCCAGCGGTGTTAGCGGAGTTTCCATCAATCCTTATCGGAAACCGTGGGCTTGAGATCGGCCGCTATGCGGATGGTTCATTTAAGATAGGCCTCCGTATCGACCAGACAGAAATTAGGGGAATCGATTGCGAACTCGCGCAGAATCTTGAGGTGTCCCGAGCCAATTATCAACAGTATTCGGTCCTTGCCGAAATCGGTGATCCGGGCAACATTCGTAAAAATGCGGAGATTACGCTTGTACCAGTTGGTCACTAAATCAGACTGCGCGTATATCGCCGGGTTATCAGTCGGCAAAAGCATCTGCATATACTGGGCGTTGTTTTCCCGAACGCGCTGCTCGCCGTTCAAATAGCGCAGGAATTCTGTCACCGTCGATCGCCGCAACAGTTTGTCTTCTTCCGACAGCGGCGGCGCGGCTTGCACCGGCTTCGGCTCACTGGGGGCCGTGGGGGAAGCGGCGGGTTTTGGTTTCGGGTATTCAATTTCACTGTCGATTAAGCCATTCATGTACATTGAGAAGTCGACTGGATAAACGGTCTCGAGATTAAGACGTTTGGCTAGTTGGAACCCGATCTGTTCGGTTTCGTTTCTCCCAAGTTTCTGTTCGCCCGTCAGATATTTCTTGTAGCGGTTGGGAAAGTGAGTGCTCCGGTATTGGGCCTCGATCGCGATCTTGGTCGGTTTGAAGCGAGCTAGCTTGTCTAACAGTTCGTTAATCTCGGCCTGCCTTCTTTCTGATAAGACATCATCGGCATTAAGGTTCACTGAATCCAGACCCGGGTTATCCATGTGATAGGTGCCCAGTATCATGATCCTGGAGCTCTTATCATTACAGGAGGTTTCACCCTTTGCGAGGTCGGTTTGCGACTGGGACAATGCCGAGGCGGTAAAGACCATGAGGACCACCACCGCTACTATTAAACCGTATGTTCGCATTTTCTCTCCTCCTAATCGGGGCGGGTCTTCTGCAAGCTTCGCGCGATCAGCGGCACGACCTTTCGCGGCACGTCGATCGCCGGCTTGATGTGACGAGCATTCGTGAAGTGGCCGGCAACGTAAATGCCCGGCACATTCGTCTCGAATGTTTCCGGATTGTAAACGGGCACTTCGGTGAAGGCGGCGCGTCCGGCCTCAGCTTTCACTCCCAGCTTTCGCAGCAGAGTGAGATCGGCATCACTGCCCACCAGCACAAACACCACGTCGTTTGGGATCTTCAGCTTTTCTCCGGCGTCAGTTGTCAACGTGACCTCGCGTTCAGTGATCTCATCGACTTGTTTGTAGAGGACGACGCGCAAGCGTCCTTCGGTAATCTCGCGTTCGAGCGGCGAGCGCACCCAATGCTTCATCGCGCCGGCTTTCGGATCGCGATTTTCCCAATCGCTGCGCCAGATGGCCATCGTTGTGCGCGCGCCTTCTTCCGACAGGAATAATGCGGCCTCCGCCGCGCTGTTGCCGCCGCCAACGACCATCGCGTCCTTGCGCACGTAAGGATAAGGCTCGATAAAGCGGTGATGAACCTTCGGCAGATCTTCGCCGGGAACATTCAAGCGCCGCGGATGATCCATCGCGCCGATCGCGAACAGCAGACGCCGCGCACGATAAGTGGCGCTGGTGGCTCTCCCAATCACGTCCTGACTTTTCGTGTGAACGACGAATTCGTCCGACTCAGCACGCTCAATATCGATGACTTCTTCGCCGGCGTTGATTCGCAAATCCTGATCGAGCACGAAATGAATGTAATGTGAAAGCAATTCTTCACGCGTGGGTTTTTCGCGCACCGGTTTCAGCGCCCCTTCGCGCATCTCCAGTTCGTTGGTCGTTGAGAACAGCGTGCGGCCCACCGGATACTGCCGAATCGTGTTCGCGATGGTTCCCTTTTCGATCACGACATAGCTGAGCCCTTCGCGCGCCGCGGCGTCGGCGGCCGAAAGTCCAGCCGGGCCGGCGCCGATGATTAGAAGATCGAGATCCATCTTGAGCCGCCTAATCCCTCTCCCCAGCCCTCTCCCAAAGGGAGAGGGAGTTACCAAGCACTCAACCCTAAAACTCCAGAACTCCGCGCGCGACCACGACCGAGGTTCCGCTGACGCGAACTTCTTCAACCTTGCCCGGCTCGCCCTTCACTTCCAAACCAATGCGGCTGGGGCGATTGATAAAATCTCCCTGCTCAATCACAAATCGATAAGCGCCATCGACTGGATCGGCGTTCGTGGCGCCATGATGAACCAGATAACCTCCGAGCGGTCCCGCCGCGCTGCCGGTGGCCGGGTCTTCACCAATGTTCATTCCGACAAAAAATCGCGCGTGCGCGCGGGCCTCGCCGATTTCGAGCGTCTCGCGCGTGAACGCGTAGCAACCCGTCCCGTTCAATCCTTTCAAAACCTCGCTGCGGGCGAAGATTTCGTCGAGCAACGGCTGGTTTACCCGGCAATGACCTAAATCAGCCAGCGATCGTATCGGCACCAGTAGCATTGTATTTCCAGTTGAGACTGCCTGGATCGGCAAACTCTCGTCCAGGTCCTCGCTCGCTAAACCCAGCGCGCGCGCGATATCGGCTTGCTCGTGCGGGTCTTCGATCTCGCCGCGAATTTCAAACTTGCCCTGCGTCATCACCACGCGCACGGGCTCGCCGTCTTTGAACTCGATTTCGATCGGCAACACGCCGATGCCCACTTCATGTTTCAGATGGACCCAGCCGGTCCCACTCTCGGGCGGCGCCACGACGCCTTCCCGCGCCAGACAGTTCCAGGTGCCCACGATCGGATGGCCGGCGAAGGGCAATTCACTTCCCGGCGTGAAGATGCGGAGCTTTCGCAATGCTCCCTCTTTTTCGGACGGGAGCACGAAAACGGTTTCCGACAGATTCATCTCGCGCGCGATCTGCTGCATCTGCTCATCGCTGATTCCGTCACCTTCGGGAAACACGGCGAGCGGGTTGCCGCAGAAAGGCTGGTCAGTGAAAACATCCAGCTGAATAAAATTGTAGCTGCTCAAGATTTGATCTCCTCTGTTACTGGGAACGCGGGCGCCCTCGCCCGCTCCGACGCACGCGCGAGGTTTCTTCCGAAGATGTAAGAACCTTTGTCCAAGTTGTTGTTCGCGCTGCGCGCTCATTGCGGGCGAGGGCGCCCGCGTTCCCAGCAAAACGAACTTCGTGATCCGCCGGATCTAAAGCGTCCGCGACCAGTCGGTCACCTTATCCATTATCATCTCGTAGACCGTCGCCTGCGGAACGCCTGCGCTCTTGGGAACTTTGAAAGAATGATCGCCGCCTTCAATGACATAGAGCGTTGCCGGCAAGCGATGCTTCTTGATTACCGCGCGAATCTCGTCGGCAGTGCCGAACGTATCGCGCGCGCCCTGCGCGAACAGCATCGGCGCGCGAATCTCTTTCAGGTGCTCATCGCGCAACTTGTCGGGCCGGCCCGGCGGATGCAGCGGATAGCCAAGAAAAACCAGGCCCGCAATGCGATTACCCTCTGCTGCTGCGACCTGCGAAGCGATCCGTCCGCCCATCGACTTGCCGCCAATGACCAAACGATTCTTTTTGAGCTTTCGATGATTCAGAGCCGCATTGATTACCGCGCGATAGCAGGACTCAAGTCGCGCCTTCGGATCGGGAAAGCGCCGCCCACGCTCAGTGTAAAGAAAATTGAAAGTTACTGCGTCAATTCCGCGCCCTGCCAGACCGCCGGCTACCATGCGCATAAAACCGCTCAACTGATTCGCACCCGCACCGTGCCCGAGCACGACGGTAAAGCCGGCGCGGTTTTTCTTTGCCGCTGAGTAAAGCAGCGCCGTGACGCTTTCTTGATCATTAACTTCGACTGCGAATGACTCTGGCTCGCTCATGGTTGCAGCTCAGGCGCCGAACTGGCGCAGATGATGATCCATGTGCAGGTAACCCCAACGCAACCAATCGCGCTCCGGCATCGCCCCGAAGAGTGGATGGCGTCCCCAACTGAAGTCCCTTTCCTGAGTAAGCCGATCAACCAGCGCTTCCAGCTCGCGGACGTCGGCGGCAAATTCTGTCGGCTTCGTTCCGCCAGTCTCCTGATCGTTTTCCGGTCTGGTCGGGACGCCATGCGGCCAGCGGATCGGCAGGTAGAGCGCGACCCACTTGATCAGGTTAGGGCCAAGAATATTGTTGACTGAGCTGACCGGCCGCTCGCCGATGACGGCTTTGAACGAGTCATTCAGGTGACAGACCATCTGACCGGCCGTCATCTTACCCCAGCGTCGCGCGCTCTCGGGCTTGACCAGGCTCAGGCGCTGCAACACCTCTTGTTTGTCGAGATTATTTGAAAGCGATTTCATATTATTCAAACGTAGATTCGAGGCACGCGATTGCTGATGCCGCACGCGATTTCGTAAGAGATCGTGGCGGCGAGTTCGGCAACGTCCTCGGCCGTGATTGCCAGCTCGCCTTTCTTCCCCAACAATGTCACCTGATCATCGAGCGAAACGTCCGCAACGTCGGTGACATCAATCAGTGTCAGGTCCATCGATACGCGCCCAACCACCGGCGCGAATTTTCCGCGCACGATCACCTGGCCGCGATTCGAAAGCGCGCGTGGATAACCGTCGTCATAGCCGATCGGAAGCGTGGCGATTAGCGACTCGCGCGTGGTCTCGTAGGTGCACTCGTAACCCAGCTTCTCGCCCTCGTCCACTCGCTTCAAGAGCATTATGCGCGAGTACGCCGACATGACGGGCTTTAGCGACGGCGCCGGAATGTTCGGCGGCAGAACGTCGCGGACAAAGCCATACAACGTGGCGCCCGGCCGTACCATGTTGCCCCGAGACTCCGGAAAAGCAAATGCCGCCGCTGAGTTTGCCCCGTGAAGATATGTCGGCCTGAAACCGCGTTCGTGAAACACGCTTGCCGCTTGTTCGAAACGATCGAGTTGGGTCCTCGTGAAATCTTCGCGTTTCGGATCGTCGGCCGCGGCAAGATGCGTCATCAGACCGTCGAGATGAAGGTTCTGGCACCGCGCCAGTGTGTCGCAGAACTCCTGAAGCGCTTCCGCTCGCACGCCCAGGCGACCCATCCCGGTGTCAACTTTCAGATGAACGTCAGCGACGACTCCGCTATCCCGCGCCGCGCGGTCGAGCGATTCGATCATGTCGGGCCGGTAAACGACCGGAGTCAAACGTTCCTGCAAACATAAGGCTTCTTGTCCCTCCCAGAACCCGCCCAGGCAGAGAATCGGCTTCGTGATCCCTGCGCCGCGTAGCTCAACTCCCTCTTCCGGCAGCGCGACGCCAAACCAGTCGACGTCCTCCGCTTCCAGACGCCGCGCGCACTCGGCCGCGCCGTGGCCATAGGCATTAGCTTTCACGGCGGCCATTACTTTCACATCAGGTCCGACGTGCTCCCGAATCACGCGAAAGTTTGACGCCAGCGCATCGAGATCGATCTCGGCCCAGGTCGGACGTCCAGTAATGTTCGGCTGCTCAGGCATCGTTGATTTGGCTTAACAGTCAATCACAAATCACGGCAAACAGAAAAGCTGGTTTGGAGTGCGCTGACTTGTCAGCGCTTTGGTATGCGGCGACTTGTCGCCGCGAGGGTAACGATTGTCCGTCGTGGCCGCGACCAGTCGCGGCCATTAAGAGCGGTAACAAGTTACCGCACTCCAAATTTGTTGACTGGTAACCGGAGGTGGCTAGAATCCGTCCGTCCCGCGGCTAATGCGCGGCGAGCCTTTCGAGCGATCGAACCGGCTGAGGTAAGTACCGAGCGCATCCTTTTCCAAATCGGCGAACTTGGCAAACTGATTGAGGAATGCGAGATAAACCGTGTCGGTCGGGCCATTGCGCTGTTTGGCGACAATCAGCTCGGCAATGTTCCTGTTCTCATCCGTCTTGTGGTATTGCTCTTCGCGGTAAATGAACGCGACCACATCGGCGTCCTGTTCGATCGCGCCCGACTCGCGCAGATCGGCAAGCTGCGGCCGGTGATCGGTGCGGTTCTCAGGCGCGCGCGACAGCTGCGACAGCGCGACCATCGGCACATTCAATTCTTTGGCCAGCGCTTTCAACTCGCGCGAGATTTGCGAAACCTCCTGTTGCCGCGATTCGAAACGCCGCGTCGATCCCGACATCAGTTGCATGTAGTCAACCACGATCATGTCGAGTTGCTTCTGTTCGGTGGCCAGGCGTCGCGCCTTGGCCCGCATCTCGAGCACTGAAATCGCCGGCGTGTCGTCGATGAAGATGCGCGCGTCAGCAAGCTTGCCCAGTGCTTTGCCCAGTCGTGACCATTCTTCGTTGGAGAGAAAGCCGCTGCGAAACTTTTGCGCGTCGACGCTGGCCTCGGAACACAGCATGCGCATGGCCAGCGATTCCGCCGACATCTCCAGCGAGAAGATGCCGACCACGGCTTTGCTTTCGATGGCCGCATGCTGCGCGAGCGTCAGCGCCAGACTCGTTTTACCCATCGATGGCCGCGCGGCAATCACGACAAAGTCCTGCTTTTGCAGGCCCGAAGTCAGCGCGTCGAGGTTGCGAAATCCCGTAGCGACGCCAGTTACTACCAGATCGCGGTGCTCAACCGCTTCGGCCTTTTCCAGCACGCGCTCGGCCGGATGCTTGATGTGCTCGAACCCCTGGCGAATGCGCTCGTCGGCCAGCGCAAAAATCGCATGCTCGGCATGATCGAGGATGTCCTGCGGCTCGTCTTCTTCTTCCAGCGCCTCGCTGGTGATCTTGTTTGCGACTTTGACGAGTTGCCGCAGCAGGGATTTTCCGCGCACGACTTTCGCGAACTGCACGATACTGGTCACGTGCGGCAGGCCGTAAGTTAGATTGGTAAGAAACAGCACGCCACCGGATGAATCGAGCGAATT
>Ga0209701_10002923_pt1 | contig 11155 bp, 7 predicted proteins | sample CZO8metaG_4_FD_188356 | JGI IMG/M metagenome (GOLD analysis project Ga0209701, IMG submission 188356) | Vadose zone soil microbial communities from the Eel River Critical Zone Observatory, Northern California, USA - CZOApr15con2H3.8 metaG... | ecosystem: Environmental > Terrestrial > Soil >...
TGCGCTCATTTGTTGCTCCCCGAATCAAATCGTGAAGCCCAAATGAATCACAACCCGCCGAAAACTCCGAGAGTCAGTCCCTACGCAATCTGGTATAAGTACGTCCCTTCTGCTGCGGCTTTCATTTCCAGCGAGCACTGAGCGCTCATGTTTTTGGACCGCGGGAACTCAACGGAATAAATTCGCCGGTTGCACAGGGCAGTTTGCGACGTATGCAACACCTGGGAGATAGGAAGGAGATAGCGGTTCGGGCGAACTTGACGATTAAAAAAGAAGTTATTCTACAGTCGGATTTGTCAGAATTCGTGTGTCGCGCAAATTGTCATCACACGCCTGCTCGATACCAACGATCACCCACTCCACGCAGAGAACACGCTGGTGCAAATTCGCGTCACCCGCGCGAGACCATTGAGCGCCCATCAACGGACATGCCCTGATGGGGATGGCACCACAATCGGAAGTCGCCGCCTTCTTTCGATGCGCGGGCGACCAAGGACGCCATGTACAGGATCGGCATGACGGCGGCAGAGGACATCATCCCTGTACTGCGAGGACAGGTTCCCATGAACCAGGCAAATCGCTTCACAAAGCGGACCGTGACGAAATCCAGTCACCGTCGACTGCCGCTTGCCTTCGTCTCTTTGACCGTTGGACCTCACTCGCACCGATGCCGACGACCGTCATGGCCAAGGAAGGTGCCGGACGCGGGATCGTAGGAGCGATAACGCTGGGCGCAGAAAGTGGATCACCGTTATGAGAAGAGTTGTGCGCATGGAATTGCTCCGCCGAGATTGAGCGCATGATCGGCACCGACAATGAATAAGCGTCTCTTCACTGTCGCGCATTCGGTTCGCTCAATATAAGCGGGCCGTCGTCGGCTTCCATTAAATGCGGTTTTATTCTTCAGCTCCGGCGGCCTCGCTCGCTTGAAGAAATCAGAAAATGATGCAGGAATTCCCCAATCACGCTGCGCGCGGCATCAAATAGCTCTTCAGGCCTGTTGGCTATCGGGACAGACGATCTCCACCCGGCCGCCCGCACCGGAATGAATCGCCAGCCGGAAGCCGTGCAGCTTGACGATCGCGGCCACCAGGCTGAGGCCAAGACCGACACCCGGCGTATTTCTTATCTTGTCGGAACGGTAGAAACGCCGCAGTACGGTCTCGCGCTCCTGTTCGCTGATGCCGCAGCCGGTATCTGTCACACGCACGATGGTCTCGCTATTCTCCTGCAGCAACTCGATGTTCACCTTGCCGCCTTCAGGCGTGAACTTGATGGCATTGTCGACGAGGTTCGCGACCGCCTCAATCAGCAAGTCCTGGTCGCCGCGCACGCTGCGACGGTGCCTCACTGCGACCTGCAAGGCGATATTCTTGTTTTCGGCGATCGGCTCGTAGATATCGCACACCTCGCGCAGCATCTCATGCAGTGCGACGTCGCCAAAACCTGAGGACCGCCGACTGTTTTCGATCTCCGCGAGACGCAATAGCGCGGTGATGATCGTCAGCGACTGATCGATGCCCGCGATCGCCTTGTCCGCTACCGCCTGCAATTGCTCCAGCGTGGCCGCGTTGGTGCGCCCGCGCTCCAGCGTCAACCGCGCGCGAGTCAGCGGCGTTCGCAGGTCGTGGGCGATGTCGTTACCGACCCCGGCGAGAGCGTGGATCATCGTCTCCATTTCATCGAGCATGCCATTGACGATGACCGCGAGTTTCGAGAACGGCTCATCAACGTTACGGTGCGGAAGCCGCTCGCTCAGATCACCGGCGATGATGCGCTGAACTCGCTGGTTGACCTCTTCGACGCGTTTCTGGGCGCGCACGCTAAGCCACGCGCCGGCCAGCAGACAAAGACAAAAGCCCGGCAAGAGACCGAGCGCGAGCGCTTGACCGACGACGTGAGAGATTTCGCCGGCCTCATCGACGTTTCGTCCAAGGATAAGCACGTCACCGTTTCGCATGCGCCGACCGATCGCGCGGATGACTTGGTGTTCCCGGCTGTTGCGATCCGTCCTGACGACGTCGGTGCCTTGCGCAGGGGCGTCGATCCGCAGATGCGGCGGCAGGCTTTCCAGATTGCCGGCAATCCGGTGGCCGTCGGCGGCAAATATCGCCGCGACCTGTACCCCTCGAGGATCCTGTCTCAGCTTCTCGTCGATTGCCTCGAGCCGGCGTTCAGGCGACAGGCCGGCAATGCCGTCGAGTTCCACGGTGATCACACGGTCCGATCGCGCCGTCAGATAGTCATCGATCTTCCAGTAGATGAATCCGAACAGCACGATGACGAAAACCGCGAACACGGCTGACACGGCGAGCGCCCAGTGAAAGGTGCTCGAACGTATGAATTGCGGTTGACGCATCGGATCTTGGCGCCCGGATGTACGGTCTGACGTCAACAGCGACGCATCGCTGCCGTCCATCGGAGGCTTATGATCCCGCACGAAGAATGAAGCCGGCGCCGCGGACATTGTGGATCATAGGGGCTTCGTCAGGCCCGTCCACCTTATGGCGCAGACGGCCCATATGCACGTCGACAAGGTTGGTGGCGGGAACGAATTTGTAATTCCAGACCTCCTCCAACAGCATGGCTCGCGTCAGCAGCTGATCGCTGCGCTGCATCATGTATTCAAGCAGGCGAAACTCGCGCGGCAGCAAATCGATCACGCGATCGCCCCGCTTGGCCGTGCGTTCGATCAGATCGAGTGCCAGTGGCCCGACCCGCAGCGTCGTCTCGCGCGATTCCGCGGGCCGGCGCAGCAGCGCCTCTATCCTGGCGACGAGTTCCACGACCGCGAACGGCTTTGTAAGATAGTCGTCGCCGCCCATCCGCAGCCCGCGGACGCGATCATCCACCGCGCCGAGCGCACTCAGCACCAGCACCGGCGTGCGCACCTGCTCCTTCCGCAGTGCCTCGATAACGGTAAGGCCATCCATTCCGGGCAACAGCCGATCGACGATCATGGCGTCGGGACGCGACGAACGGGCCTTGTCGAGGCCTTCTATGCCGTTGGCCGACCATTCCACTTCAAAGCCGCGATCGGACAGCTCGGCGGTAATTTCCTCCGCCGTTTCGCTGTCATCCTCGATTAGAAGCACCTTTGCCATCAGCTGATTCTCGATTGCGGCGAATGCATTCGCAGTGCCTGAGCTTCGCCCCCCTGAAACCGTACGCTTGCTCGAGACCAATGCCATAATGTCAGCTGCCTGCAAAATGATGGATTTCACCCTAATCAAGAGCCGGACAGCGCCGCCCCGGCTTACTCGGGGGCATAAGACGTGGCATGCGCCGTCCGCTCTACGGCCATCTGAACGCCGCCTCCGGGGGCGAGCGCGCTGCGGCCGCTCGAAAACAAACATAGGCTCGAGAAATCGGCCGCACCATTAAATACGGTTTTATGATTCGCTGCGGCTCTGGGCCGTCGCGTGCCATCCGGTGCGGGATCAGGATGTCTCTGCCGCCAGGGCCCGGGTTCGTACCTGCTGCCATCGGAGAAATCAAAGGCCGGTGGACTTCAGCAGCCCGATGGCGATGCAGGCGATACGCCCGGCGTTGCCGCAGCACCCGTGGCGTTGGCCGGTGCCATCGTGCCGGGCGTTGCCAGATTCATCGTCATGCTCTCGGCACAAGCCGGCGTATTCGGCGTCGGCACCACGGTCATTGTCGGATCGATGCTGGTGCCGGCAAGCTCCGTGACCGCGGGTTGAATCGTGCCAAGCGGAGGACTGTTCGGAAGTTCGGGGGTCGAGAGCGGCAGAGCCGCGCCATTGGTCGGCGGACCTCCCGGCGTGGAGCTGCAGACGGTGATCGATGAGCTGCCGAGCGGGTACACTGGCGATATGGTCCCGGTCATGCTGCCGACGATCGGCGTGGGAATGGTCCCCATCGGGGTCGCTGGCATCAGCGCGGCCGATGACATCGCGCTTGTCGATGGCGGCGGTACGGGCGCTGCGGCTATCGTAGGCGGAGGCGGCGCTGGTATTGCGGGCGGCGGCGGCGCCGGTACGGTCGTGCCGGGAATTGTGGACAGGAATGATGTCGCTGGTTGTGCGGACAGCGTCAGCATTGGCGCGGTCGTGCTATTTGTGGACGTGGACGAGGTAGCCGGTACTGCCGATATCGTCGTTACAGCGGAAACCGATGGCATCGTCCCGATTGTGCCGCCAAGTGCCGACATGGACGTAACCGGCACCGCCGCAGTTCCAGGCGCGATTTGCCCGGTTGGTGTTGAACAGGTCACGACCGTTCCCGGCGTGGTAGGGTTCGTCGCCAGCGGCACTGGCGCCAGCGTCGTGTCGGGAGCGCCCGGCTGGGTTGCCGCCGAGAACGGACTCGGTCCATTGAGTGGGGAAGTCACGATCGTCCCTGGCGTCGACGAAAGTCCCATGGCTGTGGTGCCCATGGTGGAGACCTGCGCCAGACTGGCGTTGCAGGCTGCCAGCAGGATGGCTGTCGTGAACAGCAAGCGCCGCATCGCCATTGCTTCCTCGTTACGAATCTAGCTTGTCTGCGCCTTACGCGCCACGACCTTGCTGCCTTCCGCCAGGTTGACCATCGGATTAAGGATGACCTGATCGCCCGGCTTGACGCCGTCGTGCACTTCGACCTCGTTGCCGAAGTCGCGCGCGATTGTGATCTTTTGGAGATGGGCGGTGCCGTCCTCGACGACCGCGACATGCAGGCCGTTCTGATCGAATACAACCGCGTCGGCCGGTATGATCATCGATGGTGTCTTGCGCGGGATAAACAGCTCGACAGTGCAATAGATCCCGGGACTGAGCGCGCCGTCCGGATTGGGGACGTCGATCTCGGTCAGCAGCGTCCGGCTGCCCGGCTGCAACGCGGTCGCGATACGCGTGACCTTGCCGGGAAAAGTGCGATCCGGAATTTCGGGGACACGGACCACCGCATCGACGCCGGGCCCAAGCCCGAAGGCCTCGTCCTGTGGGACGAACACCTGGGTACGGATGACGTCGGAATGCATCAGGGTGAACATGAAGGTCGATCCGGACTGTACCAGGCTGCCGTTGTCGATGTTGCGTTGGGTGATGACGCCGTCGAACGGTGCCACGACGCGCTGATACGCCTTCTCCTGCTCGAGTATTCGAATCTGGGCTTCCTGAGCGGCAATATTGGACTGAGCCACTCCGACCGCAGCCTGCTGCGCCTGCAAGGTCAGGCGATCGTTGTCGCCCTGCTGAAGCGTGAGCCATCCCTGCTTGACCAGATTGCTGTCGCGCGCGTTGGTGACCTGGGCGAGTTCTCGGCTTGCCTGGGTCTGCTGCAATGTCGCCTGGCCCTGGGTCAGCGTCGCTCTGGCCTGCGTAATCTGGTGGTCGAGCTCCGGGGCGGTAATGTCCGCCAGCAGAGCTCCGGCCTTGACCCGGTCGCCGATGTCGACGTAGCGCTTTTCGATGTAGCCGCTGGTGCGCGCGAAGATATTCGCGGCCTCGAATGCCGTCGTGGTCGCCGGCAAGGTGACGGTGATCTTGCTGTCGCTGGCGCGGACCGCGGCGACGCGAACGTCAGGAACAAGGGTCCGGCTCTGTTGCGCGGTGGCCGCAACGTCGAGATTGGCTTGGTAGTGGCGCCAGCCTCCTATAGCAAGGCCGCCCAGGAGCAACAGCAGCGCGCTTCCGCCAAGCAGCGCGCCTCCGTAACGACGTCGCCGCCTGCGCGCCGGGTTGGGCAGCGCGACAACGCGATCGGTTGCCGGATCAGGCCGCTCCTGAACATCTTCATTTTTCGTCCGCACACGAATCTCGGTCATGCCTGGATTTCCTCGAATACGCCATGGTGAGGCTTTCCGTCGTTGCCCTTGCGCAGCATGGCGAACAGGTAAGGCACGATCAGCAATGTTGTCGGCGTCGCGAACAGCAGGCCGCCGATGACGGCGCGCGCGAGCGCAGCGTTCTGTTCCTCGCCGGCGCCGCCGATCGCCATCGGGATCATGCCGACGATCATCGCGGCCGCCGTCATCAGCACGGGCCGGATTCGGGTATGGCCGGCACTGAGTGCGGCCTCAAAGGCGGTGTGCCCTTTAAGCTGCTGCTCGCGCGCGAAGGTCACGAGCAGAATCGAGTTCGCCGAAGCGACCCCGACCGCCATGATCGCCCCCATCAGCGACGGCACGTTCAGCGTGGTGCCGGTGATGAACAGCATCGTGACGATGCCGCACAGCGTCGCCGGCAGAGCCAGGATCACGACGAACGGATCACCGAACGTCTGATAGTTCACGACCATCAGCAGATAGACGAAGACCGCGGCGAACAGCAGCCCGATGCCCAGATTCCGGAAAGAGTCGTTCATGCTCTGGATCTGGCCGATCACCTGAATTGAATTGCCGGGTTTCAGTTCCTTCTGCAGCTGCGTCGTGACCTTGTTGATGTCGGCTGCGACACTGCCGAGATCGCGGCCCTGCACGCTGGCATAGACGTCAAAGACCGGCTGGATATTGGTCTGGTTGGAGTTAGTGGGCACCTTGTCCCGTTTGAAGGTCGCGACATTGCTGAGCATGCCAGGGACGGTTTGGCCGCTCACCGCCAGCGAGGTGGAAACCGGGGTGTTTCCAAGCGCATTCAGCGAGTTGACTTTGTACTCCGGCGTCTGCACGGCCAGATAATACGGAATCCCCGACGTCGGATCAGTCCAGAAGTTTGGCGATACCTGTTCCGACGAGCTGAGGCTGACATTGATATTGGTGGCCACCGTGCTGGCATTGAGGCCAAGTTGCGCGGCCCGGGTGCGGTCGATCTGGGCGTAAAAGGCCGGCCCGTCGACTTCCTGCTGCAGATGCGCATCGACGATGCCAGGAATTGCGGCGAGGCGCTGGCGGAGTTCCCTGGCAACCGAAAGGTTGTTCAGGTCGTAGCCCATCGTCCGGACGTCGATCTGCGCCGGCAATCCGAAGTTCAGAATCTGCGTCACGATATCGGCGGCTTGGAAGTAGAACACATCCTCTGGGAATGCGGCCGGCAGCACCTGACGCAATTTCCTGACGTAGTCGGCGGTGGGCTTGTGGCCTTCCTTGAGCGCGACCTGGATGACACCATCGTTGATGCCGATCGTCGAACCGTCGGCGAATGCCAGATTGTAGGCGCGCGCCGGCAGTCCGATATTGTCGACGATCAGCGCGCGGTCCTTCTCCGGAATGATCTCGCGAATCTTGTCCTCGACCGCCTGGAATATCGCCTCGGTGGTTTCGATGCGGGTACCGGCGGGAGCGCGAACGTGAAGCTGGATCTGGCCGCCGTCGATCAGCGGAAAAAAGTCCCGGCCAACGAGCACTAGCATCACCGCACCGAGACTGAGCATCAACACGGCGACGAGAGGCACGATCGCTCGCCGGCGAAGCAGAATGGTAAGGAATTTCGCATATCCATCGCGCAACCGCTCGAAGCTGCGGTCGAATGCGGCGGAAAGCCGTGAGGCCAAGCCGGCGGGCGCGCCGTCGTTATCGGTGTGACGACGTTCGCTCCTGAGCAGCAGGCCGATCGTGATTGGAGTGAGGGTCCGCGACAATCCGTAGGAAGCCAGCATCGCAAATACGACGGCTAAGCCCAGCGGCGTGAACAGGTACTTGGCCGGTCCGTCGAGGAACACCACTGAGGTGAATACGCAACTGATGGCCAGCGTCGAAACCAGCGTCGGCACCGCGATTTCGGCGGCGCCGTGCAGGGTCGCCTCGGAAAGCGGCATGCCTTCTTCGGTCCATAGACGATGGGTGTTCTCGATGGTCACGGTCGAATCGTCGACCAATATGCCGACCGCCAGCGCGAGGCCGCCGAGCGTCATGGTGTTCAGCGTTTCGCCGAGGAAGTAGAGCACGACGAGCGACGACAGCATCGCCAGCGGGATTGAAATCATCACCACCAGCGTCGAGCGCCAGGAACCGAGGAAGATCAGGATCATCAGTGCGGTGAGGCCTGCCGCGATGGCGCCTTCCCGCAGTACGCCGGTGACAGAGTTTGTCACGAATACCGACTGGTCGAACAGCTCGTTGATCTTGAGTCCGGCCGGCGCCGCGGCGCGAGCCGCCTGCAGGGCCTTCTTCACGCCGTTGACGACCGCCAGCGTGGAGGCGTTGCCGTTCTTGATCACGCTGAGCAACACCGATCGGCGGCCATCCTCGCGCACGATGTTCTGCTGGACCAGCGATCCGTCGCGAACCTGCGCCACGTCCTTCAAAAGGATGGTGGCGCCGTTGACGAACTTGACCGGCATCATGTTGAGATCGTTGATCGACGCCGGCGTCGCATTGGTTCGCACCGTATATTGGGTTTTGCCGATCTTCGCCGTTCCCGACGGCAGTGTCAGGTTCTGAGTATTGACCGCATTCACGATATCGAGCGGCGTCAGTCCCCGGGACAGAAGCTTGTCCGGGTCGATATCCACCATGATCTGACGATACTTGCCGCCGGCCGGGGTCGGCAGGGTAACGCCGGGAACCGGCGCCAACTCCTGGCGGACGCGGTAGATGCCGAAGTCGTAAAGCTGCTGCTCATTCAGGCTGTCCGAATTAAGACTGAGCTGCAGGACCGGAACGCTCGACGCGTTGAACTGCACGACGATCGGAGGCTGGATCCCGGGCGGCATCAGCGCGCGAATGGCATTGGTAGCGGAGACGATTTGCGCGATAGCGAGGTCGAGATTGACGTCCGGCTGGAAGTAGATCTTCTGGATCGACAGACCATTGAGAGTCTGCGCTTCCATGTTCTTGATGCCGTTGACGTTGGCGCTGATGGAATATTGGCTGTAGGTGCTGACGCGCTGTTCCATTTCCGGCGTGGTGAGGCCGGTGTATTGCCATATCACGGTGACCACTGGAATGCGGATCTCCGGAAAAATATCAGTCGGCATCGATCGGATGGCGGCGATGCCCAGAAACAGGATCAGGGCGGCCACCACATAGAACGTGTGCGGAAATCGCAGGGCGAAACGAACAATGCCCATCATCTATCCTTTTTGCTACCGGTTTTCCCAAATTGCGCAATCGGCGGTGTTTACTACTTCAGCTGTATCTGCCCGATCGGACCGGGCTTGTCGGCATGGCCGTCTGCGATCACTAGATAGCGCCGCTGAATTTTGTCCTCGCCGCGCACGACCTGCCGGATCGCGCCGGTGGCGTTGACGATCGCCGAGCCCGCCGGATTGGTCATGAAGGCGGCCAGCGGCTCCAACGGCCCCTCACCGTTCCGGTCGTGTGCAAGCGCGAGAACATAAGGCTGTTTCGGCTCGAGTCCGGTCACCGAAGCCTGCAGCACCTGGATCAGGCCCTGATCGAACAGCGAGACGCTGGTTGGAGCTTTGTCTTCGCTACCAGCACCACCGGCACTACCGACCGTCTTGCGGCCTTCCACGGCGCCAAGCGAAAGATGAGCCGTTTGTCCGGCGACACCAAGCTGTTGCAGGCCCTGCGTGCCGTCGCCTTCGGGCACGGCATTCGGAACGTAAGTGATCGCCTGCGGCGCCTGACCGATCGGACTGGTCGCGATCAGCTTGTTGGTCGCGGTGTCGATCGCGGCCATGCTGTCGGCATTTTCCAGCCCGACGTAAATCCGGCTGCCATCGCCGGACGGCCACACGCCGTGCGGCAGCTTGCCGACCGGTATCGTCGCAGCGAGCGAGAAGTCGTTGGTGCGAAACACCTTGACCTCGTTCAAGCCGCCGATCGTCACATAGGCGAACGTGCCGCTGGCATTGCGGGCGAAATTGACGTGGTTGGTAATCGGCCCGGTGTCGATCGATTTCAGCACCGCGAACGGCGGCTGCGCGTCGAACACCATGGTCCTGCCGATGTCTTTCAGCGTGAACCAGACCTGCTTGCCATCAGGCGTGGCGGCGATGTTCGGGCAGAACGGACTGTCCTGCTTGACGCGGCCGACGATCTGATGATCGGCGACGGTGATGACCACGGTCTCCGGATTGAACGAGGAGCAGACATAACCGTATTTGCCGTCGGGCGAGAAAATCTGCATGCCCGGTCCCGCCGGCACCTTGATGCGCGACTTCTCCTCAAAATTCTGTCCGTCGAGCACGGCGACGTAATCCTCACCGCGGACGGTGACCCAGACCTCCTTGCCATCGGGCGTGAAGAACACCTCATGCGGCGAGCGGCCGACATAGGTGGTGTGCTTGACCGCGTTGGTCGCGGTATCGATGAAGGTGACGGAGTTCGAGCCGATCGAAACCACCGCGATGGTCTTATGGTCCGGCGAGAACCCCATGCCGTGGACAAGCACCTGTCCCTTATAGAGCGGACTGAAATTGCCGGGCTGCGGATCGCCAAGCCGGATCACGCCGACGAGCTTGTTGTCGACGGGATCGGTCACCGAGACGGTGTTGGAAAACTGCTCCGCGGAATAGACCCGGTCGTGATGGCTGACCGGAATATCCGGATCCGACGCCGCTCCGGGCGCTTGGCCCGCCCAGGCCGCCGTTTGTCCGGCGAAACAGACACTCGCGAGAAAACCGAACGTCAAAAGGCCGCGCCTCATTGGAGCTCTCCTGTTTTACTAAACGACGTTAGAATCGAAGGCACCCTGGAAGTCGGGGTGGCGGAGATTTGCGTTGGAGACGGAGCCGACGGCGGCAGCGGGTCCCCAATCGCCATCCGCATCGCCGCGATCTCCTGCTGCTGCGTCACGATCACCTCCTGGGCGAGCCGCCTGATCTGTTCGTTACGGCCGCTGCGCAGCACGGCTTGCGCCATCTCGATCGCGCCTTGATGATGCGGCGTCATCATCGCAACGAAATCGCGGTCGACGTCACCGGTCGGCTTGATCACCATGTCGGACATCATCTTGTTTATGGCGGCGTCATTTTCCGTCAGATATGGCGTTTCGTCAGGAAAGGCCGCCTGGGTCGTCGTCGAGCAAAGCGTCAACGGAGAGATCACGAACGGGGGCTGACTTTGTCGCGCCACGACAAATGTCGCTACGCCCACCATCGCGACCGTGGCCAGCAAGGCGCGAAGGGAAATCGATGCATGTGAGACAGAGATCATGGCGAGCTCTCCGAACGGTTCAACGATCGAATCTTTCTGGTTCAATGGTGAGCAGCATCACCGGACATCCCCATCGTTTCATGCGACATCGTTGGAGGACTGGAAACCGCTGCTGGCTTGGTCGGTGACGCCGCTGATTTATCGCCCAGTGCA
>Ga0209701_10002924_pt1 | contig 11155 bp, 11 predicted proteins | sample CZO8metaG_4_FD_188356 | JGI IMG/M metagenome (GOLD analysis project Ga0209701, IMG submission 188356) | Vadose zone soil microbial communities from the Eel River Critical Zone Observatory, Northern California, USA - CZOApr15con2H3.8 metaG... | ecosystem: Environmental > Terrestrial > Soil >...
CGACGAGCAGGTGGCGTGGCGCGAGCGCGTCATTGCGGCCGGCGCTCAGCCGACGCCTGTGATCGACCGCTATTGGTTCAAGTCCGTGTACTTTCGCGAACCAAGTGGCGTGCTGTTCGAGATCGCGACGATGGGTCCGGGCTTTGCGGTCGACGAGGATCCCGCGCACTTGGGCGAACGCCTCGTCCTGCCGCCGAAGTTTGAAGGCCTGCGCGACCAGCTCGAGGCCACCCTGACGCCGATCCACGCTCCCGCCGCCGCCCGCCGCTAGGTCGCATTCGGGGGATATTCGAGGTCGGCATACCAGTCCCCACGGCCTTCCGGCGTGCGGTCGAGCACGGACCAGAGCGGCCACATGAAGTCGACGTGGCGCATGTCCAGTCCGGGATCGTTGGGGACCATGATCAGCTCGCTGCTCCACGTGTGATGGATCTTTCCGTCCTGGCGGTTGAAAACGGTCGCCATCGGAAGCTGCTCGCCTGACGGGCTCTCCGCGCGGTAGTCGCGGTGCCGACCCATCCATCCCGTCGATGATTGAGGTGCATGAGGGGCAGCCCTCCTCGAGCGGCAGCCCTTGCTTGCCCGGGATGACCATGTGGCTGTAGACGAACAGGGTGTCTTTGCCGTCTTCGAAAAGCTCAGATAGCCGGACATGACGAAGAGCATTCTTGCCGGCGTCCCACTCTTCGAACACGTAGTCGGTCGGCACCAGGCCGCCAAGCGGCAGCTTGCGCCGCTGCGCCGCCACCGATTCGATCTGGCGCCTGAGCCCCACCTCTGCTTCAAGCAGCTCGTCGCGCGCCTGTCGGTACTGGTCAGACTCGCCCGGACAACGCCAGTCGTGCATCATCCTTGGCTCCTTTGTGTTCAGTAGTGGACGCCGTATTCGACATAGGAACCGGTGCTCCCGGAGGCGCAACAGCGTGCCACCCTCGCGCTCCTGCATCAGTTATGTGCAACTAAACAGTTGCACATTCGGAGGCGCGTCGTCAAAGTCCCCACAGCTGCTGGGCCCGTACGCCCAGACCGTGCACCACCGCGGTGAACGCATCCCGTTGCTCCAGGCGATCTTCGCCGAAGATCTCGGCAAGGTCGCCGCGGAAGACGGGGATATACGCGGAACCGCCGGTCAGCAGGACGCGGTCGACTTCTCTTGGATCGACCCGCGCCTTGCCTAGCGCTCGTCCGATCGCCTCGCGGACGAGGTCCAGCTCGGGTCGGATCATGGATTCGAATGCCGACCGGCGCAGAGTCACCCGCAGGCCCAACGGTGAGAACTGCAACTCTGTGACTTCAGAGCTGGACAACGCGATCTTCGCCGCCTCGATGGCCTTGTAGAAGTCGTAGGCATACCCCTGGTACAGCAGCGCGTGGACCAGCTCGGCCTGATTGCCCCCGATCCGCGTCAATATCGCCGGGATACCCGGGTCGGCCATCAGGAGCCTCACTGAGCTCGCGGTGCGAAGCTCGTTGAAGAGCCAGCTGGGCAACACTTCCAGACCGAGCGCCGGCCCGACGCTGGTCTCAAAGAGGACACCATCCAGCACCTCGCCGCCGACTGCCACACCCGCCAGCCCAGCGATGCGGGGCTCGCCATCCCGTGAGTCCATCACGGCGACGTCGAACGTGCCCCCACCGAAGTCGACGGCGATCTCGACACCGGGATGGGTCGGCTCGCCGATGACGGCGGCCGTCGGCTCGGGCAGGAAAGCGACCTCTTCGAATCCGGCCTCTCCGGCCGCCTGCTCGAGGCGGCTGAAAGCCTCTGCGTCTGACGCTGCCCGGTGGTCGGGATCGGCGCCCGCGAAGACGATAGGATGTCCCAGCACGACGCGCCGGGCGCCATCGACCACGGCAGCGTCGGCCTCGGCCTTCAGTCGTTTCAGCACGACCGCGACCAGCGCACCCACGGAAAAGTCCGTCGCCCATGAGTTGGTGCCCGCGAAACCGACTTTCGCCAGCTCGTGCTTCACGCCGGACAGCAGCCGTGCGTCGTTGCAGCCTCCGCCCTTGCGATACTGGCGGCACTCCGTGTCCCATCCGTAAGGCGCCAGGGGGCAGTTCCAGCAGTCGGTCTTCTCATGCCCAGACTTGAGGAAAGTCCTCACCGCCTCATCGCCCGCGGCGCGACGCCCGCCGCGATGGAGATACACGAACGATGGCAGCGTCATCGCCGATTCTGATCGGCCCAGCGCCAGCACCTCAACGCGGTCGGGATAGGCGATGGAGATGGCGCTGTTGCTCGTACCGAAATCGATGCCGTAGCCGATGGGAGGCGCGCCCGGATTCACCACGGCACCATATATGGTCGCCGGTGACCAGAGCGCCGATATCTCGGCGCGCGGCCACGAACACTCCAAAGCCGGGGAGCAGAAGAACGAGTAGTCGGGCATTGGGAGGAAATAATTGAGTCCGCATGGCCCCCCGCACGCGTAGCGCCAAGAGCAGCCCCAAGCGCGCGACCAGCCTGCTGATCTTGAGCTCGAAGGCGGGCTCGATGACGCTCGAGATCGAGGCCAAGCTACGCAAAGCGTTCGCGAGCAGCCTGATCGTCGAATTCGACCCCAAGATGGACCTCGAAAAGCTGGTCTCTCCGAGGGCCATGATCGTCGTCGCCGGCGGTGACGGCACCATCGGCTGGGTGGTCCGCAGGCTCGCCGACACCAAGCACCCACTCGGCATTCTTTCCATGGGAACTTTCAACAACTTCGCGAAGTCGCTGCGCCTGCCGACCACTATCGATGCGGCCATCCGCGTGGTAAAGACGGGCAAACCCAATCCAATCACGCTCGGTCGCTTGAACGGAAAGGTGTTCCTCGAGGCCGCCGCCATTGGCCTGTTCGGTGAGACCATCGCGGCAGGCGAATCGGCCAAGGACCGGGCGTTCGGAGCGTTCGCCGAGGATTTGAAACATATTGCCGAGGCGAGGCCGTTCACCTACGAGCTGTCCGGCGACTTCAAAGGCAGCGGAACCGCCATGTCCCTTGTCTTCACGAACACCAATTCCATCGGCTCGCAGATGCCAGTCAGCGACAGTACGCCCAAGGACCCGTACCTCGAGCTCTCCGTGCATGCCGGCGCCAGCCGCCGAGACATCGTCAAGCGCGTGCTGGCCCGCGCCGTGCTCTCCAAGCACAGGGAGGGAGGCCTGGGCCAGGTGTTTCAGTTCCGCAAGCTCGACGTGGTCACGAAGCCGAAAGTGCGCGTTTACGCTGACAATGCCCAGCTCGGCCGGACGCCGGCGACCATCACAGCCGCGCTGAGTGCATTGAAAGTAATCCTGCCCCGGTGAGTGCGCAGCCCCAAGACGCGACCGCGCCGCTGGCGGAACCCAAGCAGGCGGCCGCCGAGGTCATCGCCGGGCGACCCGGGCCGACCGCCAGGCGCTGGCTGGGGCCCACTGTTCTGATCGTTTTCGTCCTCTTCGCCATCGACACCTTCCTCGTCGTGCAGAACGAGGTCCTTCCATTTGACATTCCGATCGCGACCTTCATCCAGTCGGTCAACTGGGGTCCACTCGTCTATCCGATGGAGCTCATCAACCTGAGCGCCGGAATCTGGCAGGTCATGCTCGGCGCCGTCGCGGTGGTCGCGCTGTTCATCTTCGAACGCCGCGCCGGCTGGCTGCTGTTGATCGGCAGCATCTCGAGCCTGTTCGACAACATCATCAAGCTTGTGATCTCGCGACAGCGCCCGCCTGCCGACCTCGTCCACATTCTTGATCCGACCACCGGCTTCAGCTACCCCAGCGGGCACGCGGTCTTCTTCACCTGGCTCAGCTTCATGCTCGCCTGCTCGCTCGCGCCGCGGGTTTCTCCGCGTGTCCGTCCCGTCCTGTGGATAGTGGCCGGGCTCGTAATCGTGTTGACCTGTATCGCGCGGGTCTGGGCGGGCGCCCACTGGCCGAGCGACGTGCTCGGAGGCGTTCTTCTCGGCATCGGCTGGTCGGCGTTCGTGCTCTGGCTTCCGGAGGGCTGGCTGCCCTCCCCAACCTTGAAGTGGTTTCGAGCCCGAGCAGCGTCATGATCCGGCGTCCCTTGCTACGCATTGCCATCGCGGCCGCAGGCGACGAACCTGGGCCCGCTCATCGCTGACGTTCCCGTTCTTCACACGACAAGCAGGCCGACCGGCCGCGCGTCAGCCTCGCTTCTTGAATAGCCAGGCGCTGAACGTGCCGATCCCGATGCCGATCACTCCACCGACCGCGGCGTCGCTGGGAAAGTGCACGCCGAGGTGGACCCTTGACGCTCCAACCCCAACGGCCACGGTGAATGCGAGAGGAGCCGCCCGCGGATAGAAGAACGCGAGGGCGGTGGCGGCCGCGAAAGATGATGCCGTGTGGCCGGATGGGAAGGAGTGGTCGGCCGGCCTGATCCCGACCACCCGCGCCTCGCGGTTGACGAAGGGGCGCACACGGCGGAACAGCGGCTTGACCCGCTGCTGGACGATGTAGGTCGCCGCCAGAGATGCGACGGCGGTGGCCACTCCGGCCCGCCTGCCCTTGGGCCCGCCGAGGATGGCCAGGGCTGCTCCTCCCGCGACCCACCCGAGGCCCTCGCCCAGGTCGGAGACCACGCTGACGTAGCGGTCGCTGGTCGTCGAGTGGGGCAGGCCGTTGATGAAGCTGAAAAGCCGCCGGTCGATCCCGCCGCGAGCGGGAGGCGCGACCACCACGGCAACACCACCGGAGTCGACGTGCACGGACACCGGACCGGCCGTGGCAACGGGTGGTGTGGCTACTGGGTCGGCAGCCTTTGGATCTGTGACCTTCGACTTGAGGGCGGCCTTGGCGGCGCTTCGCCGCGCCGGTTTCTTGGCTTCTGTCATCTCGTGGTCTGGCCGAATCGTATCAATCGATTCGCCCTCGGCCGGGCTCGGGGGCTACCCTGCCGCGACAACCTCTGGGACTCATGGACCGTTTCTGGTGAGGGGCAGCGTGAGGGTAAAGACGCTGCCCTTTTCCAACTCGCTGTCCAGCCTGACATGACCTCCGTGCAGCTCGACGAAACGCTACTTGCGCTGCTTGCGCTCGAGTCCCCGACCCTCGTGCCACGACTCGATGACGAGATGGTCGGCCGGCCGGCCGACTCGAATCAAGACCACCTCGGCGATGTCGACCTGGAAGCGGTGCGCCGGCTCATCCTCATCTGACGGACCAACCACCTCGATCGCGCGGCCGCCGATCTTGGCATCGCCGAGCCAGCTGCCTGGGTCGTCTTGAGGTGCCGCCAGCACCTTGTGGCGGTGGGCATCGAAGACGCGCCGCACTCGATCAGCGAATTCGGGCTCGGCCGCCGCCACCTCAGCCCAACTACTCATCTGTCCAGGGTGAACCCAGCCGCCTCCACCAGTTCCAGCTTCGAACGGATATCCGCGTAAGCGGAATCATCGATGGCGACGAAGCGCTCGACCATTCCTGTCGAGAGACCTATGCGGTCGGTCTGGATCGTTCCCAGGCTGACGACGATGTCGGTGACCTCCTGTCGCAGGCCGGCCGGCACGGTGGCTGTCGCGACCAACGGTTGGATGGTCGAGGGCCCGAGGGTGCCTATGACTCGGATTCGCTCTGCGAGCTCGGGATGGTCGCGCATCTCGACATCGAGCACCTGGGAGTCGACCGCCGAGCCTTCGACCTGAGCCGCCGCCACCCGGCGAATCGACTCCTGGTGGAAGCGGGTCATCTCCCACCGATCAAAGAAAGCGGGAGTTTCAGCCATTTCCATCAGTGTCCACAGCGTGATCAGGTAGCCGGAGTGTGAGTCCGGCTCGTTGTAGGCCCAGGATCGACCCCGGAGGTCGCCGAGCGCCGCCGCGCGGCTGTTTGCAGGAACGATGACGTCCGAGAAGTAGACCGGACGCATCTGGTAGCGCTCGCCCTGGACGATCGGCGCCGCGATTGCCTCCACCGCCGCGGGGTTCTCCCGCTTGAGCCGCACGTAGGGAAGGCCGCAGAGAAATGCGAAGTCAACCTCGGCCTTACGCACCTGGTCGAAAGACTCCCCGACGATCAATCGAGTCGGACGGTGCAGCTTCTCCCCGACCCTGGTGGCGACGAGCTCATAGACGGGCTGGATGCATGGGGCGAGGTAGGTCGCGAAGACCAGCTCTATGTTGTCCAGCGAACCCAAAGCGCGTCAGCTTTCGCGATCGCTGCGAGGGGCGGCCGCCTGCAGCCCGGTGACGGAGAGAATTTGCTCCTCGCCGAGAGAGTCCTCCTTCAACAGGGCCTGCGTCAGGGCTTCCAATTGCGCTCGATGGTCGGTGAGGAGCCGAACAGCTTCGGCAAAACACTCATCGGCGATGCGCTTGACCTCGGTATCGACCTCGCGCGCGGTGGCCTCGCTGTACGGTCGCGCCAGCCCAAGCCCATCGCCCGACCCTTCCTCTCTGAACGCGAGCGGCCCGATCTTCGGGCTCATCCCCCATCTCACCACCATCTCGTGAGCGATCATCGTGACCTGCTGCAGGTCGCTCGCCGCCCCGGTTGACACGGTGCCGTAGACCAGCTGCTCCGCCGCCCTCCCGCCGAGGGCGCCCACGATGCGAGCGCGCACGTAATCCTCGCCGTAGTTGAACCGTTCGTCGACGGGGCGCTGGATGGTGACTCCCAAAGCCCCACCGTGCGGAATGATCGTCACTTTGCGCACCGGGTCGGCGCCGGGCACCAGCAGCCCGAGCAGGGCATGCCCCGACTCGTGGTAGGCGATCCGTTCGCGGTCGATTGACGTCAGCATCAAGTGACGCTCAGTCCCGAGCAGAACCCTGTCGATGGCCTGGAAAAAATCGTCTGAGGATACGGTCGTTTCGCCCTTGCGAGCGGCGCCTAGGGCCGCTTCGTTAGCGAGGTTCTTGAGATCGGCGCCCACGAGCCCAGGCGTGGCAGCGGCGATCGCATCGAGGTCAACATCCGGACCGAGCGGCACCCTGGCGGTGTGGATCTTCAGAATCGCGGCCCGGCCACGGCGGTCTGGCGCCTGCAGGGTGACACGGCGATCGAAGCGACCCGGCCGCAGGAGCGCCTGATCGAGCACATCGGCCCGGTTGGTGGCGGCCAGGACGATGACGCCTTTCCCGGGCTCGAAACCGTCCATCTCCGTGAGGATCTGGTTGAGCGTCTGCTCCTGCTCATCGTTGCCACCGATGCGAAAGCCAGAGCTCCGGCTGCGCCCGATGGCGTCGAGCTCGTCGATGAAAATGATGGCCGGCGCAGCCTGACGCGCCTTGGTGAACAGGTCACGCACTCGAGATGCGCCGACGCCGACGATGGCCTCCACGAACTCGGATGCGGACTGGCTGAAGAAGGGCACCTTCGCCTCCCCCGCCACGGCGCGAGCCAGCAGTGTCTTGCCCGTGCCCGGCGGACCGATGAGGAGGACGCCCTTCGGGACACTGCCTCCAAGCCGCTCGTATTTCTGAGGCTCGCGCAAGAAGTCGACCAGCTCCTCGAGCTCTTGCTTGACCTCATCGATCCCAGCGACGTCGGCGAAAGTGGTCCCCGGCCGCTCGGGGTCATAGAGCCGCGCCTTGCTCTGACCAAACGTGCCGAGGAGTCCGCCCGCGCCGCCGGCGCCGGCAGCGCGGCGGATCAGGTATAGCACCGCGATCACGATCAGCAGCGTCGGCCCGAAGCTGAAGAGCAGCGTCTGCCAGAACGGAGGCGGAGGGTTCTCCGGCTTGGCGTTGATGGTCACGCCGTGCTGCTCGAGGAGGAGCTCGAGGCTGTCGTTCGCGAACGATGGGTGCTGCGTCGTGAAGTGAGTGGCGCTCACCGTGCTCGTGGGCGATTCCTTGACCGGGGTTTTGGTGACGCCTGTGATCGCGTCGCCGGTGGTGGTCACGCTGACGACGTTGTCGGCAGCCACCTGCTGCTTGAACACGTCGTAGGGCAGGGTCACCGTTGCGGGTTGCGCCGGCGCAAACAGCACGTTGGTGATGAAGATGTTGGCCAGCAGGACGATGGCCAGGGTCACCCACAAACGGGCCGAGCGCATCGGGTTCGGCGGGGCAGGTTTGGCTGGTCTCGGAGGGCTGGGTGGGTTGGGCGGCGGGCTGGACATCGGGTGGCGCTGATCAGCGTAGGGCAACCAGAGACTGATGTTCGCAGCCACCAAACCGTGGGCCCTGGCTTCGTGTGGAGGGCACCTATCGGGAGTGTTCGTCCGTTTCTAAAGTCGACGCCATGAAGGTGGATTTTCCGTTGACCGCAGCTCACGTCTCAGCTGAGACGTCAGCGTCCGCCGACCTCGAGGACGTATGTCGCTGGCTGATCGAGTGCCAGTGCAACCCGATGCGTCTGGACGTTCGCGACCTGCCGGCGATCGGGCAAGGCACCAGGCTCATGCTTGCTCTTCCGATCACCGCGCCCCGTGCCGTGCTCAGCTCGCTGACGCTGTTCGAGGATGTCGACGCTGGCGGGTGCCTGCTGGCCGGCCACATTCGTTTCGTGGCTCATCCGACCGAGCCCGTGATCAGGCTGCGCTTCAAGGGACGGGCCGAAACGGCGATGGGGTCGAGCACGATCCGACGCCAGGCCGCTCACGCCGCGCGGGAGCTCCTGGACGTGATTGCGACATCGATCGAGCGCCCGTCCGCACTTCGCCGTCTGGCCCGCGCCGCAAGCTGAGCTGACCTGGTCGATCGGCCGGTGCCGATGCTATCCCGCCTCGCTCATCGAGTCGAGGATGTGGTGGCGAAGCCTTGTTCCTGTTTCCGCCCACAGCCGCAGTGCGACTCGGTCGTCGGCGCAGATCTCGCGAAACTGCGCCCGGCTTGCCACCAAAGCACGAACCGGCGTCACGGCGGTCACGGTGGCCCAGGCCGGCCGGCCGTCGAGCATGCTCGGCGCGCCCACCAGCCCAGGTGACGTGACTCGCTCGAGGAGCCTGCCGCGCACGGTCAGATCGAGCTCACCTTCAAGGACGATCCAGAAGGTGTGGTTCGACCGTCCTTCGTGGACCACGGTGATACCGGCGTCAACCTGGGTTTCGTCGAGGTTTCGGGCGACCGCCACCAGCTCCTTGCGCGACAAGCCCGCAAACACCGGCAGGCGGTGGATCGCATGCACCTTGTCGGGAACATTCAGAGGGGCGGCAGTTGCGTCGTCTTCTGCTGCGTCGAGCAGCACATCCGCGGCATCCAACAGGATCACCGTCACTCCGAGTTGGCGTTGGAGGCGCCGATCACGGCTCCGCCACGGCAGGAACGAAGCCGCTCGGGACCGGGCCATGACCGCTTGGGGTTGCTCGCCATAACTCGCCCTCGCGATTTCGGTGATCACGTCGCCAAACCGCACCATCGTCCTGGTAGGCCGCGCTCGGCCGCGCAAGAATTCCTCTTTCAGCTTCTCGAGATGACGCTTGGAGTAGGCCTTCATCGCGACCATGGTCTGCCCTGGCAGAATCACAACTCCGCGATCGCCGCGAAAGGCGCGTGTCACTTCGGGCAGCACCCGCAGCAGCGTTATCGAACAAGCCCTGGCGTCCGCGTACTCACGGGCTGCGCGGACCAACCCGAAATCCGCAGGTTCGCCATCGACGAGAACCAAGAGAGGTCCTGTGCTCGCCCTCATCCGACCAGCACCTCGGCAGGTTCGGTTTCAAGATTCCAGAGCAGCTCCGAGCAGATCAAGATGTCGGCCGTCGAAATGTTGGTCGCGAGCGGCACATTTCGCACATTGCAGACGCGCATGAGGGTCTGAATGTCCGGGTCGTGCGGATGCTTGTCCAGAGGATCCACAATGAAGATGACAGCGTCGATCGAGCCTTCGACGATTCGGCTAGCAATCTGAACGTCGCCACCGTGCGGTCCGGACTCGACGCATTCAGCGGGAAGCCCAACCTTCTCGACCAGCAATCTCCCGGTGGTGCCGGTCGCGATCAAGCGGCAACGCTTCAACCGCTCACGGTTGAACGTGGCAAAGGCAACGAGGTCTGCTTTCTGCCCATCGTGCGCGATTACCGCAACACGAGGCATGCGAGTATCCGACATTTCATTGAGTTGCATCGTCACTAAAACAGCCTGAGGCACGTCGACGTTCCATCAGAACAGGCGAATAACACAAATTTGATGCATCGCGTCATGGGTGCTCCCAACTCTGGGGCATGCGAATTAAGGGGACGATTCCGCGCGATTAACTGATTGAGCCTTTCCTGTGTGTAAACGGAGTGGCCGGCACGGTGACCGGCTTCAGCACACGTAGGCCTCTGCGATCTCTCGGTTGCCCTACACGATGTCCTCGGCGCCCGGTCGCGCGAAGATGACCAGCATGCGAAACATGGTGGTCATGGCGATCGTCGCTATCGGCGCGGTTCGAATCATGTGGCGGGTGCTCAGCCCTCCCCATCCGCCCGCCTTTGCGACGGAGTGGGCCGCGGACGAGTAGCGCCAAGGCGCGTCAGCAGCCTCGCGCCTCTATTTAATAGTGGGGAATGGCCCCCGGCCTCCCCGCAATTCCGAGCGCTGACCGACCGGTAGCGATCCTCGTCGCCCTCGAGGTGGAGGCGCGGGCACTGGTCCGGCACCTTTCTCGAGCGACCATTCCGTCTCCGCACCTTTCCGTTTGGGAAGGCGTGATTGATGGCACGCGTGTGGTTCTTGTCATCACAGGCGTCGGCAAGGTGGCATCAGCGCTGGCGGCCCAGTTCGTGTGCGATGTCTTCGATCCGCAATGCCTGGTCGCGGTCGGATTGGCCGGGGCGACGGACGGCGATGGGCAGACTGGCCAGCTGATCGTTGCTTCCGGGGCCCTGCAGCATGATGTCGACGCGCGGCCTCTGACCAAAGCCAGGGGCGCGATTCCATCGCTGGGGATGACCGTGATTCCCGCAGACCCGAATTGGTCAGAGAAACTGCGCCAGGCCACCGCGAGCGTCGTCGCGAAGCCACAGGTGGCTCGCTCGGGCGTGGTCCTCACGGGAGACCAGATCGTGTCATCGCGAGATGTCAGAGACCGTCTCCTAAGCGATTTTCCGCAGGGAGTGTGCCTGGACATGGAGACCGCCGCGTTGGCGCAAGTAGCCCATCAAAACGGCGTTCCGTGGGCGGCGCTGCGGATGATCTCCGATGCCGCTGACGAGAAGTTCAACCTTGGGGAGGTCCTTGGTTTCGGCGTCGACACCGCCGCCGACCTGTTCGACCAGATCGTCCGAGCGCTCCT
>Ga0209701_10002925_pt1 | contig 11154 bp, 10 predicted proteins | sample CZO8metaG_4_FD_188356 | JGI IMG/M metagenome (GOLD analysis project Ga0209701, IMG submission 188356) | Vadose zone soil microbial communities from the Eel River Critical Zone Observatory, Northern California, USA - CZOApr15con2H3.8 metaG... | ecosystem: Environmental > Terrestrial > Soil >...
AAAAATGCGTTCGAGTGAATTTAGGTGGACTGAGCATATATCAACCCGGAAAGACATGAGGTCAAGGCGAATTTCCGGGTTTTACCGGGTTTTGTACCGGTTTTCTGGAAAGTGACGAGGACCGAGTTGTTGAACGATGCTATAGGTTGTGGTTCTACTCGGTAAAGGTACAACTAAATGCGGTGTTTATACACCGGGTTCGAACTTTGCGCGCGAAACATAACCAAAGTACTACAGACGGTACGAAGGTTGTTGAACGGGCGGAGAAGCGCAAATAAAGGAGTTATCCCAAATGGGGTAATCTGTTGGTCTTCGTCGGAGGAAACATCGTGCGCTACCTCGACCGTCTTCAGCCTTTGGCGCTGCTCGTCCTGCGCGTGGTGCTGGGCGTGGTCATGATTGGTCATGGATACCCCAAGGTTTTTGGCGGCCTCTCCCATCATGTTCAGATGGTCAGCGGCCTGGGCCTGCCAGGCTGGTGGGCCTATCTCTCGGCGGGGGCGGAGTTCTTCGGCGGGATTGCGGTCATCGCTGGACTCTTCACCCGCTTTGCCGCCCTGGCCATTTGTGTTGACCTCAGCGTGGCCATCTGGAAGGTGCACTGGAGGAATGGTCTGTTGGGGAACGGGGGATATCAATTGCCGCTTGCGCTGGCGGCGGTTGCCTTCGCCCTGATCTTTTTCGGCGCTGGCCCGATCGCGCTCGACAGCATTCGCCGAGGTGGTGGAGGCTTTGGCGGCCTCAAATCGAAAAAAGCCTGATCGCAACAAAAAAGGCCCGGGTGACCCGGGCCCTGCTTTGGCTAGGTTCCCAGACCTAATTCCCTCCCGTAGCGGGGAAGCGGTTGCACCGCAGAGAACGTTCTGCGGGGTATCGTCGTGAGACATATTTCGCGCGTGTGGTTATCGTGCGACGACCTCGACTTAGTCGCGGTCATGGTCGTGATCTTTGTCGCGGTCGCGATCTTTGTCGCGGTCGTGATCGTGATCCTTATCCCACCCACGGTGGCGACCGCGGTCATGATGCCGGTCGCGGTCGCGATCCCGGCCCTCGTCGCGGTCCCGATCCCGGTCGCGATCCCGATCGCCGTCGCGGTCCCCGTCGCGATCACGATTCCAGTCGCTGCCGCCCTGACCACCAGACGCAACTCGCGAATAGGGTGTATTGCCAGGAATGCCATAGTGCGCGTAGACATCCTGCATGCGCCTTTCCATGCTGACGACCTGGCCACGATTGTTGTTTCGCCTGTAGTCCTGCCAGCGTGAGTAATAGCTGTCGAACCGGCGTTGATCGTTTAGCGAAAGCCGGCGTTGCGCCTGGGCGAGACAGGGCAAAATCAGCGCCACGAGCAGAGCCAAGACTGCAAAAAGCTTCTTCATAGAACCTCCAACGAGTGCGAGAACGATGTGCTCCCCGCGTCCAGCGATCCTGAGCATTTGAAGTATATGCGAGCGCACCTGAGCAACAGGCTGGTTAGGTTGAACAGGCATAAACTTTGGTAATGGAGTGGACTGCCCCCTCTGGCGGGTTCAGAATTCAGCCAGTTCCTTCATGGCCCGATACAAATCTGCCGTCTGAGGCAGGATAGCATTCTCCAAAATCGGCTGATAGGCAACGAAAGTATCCATCGCCGCCACCCGCCGCACGGGTGCATCCAGGTGCTCGAACAATTGATCGGCGATGCGTGCCGCGATCTCTGCGCCATAGCCCCAACTCAGTGTGTCCTCATAGGCCACAATTGCGCGGTTGGTCTTGCGCACCGAGGCCGCAATCGTCTCCCAATCGAACGGATTCAAACAGCGCAAATCGACCAACTCCGCCTTGACACCCTGCTCACGCTCCAGCTTCTGCGCCGCCTGCAGCGCGCGTGGCACCACGGCCCCGTAGGTAATCACGGTGAGATCCGTCCCAGTCTGTAGGATTTTTGCCTTGCCAAACGGCACCATGTAATCCGGCCCGGGATACACCGCCCGCCCGAAGGTCTCGCGATAAAGGCGTTTGTGCTCGAGGAACAGCACTGGATCATCACAGCGAATCGCAGTCCGCAGCAGGCCCGCTGCATCCAGCGCGTTCGAGGGAAACACAACTCGCAACCCGGGAATGTGCGTGAATACGCTCTCGCCACACTGTGAGTGATAAATGGCGCCACCAGTGAGATAGCCCCCAATTGCCACCCGCACCACGGCGGGCGCGGAAAATCCGTTGTTCGACCGCCAGCGGATCAGCGGCAGCTCGCTCCGCAGTTGCATCATCGCCGGCCAGATGTAATCGAAGAACTGGATCTCAACTACCGGCTTCAGCCCGCGCGTGGCCATGCCCGTCGCGCGCCCCACGATGTTCGCCTCCGCCAGCGGCGAGTTGAAGACCCGGTCGGAGCCGAACTCACACTGCAGGCCGGAGGTCAGCTTGAACACGCCTCCTTTGCCCTTAACCATCTTCTGTCGCAGATACTGCTCCCGGCTGCAGTCGGCCACATCTTCGCCAAAAATCACGATGCGCTCGTCGCGCCGCATCTCATCGCGCAGCGTCGCATTGATCAGATCAGCCATGGTCTTGGGCGCAACCTTCTTGCCGTCGGTAGGTGCTGCTTCGGCCTTGGCCAAAACCGGCTGCGTCTCGAATGCGGAGGAAGTCGGGTCCAGGTCCGGAGAATACACATAGCGTGTAACCGTGTCCGGCGTGGGCGGAGGCGCCTCCAGCGCCTTGTCCACAGCGGCCTGCAGCTCGTCCTCGACCTGCTTCTCCAGCCGGTTGATGCCCGTTTCGTCAAGAACGCCTTCGCGGAGCAGAAACATCTGCAGGCGGGAGATGGGATCGAGCTGCGCGTCCCGTTGGCGTTCGGCATCGGGCCGATAGAGACGCTCGTCGTCGGACAGCGAGTGCGAGTACGGCCGGATGACGTGCGCGTGGATGAACGCAGGGCCCTCCCCGGCGCGGCAATGCGCCACCGAGCGCACAAAAGCCGCGTAGGTTTCCACCGGCTCTGTGCCATCGACTTCTTCAAAATGGAAGTTGGGGAATCCCGCCACCAGGCGCGAGATGTTTCCGCCCGGAGTCTGCACTTCGACCGGCACCGAAATCGCGTAACCGTTGTCTTCCACCACGAAAACCAGCGGCAGCCGGCGATTGGACGCGGTATTCAGCGCCTCCCAGAATTCGCCTTCGCTGGTGGTGCCATCGCCGAGGGAAACATAGGTGATTTCGTCGCCATGGAACACAACGTTTTTAAATTGGCGGTAATCGCCCGTGGCCTTCTTGGCGGCTTCGGGATGAGCGGCAAAATAGCGGCCGGTCTCGGCGCAGCCCACGGCTTGCAGAATCTGCGTCCCCGTGGGCGAGGACTGGGTAACAACGTTCAGCCGCGGATAACTCCAGTGGGACGGCATCTGCCGCCCGCCGGAGCTGGGATCAGCCGCTGCTCCCACGCCCTGCAGCAGCATCTCGTATGGGGTGGCACCCAGAGCTAGGCAGAGTGCCCGGTCGCGATAGTAGGGATAGAACCAGTCATAGCTGGGCTTCAGGGCGAAAGCCGCGGCCACGCCGACTGCTTCGTGACCGGCGCCGGAGATCTGGAAGAAGATCTTCTGCTGCCGCTTGAGCATGATCTCCCGGTCGTCCACGCGACGGGAGGTGTACATGATGCGGTAGGCGTCGACCAGTCGCTCGCGGGAAAGACCTTCGTAGGTCTCGCCCGCCTTCTTAATGTCGCTGTCGGCCACTCCGGCCGGTTTGGGATCTGTCTTTGTGGTCGCCATCCGGTTCCCTGCTTACGGGGTGGAAGCTCGCAGATGCATTGTAAATCCTAAATGGGGGTTCCGAATATACTGGATTAACGGTAGCCGTTACCTGCGGCCCGGCAGAGATTTGCAGCAAGAGGCGGGTTTTAGGCGGCCTTCGCGCGGGTTTGTTCGTTGCTAGCCTTACGGTTAAGAGCTGTTCCATGATCAAGTTCAACCGCCAATTCGACCCTGGTGAGATCAAGCTCCTGATCTTCGATCTCGACGGCACACTCATCGACTCGCGACTGGATCTGATTCACTCGGTCAATGCCATGCTCAGGCATTTCGGACATCCCGAACTCCCAGGCGACGTGGTGGCTTCGTTGGTGGGCGACGGCGCTCCCGTGCTGGTGCGCCGAGCCCTGGGTGACCCCAGAGATGAGGGCCTTGTAAAAGAAGCTCTGGAATACTTCCTCGCCTACTACCGCGTCCACAAGCTCGACCACACTCATGTCTATGACGGCGTGAAAGAGGCACTGGCCGCCATCCGCGACTCGCGCAATGGCCTGCCCCGAAAGATGGCTGTTCTGTCCAACAAGCCGGTAAATCCCTCCCGGGCCATCGTCGAAGCCCTGGGCTTGGGAGAATTTTTCCTGAATGTTTATGGCGGCAACAGTTTCCCCACCAAGAAGCCTGATCCGCAGGGCGCACAAGTCATTGTGCGGGAGGCGGGAGCACATCCCAAACACGCCATCATGATCGGCGATTCCGCGATTGATATGATCACGGGCTGCAACGCCGGCCTGCGGACTTGCGGCGTGACCTACGGCTTCGCCCCGCACACCCTGTGCGAAGCCCCGCCGGATGTGGTCATAGACAAGCCGCAGGAACTGGCAGAATTGTTCGGATGAGCAGAATCTTACAGCGCCAGCTTCAGACGTTTAGTCTGATGGTCTACCCGGCGCGATGCGAACTGCGACTCTAGCCGCCGCGATAGTTCCCGCGAGACCGTAGCACGGGTCTAAGGTTATCCGGAAACCTGCGGCCGTCTTTTCGATGTCGAGGCCAAAAATTACATTCTGCTGGCTGAAGCCGTCTAGATCTAGCTCAGAGATGCCCTCCAGAGTGAACTCCACCACGACATGCTTGGTCCGCATGTAGTAAACCCTTTTCGTCCACTTCCTTTGTCATTTCCCAAGTGTGGATAACCAGAGACGACGAACCTCTACGATTCAAATGCAACCTGATGATTTCCGCGTCGTGAAAACTGGGCCAATATCCAAACCAGTCATGCAGTTCCCGCGCGCCATCGATTGCTTGCAGTTCGGCAGCTAATTGCATGTGGGTCGGTCCGTAAAGGCAAGATGATATAGAACTATTGAAGAAAACACTACAATCCACAGACACTGAGCGGAACACTCGACAGCCGTACGACTTAGCTAATCCTGCGGAGTGGCAAGCGGTCTCCGTGAGCCTCTGTTTCCTCTGTGGTTAACTTCTTCTCCTAGCCTTTCATTTAAACTTGCACGCGACCATGAACCCGGTGAGAAACCGCTTCACCCCTGCCGAACTGCGCAAGCTGCGCCGCCTGAAGGATCCGCACGGCATCCAGCGCTTTCTCGACGATATGCCGTACCATCTCGCCGACACCGCCTGGTCACCGCGCCGCGTGCTGCGGGAAAACACCGCGCATTGCTTCGAAGGAGCCATTTTCGCTGCCGCTGCGCTGCGAGCGAACGGCTTCCCGCCACTCATCTTGGATATCGAAGCCGAGCACGATACCGACCACGTCGTCGCTATCTACCGGGTGAACGGCCATTGGGGCGCGGTCGCCAAGTCTAACTTCACCGGCTGCCGCTACCGCGAACCGGTCTACCGCTCCCTGCGCGAACTGGCCATGAGCTACTTCAACCTCTATTTCAACCTGCGAGGGGAGCGAACCATGCGTACCTTTTCGCGCCCCGTAAACCTCGCCCGCTTCGATCATCTGCAATGGATGACCACTGAGAAGCCCATCTGGTTCATCGTGAACTACCTTTTTGAGATCCACCACTACAAGCTGCTGCGGCCCGGCATGGCTAAGCGCCTGCACCGCGTGGATGAAAGATTGTTCCGGGCGGAGTGCGTGGACAGGGAGGAAAAGTAGCCGAAGCCGCCTTTTGTGGTCATCTTTTCTCCGCGAACTCCGCGCTTTAGGGTTTGTTTTTTTCTGGGCATCTCCAAGGAACTGCGCAGGTTCTAACCGCGTATCCATCTATATGCCGTTCAGGGACGCTGTCCTTTACTTCCTGCTCGTCTTTGCCCCCGTGGCCGCGGCCTGCCAGGAAGGCAACCCGACTTCACCGCCGGCCGAATCCGCCACGTCAGCAGCCCCGGCTTCCACTTTTTCCAACGACCAAATCCGGGGACTCATTCGCCAAGTCGCAGAAAAGGACATGGAGAACGACAAGAAGCAGCGTGACTACACCTACATCGAGCGCGAGGAAGAGCACAAGCTGGACGGCAAGGGTAACGTGAAGTCCACCGAGACGAAAACCTACGAGATCATGGAACTCTACGGCGGGCAAGTCGAGCGCCTCATCGCAAAAAACGATAAGCCGCTCTCCCAGAAAGACGCCGCCAAGGAAGAAGAGAAAATCCAGAAGGTCATCTCCAAGCGCAAGAACGAAAGCGAAGATGATCGCAAGAAGCGCCTCGAAAAAGAAGAGAAAAGCCGCGAAGAAGACCGCCGGTTCGTGCGCGAAGTGGCCGACGCTTACGACTTCCGCCTGGCGGGAACGGAACAGCTCGGTGGGCGCGACACCTGGGTCTTTGATGCCGATCCCCGGCCGGGATATCAGCCCCACCATAAGGATGGCAAGTATCTTCCCAAATTCCGCTTTCGCGCCTGGATCGATAAGACCGAAATGCAGTGGGCGAAGCTCGATATCCAGTGCATTGACACGGTCTCGTGGGGGCTGTTTATTGCCCGGATCCACAAGGGCTCACGCATCGTGATCGAACAGACGCAGGTCAATGACGAAGTCTGGCTGCCCAAACACGTAGCCCTCAAGCTGGATGCGCGCATTGCGCTGCTGAAGAACTTCAACGTGGAAGAGGACGTCACCTACCGCGACTACAAGAAGTTTCGCACTGATGCCAGGATTGTGCCGTTGGGAGAAGTGCAGGAACCGCACTGATCCGACTCATGTCATCCCGAAGGGCAGCCCGCCCACAATCCAAGGTCCGAGGTTCGATGCCGACGCCGGACGCCTAGCCCTTCTTCTCCGCCACCTGCAGCCGTGTTTCCGCCCGCTGCAAGGCGTCTCCAGCCCGAAGGTAATTTACGTCGGCGTTCCCGCTCTTCAGGCGCTCCTCGGCCCGCTGCTTGGCTTCCTGGGCGCGCCTGACGTCAATTTCTTCGGGGCGTTCGGCGGTTTCCGCCAGGATGGTGACCTTGTCCGACAGCACTTCCGCAAAACCCCACGCCACCGCCAAACGATGCGTGTTGCCGTTGTTGCGGTAGGTGATCTCGCCCACGGCCATCTCGGTGATGAGCGGCGCGTGCCCTGGCAGGATGCCCAGATACCCGTTTTTGCCGGGAATCTGCATCTCCTCGGCCACGTCCTTCACCACCATTTTTTCGGGCGTGACGATCTCGACTTGGAAAGTGTCAGCCATAGTCTTCGGTCATCGGTCGTCAGTCATCAGCCGATCAGGTCTCAGCATATTGGTTCTTGCTGACGACCGAAGACTGACGACTGCTTTTATGCCACCGCCTTCATCTTATCCGCCGCCTCCAGCACTTCGTCGATCGTGCCTTTCATGTAGAAGGCCTGCTCCGGGATGTCGTCGTACTTCCCTTCCGTGATTCCCTTGAAGCCCTTCACCGTGTCGGCGATCTTTACGTACCGTCCCTGGGCGCCGGTGAATTGCTCGGCCACGTGGAACGGTTGCGAGAGGAATTTCTGAATCTTGCGCGCCCGCGCCACGGTGAGTTTCTGGTCTTCGCTCAGTTCGTCGATACCCAGAATCGCGATGATGTCCTGCAGATCTTTATATGTCTGCAGCGTCTTCTTCACCGCCTGCGCCACATCGTAGTGTTCATCGCCCACAATGCGGGGATCGAGAATGCGCGAGGTGGAAGCCAGCGGATCGACCGCGGGATAGATTCCGATTTCCGTAAGCGCGCGCGAAAGCACCGTGGTCGCGTCCAGGTGGGCGAATGTGGTTGCCGGGGCCGGATCGGTCAGGTCGTCAGCGGGCACGTAAATCGCCTGTACTGACGTCACTGACCCCTTCTTGGTCGAAGTAATCCTTTCCTGCAACTCGCCCATTTCCGTCGCCAGGTTGGGCTGGTAGCCCACGGCACTGGGCATGCGACCGAGGAGAGCCGATACTTCCGATCCCGCCTGGGTGAAACGAAATATGTTGTCGATGAACAAAAGCGTGTCCGCGCCTTCCTCATCGCGGAAGTACTCGGCGACGGTCAGACCGGTCAGCGCGACGCGCAGCCGTGCCCCGGGTGGCTCGGTCATCTGGCCGTAAATCAGTGCGGCTTTGGAATGCTCGGGATCGCCCGGCTTGATGACGCCGGATTCAGTCATTTCCAGCCACAGGTCGTTGCCTTCGCGGGTTCGCTCACCCACTCCGGCAAACACGGAGAAGCCGCCATGTTGCTTGGCGACGTTGTTGATCAGTTCCATGATGACGACGGTCTTGCCCACGCCCGCGCCCCCGAACAAGCCGATCTTTCCGCCTTTAAGAAAAGGCTGGATCAGGTCAATTACTTTCACGCCAGTTTCGAACATCTCCGACGAGGTGGCTTGCTCTTCGAACAGCGGCGCCGGACGGTGGATGGGCATCCTCACGGTGTGCTGGATCGGCCCCAACTGGTCCACCGGTTCGCCAATCACGTTCATCACGCGCCCCAGCGTTCCGGGACCAACCGGCACCGAAATTGGGCCGCCCTGGTCAACGGCTTTCATTCCGCGCACCATGCCGTCAGTCGCCTTCATGGCCACACAGCGGACCCGGCCTTCACCCAGGTGCTGCTGCACTTCGAGGATGACGTCGATTGGCGCCGGCACCTGGAAGCCGTCGCTCACCACGCGCAGCGCCTCATAAATCGGCGGCATGGTAGCTTCCACAAACTGCACGTCCACGGCGGGACCGGCAATTTGAACTACGTGTCCGATGTTTTCTGACATAGCACCTTAGCTCTTAGCTCTTAGCCTTTAGCTGTTAGCTCTTCAAGGCTCCATGTTCTGACAGACTGGGGTGTTCGTAACCAGCTAAGAGCTAAAAGCTAATAGCTGCCCTTACTGCGCTGCGGCCCCGCTCACAATCTCGATGATCTCTTTCGTAATCTTCGCCTGGCGTGCCCGGTTCATGGCCAAGGTCAGCGCGTCGATCATATCGGTGGCATTGTTTGTAGCCGCGTCCATGGCCGTCATGCGCGCCGCGTGCTCCGCCGCCACCGATTCCAGCAGCGCATGGAACACCTGTATGCCCACGTATTTCGGCAGCAGCGAGCTGAACAGCTCTCCGGGCGGCTGCTCGTAGATGTAATCCACCGGAGCAGCAGCGAACCCGGCAGCTTCGGCGTCGATCGCGCGCGTATCTGCCGGACGGATACTGACTCCGGCGCCTTTCGCCGCTTCCAAGGCCCGCTCTTTTTCCTTCTGGCCCATCTCCTCGGCCTGGGCCACACTAACCACGCCGACCTGTTCAATGGGCAATACCCGCTCCACCACCAATCGCTGCGAGATCACAGACTTGAATTCGTTGTACAGCAAGTACACCGAATCAATTTCGCATTTGCCGTAGCGCTCGATGATACGCTCCGCGAGTCCCGACGCCAGCGCGTACTCGACCTTGTTCAGCACGCCGACCTGCTCGCCCACCAGCACGGTGCGCGGCGGTTCCTGTGACTCCGCAGTTCTCGGTGCAGCCGCGGGATGGCGACGGCGCAGAAAGTCGCGCCCTTTGCGTCCGATGGCCTCAATCTCGATGTTCTTGCCCTGCTTCGTTTCGAGAAAACGGGCCGCGGCTTTCAGGATGTTGGTGTTGAACGCGCCCGCCAGCCCTTTGTCGCCGGTGACTACGATGAGCACAACATTCTTCTCGGGACGCTGCGCCAGCAGAGGATGCTTTGGCTCACCTGTCTCTGGATCGTAGATTTCCGCCCGCGAGACCAGCGACTTCAGCACGTTGGTCAGCATCTGCGCGTAGGGACGCGCTGCCAGGGCACGATCCTGCGCCCGGCGCAACTTCGCCGCCGAGACCATCTTCATGGCCTTAGTGATCTGCCGCGTGTTGGTCACGCTGCGAATCCGCCGCCGGATGTCGAGAATGTTCGGCATGTTTAGCTTCTAGTTACTAGCCTCTAGCCTTTCTCTGCGTCCTCTGCGGCCTTTCTCTGCGCTCTCTGTGGTTAAAAGCTTTTGACGTACTTTGCTCGAACCCTCGCCCGATGGGCCGAGCTAGGAGCTCGCAGCGAGTAGTCGGCAACTACTTCGCCACCGCCTGCCGCTCCGCAACAAACGCTTCTTTGCATTCTTTGATCACCTGGCTCATTTCAGCCTTGAGACCATCGTCAAGAATCTTCTTTTCCATGAGCGTTCGCAGCAGGCCGGAATTAGTCGTGTCAACGAACTTGTACAGCTCAGTCTCGAAATCGCGCACCTGGTCGACCGCGATGTCATCGAAGAATCCATTCGTGCCAGCGTAGATGATCAGGATCTGCTTGGAAAACGGCAGGGGGGAGAACTGCTTCTGCTTGAGCACCTCCACCAGCCGCTGGCCGCGATTGAGCTGCGCCTGGGTGGCCTTGTCCAGATCGCTGCCAAACTGCGCGAAGGCCGCCAGCTCGCGGTATTGCGCCAACTCCAGCTTCAAGCTTCCGGCGACTTGCCGCATCGCTTTGATCTGCGCGCTGCCGCCGACGCGGCTCACGGAGAGCCCGACGTTTACCGCTGGGCGCACGCCCTGGTTGAAAAGGTCGGTTTCCAGATAGATCTGGCCATCGGTGATCGAAATGACATTGGTCGGGATATACGCGGAAACGTCGCCGGCCTGGGTTTCGATGATGGGCAGCGCAGTGAGCGAACCGCCGCCGTTCTTGTCATTGTACTTGGCTGCACGTTCCAGCAAGCGTGAATGGAGATAAAAGACGTCTCCGGGGTACGCCTCGCGTCCCGGCGGACGCCGCAACAGCAGCGAAATCTCACGGTACGATGCAGCGTGCTTCGAAAGGTCGTCGTAAATCACCAGCGCGTGCCGTTTGTCGTCGCGGAAGTACTCGCCCATCGCACAAGCCGCGTAGGGCGCGATGTACTGCATAGGGGCGGGTTCCGACGCCGAGGCAGCCACCACAATGGTGTAGTCCATGGCGCCAGCATCACTCAAGATCTTCACAACCTGGGCAATCGAAGACCGCTTCTGGCCGACGGCA
>Ga0209701_10002929_pt1 | contig 11147 bp, 10 predicted proteins | sample CZO8metaG_4_FD_188356 | JGI IMG/M metagenome (GOLD analysis project Ga0209701, IMG submission 188356) | Vadose zone soil microbial communities from the Eel River Critical Zone Observatory, Northern California, USA - CZOApr15con2H3.8 metaG... | ecosystem: Environmental > Terrestrial > Soil >...
GTGCGCTGAGAGGCGATAAGAATGGACTTTTTTGCACATCATATCTTGAGCGTGGTTTTGTTTACGCCGCTCGTGGGCGCACTGCTTCTGCTCTTCATTCCGCGCGAAAACGAGCTTGCCCACAAAATCGCCGGAAACGTCTTCGGCGCGCTCGGCTTCCTCGTCTCGCTTCCGCTCCTTCGTTGGTGGAATCCGGGAGAAAAGCCATTTTCGTTCGAGGAAACCGCCGATTGGATTCCCTCCATCGGCGCGAAATACCATCTCGGCATCGATGGCATCAGCCTCCTGCTCGTCATGCTCACCACGTTCCTCGGGATGATCGCCATCCTCTCCTCGTGGAGCGCCATTCATCAGCGCACCAAGGAATATTACATTCTCCTCCTTCTCCTTCAGACCGGCATGATCGGCGTTTTCATTTCCCTCGATTTCTTCCTCTTTTATGTTTTCTGGGAAGTGATGCTCGTCCCCATGTACTTCCTCATCGGCGTGTGGGGAAGCGACCGCCGCCTCTACGCGGCCATCAAATTTTTCCTGTACACCCTGGCCGGATCAGTGGTCATGCTGCTGGCAATCCTGGCGCTCTACTTCTATGCGCCCGTGCCGGCTGGCGGGACACGCACCTTCGATGTCCCGACGCTACTTGCCGCCGCGCAGCATTTCACCGACCCGCTAAAAGTCTGGCTCTTCTGGGGTTTCTTCTTCGCCTTCGCCATTAAAGTGCCGATGTTCCCCTTTCACACCTGGCTCCCCGACGCGCACACTGAAGCGCCCACGGCTGGCTCCGTCATTCTCGCCGGCGTTCTCTTGAAAATGGGAACGTATGGCTTCATCCGTTTCTCGCTCCCGCTGCTGCCTGCCGATCCCATGATGCGTTCGCGAATCATTAAGGTTGTCATTTTCTTGTCGTTAGTCGGCATCATTTACGGCGCGCTCGTCTGCCTCATGCAGAAGGATATGAAGCGCCTCATCGCCTACAGCTCCGTCAGCCATCTCGGCTTCTGCACGCTGGGAATTTTCGCGCTCACGCCAAACGGCCTGTCGGGCAGCGTGCTCCAGCAGATCAACCACGGCATCTCCACCGGCGCGCTCTTCTTGATCGTCGGCGTGCTCTACGAACGGCGTCACACGCGCATGATTTCCGAATTCGGCGGCTTGGCCACGCCCATGCCCAATTTCGCCGCCATCTATTTGATCATCAGCCTCAGCTCGCTCGGAATGCCCCTGTTGAACGGCTTCATTGGAGAATTCACGATCCTGCAGGGCGCGTTTCAGGTGAGCAAGGCCTGGGCCGCCTGGGGTTCGCTGGGCGTCGTGCTCGGCGCGGCGTACCTTTTATGGCTCTACCAGCGCGTCATGTTCGGCCCGGTCACGCAGTTTGCCAACGAAGATTTGCCGGACTTGAATCTGCGCGAATACGCCACTCTCGTCCCCCTCGTCATTCTGGCGTTCTGGATCGGCATCTACCCGAAGCCGTTCTTCGCCCTCATCGAAAAGCCTGTGGAGAAAATTGTCAGGCAGGTGAATCCCAGTTTTTATTCGGCGGAGCACGCAAAATTGCCTCCCGCGGAACTCCATGCCGCTGCGGCGGAGACGAAGTAGCCCGCCCGCATGAACGTCACGTTCATCAACGCGATTCGAAGCTATCTCAGCGGCGAAGGAGCAGTTATCCTTCCGGAGATAGAACTTCTCCTCTTCGGTCTGGGGATTCTGCTGATCGATTTCTGGATCGAGCAGAAAGAAAAATACTTGAATGCCGGGCTGGCCCTGGCGGGCACTCTTTTCAGCGCCTTCACGCTTTGGAGGCTCCGCGGAGCAGTTGCAGCCAGAGGTGCATTTTTAGGATTTCATCAGTCCGCGATCATCGATTCGTTCTTTATTTTTTTTGGCGCGCTTTTCCTTGCCGCCACCGCGCTGGTGATTCTCCTGTCCGTGAAATACCTGGAGATCGAAAAGGAGCAGGAAGGCGAATACTACGCGCTTCTGCTCTTTGCCTGCATCGGAATGATGTTCATGGCCTCCGGCGTGGACCTGATCGTGATGTTCCTCGGCCTGGAAACCATGGCGCTCAGCTTCTACGTGCTCACCGGTTTTCTCCGCCGCGAAAAGCGTTCGAATGAAGCCGCACTGAAATACGTCTTGCTCGGCGCCTTCAGCTCCGCAATTCTCGCTTATGGCTTCTCGTTGCTTTACGGTCTGAGCGCCTTTTCTCAAAGCCAGATGCGGCCCTCTACAAACATCGGGCAAATTGGCGCGGCTCTCGAAAACCGGCTCCGGATGTCGATAGGAAACGGATCGCCGGATTGGTTGGCTATTCTTGCTTTTGTCGCGGTCCTCGCAGGCCTGTTCTTCAAGATTGGCGCAGTGCCGTTTCACCAGTGGGCGCCGGATGTGTATGAGGGTGCACCGACGCCAATCTCTGCTTATGTGAGCGTCGCCTCCAAGACCGCAAGTTTCGCTCTGCTTCTGCGGTTGATGTTTGTATTTGGCAGCACACACGTCGCGTGGATGTACCTCGTCGCCGGCGTCGCGGTTGCGTCGCTCACTTGGGGAAACCTGGCCGCCCTGACGCAGACCAACGTGAAACGCCTCCTGGCGTATTCCTCGATCTCGCACGTGGGTTACATCCTGCTCGGCCTCGTCGCGGGGAACAACACCGCTTTCACCGGAATTGCTTTCTATCTATTCGCCTATGTCTTTATGACCGCAGGCGCATTTGCAGTCGTCATCGTGCTTCGCCAGAAAGGGTTAGTCGGCGAGGAACTCGACGACCTGAACGGTCTCTACCAGCGCAGCCCCGCCGCCGCATTGCTCTTGCTCATCTTCATGCTTTCCCTTGCGGGCATCCCGCCCACCGCCGGCTTCATGGGCAAGTATTTCATTTTCCTTTCGCTCATCGAAACGCACCATCCACTCCTCGCCGTCTTCGCCGTTCTCTACATCGTTCCCGCCCTCTACTACTACTTCCGCATCGTCGTTCACGCTTGGCTCAAGCAGCCGGGCGAAGCACCGCGCCCGTCCATGACCAGCGCGCAAGCCGTGGCCCTCGGCATCGCCGTGTTTGTCACCCTCGCCGCCGGGTTGTATCCTGAGCCGTTCACGCGGCTCGCTAAATATGCCTTCGGACAATAAGCAAGACGAAAGCTCCTCACAGTCGTCCGGACCAAAGAAGTCCGCGGATATCGCATCGCAACCGGCTCTTGCCTTGGAGTTGCCGTTCACCTTCGCTGGCGCGATCATAGTCGGCGGCGCAATCGGTTTCTTTCTTGACCGCTGGCTGCACACCCGGCCGTGGCTGATGTTGGTCTTCGGCGGTCTCGGTTTCTACGCAGGTATTCGCGAAGTCCTCCGCCGCTTGCCTGGGAACAGCAAGGATACCCAAGGTGGCTGAGGAAGTTGCCGGCGCTGCCACCGAGCGGCGAATTGCTTGGCTCACGCTCTTGTTTGGTTTCGCCGCAGCCGCCATTCTGGCGCTGCTACGTCAACGGTCCTGGGCGACTGGTCTTGCGGTTGGCACAGTTTTGGCCTGGCTCAATTTCCGCTGGCTGAAGCGCGGACTCGATGCCTTGGTGCGCGTTTCCGAGGCCCAACAAGGCCTCGAAAAACCGCAAGTCCCCCTCGCCACCTACTTCACCGCCATTTTCCGCTACGGGTTGCTCGCTCTCGCGGTCTATGTTATTTTTAAATATCTACGCGTTCCCCTTGGCAGCATGGTTATAGGCTTGTGCGCTTTAGCAGCCGCGACGATCGCGGCCAGTGTGTGGGAAATTCTGCGTCCCCTGGACTAGAGAATGGAAGAACACGTACTCGGCATAACGAAGCTGGTCAATCATCTTCTGGGTCCGCTGGTTCTGTCCCTGCTCCAAGCGCTGCAAATTACGCCAGAAAATCCCGCGTTGCCGATCCCGCAGCACGTCGTGATGGGTTTGGTCGTCCTACTCATCGGAACTCTGGTCGCCCTCATTCTTCGCTCCCGTTTGTCGGTCGAGAAGCCCGGCGCCACTCAACAAATCGCTGAGATGCTCCTCACCAACCCGCTGGGCGTCGGCATCCGCGACCTGCTCGAGGAGAATACAGGACACCACGCGCTTCAGTATGTCGCTTTTGTTGGGACCGTTTCCATCTTCGTGCTGCTCGGGAATCTCCTCAGTGTTTTTCCTTTCTTCGCCTCCCCCACTGCCAGCGTGAGCGTTCCATGTGCTTGCGCAATTGTCACGTTTCTCTATTTCAATTGGCAGGGAGCCCGGCAACACGGCCTGCTACACTATTTACTTACGTTTGCAGGCTCGCCGAAGAAGATCTGGGATTGGGTGCTTGCGCTCCTTCTTTTTCCCGTCGAGATCATCAGCACCGTTGCGCGGTTGCTTTCTCTCACCGTTCGACTTTGGGCCAACATTTTCGCGAGCGACATGATTTACGGGATTTTTCTCAGCTTGCTCGCCGGGCCCGCCCTTTGGGGATGGACCAAGACTCCTGTGCTTGGCGTCATCCTGGGAGTTTTTCCGGCCATAGTGCCCCTGGCTTTCGTTGGCCTGCACATCTTCGTTTCGATCGTTCAGGCGTATGTCTTCACCATTCTACCGTCGGTGTATATCGGGATGGCCACGGCAGAAGAGCACTAATGCTGTAAGAAAGTTTGCTGTCGCTGTCCAGTGTGAGCCCGGCTGCACGGTGTCCGGGAACCACCTCCTGGCGGCAATTTCATGAGGAGGAAGTTATGAAAAAAGTTGCTGTACTGGTTGTTGCTCTGATCGCCATCCTGATGATCGCGCCAGCCGCGTTCGCTCAAGGTGCTCCGGCGGAGAAGGCCCCTGTGAATACCACTACGCTTGCTCTGGCTGTCGGCTTCGGCCTGGCCATCGCGGCGTTTGGCGGCGCGCTTGGCCAGGGCCGCATCGCTTCCGCTGCTTGCGAAGGTATCGCCCGCAACCCCGGAGCCGCGGGAAACATCCGCGCAGCGATGCTTTTGGGTCTCGTGTTCGTCGAGACTCTCTCGCTCTTCACCTTCGTGTTGGGCATCCTCCTCTACTTCAAGTTCTAAGTCCCAGCAATACCTAGTTCAGCGGCCCGGCGGCGCAATCCTCCGGGCCGTTTTCATCCTCCAGCCAGCCGCCCTCTCCTCTGCGTACCCCAAATCGTCCCGCAAGTTTTTGTTGACAAGGCGGTCATGTCTCTTGTATATTAGCTCCGTGAAGTAGTTCGCCTCGCCGTTCGGGAGTCCCTCTTCCAACTCAAATCTTTCTTCCTGGAGATTTCCATGTCCCCCAATCGCTCCACCTGGCTCTCGGCGTTGCCTTTGTAGGGCCCGCCCTCTGAGGCGGGCCGCTCTTCCGCCCCCGCGCACCAGCCAACACCCAAACGCCCCAAACCGTCTTTCCAAACCTAACTCATTTAGATTCAACACTTACAAAAATACTCGAAAGACACGCCTCTAACTACCTTTAGAATCAACACTTATAGAAGCTCCCGCAAGTGTTGATTCTAAATCACTTACACGGAACTCAAGTCCTTTAGATGCAACACTTACAAAAAACATGGGGGGTGAGCCGGTTATGGTTAACTAGAAAGCCCTTTGGAGTGCGGCGGCTCGCCGCCGCTTTTCTGCCTGCAAGGTGCCCTTCAGTATATCGCCGCACACAACCAACCTACCGCCCGAGAAGCGTAGGTTGCAGAATGAACTTGAGCACCGGATTCGGGTATACGCCGAATAAAATGGTGCCCGCAAACGTCACAAACAGCACCACGCTCACGCCCAGCGGGAAGCGCACCGGTCCCAGCGCCGTTGCTTCCGCGCTGGACTCGCGCATGTACATAACCACGATGAGCCGGAAGTAGTAGTACGCCCCGATCACGCTGTTAATCGCCATCAGCACCGCCAGCCACAGCAGGTGCGAGTTCACCGCCGCCTTGAAGATGTACAGCTTTCCGAAAAACCCGGCCGTAATAGGCAGCCCGAGCAGCGAAAGCAGGTAAACGCTCAAAGCCGCCGCCACCCACGGCTGCCGCTCCGAGAGTCCCGCGTAATCGTCCAGCGAAAGATTCTTCTCGCCCGCGCCGCCCAGTTGCGAAACGATTGTGAACGCCCCCAGCTTCACCAGCGCATAGCTCAGCAAATAAAACAGCACCGCCGCATAAGCAGGCCCCGCGTTGGCCGATCCGCCCTCGCCCTGCGCCATGGAAGTCACGGCGGCGAACGCCACCAGGATGTACCCCGCCTGCGCGATCGAACTGTACGCCAGCAGCCGCTTGACGTTCGTTTGCACCAGCGCACCCAGATTTCCGGCGAACATGGTCAGCGCCGCAAGCGCCCAAAAAGCCCAGAACCAGAAGTGCGTAGCCGCAGGCACCGTCGCAAAGATGCGCAGCAGCAAAGCAAAAGCCGCAGCCTTCGGCCCCGCGGAAAAAAGCGCCGTGACCGGAGTTGGCGCGCCCTCGTACACGTCCGGCGTCCACACCTGGAACGGCGCCGCCGCAACCTTGAAGCCCAGCCCGATCAGGATCATGGCTAGCCCGAGCTCGAACAGCGTGCTGTGGAGTAACTCCGCGGAATCCATTTTGATCAACATGGTCGTGCCGCTCGAGCCGTACACCAGCGCAATCCCGTAAAGAAAAAACGCCGTCGCAAACGACCCCAGCAGAAAATACTTCATCGCCGATTCGCTGGACTTCAGCGCATCGCGCCGGTATCCCGCCAGGACGTAGCTCGAAATCGAACTCATCTCCAGACCGATGAACGCCGTGAGCAGCTCCTGCGCCGAAGCCAGCACGCCCATTCCGGCGGTAGCAAAAAGCAGCAGCGCGTAAAACTCCGCGAAGGGAAGACGTTCACGCTCCAGGTAAGGCCCCGACGCCAGCACCACCAGAAACGCCACCGTGCCCACCAGCAGCCGGAAAAAGAAACTGAACGAATCGGCCTGCACCAGCCCGCCGAACCCCGGACCCGCATGCATTGCCGCGGTGACGGATGCCGCCGTCCCGCCCAGTGTGCCGATCAACGCAATGAACGTGAAAAAATGGCGGCCGCGCACAAACGGCTGAGTCAGCATCGCCAGCAACCCGAAAGCGCACCAGACGAGTTCCGGCAGGACGCGGTAAAAGTCAACGGCGCTGGGAATTGCGAAATTCATCTAGCGGGATCCGAGCCTTTCCAAAGTGATGGCTTTCGCTGCGCTTGCGGAATCGTGCTTAGCCTGCGGCTTGTCGCCGTTCGGCGCGGCTGCCTCATACGGGCGCTGCGGTTCGACCTGCTCAATCACCTCTTGCGCCGCCGCAGCCGTTCGTGCGGTGATAAACGTCGAGCGAATTCCCATCCACAGCGTGACAATCGCCATGGTCACCAGAATCCACTTTTCCCGAGCTGAGGCATCGGGCAGCGTGCGGTTTTTCTCTCGCGTGATTTCGCCGAAGAACACGCGCTGATACGACCACAGTAGGTAGCAAGCCGAGAGAATCACGCCGAGCGCGGCCCATGAAGCCCACTGCCAGTGCCGCTGGTACGTGCCGAGCAGCACCAGGTATTCGCCGACAAAACCATTCAGCATCGGCAATCCGAGCGATGACAATGCCACAAACAAGAAAAACGCCGCTAGCTTCGGCATCGGTGTGGCCAGCCCGCCGTACTCGCTGATTTCAAATGTGTGCCGCCGGTCATACAGCATGCCCACGAGCAGGAAAAGCGCGCCCGTCGAGATACCGTGCGCTAGCATCTGGTAAACCGCGCCCTGCATGGAAATGTTTTGAAACGCAAAAATCCCCAGCACCACGAAGCCCAGGTGGCTGACCGACGAATACGCAACCAGTTTCTTCAGGTTCGGTTGCACCATCGCGACGAGCGCGCCGTAAATGATGCCGATAATGGCCAGCGCAGCCACCCAGCCCGCGGCGCGGCGCGAAGCTCCTGGGAAGAGCGGCAGGCAGAAGCGGATCATTCCGTACGTGCCCATCTTCAGCAGTACGCCTGCCAGCATCACGGAGCCCGCCGTGGGCGCTTCCACGTGCGCATCCGGCAGCCACGTGTGTAGCGGGAAGAGCGGCACCTTGATCGCAAACGCCACAAAAAATGCCAGGAACAATATCATCTCGGTTGAGGAAGAAAGTTCCAGCCCGCCTTGCGACGCGGGCGTATGGAGCAGCGCTTGAATCGCGGGAAGGTCGAATGTGCCCGTGGCGTTGTACAGCCAGATGATGCCGATCAGCATGAAGATCGAGCCCGCCATCGTGTAGAGGATGAATTTCACGGCGGCGTATACGCGGCGCTCGTGCCCCCAAATGCCGATCAGCAACGCCATGGGAATCAGCATCACTTCCCAGAAAAGGAAGAAGAGGAAAAGGTCGAGCGAGAGAAACACGCCGACAACGCCGACTTCCAGCATCAGCAGCATCACAAAAAATTCCTTGACGCGGTGCTCGATGCTTTTCCATGACGCCAGTATGGAGATCGGCGTCAGAAACGTCGTCAATATGACGAGGAACAAACTGATTCCATCAACGCCCAGGTGATAATTGATCGGCGGCTGGTTGATCCACTTCAAGTATTCCTCGAGATGATACCCGGTCGTGCCGATGGGAACCGCGCGGATCATCAAGAGTGAAAACAGAAATTCAGCCAGCGAAACGATCAGCGCGATGATGCGAATGAATTTGTGATCGTCGCCGCGCAGCAGTAAAAGTGCCAGCGCTCCCACAGCAGGGAAGAAGATCAGCACCGAAAGCAAATGTCCGCCGGGCAGCATCAGCGCACCAACCCGAGAATCGGTTTTCCCGCGGAAGGCCAGAAGAAGATGACCGCGATGATCACAATTGCTCCCACAACGACCCACACCGCGTAGCTGCGCGTATTTCCGGACTGCGTGTGCCGCACGCCGTCGCCGATAGCTCTGGCACCGTCTGCAATCCCATTCACTGCTCCGTCGATTCCGGCCACATCGGCCGCTTTCCAGAGCACAACCGTTGAAATCCACAGCAGCGGCCTGACCACCGCCGCCGCGTACAGCTCATCGACGTAGTACTTGTTCAATAAAGTGGTATAAGCGGGCTTCAGCGACTTCGCCAGCCCGTCAGCCTTTTCCGGTCTCTTGAGATACAACCAATATGCAACCGCCGCGCCGATTAGCGCCGTGATTACGGCCACAATCGCGAGTGTAATCTCTAGCGAACGCGCCTCAGCCTCCACTCCTGCTACCTCCACGCCGCCGAAGACCGGCTGCAGAAATTTTGCGAAATAATCCGCTCCCCCCGGAAGGAAAGCAGGTGCCGCGAGCCAGCCGCCCACGATCGAGAGCACCGCCAGGATCATCAGCGGCGCCAGCATACTCTTCGGCGATTCATGCACGTGAACATTGTGCTCGTCGTACCGCTGCTTCCCGTGAAACGTCAGGAATATCAGCCGGAACATGTAGAACGCCGTCAGCAGTGCCGTGGCCAGTCCGAAGGCGTAAAGCGTGTATCCCACGTTGCGCCCCCCGTATTCGCTCTCGAAGGCGCTCAACAGAATCGAGTCTTTGCTGAAAAATCCCGCAAACGGTGGAAATCCCGCGATTGCCAGAGTCGCCGTCAGCATCGTCACGTAGGTCCACCGGATTTTCTTGCTTAGCCCGCCCATGCCGTTCATGTCCTGCTCGCCGCCCATGGCGTGAATCACGCTGCCCGCCGCAAGAAAGAGCAGCGCCTTGAAAAATGCATGCGTCATCAGGTGAAAAATGCCCGCCGAGAATGCGCCAACGCCGCACGCCAGAAACATGTAGCCCAATTGGCTGACGGTGGAATATGCGAGAACTTTCTTGATATCGGTCTGCACCAATCCAATGGTCGCTGCGAAAAACGCCGTCGCGCAACCGACGATAGCGACAGCCAGCATCGCCGTCGGCGCATGCGCAAAAAGAATGTGCGAGCGCGCCACAACGTAAACGCCCGCAGTAACCATCGTCGCCGCGTGAATCAGCGCGCTGACCGGCGTCGGTCCTTCCATCGCGTCCGGCAGCCAGACGTACAGCGGCAACTGCGCCGATTTCCCGCATGCTCCCATGAAAAGCAGAAGGCAGGCGATTGTGAACGTCCCAAGATGTCCCATCGCCTCCGCCGGCCACGGATCGGCCTTGGCGAAAAGCTGAACGAAATCCAGCGTCCCAAACGTCTTGAACAGCAAAAACATCCCCAGCATGAATCCAAAATCGCCGATGCGATTGACGATGAACGCTTTCTTCCCCGCATCCGCAGCGGATTTCTTCAGGAAGTAGAACCCGATGAGCAAATAGCTCGAGAGGCCCACGCCCTCCCAGCCAACAAAGAGCAGCACGTAATTCGCCGCGAGCACCAGGACCAACATGAAAAACATGAACAGATTGAGGTATGAAAAAAACCGGTAGTAACCGCCCTCATGCGCCATGTATCCGGTCGCGTAAATGTGAATCAGCCAACCCACTCCGGTCACCACCAGCACCATCACGACGGTGAGCTGGTCCATTTGCAGATCGAAGCCCGCGCGGAAGTTTCCCGCGGCAATCCAGGTGAAAAATTCCTTGTGAAAAAGAGTTTGCCCCGACTCAAAAAACTCGCGCACCGCTTCCAGCGCGCATAGAAAAGACAATCCAGTCGAGCCGATCGCCACGCCGTTAACAAATTTATTCGGCCACTTGGCGCCAAAAAGTCCATTCACCGCCGAGCCCAGCAGCGGCAGCAGCGGAACAATCCACAGGTATTCGAGCATCGGGTATGTCGGCATTAGAGTTTGAGCAGGTTCACGCGTTCGACGTTCAGCGTTTGCCGGTTGCGCGCGATCAATATGATGATTCCCAGTCCCACGGCCGCTTCTGCCGCCGCCACCACAATCACGAACAACACAAAAACTTGCCCATCCAGTTTCCCCAGTGCCTGGCTGAAGGCCACGAACGCCAGGTTCACCGCGTTCAGCATCAATTCGATGGACATGAAAATGGTGATGATGTTGCGCTTGAAAATAAACGCAAACACTCCCAGCCCGAACAGGATCGCGCTCAGGATCACGTAATAATTCGTCGGCACCATCTCAACTCTTCTCCCGCTGCGCGAGCACAGTAGCTCCCAGAACCGCCACAAGAATCAAGAAAGAAGTCAGCTCGAACGGATAAACAAAATCCCTGAAGATCATGTTCGAAATCCCCAGCGTCGAAGAC
>Ga0209701_10002930_pt1 | contig 11146 bp, 7 predicted proteins | sample CZO8metaG_4_FD_188356 | JGI IMG/M metagenome (GOLD analysis project Ga0209701, IMG submission 188356) | Vadose zone soil microbial communities from the Eel River Critical Zone Observatory, Northern California, USA - CZOApr15con2H3.8 metaG... | ecosystem: Environmental > Terrestrial > Soil >...
CGGCGTTCGAACAGGGAACGCGTGGCGCTCATGCGCAGCTTGTCCAGCTCGTCGTTGATGGTGGCTTCCTTGTCGATGTAAATGTCCGCGGAGGGGACATACGCTTCGGGCTGGTAAAAATCGTAGTAGCTGACGAAATATTCAACGGCGTTCTCCGGAAAGAACCCCTTGAACTCGTGATACAACTGGGCAGCCAGAGTTTTGTTGTGCGCCAGCACCAGCGCCGGACGATTGGCCTGCTCAATGAGCTTCGCCATGGTGAAGGTCTTGCCCGACCCGGTCACGCCAAGAAGCACCTGCTGCTTCTCGCCGGCTTCGAGTCCGCCAAAGAGCTGGTCAATCGCGGCGGGTTGGTCACCTCGCGGCTGATAGTTGCTGTGCAGCTTGAATTTCATGGGAAGGGTCTCCTGCCTCTTCGCTGACCATCGCCGAAACCTTCATTATACTCCGGAGCGGCAGGTTCGAATCAGGGACGATTCAGTGGCGTTTCTGTGACCAGCAGCACTTCCGCGTGACTCTTCGCATCCACGTTGTAGTGCACGCGGTTCGAGCCATCCGCTTTGGCCACGACGACATCCATGAATTGGCTGGTCTCTTCCGTGGCGCGCACCACGAGGCCGCTCTTCAAGGAGATATAGGTGATGATCTCGCTGGCGCCTTTCGCCGACCCCATGGTCCGTAACTCGTGAAGTCTGAAATCTTCAGGGGTCGTATCTTTCGATGAGGATTTCTGTTTCAGAATTGCCGTCGTGAGCAGCACCGCGCAAGTTTCGGGAGGACCGCCGGAGGCCGAGACATCCCCCATGATCGAGAGCTGGCTCGCCTGGCATGGCTCATCTTTCACGTACCTGGACTCGCGCGCCCAATGCAATCCCGCGATTGGCGCTCCCTCCTGTTCCGCCTGTTGCGAGTGCCATTTTTCGCCGAACTTCATTCCGCTAGCAGGAAGTGTCCACGCCAGCGCAAAACGCGCCACCCACTGCTGCCAGGCCTGTTGCTGCTCGGAAAAAAGAGAGTCCAAACCTTTTACGTGATTCACTGAGCCGTCCGGAGAAATCGTGAACTCAATGCTCCTGTCATGCGGTTGTACACTTTGTTTATCCCAATCGGGCCTCTTCTCATGCGGCCCCTTCAACCATACACCGGAATCCAGCGTCAGAAACTGACCCCGCGCGTGAATGGCTGCCTTGCTGCCCGTCTCTTGCACATCCAGAATCTCAATCCGCAGCAAACCGTGAGCATCGAGCTGCGCCGCATTCGGCGCCATGGGCGCGACAACCTTACTTTCGGTCTTGACAGTCTTGTCGCTCTGAAAGCGGATCAAGTAGGTCATGGTTTGGCCGGGCTGCAATTTGGGCAGGAGATGGGAACGTCTGTCGCCAACGCAAAGAGGAGCACCCACGAGAAGCAGCAATCCGGCAATCAATTGTAGTTTGAATTTCATCGCATGTGCTGGAGCTTTGCGAGTGTTTGGTAGCGTCCCGGCGCCTGATGTTTTCTCCTTTGGCTAAGAAATGTCATTTTATGCGAATGTGCGAAAGTCAATCCGCAGGCTGCCGGGCGCCTGCCTTTTGCACCGAAACCTTCGGTCCGTCGAGCGGCCCTGAAATCTTCAGCACGTGTCCCGTTCCGGAATCACTGGACTTGCGATCTTTGCTCGGCCGCGGGGTCGCCGTTTCGATCGCCAAGTCGGCGTTTCGCCCGAAGCTGAGTGTTCCGTTGACCAGCGTCAACTGCTTGCCACCATCGAGCTGGAAGTCCTCCAGCAAGATGCTGCTGTCCTGCAAACGCAGCGAGACTTGACCCGTGGCCCAGCGCGAGATTCCAGCGTGCGCCGCTCCGTCCGCAACGCTGGCGTTCACATCCCACCCGCGAAACTCCACTTTGTTCAAGTGAAACTCGCCGCGGCCAGCCAGTTTCCCCAGGAGTTCTTCGCGGCCCACGCCTTCGGTTTTCACCTGCAGAGTGCCCGACGCGACGCCGCCCAATCGCTCCGCGATTCGTCCTGCCCCGGGCAATTCCGCCAGGTTCACGCGATCCAATTCCGCGGCAATTTCATAGACTGGGCGCGGCAAGAACTTTGCATTTATTTTTGCCCGGACTCTGCCGCCCGCCCATTCCGCCTGCGCTTCGGGCACCTGGAGTTGGAGATCATGCAGGGACCCCTTGGCCAGCACGTGTTCCAGCTTCAAATTTTCGATCGTCAATTGAGCAATGCCCAGCTCGCCTTCCGCATTCACGCGGCGAACCAGTTCGCTCGCCGGGGCGCTTGGCGCCGATCCTCCAAGCAGCTGGGGTAAGAGCCGCTGCAGCCAGCTTGGCCGCGCTCTTGGACCGGCCCAGCGATCCAAGTCCGCCGCGCTCAATTGGTCCGTGTTCAAATGAAACTTCCACTTCGCTTCATTTTCACCCTCGGCCTCTGCCGTCTCCTCGATGTTGCCTGTCCACATCCCGCCAAATCCTTCGACTTTGACCGCGCGCGCAACGCGCCGACCGTCGATCCAATCCAATTCACTTTCGGATATTTTCAGCGGCTGGTTCAACCCCGCCACTGTCAAATTCGCTTCGCTAAAACTGACCCTGCCATTCCATCTGCCAGCGAATGGCTGTTTCCATTCCCACTTCTCGACCGCGGTGGCCTGTCCGCTCAATTCCCAGCCGTGATTGAGCTGGCGACCAAACACCGCAGATAATTTCAGAAAATCTTCCGCCTTGAAGAAGTTTCCCTCAATACTGAGGCTTCCTGCCTGCGTGCTTAGATCGTGCACAAGCGTCAGGTCCGCGGCGTTTTCCATCGCCAGCGCCACGCGGCGCCGCTTCGGCGCCATTACTTCTCGAATCTCGCCCCCGAGAGCTACCCGCACAGGCCCTATCGTCAGCACGCCCCGCTCGCGCCCCCCGCTCAACGGGCCGATGTGCACCGGCTCCGCAAAACCCGGCACTTTCACGATTCCGCCGCTGCTTGAAAAGGCCGCCGATTCCAGCGCCAGCGGCCATCCGCGCAGAATCATCCCACCCGTAAAATACTGATCCGCTGTCACGCCTTCCGCCACGTCCGGATGAAACGCGCGATACCAGGCCAACAAGTCCGACGCCTGTATCCCCAGCGAGTCCAGTCGCAATTCCATCGACGGGGCGCTCCCGCCGGCAAGACGGAACATTCCTCGGAGATTCGATCGCGGCCCCTCGACGGCGATTTCTTCGGCGACCAGGCTCACCGCGCCGACGTTACAACGTCCCTTCACGTTCACGTCCAGGCGCGGATTATCGGTGCGCTCCGTCAGATCCCAGCGATGCATCCGCCCAGCGCGCCCCTGCACGGAAAATGTCCAGTCTCCCGGCCCATCCGCCTTGTTGATGCCGCTTTTCGCTGTGGCATCCAAGGCAAAAAGGCCACGCACACCGTAATCCTGTCCTCGGAAGAGCCGTAAAACGTCTGCCAGCGACGCCTCGCTCCAGTTCAGTGTGACTTCCGCAGGCTGTAAACGCGCCGAAGTCCCCGCCACGTCGCCAAACACTTTGATCGTGCCCGCTGACTGCAGCGAAACTCCACTCCGCCAGGGCTGGGCCTCCAGCTGGAGTTGCCAACGGCCGGGGGATATCTGCTCCACGCTCCCGGAAACACCCATGAACGCAAAGGGCAACTTGTCATCGCCGGTCTTAAAATTGATTCTCCCATCATCGAAGTCGATTTTTTTCAGCCGGTTCACCGGAGCGACCGGCGAGGACGGTCCATAGAACCGCGCAATTTGTGCCTGGTTTACCTTTGCCGGTGGCAGCCACCTCTCCAGATTCCAGCGGCCCTCCGAATTCTGGACCAGGATCAGGCTCGGCTTGCCAAGCGACATGGTCCCAAATTCAAAATGTCCCCGCAGCAGGCCCATCCACCGCAGACCGGCACTCAGGTGTTCGGCGCGAAGAAAATATTCGTGACCGAACGAGGGGTCTTCTCCAACTGTTACCTCGTTGGCATCCAGTTGCAGACTCGGCAGAATCCTCGCTCCAAAACTCGCGACTTCTATTTGCCGTCCGAAGGCTCTTTCCAGACGTGCTACCAGGTACGCATGCACGCGGCGGGTCCGCGCCAGAAGCGATACCCCGGCCTGCAAGGCGATCACGAGGCAAACTATCGCCACCCCTGGTTTCCACCACTTTTGAAGCCTGTTCATCTCGCTCGGAAGTTTCGCAGACTCGTGCGCAAAAAGGTAGAGGCGCGCATGTACCCGGAACGGAGTGAAAAGTTTGCTTGCAGTTGCTTTCTCTATCCCCGATCGGAATCCTAATGCACCGTATGGAGCATCCGGCTCCATCGCGTTCGAGAAGGCAAATGCACCAGCGTTTCGAAAACGCCGGACAACCGCGACCAGAAGGTGCTTTCCCCCTTGTAGTCCGCGCTTTTCGCGTCGATCGACCAGTAAATCAAGAACGGCCGCCCCATGATGGCATCCCGATCGACGAATCCCCAGTAGCGGCTGTCCAGGCTGCGGTCGCGATTGTCACCCATTGCGAAGTATTTTCCGGGCGGCACGACGATTTCATCTCCATGCATGTGCTTCCGCATTTCCTGCGCCCATTCCGGCTGCATCGCGGAGGTGATCGATCGGCTCTTCGGCGGAGGAAAGTTGTAATTCAAGGGGTCATAAGGAGCGCTGGGGTCGTGCACGGCATAGGGCTCCGGCAGGGCTCTCCCGTTGATGAACATCTCCCGGTCGACCAGCTTCAGATGATCTCCAGGCAAGCCAATCACGCGCTTCACGAAATGCTGGTGATCGGCATAGGGGTACTTGAAAACAATGATGTCGCCGCGCTCTAGTTGCCGATACGGCAGCACTTTTTCGTACCACGCCCCGGTACCGCCGAATATAAACTTGTTCACCAGCAAGTGGTCGCCGATCAGCAGCGTGCCTTCCATCGATGCCGACGGAATCTTGAAAGCCTGTACGATGAAACTCGTGCCGAATAGCGCCAGAATCACCGTCACCAGCAGCGACTCCAGGTATTCGGAAATCGTGGTCTGCTCCGCGCGGTGCCCCTGCTGCTTTTCCGGCGTCCGTTCTTCGGGCGCTATCACTTTCTCTTCCGGCATTCCGCCTCAGCCTTTCGTCTCCGCGCGTTCAAGTTGTTCCAAAGCGCTGCGTGCCGCACGTTGCTCCGCCTCTTTTTTCGTGTTGCCTTCGCCTGTTGCCTTGCATTCCCCGTCAATCCACACTTCGATTTGGAAGACTTTTTGGTGGTCGGGGCCACTCTCTCCGGCCAAGCGATATTCCGCAGGCGCCCGCCCCTGCCCTTGCAAGAGTTCCTGCAATGCGGATTTGCGATCGGACTCCGAGATGCGCTCACCGCGCTCTTCGAGCGCCTGCTCGAACAGCGCACTGCGCAGAACCTCACGCGCTGCACCCAGTCCGCCATCGAGGTAAACCGCCGCTACTACCGCTTCGAACGCGTCGGCTAGCAGCGTCTGCTTCTCCCGTCCGCCGGTTTTCTCTTCCCCGCGCCCCAACCGCAAGTGCTCGCCCAGGCGCAGCCGCCGCGCCGCCGCCTCCAGCGAGCCGGCATTCACGATGCGCGCGCGACTCTTGGAAAGCTGCCCTTCGCTCCACTCCGGAAAAGTCGCCAGGAGATATTCGCTCGTAAGCAGTTCGAGAACGGCATCCCCCAGGAACTCGAGCCGTTCATTGTCCGTCGGAAGCAAGGCGGAGAAAGCCTCTTCGGCGCCGGCTGCGCGCAGTTCGGGGACTGCCGAACTGTGGGTCAGCGCCCTCTCGAGGAGCTCCCTTGCCGAAAACTTGTACCCTAGACGCCCCTCAAACGCTCCGTCCGCGATTCGGAAAGTCTCTTGCATAATTCCGCCGCGTCGGCGGCCGGGCTCACTTCGGCGCGCTCAGTTGGGTCACGCTAAGCTTTTTCGCGTCTTCCGCCTGTGCCTTGCAGATCGCCTCCATAGGGCCGCCCATGGCTACGCACTTATTGAGTGCAGCCACGGCATCATCGAAGTGCGACGTGGCTTTATTCGCCATTCCCAGCAAATAGTAATTCACGGGGTCCGGGTGCGGATCGATCTTCACGGCCTGCTCGAGCTCCGGAATTGCTTCAGAATTCTTTCCCCGCCGCACGTAGACCAATCCCAATCCGCTATGGGCCATCGCCAGCGCCTGATTCTTCCCAGAGGTAAAAGCTTCGTCGGTCATGCCCTCCGGCTTCGGGAGCGTAGGCGTGATCTCGATGGCTTGTTTGGAATACTGTTCCGCTTTGGCCAGCACCTGCACGGCTTCGGGTGTAGCCGCACTCCCACGCAATGTGCGAGGCAGGGACTGCCCGAGCAGCGCGAGCGTGGAGACGTCTTTTGGCGCCAACGCTATTTCCTTCTCGCCATACTCCTGCATCTTTTGCGTGTTCCCGGAGTTCAGGTAGGCATAAGTCAACGCTCCGTACACCGGAGATTTGTAGCGGCTCTCTGGGTACTTCAGGAGAAATGCTTCGCCGACCTCGATTTTCTTTGCGGAATCATTGGGATTCACGACTTGAAACGCTTTGTACGCGGCATCTTCTTCCGCACTGACAGGCGCCGCAGTGTCCAGCGTCAAAGGTGTCACCTCCGGCGTCTTCGGTTTGTCGCTCTGCTTTGCAGGTGCCGTGCTCTGGCTTCCCTGGCTGTACTGCAAACCCCACGCCGCCGCAGATCCGTTAGCGCACACTAGCGTTCCTGCTACGGTCACCGATCCCAACCAAATACCCCACTTCTTTTCCATCCTCTTTCTCCTCTTTCGTTCGTCCTTCACTCGATCCCTCGAATGGCGCCAACTAGGCTCCTCACCCAACTCCACCACGCCCAATCGACTTTCGTTCACGGTCGCGCGAGGGGTTTATCTGCGCCAAATGCCGCAAGCCCCTTTCGTGCCGCCTGCTTTGCTTGTTCCGGCCCGCCTTCCACGCTCAGGGCGGACTGGTATTCCATCTTGCCCACCTCCGGGTTTCCCTCATCATCATAAATCCGCGCCAGATACACATGCGACCACGCCAGCACCATGGGGTCTTCCGTCGCGGCATGCTCACCGGCAGTCAGCCGCCCGAAGACTTGCTTGGCTCTTGCTGCATCGTGATCCTGGAGCGCTACCAATCCAAGTCCGTACCACGCCCGCGCCTGATCCGGATATTTCGTCAGAACTCTTTGAAACGACGCTTCCGCCGCGCGCGGATTTTTCTCCGCGATCCGTCGCTCCCCCTCGGTCAACGCCGCGATGACTTCGGCGTCATTTGGCACCGTCGTTGGCGCCGCGTTTCTCCGGCGCGCCACTTCTTCACTCGCCGTTTCGTCCTCCGGCTTGGCCTTCTCAGCCGGCGCGAATTTCACTGCCGCCAGCCGCTTCGCCTCAGTTTCTGTATTGATGGCCCTCACCCAATCCGGGAAAAAGAGCTTCATCGAGGGTTCAGAGTTTTCGAATTTGGGCAGCGCCCCGAAGAGCGGCTTCACCAGAACGTATCCGTCTTCATCGTCCCGGCTCATCGCCGCTTCCCGTTCCCCGGGCGACATCCGCTTGAGTTTCAGCTCCACCGCGCGGACCGTGCATTCCGCAAAGTACGATGCATAGTCATCCTTTAACTCCGGCGGGAGGCGCGGCGCGGTAGCAGCCTTCTCAAAGATCGGGCGTTTCACCGCCGTCACGTGGGCATAACGCAGAGGCAGCGGGTCCAGCAGGAAGTGCAGAAACGCGTGACGCACCACGTCCGCCGGAATCTCTTCTCCCCCGCTCAGCACCAGCGCGTAGTGATCCCCAAAATTTCTTACGTTAGTGATGCGCCCCACGAGTGGCTCGACAATGATCGCAAAGGTCCGCGGGCCGGAGGGCTCCAGGATTTCACGCAAATATCCGGAGGTAACGAACACAATTTGCGACACTGGATCGTGCAGCCGCTCGACTTCGCGGTTATATATCGGCTGCACTTGCCGCCACAGTTGCCCGATTCTCTGTTCCTGGTAATAGTTCGAAAGAATTTCGCTGAAGCCCTCGAGCGCGATGATTTCCGGCGGCAATTCATCCCGCCTCAACACTGGCTGAAATGCGGGTGCGGGGCCGGACACCAGGCCAAACCACAAATACCTGGAGAGCGTCGCCCCGGGATCACGCAACTCGTGCTGGCGGTAAAACTCCCGCGCGGCCGCCACCGCAGGACCCTGTTGCTGCCGCAAGCGCTCCCGCATCTGCGCGCGGAACGCTGTCCAATTGTCCGCGCTGATGTTCGATTCAAAACCTGCCGCCAGCAGCGCGCACATCGTCGTGAACATCGCCTCGCTGCCGTCTACGCTTACGGTGCCCTGCGGAGCGGTCCGTGCGCGTGGCCGCGGCGCAGGCGCCTGTGCCGGAGGGGGTGCTGGTGTTTGTACCTGCGCGGGCACCGGCGTCTGGGGCTGTCCCGCCGCCGGCAACACCATCGCCGCGCACAATCCAATCAATACCATCTGTCGTTGAAGTTTTTTCATGCCTTTTGCCGCAGTCCTCACTCGGCCCAGTGGCTGTTTCTTGCTCCGCCTGTCGCGCTTCTCCGCGCGGAAGTGCAACTCTGGTAGCGGTCTATGTGTTCTCACCATGCTACGGCATCTTGTCAATCTACAAGCCCCCAACACACTCCGTCAAGGAATGCCGTTTCTTCCCTACGAACCCTCTGCGGCCTCAGCGTCTCTGCGTTATCCTTACTCTTCGCGTTGGAATTCTGCCAGTCAACCAGGACAACGCTTGCTCCTTCCCCGAGCATCTGCTAACAGTGGAGATGCTCACCGACCCTGCGCGGGATGGCCGCTCTTGTGGTCCGACCTCTCGTGATGAAATTGTCATTCATTCTCGGATATTCACTCGTCGCAGCAGTTTCCCCGCAAACTCTGCGAGCGCAACTCGTCCGCGAGAATGCTGCGCCGCCGCAGCAAGTCTCTGCCAAGCCAGCCTCGCAAAATCCAGTTTCCGCGCAAACGCCGCAGGGTAAGAAGCGCCTCTCCCAGGAACTCCAGTTGACCGGCGAAGAATCCTGGATCGACACTGGCATCGACATTCAGGCCGGCGAACATGTGCTCATCACCGCCACCGGCAAGCTTCGATACGCTGACGCGAAGGAGGACAACGGCCCGGACGGTATCCCGCGCGGCTTCAAGGACCTTCTCCGCGTTCTGCCCTTCAATGAAGCTGGGCGTGGCGCGCTCATCGGGCGCATCGGCGATCAAGACACCGCTCAGCCTTTCCTCATTGGCCCTCGCCGCGATGTTCTTGCACCTGTCTCGGGCCGTCTTTCCGTCGCCATTAATCAGACGAACGACGACACGGGTGACGGTACTTATTCGATACGCATTGAGGTTTACGCTCCCGAAAGCGGCGCGGCGCGCGTGGTTGCCAGGCAAGTCAGCTCGCTTCCCGGCATCGACAATAAGCTCTTCTCGAAGATTCCGCGCCGCATCGGCGATAAACAGGGCAACCCCGGCGACATGGTGAATTTCCTGATTCTCGGCTCCGAAGCCGCCATGCAGCGCGTCTTCACCACGGCCGGCTGGGTGAAAGTCGACGCTGACGTCCAGGGCACCGTTCTGCATGGGATCATCGGCAGCCTCTCCAAAGAATCGTACTTGACCATGCCCATGAGTCAGCTCTACCTCTTTGGCCGCCCGCAGGACTACGGCTGGGCCCACGCAGAACCCATCAGCGTCGTCGCCTCCCGCAATCACCTGCGCATCTGGAAAGCGCCCATCCAGGTCAAAGGGGAAACGCTGTGGGTCGGCGCCGCCACCCACGACATCGGATTCGAACGCGACCAGCGTAACAACGGCATCACCCACAAGATCGATCCCGATATCGATCTCGAGCGCGACTACGTCGAAAAAACTCTCGCCTCCACGGGCCTCGTCGCCGAAGTCTCCCATTTCCTCCCGGACCATCCCATGAAAGAAGCCAAGACCGCTACCGGCGGCACCTTCCATTCGAACGGCCAGGTTCTCATCCTCAAGCTCGACGAATCCACGACGAATCCGTGAAGGGCGCACCCGTCCGCTTCACCATCGCCGGCACCAATACAACCGCCAGCACTTCAAAATAGTCACAAGGATCTCGTTCTCTCGCGGAACGCGTAGCATCACTACGGTCGAAAGGAGTAAGTAAACTTCACCGCAAGGCAAGTTTCGCGAATCTGTTGAGGATTGGCAGCCGCGAGACTCGCAAACTGGGTCCCAACGTTGTAAGTAACGAAGAGAAGGCTATCTGGGCGGTAGCATTCATTCTGCTGAATCTGCGTCCGATATCTAGCCGGCGTGCTGTTCCTCTACGGATGCCGCAAATAGCAGCGTCCCAGCAACGCCAATGAGCCCTGCCGTCACGAACGGAATTTCCGGACGCACTCTCCAAAGCAGGCCGCCGATTGCCGATGCCGGAGTGATCGATAAACTTCGCACCAGGTAATACAGCCCCACGGTCCGCGCCCGGAACCGCGGTTCCGCGAAGTCCACAATCATGGCCTTTCGGGACGGCTCGCCGATTTCTCGCAGGCCCCCAACGATGAAAGCAAGGACCAGCCCCCCGAAGTTGTGCGCGAGGATAACAGTTATTGGGTACAGGGCAAAACAGAAGAACGTCGCGATCACCAACGGTCTCCGGCCAACTCGACCCGCGATTTTTGCCGACGGCACATAGATCAGAATGGCCGTCATCAATTGAATGGCGACAAGCACCCCGTACTTCGGAATCGTGATGCCGCTGACGTTCGTCACGTAAAGAACCACAAAAATGTCCGCCATCCCTTCGCACATGCGAATCACGATGTCGGAAGCCAGCAGCCGTTTCAGCGTTGGGTGAAATGATTTCCACACTCCGCTCATCCTCACCGTGTCGCGGGCCGCGGCCGGCAGCCGGAGCGAGAAAAGCAGCGCCGCCGCAAACGCTGCTAGTACGAGTGTGACGAGCAGTCCCGTTCGAATGCCTTTTTGCAGACCGAGCGCGCCGATCATCGCGCCGCCAATCAGCGGCGAGATCACCATGGGGATGCGCTTCAGCATCGATTGAACGGTGAAGCCCATCGCCCGGCGTTCCTTGGGCAGCGCGTCCCCAATCGTCGCAAACATCGCGGGCGATCCCATCGACTGCCATGCCATGACAAACGCAAGCCCCAGAAAGAG
>Ga0209701_10002931_pt1 | contig 11146 bp, 10 predicted proteins | sample CZO8metaG_4_FD_188356 | JGI IMG/M metagenome (GOLD analysis project Ga0209701, IMG submission 188356) | Vadose zone soil microbial communities from the Eel River Critical Zone Observatory, Northern California, USA - CZOApr15con2H3.8 metaG... | ecosystem: Environmental > Terrestrial > Soil >...
AAGTGATCGAGGCCGCGAAAGCGGCGCACATCCACGAATTCATCGAGAGCCTTCCCGAGAGGTACGAATCGCGCGTGGGCGAGCGGGGCCTGAAGCTCTCCGGCGGCGAAAAGCAGCGCGTCGCGATTGCCCGCGCCGTCCTGAAAAATCCGAGCATCCTCATCTTCGACGAGGCGACCTCGGCACTCGACTCGGAAACCGAGCAGGGCATCCAGGCCGAGCTCGACCGCATCGCCCGGGGGCGCACTACACTGGTGATCGCGCATCGCCTTTCCACGGTGATGGACGCGGACCAGATTCTCGTTCTGGATCAAGGCCGTATCGTCGAGCGCGGCACCCATAGGGAGCTGCTCGAGCGCGACGGCGCGTATGCCCAGATGTGGGCGCTTCAGCAGCAGGAGGAGGCCGAGCAAGCGGCAGCGGCTTGAGAGAGCCGCGTGAGCCGCTCCGGCAAGGGCCGACCGGATCCGCGAGCCGGTGTGAAGTATTTCGCGTATCCTGTTATTTTCGTTGCAAATTATAGAAGGCGACGCTAAACTCCCGGACGCAGAACGAGCAAGGGGGGAAGGTGAAGCTAATCCCGGCGTTGCTGATTGTGCTGGCAGTCATCTCGATGCCGGCTTTCGCACGCGACCGCCGCGCGGCCGAAACGCACGAGCCGGCGCTGAAATCGCAAGCGGCGATGGTCGTCGACCAGGAATCGGGCGAAATCCTCCTCGGCAAGAACGCGCAATCCAAGTTGCCGATCGCCTCGCTCACGAAGCTCATGACGGCGATCGTCACGCTCGACGCCGAGCTTGATCCCGACGAACCGGTGACGATCACCAAGGCCGACGTCGACCGGCTGCGCGGCTCGCATTCCAGGCTGCAGGTAGGCACCACGCTCACGCGCGACGAGATGCTGCACCTTGCGCTCATGGCGTCGGAAAACCGCGCCGCCTCGGCGCTCGCCAGCTCCTACCCGGGCGGAAAGGATTCGTGCGTGCTGGCGATGAACCTGAAGGCCCAGCTGCTCGGAATGACGGGAACGCGCTTCGAGGACGGGACCGGGCTTTCGGGCCGCAACGTTTCGACCGCGCAGGACCTCGCGAAGCTGGTGCGGGCTGCGCACGCGTATCCCAAGATCCGCGACTATACGACTTCGGCTTCCTACCAGATCAAGGTCGGGCGCCGCGCGATGCGCTTCGGCAACACCAACCGGCTGACGCGCAGCTCCCGCTGGGACATCGGCCTGTCCAAGACCGGCTACATCGCCGAGGCGGGGCGGTGCTTGGTCATGCAGGTGACGCTTGCCGGGCGTTCGATTATCATCGTGCTGCTCGACTCCTGGGGCAAATACACGCGTGTCGGCGACGCCACCCGAATACGTCAGTGGCTGGAGTTCGCTTCCAGCCGCTCGGCAGCGCACCGCTTCTCCGCCGGCTTGCCGGCCGGGAGCGGTGTCGCGTCGAACCGGGAACCGAGCGCCCGGTCGGGCTAGCCTTCGGATCCGGCCGACGGCATGAAACCCCAGCCCTCCCCCCAGCCTGCCGCGCCAGGGGTGGTGCGCTTCTACAACTTTCTTCCCCCGGGGAACAATTTTCTGGAGGACGTGCTCGCGGGCCTCGCGCGTCCCCAGAAGAGCATCCCGCCGAAATACTTCTACGACGAGCAGGGCTGTCGCCTCTTCGAGGCGATCTGCGAGCTCCCCGAGTACTATCTGACGCGCACCGAGACGGCGATCCTGCGCACCTGCATCGCCGAGATCGCGCAATTCATAGGGCCCGACGCCCAGCTGATCGAGTTCGGCAGCGGCGCGCAGGCGAAAACGCGCATCCTGATCGAAGCGCTGCAGACTCTTCTGTACGTTCCGGTCGATATCGCAGAAGATACCCTGCGCGCCTCATCCGGAGAATTGGCGAGGTTGTTTCCCTTGCTGAACGTCGTCGGCATCTGCGCCGACTACACCCGGCCCCTCTGGCTGCCCGAGTTAGCGGGCGTGCCGATCCGCAGGAAGGTGGTTTTCTTTCCGGGTTCCACCATCGGCAATTTCACTCCCGCGGAGGCGCTCGTTTTCCTCAAGCAAGCGCGCAAGGCGGCGGGCGCGGGAGGCGTGCTGCTCATCGGCGTCGACCTCAAGAAAGACAAGGCAACTCTGGACGCCGCCTACGCCGATTCGAAGGGCGTGACCGCGCAGTTCAACCTCAACCTGCTCGCGCGCATCAACCGCGAGCTCGGCGCGGATTTCCAGCCGAACCGCTTCCGCCACCAAGCCTTTTACGACCCGATCATGGGCCGCATCGAGATGCACCTGGAGAGCCTCACCTCGCAGCTCGTGCACATCGCCGGCCGGCGGTTCGAATTCGCGCCCGGCGAGACCCTCCACACTGAATTTTCCTGCAAGTATTCGATCGCCGACTTCCAGGAACTGGGCAAGCGGGCGGGGTTCACGCCCGAAAAAGTCTGGACCGACCCCGAGCAGCTGTTCAGCGTGCACGGGATGGTTGCGGCTTAAATCTTTTTCTCTCCTCGAAGTATGCACGAAGCGCTTCGAGTCCCGCCGGGGCCACCAATATTCACCGCAGCATCGGCAACGTGCACGATCGGAGGGTGGACGGCGTTCCGTTGACCGTCGCTGAGGTTCGCGCGGTGACCGCGTGGCTCACTCGTCGCCCGACCGATACGGGTACTTCTTCTGCCGATAGCCGCCGGATTTCGTGTCGTACTCGTAGAGGAACCCTGCGTCTCCCTCCGCGAGCTGTTCCAGCTTCGGGGGGAACGTGGAGCCCCGCGGAACCGTCAATGTCCACGGGCCATGAATCGCCTGGGCCTTCACGGCGCGCTCACCTTCGAAGAAGAGAACGTAGTAGGAACTCTCGCCCGTCTTGACGAGCGCGAGGGTGCTCTTGCGGTCGCGGCTCGCTGCGAAGGCGCACGGCAAGCCGTCCTTCAAGCGCTCCAGCGACCAGGGCCCGTCCTTCTGGCTCGGGTCCGATTCGATCCGCGGCAGGACGATCGTACCGGCCGCAAGGTCCACCGCTCCCCTGCAAGTCCACGGCAGGAAGACGTCCTTCGAACGCACGGCCTTGAGCGGCCCGACTGGACGCGACCCCTCATCGGCCGTGGAGGCGGATGAGAGCGCGCAGAGCAATGGAACAAGCCAGGCGAGACGAGCTTCCATTCGGCATCTCCGGGGCGCTACCTGCAGTCCACCGTGACCAGCGAGTCGGATCCGATGATCGCCGTCCCGTTCACGGTCTGCCCGGTGAGCGCGATCGAAGTGTCGCCGCACCGGATGTCAATCAATCCCGACGGTTTCACTTGTTCTGCCGTTCGAGACGCGCGCGCCACCCACATCAAATCTTCCTTTCGGATTTGGGTAAAAGTAAGGCCCCTTTCGGGGCCTTTTGTAGGCTGGGGCGGCCGATTAACGTAGGGTCGCCCCCAGCAATGGGAGTAAGATATCGCAAAGGCGATAGGAGTTCAATTGTTTTACGACGTATTGTCCGATGTAATCTACATGCGTTCACACTTGGCCGAAGCGAACCTACCTAAGCTGTCTGAGGTCAGCGTCCCGCAGCACGCGTACATCTTGATTCTTCTCGTCCGCGTGCAAAAAGCCGTACTCGACCAGATCGCCTAGGTCGAAGCGGAACTGCTTGGTGGTTGATATTTTTCTGGCGGCGAGCGCGAGCTCGCTCCGACTGAGCCGCTGCTTGCGGGGCAGCGCGAGCAGGATGTTGTTGACGTCGCCGCGGACATCCAGGATGAACAGTTCGTCGAACGCTTCTTGGTAGGTGCGCACCATCGAGTTGTAGAGCTGGTTGAAAGAGAGGCGCCAGATGTTGCCGACCACGACGCCGCGCGGCACAACCGCTCGGCGTACGGCTTGCAGAAATTCCTGCGTCGTCAAGTGAGTCGGCATGTTGTGGGCGCCGTAGGCGTCGAGGAAGATCACGTCGTAAAAGGGCTGCCGAACGTTCTCGATGAATGCCCGCCCGTCACCCACGTGAACCCGCATGCGCTCGTCCTCCCGGAAGCCGAAGAACCTCTTTGCGACATCCACGACGTCGGGATCGATTTCCGCCACGTCGATAGCGGCGTTCGGGTAGTACTTGCGGAGGAACGTCGGTAACGTCCCTCCGCCGAGGCCGACCACTAGGATGCGGCGCGGCTCTTCGCACAGCGCGAGTCCGACAAATGCGACACGCGCATAGGACAATTCCAGGTGATCCGGATCGCCCGGTTTCACCACGCTCTGCCGCGTGCCGCCTCTCTCGAAAAGCAGGGTGCGCAAACCGTTGTTGTCTTCCGTGACTATTATGGTGTTGTAGCGCGAGGGCTTCTCGTAGATTACGGTCTGGGCTGCACACGCGAGCACGCACGGGGCGATGACCGCAAAGAGTCCCGCACGGAGATAGCGCCGACCCTTCATGGGTCAGTGCTGCGACCGGTCGACGATGATGCGCTTGTAGAGGTCGTGCCACTTTTCGTAGTCGTCGATCGCCTCCTGCGCATTCACGATCTTGACTGGTTGACGCTCGCGTACCAGGCGCCGCACCGGCGTGTCGTAGTTCCTGTTCGCCGGCACGCGGTGCATTTCCGTGTAGAAGCGCTGGCCCTCGGTCAGCATGTAATCGCAGAAGAGCGCCGCCGCATTGGGGTGGGGTGCGCGCCGCGAGACCGCGACCGCAGAGGGCAGCACGACGGCCGGCGGCAGGACGAACCAGTTCACCGGCGCCCCTTTCACCTTCATGCGGTCGACGTCGTGGCTGTAGACGCCGAGCATCACCGGGATCTCGCCCGCGATGACGAGACCGGTGCTGTGCGTATGACCGGTACGCACCGCCACGCCGTTGCGGGCCATGCGCCGAAACAGGTCGAGGCCCGGCTTCTCGCCCAGTGAATCGATCAGGGCGGCGAACCACTCCACGTTGGTGGATTCCATGCCGATGCGGCCTTTCCATTTCGGGTCGAGCAGGTCCTGCCAGGACTTCGGCACATCCGCAGGTCTGACCGTGTCGGTGTTGTAGGCGTACACGAGCAGATTGAGCCGGTCGGGCGCCCACTCCCCGTGCGTCGGCATGGTCTCGGGGAGCAGCTCCTGCTCGACGAAAGGCGAGTTCATTTTCTGCAGGAGCTTCGCGCGCGCCAGCACCTCGAGTTGCGGCGCGTTGGTCTCCATCACGTCGACCTCGAAACGGCCGCCGCGCGTTTCGCTCAGCACGCGCTGCAGGATGTTCGCCTGGCTGCCGCGCCAGCTTTTCACCGTGATGCCGTAACGGCGCTTGAAGTCCGCCGCGAGCCTGAGCTGATCCTCCTGCGTGATCGACGAGTAGAGCATCAGCTCGCCTTCCTTCCTGGCCTCCGCGATCATGCGTTCGGTGCGGTCCGCGCCCTGGTAGGAAGCGGCGGCGAGAACGCCCGGCGTGGGCTCGACCGCGAAGCTCGCGGGCGCAACCGCCAGGCCGAGCAGGATCAGGAAGCGAAGCCGCACGGCGGCGACTAGAGTCGCAGCAGGCGCGCCGCGTTCTCGCCGAGGATCTTGTCCTTCTGCCGCTCGGTGAGATCCTTGCGCCCGCGGAGGGCAGCGACCGTGTGCGGAAACTCCGAGTCGAAGTGCGGATAGTCGCTCGCCATGAGTATGTGATCGTCGCCCAGCTCGGCGATCGGCCGCGCGAGATCGGCCTCGTCCGCCTCGCAGGTGACGTAACAGTTGCGGCGTATGTACTCGGAGGGCGCCATCCGGAGCATGCCCGAGATCTGCGGGAAGTCCTTCGCCCATTCCCAGTCGTCGTCCATGCGGTGCATCCAATACAGGATCCACTCCGCGCTGCACTCGAAGAACACGACCTTGAGCTTGGGGAATTTCTCGAACACGCCGCCGAGCACGAGCGCCACCAGCGCCGCGCTGCAGTTGGTCGGGCGCCCGAGCACGTGCGTCTTGTAGAAATTGTCGAACCGGTCGACGAGTTCCCCGTTGCTGTTCGGATGGCAGAGCAGCGGCACGTCGAGCTCTTCGGCCGCCTGGTAATAGGGGTAGAAGCTCGGATCGTCGAGATTGCGCGTGCCGCAATAGGGCACGAGGTGCGAAGTCCTGAAGCCGAGCTGCTTCACGCAGCGCCGCAGCTCATCGGCCATTGCCTCGGGACAGCCGGCCGGCGCCATCGCGACCGGCAGAAAAACTTCCTCGTGACCTTTCACCAGCTTCGCGACCCAGTCGTTGAACAGGCGCGCGCATTCGCGCCCCAGCCCGCCGATATTCGAGGTCGCGACGGTGATCTGCGTCGGGAATATCAGCTGCTTGTCGATGCCTTCCTTGCGGATGTCCTCGCGGCGTCGCGCCATGTCGTAGCCGCCCACTTGCCGCGCCGCGATGTCGCCGCCGCGCCAGTTGGTCTTCGGGTCGTAGATATAGGGGTGCCGGTGGGCGGCGTGGCCCTGCGGGCTGATCGGATCGAGGGAATGCAGAAACTTCGTGTTGTGCGTGCGGCCGTCGTTCAACTTGACCGGCCTGAAACGCTCGTACGGGCCGTCGAGCTTGTAGACCTCGTCCATGAAATAGCCTTCGCGCAGATGGGAATCGAAGTCGATGATCATGTTGGTCTCCGGTGTTCCGAAGTGCGGAACGTGGGTCCGCCGGTGGATATCGAATCGCGCAATTTTATACCACGATATGGAACGCGCGGCGCAGGAGGTGCAATCCCGCGTGCTATGATTCGACGCCACCGGTGCTCCCGTTTCCGGAATCTCTCCATGCGAGTCGGCCTGTTCGTCACCTGTCTCGTCGACCTGATGCGGCCGTCGATCGGGTTTGCGGCGCTCAAGCTTCTCGAAGCCGCGAATTACGATGTCGTGGTACCGAAGACGCAGACCTGCTGCGGCCAGCCGGGCTGGAACTCGGGCGATCGCAAGTCGGCGCGTGCGCTTGCGCAGAAGCTGATCGGCGAGTTCGAAGGCTGCCGTTACGTGGTCGTGCCTTCCGGGTCCTGTGCCGGCATGATCCGCACGCATTTTGACGAGGTGTTCCGGGACGAGCCCTTCATGCGCGCCGAGGCCAAGCGGCTCGGTGAGCGCACCTACGAGCTCACCGAATTTCTCGTCAAGGTGGCGAAGCGGGCGAGCGTTCCCGGGAGTTTCGAGGGCGCGGTGACCTATCATGATTCCTGCTCGGGCCTGCGCGAGCTCGGCGTGAAGGCGCAACCGCGGCGGCTCCTCGCAAAGGTCGCCGGCTTGAAGCTCGTCGAGATGGAGGAGTGCGAAACCTGCTGCGGCTTCGGCGGCACCTTTTCGATCAAGTACGGGGAGATCTCCTCCGCAATGGCCGAGAAGAAATGCGCCCACATCCAGGCGAGCGGAGCGCAGGCTGTCGTGCTCGGCGACCTGGGCTGTATGCTGAACATCGAAGGGCGCCTGCGCTGGCGCGGCGACGCGAAGACGCGCGTGCTTCACGTGGCCGAAGTGCTGGCCGGGATGACGGAGGAGTAGCGCCTTGCAGGTCCATTCGATGCACTTCAAAACGCGCGCCGGCGAAGCGCTCGCGAACGCGACCCTGCAGGCGAACCTGGGCAAATTCCAGTCCGCGGGGTTCACTGCGCTGCGTGCGAAGGCGGTGGCCGAGTTCGGGCCGGAGCTTTTCGAGACGCTGCGTGGGGAGGGCGCCGCGATCAGAGACCGGTCGCTTGCAAATCTGGATGTGTGGCTCGGGCGCTTCGAGGCGGAAGCCGTACGGCGCGGCTCACGGGTGCTCTACGCGGAAAGCCGCGAAGAAGCGTGCGAGCTCCTGCTCGAGACCTGTCGGCGCCACGGCGTCAGGAAGGCGATCAAGTCGAAGTCGATGCTCTCGGAGGAGGCCGGCGTGAACGAGGCGCTCGAAGCGAACGGGGTGACGCCGATCGAGACCGATCTGGGCGAGTACATCCTGCAGCTCGCCGGCGAGCCGCCCTCGCACATCATCGCGCCGGCGCTGCACAAAAGCAAAGATGAGGTCGCGGGCCTGTTCCAGACCCATCACCATGCGTCGCGCAAGGACGATATTCCGAGCATGACCCGCGAAGCGCGCGATGTACTGCGGCAGCATTTTCTCTCGGCCGATCTGGGCATCTCGGGCGGCAATTTTCTCGTCGCCGAGACCGGGTCCGGCGTCATCGTCACGAACGAGGGCAACGGGCGCATGGTGACGACCCTGCCGCGGGTGCACGTCTGCATGACGGGGATCGAGAAGGTGATCCCGACTCTGGAGGATTTCTCGACGCTCCTGAGGCTGCTGACGCGTTCGGCGACGGGCCAGCCGATTTCCAACTACGTGAGCCTGTTTACCGGGCCGCGCGGGCGGCAGGATAGCGAGGGGCCCGAGCACATGGTTTTCATCTTGGTCGACGCGGGGCGCACGAACCTTGTGGGCGGCGACATGCAGGAGATGCTGCGCTGCATACGATGCGGGGCCTGCATGAACCACTGTCCTGTATACAGGGCGGTCGGCGGGCACAGCTACGGCTGGGTCTATCCGGGGCCGATGGGGTCGGTGCTCACGCCGAACTACGCAGGTTTGGAAAACGCGCTCGACCTGCCCCACGCGGCGACGCTCTGCGGCGCATGCTCGGTCGTCTGCCCGGTCAAGATCCCGCTGCCCGGGCTGCTGCGCACGCTCCGCGAAAAGCAGGTGGACCGCGGCCTGCGCCCGCGGCGCGAGATGCTCGCGTTGGGCCTGTGGTCATGGACGGCTCAGCATCCGCGCCTCTATGCGTTCGCCGCGGCGAGCGGCGCGTTCTTCCTGCGCCTGCTCGGTGGCCGCAACGGCATGATCTCGACGCTGCCTTTCGGCGGCGAATGGACGAAGGGCCGGTTCTTCCCTGCGCCGAAGTCCTGGAGGACTTTTCGCGCTCTCTACGCCGCCCGTCCGAAGCGCTCGCCCTCGGCCCGCTGACTCAAAGCCATCCCGCCTTGCGGAAGCGGAACCAGAGGTAGACGTTGATCGCGGCCATCGCCCCGAGGATCATGGGGTAGCCGAATGCCCAATCCAATTCGGGCATTTGCTTGAAGTTCATGCCGTAGACGCTGGCGATGAAGGTCGGCACCGCGATGAGCGCGCCCCAGGCCGCGAGGCGCTTGGTCACCTCGGTCTCGCCGAAGGTGATCATGGCCACGTTCACCTGGATCGCGGTGGTCACGGTGTCGCGCTGGCTGTTGATCGTCTGGTTGATCCGAACCAGGTGGTCGTAGACGTCCCGGTAGTAATCCTGCAGCCCCGAGCACACTTGCGGCACACGACCGCCGTACAGTTTGCCGACGGCCTCGAGCAGCGGCAGGACCGCGTGCTGCATCGTCGTGAGCTTCTGCCTCACGTAGTAAAGCCCCTCGATGTTGGCGCGCAGCGATTTTCCGGAGAAGATCTGCTCCTCGAACTTCTCGAATTCGGCCTCGATCGCGTCGAGCACGGGAAAGTAGCGGTCTACGACCGCGTCGATCAGCGCGTAGAACACGAAGCCCGAGCCGTGGCTCAGGAGTTCCGGTTCCCGCTCGCAGCGCGCGCGCACGGCAGCGAAGCCCAGTTGGGCCTCGTTGCGCACCGAAAGCACGTAATTCGTGCCGACGAAGATATCGACCTCGCCGACCTTGAGCTCGTCGCTCGCGAGCTCGATGTTATGCAGGACCGCGAATATCGAGTCTCCATACTCGTCGATCTTGGGGCGCTGGTGGCCGTGACGCGCGTCCTCGACCGCGAGCTCGTGCAGGTTGAACTCGTGCTGCAGGGCGGCGAGCTCGCCGGGAGCGGGGTCCTTGAGCCCGACCCAGACGAAGCACTCGGGCCGGCTCAGGTAGCGGCTGATGTCCTCGGGCTTGATCTCGGCGAGTTTCTTTCCTTCCTGGTAGACGACGCAGTTGACCAGCATTGATCTCTCTCCCGATCCAGCGCGAGCAAATGATAAGACACGAACGCCGTCCCGCATAGGATAAAATGGCTCGCCCTTAAGTTCAGCCGACGCCCCGTCATGCCCAATATCAGCCGCAGAACCGCCGAGCTCGGAACGGAGAACGCCTTCGTGGTCCTCGCCGAGGTGAACGAGCTCGTCCGCCAGGGCAAGGACATCATCTCGTTTTGCATCGGCCAGCCGGATTTCCACACGCCCGCGAACGTCCAGGACGCGGCGGTGCGCGCCGTGCGCGAGGGCAAGCACGGCTACACGCCCTCGGCGGGCATCGCGGAGCTGCGCGAAGCCGCGGCGCGCTACATGGGCGAAATGCGCGATCTCGCGATACGGCCCGACGACGTCGTGATCGGCGGCGGGGCGAAGCCCTTCATCGCCTACGCGATCCTTTCCACGACCGATTACGGCGTGGGCGACGAAGTGATCTATCCGAACCCCGGGTTTCCGATCTACGAGTCGCAGATCGTCGCGAACGGGGCGGTGCCCGTTCCGCTGCATCTTCGCGAGGCGCGCGATTTCGCTTTCGATCCCGCCGAGCTCGAGGCCAAGATCTCCTCGAAGACGAAGCTCGTCATCCTCAACTCCCCGCAGAACCCGACCGGTGGCATGCTGACGGGGAAGGACCTCGAGGCCATCGCGGCGATCCTCAGGCGCCATCCGGAAGTCTGGATCTATGCCGACGAGATCTATTCGCGGCTGTGCTACGAGGGCGAGTTCTGCTCGATCGCCTCGCTCCCCGGGATGTACGAACGCACCATCATCTCCGACGGCGCTTCGAAGACCTGGGCGATGACGGGCTGGCGCATCGGCTTCACTTCCAACCCGGTCCTCGCGCCGCAGTTCGTGCGCTGGGTGACCAACACCGATTCCTGCGCCTCACATATCAGCCAGTGGGCGGCGGTCGAGGCGATCAACGGACCGCAGGACGAGGCCGAGAAGATGCGTCGGTCGTTTCTCGAGCGGCGCGACCTGATCGTGGGGCTGCTCAACCGCGTGCCTGGGGTCTCCTGCAAGACGCCCGGCGGCGCGTTCTACGCCTGGCCGAACGTGACCGAGGCCTGCCGCATGATCGGCGCCGCCGATTCGGAGGAGTTCAGGAAGCGGCTCCTCAACGAGGCCGGGGTCGCGGTGCTCGCCGACATCCACTTCGGCGCGCGCGTGCCCGGCGAAGGCCAGCACATCCGCTTCTCCTACGCCGCCTCGAAAACCGCGATCGAGCAAGGCGTCGCGCGCATGGC
>Ga0209701_10002935_pt1 | contig 11135 bp, 10 predicted proteins | sample CZO8metaG_4_FD_188356 | JGI IMG/M metagenome (GOLD analysis project Ga0209701, IMG submission 188356) | Vadose zone soil microbial communities from the Eel River Critical Zone Observatory, Northern California, USA - CZOApr15con2H3.8 metaG... | ecosystem: Environmental > Terrestrial > Soil >...
CCTAGGAGCCTGTCCGAGTAATGTCTTTCGTCAAAACGCGACCTCCTAGAATACCCTAGGATTGACGAACGGCGGCTCGGGAATGGTTTTGCTACCCCCAAAACGACGATTTTTCGATTACTCGGACACGCTCCTAGGTCTTACGGCCATTTGTGTTGTTTCCGGGTTTAAGATCAGTCTCCCGGGATCGCACCTCAAAGTTGGGTTAACAAGGAACTGGCTATGAAGCGAAAAATGGTCTGGACGGTCCTTCTTCCGCTCCTCACCGCACTTCTGCTCGCTCACGCGCCAACGGAGACCGTAGCAGCAGACAAACTCATCGGTATCCACTCTGCGCGTGTGATGTCCCAATCTATGCCCTGGATCGCGGAGGAAGCGGGACTATTCAAAAAGTATAACCTCGATTTTCAGCTTGTCTTCATAGCCTCTTCCAACATGGTCACTGCCGCCATGCTGAGCGGAGACGCGGAGATGTCACTGACCGGCGGAGTTGGAAATGTCCGCGCCTACGCCCAAGGGGCTACAGACCTGGTCTTTATCGCCGGTGTAAAAAACGTGATGACCCAGAGCATCTTAGCCGGAGGAAATCTCAAGAAGCCTGAGGATCTTAAAGGCAGACAAATCGGTGTCAGCCGCATCGGCAGCAATACCCACTATTTCACTATTCAGGCACTCAGGCGGTCCGGCATGGAACCTGGTCGAGATTTCACATTTATCCAGACCGGAGGAGATCCAGAGAGCCTGGCGGCTCTGGTCAGCAAGAAAATCGATGTTGCAACTCTGACCGCACCGTCAGACGCCATCGCCCTTGCCCAGGGTTATCATTATGTCGTCTACGGTCCGGATCTTCGTATTCCTTACTCCGCTACGGCCTTTGTTACAAAGCGCTCGGTGATAGCAAAGCGACCTCAAGTTATGGGACAGTTCATGCGGGCCATGGCGGAATCCGCCAAAATTCTACACACGGATAGAGAGTTCACCTACAAGGTATTGGGAAAATATCTCAAGGTAACCGATCGGACCATTCTGGATGCCGCTTACAACGCGGAGATCAAAGCCCTGGAACCGAGGATGATCATTAAAGTCGAAGCTCTTCAGGCGATTCTTGACGAGGTGGCGCAACTCGATGCGCGAGCCAAAAAGGTCAAGCCGCAGGAGCTGATCGATACTCGCTATCTCGACGAGATGGAAAAGAGCGGCTTTTTTGACAATCTCTGGGCGGCAAAAAAATAAGGAGGTCTCTATGGAAACCATGCGCGACGTGATTAAGGTGGTTGACTCTGACGGTCATGCGCGGGATCGGGACGAATGGATCAAGCCTTATTTGGATGAACCCTTCCGCAGCCGCCGGTTGCCTTACATTCCCCCGGAAACCTACGACAGGACTCTCGGAGGGACCCTGGGGCACGCTGGCGTCACCCACGAGGAGAGGCTGTCGGCGATGGATCGGCAGGAGATTGAGACGGCTGTGCTTTATCCCACTTCTGGTTTGGGCATCGGGCGGGTTCGCGAGCCGGCATTCGCGGCCGCCTTATGTCGCGCCTACAACGATTTCATCGCCGAATATTGCAAGGCTACTCCGCGGCTCAAAGCAGTGGCCAATCTGCCCATTTATAGTCCAGAGGAAGCGGCCAAGGAGCTCCGTCGCGCCGTGACCAAGCTGGGCTTGGTCGGCGCGATGCTGGCCGCGCAGGCACACAGCAAAAACCTGGCAAGCCCTGAATTTCATCCTCTATACGAAGAAGCGCAGCGACTCGACGTGCCGATTGCGATCCACGCCTTCGGTGGCGATGAAGCAGGAAGCGAGATCTTCGACCAGTTCATCTGCCTCCATACCACGGGCCATCCCTTCCCGGTACTGCGCCAGCTTACGGCGATGATTTTTGGCGGCATTCCGGAGCTATTTCCCAAACTGAAGATCGGCTACTTGGAAATCGGCTGCGGCTGGATACCTTACTGGCTGGAACGGATGGATGAAGAGTGGGAGAAGCGCGGCAAGGCCGAAGCGCCCTTGTGCAAGAAAAAGCCCAGCGAATACCTGACCAACGGTCTCATCTACTACGGTGTCGAGCCGGAGGAAAAAATGATGGGATTTGTCGTCAATGAGATCGGCTCGGAGACGCTTATGTATGCCTCGGATTATCCTCACTGGGACATGAGCTGGCCGGACTCGGGAGTCATCATCTGGCGGAGAGAAGATCTCTCACTGGAGGCGAAGAAAAATATCCTGCAAAAAAACGCGCAGCGATTTTACAACTTGAGTTGAGAATCTAAGGCAGGGAGTTTCGGTGCCGGTCCAACCGCGAAGCTCTCCGAGTTTAATCTTCGTAGGATAGGAGTGGAAAAATGATCGAGACAAAGGGTTTGACAGGAGCGCAGACGCTGCTCCGCGTGCTCGGCGGAATGGGCATAGAACGGATCTTCGCCTCACCCGGATCGGAGTGGTCGCCTGTATGGGAAGCGTTGGCTCAGCCTCAGAGCGAGAGCATCCCTCTTTACGTCACTTCGAGGCATGAAGAGATCGCCGTCGGAATGGCGAGCGGCTATGCCAAGTCGACCGGGAAACTCGCCGCAGTGACGATCCACACGACGGTCGGCGCGCTGCACGCATCGATGGCGCTGCGCGGCGCGCTTCACGAGCAGGTTCCGATGGTCGTCTTCACCGGGGAATCGATCGCCTTCGGAGAGGACGAGGGTCCGGACGCCGGAGGACAGTGGATCGGGCACCTGGCCGATATCGGAGGGCCGGCCCGGTTGGTCGATCGCTGTGTCAAGTGGAGCTTCGGCGTGAACACGAAGGCGATACTGCCGGCGACGATCCAACGCGCCTGCCAGCTCGCCATGGCGGCTCCCCGAGGACCGGTCTTTGTCTCCATCCCCATGGAGTTTCTCTTCGATAAAATGATCAAAAATCCTCCATCGGACCGAATTGCGGCTCCGTCTCCAACCGCCGACCGCGAGGGCATCGAAGAGCTGGCACAACTGCTCTCGCAGGCGAAGAACCCCATCATCATCTCGGAAGAGGCCGGACGCAGCGCCGCGATCGTCGGACGCATGGTGGAGTTGGCCGAATTGCTGGGCGCGCCCGTGATCGAAAGCCGCAGCACCGGTTATATCAATTTTCCGCGCAACCACTCCCTCCACGGCGGTCATGATCCCCAAGAGTATATCGGAGAGGCTGACGTCATTTTTCTTTTAGGGGCGATGGTCCCCTGGCACCCGCCCTCCAGAGCACTCGGGCCGGACACCAAAGTCGCCGTGCTCGACGAGAATCCGCTGCGCTCGGAGCTGCCCTATTGGGGATTCAAGATCGATCTCTGTCTTACGGGCGAGGTCCTAAGCTCACTCGAGCAGCTGATCCCGGCTTTGCGAAAGCGAGTGAATAAAGGAGATGCCGAGATTGCGCGACGGAGCGAAAAGTGGCGCGGCCGTTTCGCGGATAGAAAGCGAAAATGGAGGGAAGAGGCGCTGGCGCTCAAAGACGCGAACCCGATCGACACGCGCTGGATCACCTACGAGCTCAGCCAAGTCCTCCCGCCCGACGCGATGGTCGTCGAGGAGACCATCACGCATCGCCTGTCGATCCAACGCTACCTGGACGCGCTCAAGCCCGGCTCCTATTTCGCCGGCTGCATCGGCGGGTTGGGCACGGGGCTCGGGACCGCTCTGGGAGTCAAGGCCGCTCATCCCAAGCGGCCGGTGATCTGCCTGATCGGCGACGGCTCGTTCAATTATGATCCCGCGCTCGCGGCCATGGGAGCTTGCCAGGAGCACAATCTGCCGATTCTCATTCTCATCTTTAATAATTTGGGTTATCTCTCGCAAAAATCAGGGATTCCCAGGTACTTTCCCGATGGATGGTCGGTGCGCTCGAAAAAATTCGTCGGGATTTCGATTTCGCCGAGCCCCGAGTATTCGACCCTGGCCAAGGCCTTCGATGGCTACGGCGAGAAGGTGGAGAATCCGAGCGAGGTGCGCGGCGCGATCGAGCGCGGGCTCAAGGCGGTCGCCGGCGGCCAGCTCGCCGTGCTCGACATGAGGCTCGCACCCGCGCACGATACCACCAACAGGCCCGACAGGTAGGCGGACGAGGCTCGGCGTATTCGCGCCGCCTCGAGACGCTATGCTTCCAGCTCGAGCCTTCTCAACAAACACTTCCGCTGCTGACATAAATAATCTTTTGGGCGGCGCGGTGGGCCATCTCTTCAACCTGAAAGTCTGAGGGGGAAGATGTCTTTCCGGATGCAGCTGACGATATGGGTCGCAACGATGTTGGTCTCCCTGAGCGTCTCCCTCGAGGCCCAGGAGGTCAAGCTCGGCAACCCGGGCAAGAGCCTCAACTTTTTCGTCTTTGATCTCGCCAAGGAAAAAGGCTTCTTCCGCGAGGAAGGGTTGGATCTCAAGGTCATCAGCATGAAATGCGATATCGCGATCACCGCGCTGCTCACTGGCGATCTCGACGCCACCGGCTGCGTCGGCACAGCTTCCCGGGTCATCGCCAGCCAAAACGTGCCGGTGCGGACTGTCGTCTGGCTTTTTAAGAAGCCGACCTTCTATGTCTTCGCCAGGCCGGAGATTAAGAGCGGCGCCGATTTCAAGGGCAAGATCGTCGGCATCAGCTCCTTTGGGAGCGACACGGACCTTTCGCTGAAGGCGTTCGTCCAGAGGCACGGGCTAGACCCGGAAAAGGACATCAAAAGAATCGTATCGGGTGCAACCTCGACCCGCCTCGCGGCCCTTAAAGCCGGCTCCATCGATGCGACCACGCTGGCGCCGCCGTATGACGTTTACGCCGAGCAGATGGGCCTTCGAAACCTGGGCTATGTGGGCGACTTTCTCGAATTTCCACAGAGCGGCTTCACTGTGTCTGACTCGGTATTGCAGGCCAAGAGAGGGTTGGTGACGCGGCTTATCCGGGGCACGCTGCGCGGTCTGCGCTTCGTTTTCGATCACCGCGCCGAGACCGCCCGCTTCATCGCCAAGGACTACAATCTCAGCGAGGCCGTGGCCGATAAAGTATACGGATCGCTGCTGCCTGCCCTCAGCGAAGACGGGACGGCCACGGACCAGGGACTTAAAGTGATGCTTGATACGATCGGGATCGCCTTGAAAAAGGAAGTGAACGTCCCGGCCTCTCGGCTGATCGACTACGGGCCTCTGCGGCAAGTGCAAAGGGAGATGGGACTTGCGAAATGAACAGCGGGGTTGAGAGGACAAATACATGCGTACAACCAATGCTTATGCGCGCGGCCGTTGCTTGCCGGCGCGTCTGATCCTTTTTTTGTTTTTTTTATCTTTTGCCTTTTTCCTTTTGCCTTCGGCTGCGGGCGCGGCCGAGCGGCTGGTGGGCATTCATTCCGCGCGCGTGCTGTCGCAGTCGATGCCGTGGATCGCAGAAGAAGCAGGCCTCTTCAAAAAGTATAATCTCGATTTTCGGCTCGTCTTCATCGCCTCTTCTCCCGCCGTGACGGCCGCGATGCTCGGAGGCGATGCGGAGATCGCCGTAACCGGAGGCGAAGGAAACATTCGAGCTTATGTCCAGGGGGCGACCGATTTCGTCTTCATCGGCGCGGTGAAGAACGTTTTGACGCACAGCATCGTCGCGCGGCCCGATATCAAAAGGCCAGAGGATTTGAAAGGCAAAAAAATCGGCATCAACCGCATCGGGAGCAACCCGCATTACTTTGCGGTTCAGGCTCTCAGGCAAAAGGGATTGGATCCGAACAAGGACGTTCAGTTGATCCAATCGGGCGGATCGCCGGAGACCCTGGCGGCGCTCGTCTCGGGCGCTCTGGATGCCGCCTCCTTGAATCCGCCCTCCGACACGCTGGCGGTTTCCCAAGGGTTCCATTATTTGGTCTACGGTCCCGATCAATTGATTCCATACGCGTCCACGACCTTTGTTACTTTGCGGCCCGCGCTCACCAAACGGTCCCAGGTTTTGGGACAGTTCATGCGCGCCATGGCGGAGGCCTCCAAAATTATCCACACGGACAAGGAATTCGCCTACAAGGTTCTGGGAAAGTATCTGCGCGTGACCGACAGGAAGATTTTGGACGCCTCCTACAACGTCGAAATCAAGACGATGGAGCCGAGATTGTCGATCAAGCCCGAAGGTATCCAAGGCATCCTCGACGAGGTCGCCAAGGTGGATCCGCGCGCCAAAAACATCAAGGCCGAATCTCTCATCGACCGCCGCTATCTGGAAGAGATGGAAAAGAGCGGCTTTTTCGACAAACTGTGGGGAAGTAAAAAGTAGAAGCCGTACGATTCTGCCTTGCAGTCGAACCCGCGTTGACATCACGATGCCTAATCGGATACTCTTCGCGCCAAGAAAATAAGTAGAGGAGCAACGCTTCGTGGACACTTTCCGCGACCAACTCATCGCCGTGCGCGACCAACGGCACAGCAAGAACCATCCGTTCTTCGATCTCTGGGCCCAGGGCGAGCTGACCAAAGAACAAACCGCCGCCTACTGCCTCCAGCATCACCACTTTGTCGCCGAGTACCTGAACTGGATGGCTTACGAGGCTTCGCAGATCCCGCATCAGGACGTCAAGGCTTATCTCTTCGAGAACCTGGGCGACGAAGAGAATCCGAATGATCGGCACCTGGATATGCTGCTCGATTACGTCGTGGCCTGCGGTTTGAAACGAGAAAGCATCGCCAGCGCCGTCGTACTGCCGGGAACCGAAGGACTACAGAACTGGGGCTGGCGTTTGGTCTATCAGAAGCCGTGGCAGATGGCGCTCGCCGGCATGTTCATCGGGCTCGAATCGCAGTTCCTCGATATCTGTAAGAAGATCGTTCCGGCCTTGCATCGCTACTACGGCTATGCGGCCGGTTCGAGAGAGATCCGTTTCTTCGAGGAGCATATCGGCGCGGATGAGATCCATGCCGGAAAGGGCTTTGCCATCGTCGAAAAATATTGCACCACGCCCGAGCTGCGGCAACTAGCCTTTAAGGCCGTAGAGGAGGCCACAGTCAGGCGCTGGCGCTACATGAACGGCATCTATTGGTACGCTCTGCACGGGAAACAAGACGATACGCCGTGACCGGCCCGCCTACGTTTTCCGTCCGAAAGGACTCGTAGACACTAGCGGCCTTTTTTTCAAGAGCGGCTCTCCGCCATTCTTTCTTTTTTCTTGCCAAGGTCCCTTCGTTTGTATAAGTAGGTATCGCACAGCCACTTCCTTGTTGTTCGCTGCGAACCTCTCAATCTTTATGGATACGGTTATGAACAGACAACGCCGCCGGCTCTCCATCACTTTTGCAATTGCCGCCCTCCTCTTTGGCGCAATCCTTGGCTCGAACGCCGCGGCACAGGCGCCGGACAGGGTGGAAGCTAAAACGATCTCTTTAGGAATCGTCTCTGAAATACATCAGAAGGAGATCGAAGAGCATTTTCGCGATTTTGTGCGCTATGTGGCGCGAAAGCTCTCCCCCGCGTCGGACATCGAGGGGAAGGTAGTTATAGCTCCCACACTGTTGGAGCTTACAAAACTCCTCGAACAGAAGAAGGTCGATTTCTACATGGAGAGCCCCTATCCGACGTATATCATCAATAACGTCCATGGCGCCGCGAAGTTGCTCCTGAGACGTTGGAAGGGAGGCATGGCCGAATATCAAAGCCTCATTTTTACGAAAAGAAACAGCGGAATAACTCGCCTGGAAGACCTTCGGGGGAAGATCATCGTCTTTGAGGATCCCGGATCGAGTTCAGGCCATTTTCTTCCGAAGTTTTTCCTGTTGAGGAAGGGATTCAAGCTTTCGGAGAAGAGCCGACTTGAACCGAATGTTTCCCCAAGCGAGGTTGGTTATATCTTTGCCTATTCTCAAGAAAAGCTCGTCGACTTGGTTCTCATAAAACAGGCGGCGGCTGGAGCCTTTAGTAACGACGACTACGCCGCGCTTGACGAGAAGAAAAGATCGGACATCACCGTGCTGGCGCAGACGGAGAGGCTCCCGCGCCACCTTCTCTCCATTCGAAGAGATTTGGCCCCGGCGTTGGCCGAGCGCCTTGAGGAGATTTTGCTCTCGATGCATGAAGACGATGAAGGTCGGAGGATCTTGCAAAAAACCGACGACACGACCAAGTTCGACATCCTGCCGGAAGGGGAGGAAGGGATGCGGCGAAGGCTCTTGGAAACCTTTTACTCTCCCGAGAAAAAATAAAAATCTCCTCCCCTGTTTTCTCTTCCCCTTCATCTTTCATAATTCATCCTTCATCCTTTCGAGGCGCCTTCAGCCTGCCACCCATGAAGCCGCCGTCAACTGTGAAAAGATTTGACCCTACATCTTTTCAGGAAAGATTGTTAAGGATGCGGGGAGCATTAAATGGGTCTGACCCCCTTTGCCCTGACCTTGCCGCAGTTTGACGCGGCCCCAGGTCATCTGATATCGAGGCAAAAACAGGAGGTGGAAAAATGGCTCTGACATGGGGAAGCCGAGGGAGCCGAAGCGGGCGATTGAGCATTTGGCTTGCGCTTGTTTTTATCCCCGTCTCTTTTCCAGTCCCTACCGCCGCGCAGGTCGGGAGCCGGCCGGAAAAAAGCAACTTCACGATTTCCTATACCCAGGCGAGCGGCGCATTCACTTGCTTGTGGGTTGCCCACGAAGCCGGTCTTTTTAAAAAACATGGTCTCGACCCAACCTTAAAGCTTCTCAACTCTCAAGTCGCAACCCAAGCGCTTGTCGCCGGCGAGGTCGATGTGGTTTCTGTAGGCCCGGACCTTGTTAATGCGCGGTTGCAAGGGGTGCCGGTTAAATACATCGGCGGCGCGCTGCAACAATTTATATTTCAACTGTGGGGAGCGAAAGGGCTTAACTCCCTTGCCGAACTCAAGGGCAAGACGGTCGCCGTGACGACTCCCCGGACCTCGACTGAAATCGCCACTCGCGAGGCGCTTAAAAAAACGGGCGTCATATCCGATAAAGACGTCAGTTTCCTCTATGTGCAAACCGTGCCCGCCATCCTGACTTCGGTGCTCACCGGCAAGACCTCCGCTGGGACCCTGTCCGCGCCGAACACTCTGAAAGCGCGCGACGCCGGGCTCAGTCTCCTGGTGGACATCGCCCGAATCAACGTCCCGGGCCTTCATCTCGCCTACGGCACCAGCGAGAGGATCATCAAATCCTACCCCAACTCCCTTTATGCTTTTCTTAAGGCGGTTGCGGAAGCCACGGTCCTATCGAGACAGAATCCCTCCGTGGCCAAAAAGGCGATCGCTAAATACGGCGACATCGACGATCCGAGGATGATCGACGGCACCTACGAGCAATTTGCGCCCTATTGGGACTCGAGCCTCGCCGTGCGGAGCGAGTCGATTCAGGGGCAATTGACCTATATGGACGAAAAAGAATTTCCGCGGGCCAAGGATGCGCGCCCGGCGGACTTTTTCGACAACTCCTTCGCGGAAACTCTCAAGAGTTCGGGCTTCCTGCAGGCCCTCGGTCTGCCGAAGTAGTGGCGCAGGCAGTCCCTATTGAGGGAGAAATTCATTCGTCACCAAGCGGTCCCAAGGGACCGCCGTTTTTATGATCCCGTTTGCGCGATAGACCTCTTCGACTCCTTTGAGGCCGTCTAAAGTCAGTCGTCCGTCGCGGATGACGGCGGGCTTTATCGCTTCCACCGTATTGAGCAGGACGTCGGCGGGGGTATTTTTGAAAAATTTGCTCACGACCCTGGTCACTTCCTTGGCATCATTCTCCGCCACCCATCTGTTGCCGCGGACCATGGCGCGAAGTACTCGTCGCACCATGTCGGGGCTCTTCTTGGCGTAATCGGGGCGGATCAAAAGCACATTCTGGAGGAAGTTGTTCAATTTCGGGTATTCCCCCTTGCTGTTGGCGACGAGCGAAACGGCGTCTCCATCCTTGATAGCGACCTGAGGAAACGGAGGGGCGAAACTGATGATATCTATCTTGCCGGCCTTCAGAGCGGCGAGCGCCGAATCCCCGCCGCCGACGCCGAGAATCGTGACATCCTTCCCTTGCTCGAGCCCCGCCTCCTTCGCCAGAAAATACGCGATCTGATAGCTGAGAGAGCCGACCCGGCTGGCGCCGATGATTGTTCCTTTGACTCGTTTCAATCTTTCTTGGACGGGCATGGCCGGAGTGATGCCCAGCCGCGTCGCCGTCTCCTTTCGAATCACCAGGTCGATGATGCACTTTCCGACTACGTTATGAACTCCCAAGAGCTCTATGCCGCCGCTGAACGCCCTGAGCAACCCCCCGGTGCTCGTGGCATCAAAGTCAACGCTCCCCGCGATCAGCGCCTGCAGGTCAGGGCCTCCGCCCTGCACGATGATGAGTTCCAGCGTGATTCCTTCGTCGTTAAAGTATCCATTCGCCCGCGACACATAAATCGGCAGAAACGCCAGGGCGTCCACGGCTTGAGCGATCCTGATCGTCGGCTGCGCGCTCCACGAGAGAGTCGGGACAAGAAGCAGAGTAGCGAGCAAAAGACAGATGAACCCCGCGGGCTTCCAAGATTTGGGCGCCATTCCGACCTCCTAAATTAATCCGCTAGTCTTCGCTCTCCGAAGCTGGCTACCGATTCCCTGCGAGCGGAGGTCCATCTTATAGCAGCCATTCCCACCAAAAACAAAAAGGCCCGAGTCGGAGGCGGGGGGCTATCTAAATTTTAGATTTGTCGCCGCTTGCGGTTCAGGAAAGATTGTCGAGATTGTCGGGACTGTTGCAACGCAAGACCTGACCCCCGCTACAAGACCTGTATTTCAGGTACTTCAGGATTGAGATAAAGAACCACGCATCGTCCCATTTTTTGCTAAGCCATTCCGAGATTTCATCGTAGCTATTATCCTCGTACGCGAGAAAGCAGTTTCCTGCGTGAGGGTAATGTAAAGTGCTAGTTAGAGTTGGCTCTCCGGTAATCAAAGGGAGATCTGTTTCAGTCAGGGTCAGGAGTCGAGCGTTTATGTTAGGTAACTCGATTATCGGTCTATCAGTCTTGAGGTTATAGAGGTGGATAAGCGCCATTCGGCTATATGGGGCTTCAAAAAATCTATCCGTTAGGAACGAAACGAGTTGGTTTTCAGAAAGCTTTGATAGCTCAGAAAATTGAGACTTTTCGCTTACATTAAATAAAAACATATCTAGGGCAGCTGCTAATC
>Ga0209701_10002936_pt1 | contig 11134 bp, 10 predicted proteins | sample CZO8metaG_4_FD_188356 | JGI IMG/M metagenome (GOLD analysis project Ga0209701, IMG submission 188356) | Vadose zone soil microbial communities from the Eel River Critical Zone Observatory, Northern California, USA - CZOApr15con2H3.8 metaG... | ecosystem: Environmental > Terrestrial > Soil >...
AGAACCCGACTAACCACCGCCAGGATCGATCCCCGGGGATGGAGCGGACTGTCGACCAGAGACACTCAAGCTGTTTGTGGTTTCAGGTATTTGGCGTCGGTCGCGGTAGGGATACCAGTTGCCTGGTACCCCCCGCACGGATCCGTACGAGCGCTCGTTAGCGCATACGGCTCTTATCTCGGATGACTGGCGGCGAAGCGTTGCTCGGGATAAGGATGGAGCACGCGAGGTACGGGAAGCCAGCGTTCCTCGAGAGCGTACATTCGGGCCGCGGTGAGCCGGTGCTTCTGGCTGCGGCAGAGTAGTACCCGTCGCCAAAGGCGGGTCACCCGCGCCCGAAATACTCTCAACCTGTCCGTGTTCCCCGGTACCGCGTGGTAGTTGAAGTAGCCTTGCACGACCGACTTGAGCCATTCACCAGTGTGTGGCACTGGATCATGCATGCGCCTGCGGAGTTGCTGCTTGATCTGTTGCAGCTTGCCCCTCATACGCTTGCGGATCGTCCTGCGCTTCACCGCGAAGTACCCTTTCCCGTTCTTCCCGCTTATGTGCGTGAATCCCAGAAAGTCGAACGTCTCGGGCTTTCCTTCCCCTCTTCGTTCCCGGTTCTGTTCGGCATATCGCCCGAACTCGATCCGGCGCGTTTTATCTGGATGCAGTTCCAACCCAAACTTTCCCAGCCGTTCCCGAAAGTTCTCTAGAAAACGGTCTGCTTCCGCCTGGTGTTGGAATCCTAAGACGGTGTCGTCTGCGTAGCGGACGACCACCACGTCGCCTTGCGCACACTTCGCGCGCCAGACGTCCACCCAGAGATCGAAAACGTAATGCAGATAGATATTTGCGAGCATCGGCGAAATTACCGATCCTTGCGGAGTACCTGTCTTCGTTTCCGACCACTTGCCTTCCTCCATCACCCCAGCGTTCAGCCATTTCTGGATCAGCCGTAGGATTCGGGGGTCGGCTACGCGATGCTCAACGAACTTGATCAGCCAACGTTTATCGAGGTTATCGAAAAAGCCTCGGATGTCGGCGTCAAGAACGTAGTTCACTTTCTTCCGTAGAAGCGCATACGACAGCGCATCCAGCGCCTGATGCTGGCTGCGTCCCGGTCGAAAGCCATACGAGAAGCCGAGAAAATCCTCCTCGTAGATCTGATTGAGGATGGTGACCACGGCCTGTTGGACGATCTTGTCCTCCAGCGACGCAACCCCCAGCGGGCGTTTCCGCCCGTCTTCTTTCTCTATGTACACTCTTCTCGATGGCGCCGCTCGGAATGCTCCGCGGTGCACCCGGCTGTGCAGATCGACAAGTCGTTCCTCCAGCCCCGGTTCATACTCTTTCCACGTAACGCCGTCCACGCCGGGTGCCGCTTTTCGCTTCAATGCGTAAAAGCTTTCCCGTAGCAGATCAACCGTCACATGGTGGAGCAAAGCAGTGAACTTCATCTCCTTGTTTTCCTTTGCTGCCTTCCGCACACCCGCCAGCCCCTGTGACACGCGCTTCTCGCTCTGCGTCGGGTACGTGCTAGGTTGGTGGGTGTTCTCCTTGACCAGCGGCCTTCCCTCCTCATTCTCCGCGAACGGTTTCCCGTCCTTGTTCGAATGATTCATAGGTATTATTCCGCTGTCCGACTCCTCGAAGATGTACGCGCGGGCCGCACGGCTACCGCCTTCTCCCGCCGTCCTGCCGCAGTATTTCGCAGCAGGCACCTCCGAGGTCTCCCGGTTCTCGTGCATGAAGTTTCTAGGCGTGTCTGGGGTCTACGACTACGCAGGACTGCCTGGGGGCTCGCGGTGTCGTCCCCAGTCATGTTGCCTTCCGCCTACGTTTATGGCGTCGGCGTCCTGATTGCAGGTTTTCGGAGCTCAATACCCAGCCCACCTATGCCCTTGTTTATGCTTCACTGTGCACCTCACGGTGCTCAGCGCAAAACTCAGGGCCGGGCGGATCGCTAGTCCTTTCCCGTAAGACTCTTGCATTCTCTACTTCATGCCGGTTTATCCCGGCGCACAAACGGACTCCTTTCTTCCAGACCAACAAAGTGATCGCCGCGATCTTGCGCGCCAGGGTGAGACGCGCCATCGGTGGCTTCATCCCCTTGGCTATTAAAGCGGCGTGGAATTCGTGGAACGGTCCGGGAACGGCAGCGGCCCGGGTCGCCGCACCCTTGAAGATATTTTTCAGATCGTGATTGTGGTTGGCGTTAAGTCCGCGGATGGCCAGGAACTTCCTGGAGCGTTTCAGTTGCCCCTCCACGAATCGGTATTCCCCGCTCGTGGAAGTCTTCAACGCCAAACCGCTGTAGGCCCACAGTTGCCGCTTGGTGCGAAAGCGATGCGGCGTCTGCATCAGAGCGATCAGCAGAGCCGCCCGAATGGGACCGATCGAAGGAATCTGGCGCAGCCATTTCCTCGCGTTGTGTTTCTGGCTCTCCGCCAACAGATCGTGTCGCACTTCCCGACGCAGAGCCTGCAAAGCGTCGAGCTGGTTGTAGTAGAACTCGGCCCGGCGGCGCACGCCGGCTTCGGTGATCTTGGCGAGCCATTCGCTACGATAGCGCGGTGCGTAAACTCGCTGGCCCGTACAGGGAATCGCCCAGCTTCGGTAAAGAGCCTTCAAGCGATTCATCACCCGCGTGAGATCTTGGGTTACTGTTAGGTAGCTGCGGGCCAGTTCTTTCAAAGCCCGTACGCCGTTCTCGCCGTGGTAGACCGCCGAGAGCAGCCCGGTCCTGAGCAGATCGGCCAGCTTGCGAGCGTCGATGCGGTCATTCTTGTTTCCGGCTTTCAGTAGGGCATTTTTCCGTGGGTCACACACCAGCACTTCGGTGACGTGGGGCTTGAGCAAGTCATGCAGCCACGCGGCACAAGTTCCTTCTTCAAAGGTCACATGCAAACTCCCGCGCAGTCCGTGGAAAAACTGGAGGATGATGGCCGCTTTCGTTTCCAGGATGCATTCCATCACCAGCTTGCCAGTCGAGTCCAGAACCGCAACGGAGATCGTTGCTTGATGAACGTCCAGCCCAATATACTTAGCGTCATTCATGAGGGTGCTCCTTTCGGTAGGCGTTGATGCGCACGATCAAAACCTACTCCAAAGGGGCGCCCTTTTATAATGCGTTTATCGGGAGGTGGCTAACTCATGTTCGATCAAGCGGTGGTGAATGGCGTAGAGAGCAAGCTCCAGCCGGTCGGAAACGCCTAGCTTGTCAAAGATGTTGCGCAGGTGATTCTTGACCGTCTGATCGCTAATGAAAAGCTCTTGGCCAATTTCCCTGTTGCGATAGCCTTGCACCACCAGTTGAACGACCTGTTTTTCGCGGTCGCTCAGCAGCGGCTTCTCCCCCCGCAGGCTGCCATTAGAGTCTTTGGCGAAGTGCCTCATCACCTCGGCCGTAGCGCGATTGTCCACCCAAATTTCGCCGTCGTGGATCCGGTGGATGCTATTGACCAGCAGATCGCTCGCCGATTGCTTCAGAACGAAGCCGCGGGCGCCAAGGCGCATCGCCCGCACGGCGTCGCGATCGTCTTCCCCGGCCGTCAGCACGATGACGCGAGTGGTGAGGGAATCGAGATTGACTTCCTCGAGCACCTCCAGGCCGCCTTTGTTGGGCATGCGCAAATCGAGAAGCAGGATATCCGGTTTGAGCTTGGTGAGCATGTCGAGACACTCATTGCCATTTGACGCCTCGCCCACAATCTTGATGTCGTCCTCGGTCTCGAGAAGTTTCCGCAAGCCGGTGCGGAAGATCACATGGTCGTCGGCCATGAGGACGCGGATCGTCTGTTTCGCTTGAGCCATATTAGCCTAAGGAATTTCGATGGTCAGCGCGACCATGGTTGGTTCGCCATCCGAAGAGCTTGCTTCCGGGGGTAATCTGAACCTTTTTTCCCATCCGTGGGCGTCAAGTGATCTTCAAGACGAAATTGATCGTGGGCCGCGATGCACTATTATCCCATGTCATTCATTCGTGTCCGTAGGATAAGGGTTGCGAAGTGCCTCAGGGCAACCCCCGGGACAGCGGAATGCGCCTCGCATCGGGTGCAGAGTCCAGAACATGCGACGGAGCTGATTGGATGTTCATCTGCAATTCAGATCGACATTTGGAGCCAAGTCCCGTGAAGTCGCATTATCGGAATGTGGGCCGGAACCATTTCCTTTCGAACAATTCGCTGTACTGAGCGAAAAGTATGGCTTTTCCCTGACTTTGAGTTTGCCCAAAAAGGTTCAAAACACCTTTCTGACACAGGGCTGCTAGGGAAGGGGACTCAAATGCTGTCCCCTTCCCCAGACCCTTTCTCCTGCTAGCCTAACTTCCGCAGTTAGACGGATAAACACTATTGTTTGCAACGGGAGTACCCCCGAGTCTTCACTACACTTGGGCCAATTCGAGCGAGGTGGGCAGGTGCAAATTTAGGCGTTGCAGTAGGATCGCCTGATGCTCGGTGGGTCGACTGATGCAACGCTTTCGGATCGTCACTCCGTTTCGCGTCGGTAACACCACATCGACCAGGGTGATGTCTGCCAACTCCTCGAATACTTTCCGCGGTTCGTTCCCCAACCCGGCGCGTTGGCAGAGTTGCGCCAGCGTCTTCCACAACACATAGGCCAGAAAACACACCAGGATGTGCGCCTGGACCCGTTCCTGTTTCTGGTGCCAGATCGGCCGGAGTTCGAGATCCGTCTTCTGGATGCGGAAGGCGGCCTCCGCCTCGGTGAGCTGCATATAGGCGCGCCAGAGTTCTTCCGGGCTCCAGTCCCTCACGTTGCTGCGCAACACATAACAACCCTCACTGAGCCGTGCCCACTCCCGCCAGCGATCCACTTTCTTCCAACGGAACTTCGCAAAGCCCTGGGCATCGGGGTCGATCTGGACGGCAAACGCTCCCGCGGCCCGTGTGTTCTGGCCCAGTAATCGTCCGACCCGCTGCCCCACGGCGGCGGGCCATTGCTTGCGCTTCCGGCAACTGGCCGCGATCTTCGCGAGTCCCTCCTCGATCCGCTTCTCGAACCGCTCGTGCATGGCCTGCTCTTTCTGTTTCCTTGGCGCGCTCCGGCAGAGAAGAAAGATCTCCTCGCCACCCGGGGCCGGACAGAACCGCACCTCCAGACCTTCCCGCACCGGCTGCCAATCTTGGGCTCGTAGCTCCCCCTCGAACCGTTTCAGCAGGCCCTTGGGCGTCCCCACGAGGTAACGCCGATTCGCGGCCTTCAAAAACCGCAAGTTCTCTTCGCTCACCAGGCCGCGATCCAGCACCCAGATGCGCTGGGCTTTCCCGTACAGCCGTTCGATCCGTTCCACGATTTCTTCCAGCGTGGTCACATCGTTGCGGTTTCCGGCGAACACCTGGTAGCCCAGCGGCATTCCGTCGCGGCTCACCACCAGAGCGAGGTTCACCTGCTGGCAGTCCGGGCGGTGATCGCGCGAATAGCCCCGCTGCGCCAGCCCGTTCCGCTTCGCCTCCCCTTCGAAGTAGGTACTGGTGACGTCGTACAACAACAAGTCGTAGTCCAGATCGAACAGTTCTCCCAGCCGGTTCTTCAGATGCCGTTCCAGTGCTTCCTTGTGCGGCAGCAGTTGATCCAGGGCGCGGTAGAGTCGGTCTTCATTCACCTTGCTGGCCGGTACGCCCAGCAGATCGCTTAACGCACTCGCTTCATAGAAATGCGCAGCGATCTGCAGCTCGCTGGAGGGATCGCAAAGCCGTGCCAGGATCAGGATCTGGGCCATCACCGCCCAGGGAATCTCTTCCCGTCCAGTCGGTAGAGTCTGTTCCAGAAAATCCACCAATCCCACTTGCCGAGACAACTCGAGCCCGAGCCAGGGACCGCCCAACGCCCGCTTGCGTTCGACCGCGATGCGCTGCAGATCGACTTCCACCCACTGCGGGGCGACGTCGCGGAACAATCCGCGTTGAGCAACTGTTGCAGCGCCGGCTGCTTGTTGGTGAATGCCCAAACGCCCGGCCGCATCCATCTCCCCCAGGTACGCCACCACGCGCTGCCGGGGGCCCCGGGACGAGCGATAACTCTCGACTAGAGCCCAGTAGCCGTGGCGCTTGCCATCCTTGTGGCGATAGCAGCGGCGCAGGTACATGCGTCGATCTTACGAATCACCGCTTCCGTTGCAAGAGGGTTGGTCTTCACTACAAACGCATTCGCGCGCTCGACGCGACACACATCGAGGACTCGCGCTGGTATCAGGGAGGTTAGGAAATCTCCACGCTCGAACCGCCTTGAGGGCGTGCTCAAAAAATCTTCAAATTGCGCCAAACTGCGGAAGTTGGGCTAGCCCGGATTTCTCACGACGTTTGCGCAGGGCGCGTTTGCAAAACCAAATTGGCCCTTCTGGGCGGTGAGCGAACAAGGCGTGCGGCGCGCAGACATCTCGCCTCTGTTCGATAAGGACTTACGGCCCTCCCCAGGGCGATTGGGGACAGAGTGGCCCTGCTGCTCACCACTCGCAACGTAGGATGGCGGGGACGGGGGAATTCAGCAGCGCAGGGCTCGCCACGCCGCGGCAAAAAGACTCTTCCACGGATAGGCGTGGGAGTAGCGTACCCAGATGCGCCGCGCCGTCAGGCGCACTTCGGCGGCGATCTTCAGCAAGCGCAGCCGGATTGTGCTCACCTGCGCGGCGGCCCACTCGGTTCCCGACAGTGCCAGCCGCCGCAGCGCGTGCACCAGCACGTAAGCCAGGGACGAAAAGGACAGCCGCAACTGGTTGGCGCGCATCGTCTCGGTGCTGAGCCGGTCACTGAACAAGCTCAACTGCTCCTTGATGCGGTTTTCCATCTCGCCCCGCGCGCAGTAGAGTTGTTCGTACAGCGAGCGGGCGGCCCATCGCCCGGCCTCCAGAGAAGTCACCACGAAGCGGGGGTTCTCGCCCTTCTCCAGATGCTCGGCCTTGGCCACCACGCGCCGCGACCGCGACCAACTCTTCCGTGTCCGGTAGCGGAACTCGGTGAACACCCGCGCGGCGAGCCCGGTGCGCCGGTGCTCCTGTTTTGCCTCGCGTAACTGCGGCGCGATCTTCCGACGCAAGCGCGGGTTGCGCGCCAAGCCGAAGACGTAGTCCACCGCGTGCGTTTCGCACCAAGCCATCAGTTCCTCGCGGCAAAAACCAGAATCCCCGCGCAGGATGATCCGCACGTGTTTCCATCGCCGGCGAATCTGCCCGACGATCCGCTCGACTTCCTCCCGACTCCCGGCACTGGCATCGAGATTCGCCGGTCGCAGCCGCGCGCAGAGCAGATGATCGCCCGAGAAGATATACAGCGGCAGATAGCAGTAGTGGTGGTAGTAGCCGTGGAAGAAGCGCGCCTCCTGCTCCCCGTGCAGCGGCGTGTCGGTCGCGTCCAGGTCCAGCACGATCTCGCGCGGGGCGGTCCGGTACGCTTCCAGAAACACATCCACCAGCAGCGCATCGATGGCTTCCGGCGAGTAGCTGATCTTGTGATAGCGCTCAGTGAACGGCGAGCCCGCCGGGGTGAGCTCCAACCGGTTCAGCGTGCTCTTGCCGGCCAACGGCTCGGTCATCTCCCGCTTCCCCGTCAACAGGGCCAGTAAGGGATCCCGCCGCAGTTCCTCGTGGTCGTTCAGATCCTCGTAACCAAGCGCCAACCCGTAGATCCGCTGCGCCAGCAACTGCTCCAGAGCATGCTCGACCCGATCCGGATCGCGCGCGTCGGTGAAGCAAGCCGCCACCCGCCGCAGCAAACCAATCTTGCGGTCCGCCTCCCGCAACAGCAACGCGCCACCATCGGTGGTCATCCGCGCGCCGTCGAACCGGGCCACGACCCGCCGCGAAAAATGGGCTTCAAACAGGAACTCGGTCTGGGTACACTCTGTCATGGAAAAGGCCGCCTCCTCTCGGCATGCACTACGTGTGGACAACGCAGTTATGCCTGAGAATGCGGCCTTTTTCTACTACCAATCCAGTGTTCTCGTGAACTTCTGGTGAGAAATCCGGGTTAGCCATGCCACAAAGGCTGCAACTCAGGGGCTTCAGCCGCTGGGCAACCGAGACTTGATCTGAGGAATGATATTTCAATTGAGCTGGACGACATTGCCGGGGCTGCGGGGGCTTGCGTGCTCGGAGTTTCGGGCAATGCCAACAGCTTCTCCGGACAACGAGCGCGGCGTAGCCATCGAGTTGCGTGGCACTATGCGCGAAGATGTTGTCGATCAGTTCGGCGAAGATCGTCCAGGCCGCGCCCTTAAGTTCGTCCACGTCTTCGCGGCTGCTGCACGCGTAGGAGATCGCATCCGTCAAACGCGTGGGCAGGTCGTCATCGCGCGCATCTTTGTTGATGCGGGCAATCTCGACTAGCATGCTGTTGCTGCCGCGATGCAGCTTGGCACCAGAGTAGAAGGGGCGTTCGGGCGATACATCAACTGCCTGTGCAAGGTGGTCGAAGAAGCCCATTCGGTTCAGGTAGCCCATCGTTCCGGCTTCACCTTACTCGAAATTCATGTGGACGCGGCGCGTTGAGGCTACGAGCTGGTTGGCGAGCGAAAGCAACCGGATCGCACCGTCGACCATGATCTTGCAGCCAACGGGGAAATAGAATGTAACTTCGTGCGTGTTCGGGTCATGCGGGCCGCAGGAAGCCCGCAGCGCGGTCTCAAACCGATCTGCATTAATCCATATGGCTGGGAAATCTACGGTGCAATGCACGTGGCACCCTTCGTCCGGAGTCAGCCGTTAATTCTATCCCAAGTGGATTTGCGAAAGGAATTTCGGAAGGTCTTTAGCTGCCAGGTCCCCTCTCTAGGCGTGAGCTCGGCCTTCCCCTCAATCACTACGACCGGAGCACCTTCTACGCCTTTGATGCGCGGGGCTACACCGACTACCCGGCTTATGAGATACATGAAGCGATCAAGCCTGCGTTGACTGAGCAACGGCAAGCAGGCCCTGGGGGGACTGCCGCCAGGCGGGCAACACCTTTCTACAGGTTTTTAGCATCTCAGAGTGGAGCAAATGAAAATGGATAAGATGAGTACGACCAAACCAGTGGTGGCGGTATTTGGCGCGACCGGTCACACGGGCCGCTTCGTGATTGCAGAGTTGTTGCGCAGTGAGATGACGCCGATTGCGATCGCCCGTGATGCTGCAGCGCTCTCAGCGGCGAACTTTCCTGAACTCGAAGTCTTCCGTCGTCAGGCGACCGTTGACGATGCAGCGTCGCTTGACCGGGCACTTCACGGAGCTCAAGCCGTCATCAACTGCGCGGGACCTTTTGTCGACACGGCCGATGCTGTCGCGAGCGCGGCCTTGCGCGCCGGGATTCACTATGTCGACGTCGCCGCCGAGCAAGTGAGTGTAGGAAAGACCCTGGAGAAATTTGATGAGCCTGCCCGTCAGGCGGGCGTCGCGGTTGTTCCCTCAATGGCGTTCTTCGGTGGATTTTCCGATTTGATGACCACGGCCGTACTGGGAGACTGGGACGCTGTGGATTCGATCGAGGTCATGGTGGGTTTCGACAGCTGGCATCCCACGCCCGGAACACGGAACACTATCGAGCGGAAATCCGTAGGAAATCTGATGGTCACAGGCGGGCGTCTTGCACCGGTGCCTTCTTCGCCTGCGCAAAAGCGTTGGAATTTCGCAGAGCCGCTTGGTGACCAGGCCGTGGTCGAGGTACCCTTCAGCGAAATCTTGCTGATATCGCGGCACGTGAAGACTGCCGAGCTTCACACCTATCTCACCCAGGTTGCCCTCAGCGACGTTCTCGATCCGGCGACACCCCCTCCAAAGGCAGCCGACGCGATGGGGCGTTCGGCACAACATTTTGTGGTCGAAGTGGTCGTCACGCGCGGTGACGAACATCGACGCGCGATCTCGCGCGGACGCGACGGCTATGCCGTCACGGCGCCTTTGGCATGCGAAGCGGTCGAGCGGCTGCTCAAAGGCAAATTCCGTTCTGCAGGCGCTCACGCGCCTGGTGAAATTTTCGATGCTAAAGACGTTTTGGCAGCACTCGGACCCGACCATTCGACATTCGAAATCGTGGCGGCTTGATCGTTCGCAGCCGCACAGGAAGAGGAGAGTGACACGAACCAAGTCACGCAGATCGTGGAAATGCCTAATAGATAGACTAGTTCGCGTCGATTCGATCGGCGATTACACGACGTGAAATCTTCAACGTCAGCTGTCACGGCAGCACTCGGACCCGACTATCCAGTCGATTTCGTGGCGAGTTGATCGCTTGAGCTCAGAAATCCTTAAGGCGAGGCACCAGCATGAGTAGAACACCTGGAACAACTGTCACCTATCCAGAACACCTGAAATGGGAACCCGTTGGACCACTCGATGAAAACGGAAAAGGGATTTTCGTTTCGCTTATTTATGGTGATCTACAAACCAAGGGTCCCATTCATTTCTTAATGAAGTATTCGGCTCGCGTCACGGCCCCACCACACATCCATTCGGGCGATTACTATGCCGTCGTAGTATCGGGTAAGTTTCGCCACTATCTGGAGTCCGAGAACGAATACAAAGTGCTGACTGCAGGAGCAACCTGGTTCCAACAAGGCAATGTGGTGCACCGGGACACTTGTATAGGCCCCGAGGACTGCATTCTCAGCATCTTTTGGCCACATGGGTTCGATGTGAAGTTTGCTTGAGTAGGGCGGTTCCGGGCAGCCGGCAATTGATTCTGCGACACGTTCGCAGCCGCACAGGAAGAGGAGAGTGACACGAACCAAGCCCAAAAAAGCTGCGCTCCGGGCTGAGCTGCACGTCGACGGGGAGCTCAACGCAGATCGTTGAAACGCCTATGGCATCTCCTCGCCAACCTCCCGCAGGGAGCGGGATGATAGCGGATATCGGCTGATACTCTCGCGATGAGAAATTCGCCAGTAATACGACTAACTCGCTGACGCTGCACGAGAGAAGGAAGGACCAATGTATTATCAGGTAATTTCGCAGTGCACGCAGACTTTGAAAAGTCTCGAGACCTGGCTCGACAAGGCTGAGGAGTACGCGGGCGCCAAGACGTTTGATGTCGGCGTCCTGCTGACCGGCCGCCTTGCGCCCGACATGAAGCCATTCATCTACCAAGTTCAAAGCGCATGCGACTACGTCAAGGCGGCGGCGGCTTGGCTCTCCGGGCAGACGCCGCCCAAGCAC
>Ga0209701_10002939_pt1 | contig 11130 bp, 12 predicted proteins | sample CZO8metaG_4_FD_188356 | JGI IMG/M metagenome (GOLD analysis project Ga0209701, IMG submission 188356) | Vadose zone soil microbial communities from the Eel River Critical Zone Observatory, Northern California, USA - CZOApr15con2H3.8 metaG... | ecosystem: Environmental > Terrestrial > Soil >...
CCCGGATTCTCTTAACGAAAGAAAGCCTCACCGGCCGGCCATAGAGGTCTCCCGAAAAATCCAAGACGTAACTCTCGATGGTCCTCGGTCCGTCTCCGAAGGTGGGATTGAGCCCTATGTTGGTAACGCTCGGCCAGCGCTCAGCGCCGGATTCCAAGACCGTGGCGTAGATTCCGTCCGGGGGGAGCACTTCAGTCCGAGTGACGATGTTAGCCGTGGGGAATCCGAGAAGCCTACCCCTTTGGTGGCCGCGCACGACTCTCCCTGAGATGAAATGGTAGCGTCCGAGAAACTCTGCGACCTCATGCACCACTCCGAGCATGAGCAATTCCCGGATGCGGCTGCTGCTGATGCGTTGGCCTTCGACTTGCACGGGTTCCAGGACGCCGACCTCAAAGCCGCTCTCTTGACCCCATCGGATCAGATCCTCCACGTGACCTCTCCTGGCCTTTCCAAACCTCAAATCCTTTCCGACCCAGATTTTACGAATCTTCAGCCGATCGATCAGATACCGTTTGACGAACTCCTCGGCTTCGAGGTTGGCAAAGGCGGAATTGAACGTTTGAATGATCACGGCATCGATTCCCAAGGATTGGAGAAGGCGCATCTTGTCTCTGTGCGCCAAAATCAGGCGCGGCGCGCGCTCGGGAAACAGGATCTTCAGAGGATGGGGTTCGAAAGTCAGAACAACGGAAGAGCCGCTCCGCTCCCTGGCCTCCTGAATGACGCGCCGCAAAAGCGCCTGATGACCCAGGTGGATGCCGTCGAAATTGCCCATAGCGAGGACGGTATCGTAAAGCGGAACTCCACGATCCTCTATATGACGATAAATCTCCATGATTTTTTTGAGATAGGAATCAAGCCGTCGGCCTTCAGCGCCCGGCTTGGATCTTCGGCTTCTTCTTATCTCAACGAACTGGTGGCTGGCAGCTGAAGGTCTTTTGGAAGCCGAAAGGCAGTTCTCATCTCGGGGGTTACGGCGACTACGACTCCAACGTCTTGAGTTTCTGCTTCGCCTTGGCCGCCTCTTCTGATTTGGGGTATTGATCAATGAGTTCCTGGAGCACAAAACGGGCATCCGTCTTGGATTGAGGATCCGTCTTCGCCAGTTCGGCAAAGGCGTAGCCCATCTTGAGAAGCGCGGCCGGCACCTTATCCCCTTTCGGATAGTTGCGCCGCACGGCGTTGAATGCCGGGATGGCCTTATCGAATTGTCTCAGCGCGTAATAACACTCCCCGATCCAATACTGCGCATTGCCCGCATAGGCGCTCTTCGGATATTTTGTGATAAAGGCTTTGAAGCGATCGATCGCGCGGTTGTAGTCCTTCTGCTCGATCAGCTTCCAAGCGGCGTCGTAATCTCTTCGGACCGCCTCGGATTCGCCGGAGATTTTTTCCCGCCCGAATTCGTTCGCCTGCTGCGCGGCGGCCGCTGCCTGAGCCGCCTCCGCCTTTTGGGCTTCCTGAGCGGCACGCAATTCGTCCTGACCCGTCTTGAGCGCCTTGAGATCTTCGTCGATCTTGCCCAGCCGGCCTTCCAGGTCCTTGATTCTCACATCTCCTTCCTTGGTCGACTGGCCGAGGCGGCGATCGAGTTGATACCGCACCTCCTCGACTTTTTCCTTCAGCGCATTCACATCCCGCTGCATCTGCTGGAGATTGGCGCGGGTATCGGCCAAACTCGAGCGAGCATTATCCAGCTCTTTGCGAATCGAGGCGCTCTCCGTCACGGTACCGGTGTTTTCGCTGCGAAGACGCCTTTGCTCCCGCTCGATGAGCTCCACCTGTTGTGGAGTCACACAAGCCGACAGCCACGCGCAACTTAACGCAAGGCACCAACAGGATACTCTTTTCATGAAAATGATGACCTACTAAACCGGACCCCAACGAACTGGAGACCGGTGAACTCACTAGTGAGAGGGGCTTTACGAGGCTGGCCGTGCAGTCATGACGACGAAGCGGTCGCGACGATTCTTCTGCCAGCACGCCTCCGTGCTCTCTCGACACACCGGCAATTCTTTCCCGTAACTAATCGTCGACAGCCGCTGAGCGGGTATCCCCAACGTCACCAAATAATCTTTCGCCGCCTGGGCCCGTTTCGCTCCCAACGCTAAGTTGTATTCGTTCGTCCCGCGCTCATCGCAGTGCCCCTCGACCTCTACTCGCGCCGATGGGTTCGCCTTTAACCACTCCGCATTGGTCTTAAGCGTTTCCCGCGCATCCGCCCTAAGATCATACTTGTCATAATCAAAATAGATTTCCTTCAGGGGACTAGAGGCAGGTGTTGTCGGAGCCTCGCCCTCGCGCAATGCCTGGAGGCTGGAAGGTCCGGTAGACTGCTGAGGAGAAGGTTTGGCGGCCTCCTGTTTCCCGGCCGGTGGCGCAGCGGCAACTTCCGTCTTGGTCGTAGCAGGCGTAGAACAACCGGCTAGAGCAAGAAAGGCCAAAAAGATCCATCCGGACAGCGTTTCCCTCGAACGACCAGTCATCTTTTTCTCCTCTCTCATTCGACTCAAGAGGCGCCTTACTCCAGACGCGGGGACCATGCAGGATTTTTATCATCTCCCCCGGAAGCTGTCAATCTTTGTTGATTTTCGCCGCTTCCCTGCATGATGTAAATATTGTAAGGACCTCTTCGGTTGGAAGAAAAAGCGATATACCTCCCATCCGGAGACCAGGAGGGATCCTCGTTATCGCCGGAACTGGGCGTAAGGTCCTGCGGCTCTCCGCCCTGTACACCGATGGTAAAGATGTGAAATCGGCCCCCGACCCGGGAGGTATAGGCGATTTTATCTCCTTTGGGAGACCAATCCGGCGAGGTATTGTAACTCCCGGAAAAGGTCAGGCGCCGGGTCTTGCCGCTTTCGACCTCCATAATATAAATCTGCGGGCTCCCGCTTCGATCCGAGACGAAAGCGAGGCTTTGTCCGTCAGGAGACCAACTCGGGGAAACATCGATCCCCGGATAATCGGTCAAGCGTTGCTTAACGCTTCCGGCGGTATCAAGCAAATAAATATCCGTGTTCCCCTGCCTCTCCAGGGTCACCGCGACAAACTTTCCATTGGGAGACCACTTCCCGCCCAGGTTCAAACCGGTGCGGGAGGAGAACTTCGCATCTTTTCCGGCGAACAAATCAAAAAGATAAAGATTGGGGTTCCCATCCTTATAAGAAGTGTAGAGGATGGAGCGTCCATCGGGCGACCACGAAGGAGACAGATTGATGGTCCGGTTATTCGTCACCTGAACCTTTTCGCTTCCGTCCAAGTGGGCCACATACACCTCTTTGAAGCGGCCGCCTCCGGTCGAGACGTACGCGATCCTCGTGTTGAAAACGCCCTGCACGCCGGTAAATTGCAAGATGATCTCGTCGGCGAATCTATGAGCGATGCGGCGGAAATCCTTCGCCAGCCCGGCATATCTCTTCCCCACGATCTGCTTGTTTTGATAGACATCGAAGAGCCGCAGCTCGACTGTAAGCTCTTCGCCTTGAAGCTCGAAAGTCCCTTTGACCAGCCCCTCGGCGCCGATCACCGACCAATTTTTAAAATCGAAACTGCCCAGGCTAACCCCGCTGCTCTGAGGATTTTCCAAATAGGCCGAGCGGTCCAACACCTTGAACCATCCGGAGAGGTTGAGGTCCCGAACGATGGTATCCGCTATTCCTTCGGAAAGTTTCTTTGCATCCTCACCCGGTCCGAGATTTTTCAGCGGTGAAACCGCTAAGGGATACCGCTCAGCCCCAGGGCCGACGATCAATCCCTTCACCTGCCCCTTCACGGTGTGCGGGAGAGCTAAAACCGCAAGCGTCACTAAAAGAACAAATCTAAGCTTCATGGCCTTAACCACCTAGATCCTTGGGTCTAAAGGTTAACAAGACGTCCGAGAAATCCTTGCGATAATTTTCCGGCGGAGGCGGCAAGGGACTGGCTTTGCTGACCGCCCGAAAAACCGAATCGTCGAACGACGGATCGCCCGACCGACTCACAATTCTGAGGCCCGTAATCTCTCCGTTTTCCTGGATGCTAAAGCGCACATCCACCGACAAGTCGCTTCTCCTTCCCACCCATGCCCAGCGCTCCTTAATCACGCTGAGCATCCGGTTCTGATAGGCGTCGAATTCTATACCTTTGACGACCCCTCCTCCCCTGCCCCCCTCGCCGGCGGATGCTGCTCCCGGTCCCTCTCCAGGACCGGCGCTGCCCCCTTCCGCCTTTCCTTCTTTCTGCTGGGTCCGATCTTTGACCCTCTCGACGGCGGATTGGATCAACTTTTCGCGCACCTTTTCGGATAGGCCCGGCTTCGTTGGAGACTCCTTCTTGAATTCTTTTTTGAATTCCTTGGGAGCGACCTTCTCCTTGGTCTTGATAGGAATCTCCTCGACCTTTTTCTTTTTGACTTCCTCAACTCGGGGCTGTGGCTCTGCTTTCACCTTCTTGGTCTCCTGTTTGGGAGGCGTCGAAGGCGGAGCTGGGCTCAAGCTGCCGCCGATTTTCTCGCCCCCCACAAGGTCGACCGTGTATACGGGATAAGAAGTAACTCTACTGCTCGGAAAATAAGGGACGACGAAAAGGACGGCGATCAGCACAAGGTGAACCGCCCCGGAGACCAGAATCCATTTCCAAATCCTTCTCCCCCCGTCTTCAAGAGAAGAGAGATCATTTTCCAGCAGGATCTCCCCGGAAGCCGAACGCTCTGCCATTTACCCCCCGTCTTGAGATAAGGGCTGTGTCACCATACCCAGTTTTTCGATGCCTGCCTCTTTGATCTCGGCAACAACCTTCATGACCAGGCCGTATCGGACGTCCTGGTCCGCCCGGAGAAAGACCTCCTTACTTTTCTGAAGCTGCCGAATAGCGCGCAGCTTCTGCCCCAATTCTTCCAGCTTCATGGGGTTGTCATTGAGATAGATCCTTCCATTGCGGGTCACCGCCACCACCAACTGCTCTTCTTGCCCGGCAATAGCTGCCGCCTTCGCCTGCGGCAGATTCACCTGCACTCCCTGCTGAATGATAGGGGCCGTCACCATGAAGATCACGAGAAGCACCAGCATGACATCGACCAAAGGCGTCACGTTGATTTGGGAAATCGACCCGCCATTTCTTTGCGAAGAAAAATCGACAGCCATAGAAATCACCTCAGAGGCCACAGGCATCAGGCACTGGGAAATCCCTCCCTGTTGCCTCACGCCTATTTTAGAAAATGCCGCTCCGCAATATTCAAAAACTCATGCGAGAAATTATCCATATCGGCGGCCAGCACCTTGATCCTGTTGGCAAAATGGTTGTAGGCCATGACCGCAGGGATCGCCGCCGCCAGACCCGCCGCAGTCGCGACCAGGGCTTCGGCAATTCCCGGAGCGACCGCTTGAATGCTCGAAGAATGAGTCACACTCAATCCCCGGAAGGCGTTCATGATTCCCCAAACCGTCCCAAAAAGACCGATGAATGGCGCCGTGCTCGCGGTCGTGGCCAGGAACGTGAGGGCCCTTTCCAGTTTTGTGATTTCCACACTTGTGGCCCGCTTCATGGCCCGGGTCACGTTATCGACGCCGCTCAGCTCGGTCGTGAGCCCCTCGCCGGGCGAACTTTCTTTCTTGCTCCGGGAGACCCGAAGCAGCTCCTCATAACCGGCGCGAAAGACCTGAGCCACCGGACTCGATTGGAGCTCCCGGCTGGTATCATGGATCGCGGAGAGATTGCGGCTCTCCCAAAAAGTCTCGATGAACTTATCCGACTGATTCTTAGCCGCGCGCACCTCGCGGTATTTGTAAAAAATAATTCCCCAGCTGACCACGGAAAACAGAACGAGAAGGTAGAGCACCCCTTGAACGACAAACCCGGATCCCCTCACAAAGTCCAAAATCCCTTGCTGTTGAGGAGGGATCAACTCTGTCTGGGCCAGCAGTTGGAGAAACGACGAGGAAAGCATTAGAGATTCCGCAGGATTCATTTGAAAAAATATTATAAGCCCTGTATTTAGTCAAACAAGAGAGTGTGAAAAAAACAGCGCCCTAAACCTTAAGGCCACCCACGATGATGATTCGCGGAGTCGAAGAGCTCAAGCTTGCAGGCCAGAGGGTCTTTGTCCGGGTCGATTTCAATGTTCCTATCGCCCAAGGCAAAATCACGGAGCCGCACCGGATCGACAGCGCGGCGCCGACCCTGCGGCTCATTCTGGCCAAAGCCAAAAAAATTCTGATCGCCTCGCATCTGGGACGGCCGGCAGGGAAAAAAGATCCGAAATCGACCCTCGCGCCGGTGCGCGACTATCTCGAGCGATCCCTGGGACAAACAGTGACCTTGGCGCCCGATTGCATCGGGACTGAAGTCGAAACTCTGATCGCGGACCCGCGCCACAAGATCATCCTGCTGGAAAATCTCCGATTTCACAAGGAGGAGGAAGGAAACGACCCGGCATTTTCTCAGGCGCTCGCTTCCTTGGCGGATGTTTACGTCAACGACGCGTTCGGCACCGCGCACCGTGCACACGCGTCAACAGCAGGAATGGTCCGCTTCTTCAAGGTCAAAGGGGCCGGACTCCTTCTCCAGAAAGAGCTCGATTATCTGGGCAGGGCCCTATCCAACCCCGAAAAACCGTTTGTCGCGGTTCTGGGCGGAGCGAAAGTTTCAGACAAGATCGGCATGATGAAAAATCTTCTTTCCAAAGTCAGCTCGCTTCTGATCGGAGGGGGAATGGCCTACACCTTTCTCAAGGCCCGAGGGACAGCTATAGGCAAATCTCTGGTGGAAGAAGACCGCGTTGCTTTAGCCAATGAGATTATGGCCGGCGCAAAAAGCGCCGGGGTATCGATCTTCCTGCCGACGGACCACGTCGCCGCGCAAGGGATCAAAGAGAGAGCCATCACGACTGAGGGAAACATTCCGCCGGACTATATGGGACTCGACATCGGCCCGAAAACTGTTTCTCAATTCACCCAGGAGATCCTCAAGGCCAAGATGGTCCTCTGGAATGGCCCGGTGGGGCTGTTCGAGGAAGAGCCCTTCAGTCGCGGCACACGCTCGATCGCCGAGGCCTTGGGCCGGTCCAAAGCGGTCAGCATCGTTGCGGGGGGCGAGACGGTCGCGGCCGTTCGACAAGCCGGGGTCGAAGAAAAAATCACTCATCTCTCGACCGGCGGCGGCGCCACGCTCGAATTTCTCGAGGGGAGAAAACTTCCCGGCATCGAGGCGCTCGAGGAGCAGGAATGAAGCCACCCCTCGTCGTCGGCAACTGGAAGATGCATGGGACGCAAAGCCAAGCCGTCGCGCTCGCCCGTGATGTTCGAAAGGGTCTGAGAAGATCTCGAAAGGTTCAAGTGGTCCTGACTCCCCCTTTCACGGCGCTCGCTCCGGTCGGCAAAATAGTCCGCGGGAGTTCCCTTTGCTTGGCCGCACAGAACATCCATTGGGAAGAACAAGGAGCTTTTACCGGCGAGATCAGCCCGGAGATGCTGCGCGAACTGGGATGCCGCTTTGTCATCATCGGTCATTCGGAAAGACGACACATCTTTGGGGAGACCGACAAGACCATAGCCCGAAAGCTGGCCGCTTGCCTCCGTTCCGGCCTCCGACCGATCCTCTGTGTGGGAGAGACTCTAGAGGAAAGAATCAAAGGAAAGACAACCAGAGTCATTACCCGCCAACTCAGGGTCGCATTGAAGGGGGTCGTGAAAGGTGCTATAGAAAAAATCGAAATTGCCTACGAACCGGTCTGGGCGATCGGCACGGGCCGGAACGCTACCCCTGGACAGATCAGCCGCGTGCACGCTATGATTCGGAGGAGGCTCAAAAAACTGTTCGGGACAAGACCAGCCGGGCAGGCGCGAATCCTTTACGGCGGCAGCGTGCGTCCCGAGAATACTGGCGAGCTGGCATCCGTAAAAGAAGTCAACGGCCTGCTGGTGGGTGGCGCGAGCCTCAAGGCAAAGGATTTTATCAGCATCGTCGCGATTTTCTCCCGGAGCTAAACGGCGCAATCTATGATTACACTGATCACTATCATTCACATCGTTGTCAGCATCGGGCTCATCTTCGTCGTGCTGCTTCAGACCGGCAAAGGGGCGGACATGGGGGCAGTTTTTGGCGGCTCCAGCTCCACTATCTTCGGCAGCAGCGGCGCCGGGAATTTTTTAACGCGCCTCACGACCGGCATGGCGATTGTTTTTATGATTACCTCTCTCACGCTCGGATATTTTTCCGGGAAAAGGTCGGCGGGCAGTCTCTTCGAGGGTCGCGCCCCTCAAGCGGGACAGCCGGCCCCACCGCAGGCCAGCCCGTCCCCTGGACAAACCGGGCCCGCGGCGGCGCCACAGCTCCCGGCGCAACCGGCCCCACCGCAACCGCAAAAGCCTGCCACTCCGTAACCCAGCGATGAGTTATGAGGACTGAGCTATGAGTTCCAAATTAACTTTAACCTCAGCACTCATTACTCACCACTCACTTTGTGCGAGGATGGCGGAACCGGCAGACGCGCTAGTTTGAGGGGCTAGTGCCAGAAATGGCGTGGGGGTTCAAATCCCCCTCCTCGCACCATAATAACTCCCTGTCCCTGTTCGCCTTTGGCGCCGACTGCCACCCGAGGTTTCGGTTCGGGTTTCGGTCGAGCGGCATTCAGCGCGGCCTCGCGCATCCCCCTGTTGAGACAGCTCTGGACAAAAAGGCCGTTCTGGTTTAAATTAGCGCCGTTTAACCGAAAGGAGGAGAGCCTATGGCAGATGCAAGCAAATTAGCTACGCCGCAACCTTCAAACGTCGGCGCCTATCTGGGTCCCGGGACCAAGATCAACGGGAAGCTCACTTTCGAGGGAACCACGACTATCGAAGGGGAGATCGAAGGTGAAGCGACGGTTCACGGCACCGTGACTATCGGCGAAAAGGCGATCGTCAAGGGTAAAATTGCCGCCACTTCCATCCTTGTTAAAGGAAAGGTTATGGGCGATGTCCAGGCCGACAGAATAGAGATTCAGCCGCCAGGGAACGTCGCCGGCGATCTTACCACTCAGAGCTTGATCATCGGGGACGGCGCGATTTTCGACGGCCAATCCTCGATGAAAAAAGAAAAGGAAGGAAAGGTCCTTCCTCTGAGACATGAAGCTTCGTCAGGAACCGGCAAAGAAAGTTAATCCTAAGAGACGAATAGGGAGACTAACTTTCGCTCCTTCACCGAGACCAAGCCGCGAGCGGTAATTCGCAGCGACGGAAGCGTCACGAAGGTAAGGAAACAAAGGGCGTAGATGGGCTTGAGAAACCGCGAGCCTCTCTCCCTGAGGCAGCGGTGTATCCGGTCAAGCCCCCTTCCCACTTCCTGCCAAGGCGCAAGCGAGAAGCTGCCTCCCACTGGGAAATCTATCTTCTCCAGCGTCTCTCCCCTATCCACCACGGCCATTCCCCCTCCCGCATCGATAAGGATATTGGCACAAAGGGCCATGTCCTGATCACTGCTGCCGGCGATCAATAGGGTATTCTCGTCGATATTGACAGTTGTTCCCACGGCTCCTACCTTTGCGCCGAACCCCTGGAGAAATCCAAATGTTATCCCGCCGCTTTTCCTGTGGCGCTCAAAGACAGCGACCTTCAACAAATCCTGATCAGCGTCCGCTTCCAGATAGCCGTTGCGCGGAGCGACTGCAAGAATTTTTTCCGCGGTGATGTTCAGATTGAGAAGCTCCATCACGCGAATTTTCGCCGAGGGCGACGCGCAGGAAATCTTAAATGCGCCTGCGGAGACTTTGCGGATCGTAAGACAGTTCATCGTGTCCGCTGGTAAAAAAATCGGGCGACTCTCAACCAGTGATTTTCCTGCTTGCGCCAAAAAGCGGCCGCCGATGAGCGTGGAGTGAACCTTCGCCTTCTCCAAATCTTCCAGCAAGGCGATATCCGCGTAACGGCCGGGAGCGATGCCTCCGATCTCCTGCTCCAGCCCTGAATAGGTCGCCGGATTCAATGTCACGGCTTGAATCGCTTGCATAGGAGACAATCCAAGTCCGATAGCGCGCCGAACTACAAAATCCATGTGCCCTTCTGAGGCGACATCGTCCGGCGCCATGCTGTCGGTCACCAGGATGAGGCGTTGAGTATTCAAGCCTCGAGCAACGATGGGCTTCAGCGTCTCTTCCATGTCGCGGCGAAACGAGCCCTCGCGCAGCATCACCCAGTAACCCGTGCGAAGTCTCTGCAGCACGTCCGACTCGTTGATCGGCTCATGACAGGAGGAGATTCCCGCTGCCGCGATGGCACAGAGCTTTTGATCTCTCGCGCCTGCGGTGTGACCGTGAATGATTTGTCCCCGCTGCAGCGCCATCTCGATCCGCTCCAAAAGTTCCTGGTCCCCTTGAAGCAAGCGCAGCCAAGAAACGATTTCTCCCAGCCCTAACACCCGCGGATCATCCAACCCCTCCGCGACTTCGGATTGCGAAAGGGATTGTGTGCTGCAGAGCAGCGGGTCTTGAGGCGCGACCATCGAGATCACCGTATAGACGCGCAGCGGATGCGCCTCCACCTCATCGAGAAAAAACTTCACTCCTTTAAAACCAAAGACAGTCGCTGGCTCATCGCACGAGGCAACCAGCGCAGTGGTTCCGTGGGGAACATAAGCCTGAAGGTACTCATAAGGCCGACAGAAATGGCCGATGTGCGTGTGCGCGTCGATGAAACCGGGAGAGACATACAGCCCGCGAGCGTCTAGTATTTCAGTTCTTTCGCCGCGCGTGTGCGCAGCGCTCGGGCCGACATAACAAATTCTTCCATCCAGAACCGCGATCTCCATCCCGTCGAGAATCTCCCCGGAATAGACATTGATGAGCTTTCCACCTGTTATGATCAGGTCCGCCTTGATCTCACCCAACGCCCCACGCATCAGCCTCTCGATCTCTGCCTTAGAACGCGCCATGGCAGCTTTTTAACATACAGTTGGATGGTTTACCAAAGAGAGGAGGCAAGACAATGAAGATTGGCCTGATTTAGAGATACCTTACTGTTTTATCGATCTAGGAACCTAAAATTTTCTTGATAAGGGATAAGATTCACAATAAGATCATCTTAGGATCAGGAGACCAAAGATTGCGCTTGTTGACGTAAGCCGGAACTGTCTAACTAACGTATTCAATATTAGCAGGTGAGAACGCGTGAACCG
>Ga0209701_10002941_pt1 | contig 11124 bp, 10 predicted proteins | sample CZO8metaG_4_FD_188356 | JGI IMG/M metagenome (GOLD analysis project Ga0209701, IMG submission 188356) | Vadose zone soil microbial communities from the Eel River Critical Zone Observatory, Northern California, USA - CZOApr15con2H3.8 metaG... | ecosystem: Environmental > Terrestrial > Soil >...
TCGCTGCCTACCCCTGAATGTCCCTGGCCGATTAGCCCGACGAACAACGTCTTTCAAATCGGCCAGGCGCTACTCAGTACCATGCTCTCGGCTCACGATAGACTCTACATGGACGATCATACCTTTGTCCGCACCATTACGGTTCCGGTGAATGGCATCAGTGGCACACAGTTCAATTTGAGTAAGGAGCAGACAGACCTGCTTTACCAGAATGGAAGAAACGCTGCAGAGCAGTTCTTCTCTACCTGGAACTTTGATGAATATATCGCTACCTACCGTAGCAACCTGCCACCAGAAGGGCGCCGGGAGAGACTTCATGAGCACATGAAACGAGTTCACCAGATGTTAGAGACATAGAGGCCTGCAGTGAAGCAGGCCTCAGAGTCGCTTACAACATCACAGGCACCGTCTCCGCTTTCTCCAACGAAGTGAGGGATAGCTAACTGGTGGTCAAGCTCAGATAAGCCGCCTGCCAGCCAGGAGCGCAAGGCCAACAGGAGATCCGCCTGCCCTGCGCTCCGCTGCCGCAGCTTGCCCTCACGCACTACTTCGTGGTGATGCGCCCAATCTTGCTCGCATTCTCCTCGACGAACCAGACGTTGCCATCCGGCCCGGCCGTGATGCCCTCAGGCCTGCTCTTGGCCGTGGGGATACCGAACGTGGAGAAGCTGCCACTGGGCGTGATGCGCCCGATGGCGTTGCCGTCAAATTCCGTGAACCAGAGGTTGCCATCTGAGCCGGCCGTGATGCCGTCAGGCCCACAGCCAACAGAGAACACACAGATCGCTATCAGGTGGAACTCGGTGATGACCCCTGCTGGGGTGATGCGCCCGATCCTGTTCCCATTCAACTCCGCGAACCAGAGGTTGCCATCCGGCCCGGCCGTGATGCCGAAAGGCTGGCAGCCAAAAGTGGAGTCCCCACAGTTCGTTGGCAGGGTGAACTCGGTGATCTTGCCCGCGGGGGTGATGCGCCCGATCTGGTTCCCAAGTTCTTCGGTGAACCAGAGGTTGCCATCCGGCCCGGCCGCGATGCCGAGGGGCAAGCTACTCTTCGTCTTGATGCGGAACTCGGTGATGGCCCCAGCGGTGGTGCTGCGCCCGATCTTGCCAACCGCTTCGGTAAACCAGAGCGCTCCATCCGGTCCGGCCGTGATGCCTACAGGCCCGCTATTGGCCGTGGGGGTGGAAAACTCGGTGATGGCCCCAGCGGTGGTGCTGCGCCCGATCTTGCCCGCAGACTCCTCGGTGAACCACAGGTTGCCATCCGGCCCGGCCGTGATACCCTCAGGCATACTACTGGCCGTGGGGACGGGGAACACGGTGAATCTGCCGCTGGGCGTGATGCGCCCGATCTCGCCCGCGCCCTGCGTGATCTCCGTGAACCACAGGTTGCCATCCGGCCCGGCCGTGATGCCTATAGGCGCGCTCTTCGTAGGGATGGGAAACTCGGTGATGGTGCCTGCTGCGGCCCAGGCAGGAGCGCTGCTCAGGCTCAGCAGGCCGACACCGGCAATTATGGCGGTGAGAAGTGCGACCAGGCGCGGCCGCAAACCAGAGATAGTCATGCTTGTTTCTCCTTTGCGTGTATTGCGGCTCCTGGGTGTTACGTGAACATGTCCTCCTCCTTGCAACAGGGGAGTGCGTGGGCTGCCTACCGTGCCAGGAAAGCCTCGCCAGGGACCTTTTTCATTCAGCCGCACGGCTGGGCAGGGGCGCGAGGCCAGCACGGGATGCGCCCGTTTTGCTCTGCTCTCTCTCCTGGCCTCCTTTCTCGCACAGCAGTGCGCTCTCTGACCTCGTTTTTACAAAGCTCCTGGAGCAGGGTCTGAGGTCTTTCCAGATCGTGCACAGCAGCAGCGAAGGTGCCAACGGGGAAGGGGCTTCTCAACCCAACCTCGTGTGCGGCACCACACCGGCTCGCCAAGCTCGGCTCAAAGAGCGCGGCGGGCCGGACGCACCCGCGCTAGGGTGTATACAACTCGGCGCTGGAGAGGTAGTTGTAGTTGCTATCCAGTCCGCCGGCGACCAGCACCTGCCCGTTTGGGAGCAGGGTCGCTGTGTGCTCAATGCGGGGGGTATGCAGGCTACCGGTGGTGGTCCAGGCACCTGTAGACGGATTGTAACGTTCGGCGCTGGCGATGAAAATGGTCCCGTTCTGCCCACCGGCGACCAACACCTGCCCGTTCGAGAGCAGGGTGGCCGTGTGTTGGTCGCGCGCGGCGTGCAGGCTACCGGTGCTGGTCCAGGTCCCGCTGGCCGGGTTGTACAGTTCGGCGCTGGTGAGGAAGCTGCTGCTGCTCTCCCCGGCGGCGACGAGCACCTGCCCGGTGGCGAGCAGCGCTGCCGCGTGACCGGTCCTGGCGGTATGCATACTTTTGGTCAGCGTCCAGGTGCCCTTAACGGGGTTGTACAGCTCCGCACTGGCGAGAATGTTGATGGTCGATGTGGTGTTATAGCCGCCGGTGACGAGCACCTGGCCGTTGGCGAGCAGCGTCATGGTGTCGTAGATCCGGGCGGTGTGCAGGCTGCCGGTGGTGGTCCAGGTGCCTGTAGACGGGTTGTACAGTTCGGCGCTGGTGAGGAAAGGCGGGCTGATATTTTCGTTATACCCGCCGGCGACCAACACCTGCCCGTTCTGCAGGAGGGTCGCGGTGTGCTGGTAGCGGGCAGTATGCATGCTGCCGGTGGTGGTCCAGCTGCCGGTGGCGGGGTTGTACAGTTCCGCGCTGGCGAGCGGGCCGGAGCCACCGGTGACGAGCACCTGGCCGTTGGCGAGCAGGGTGGCGCTGGGATAGTACCGGGCGGTGTGCAGGCTGCCGGTGGTGGTCCAGGCGCCCGTGGCGGGGTTGTACAGTTCCGCGCTGGTGCCCCCGCCTCCGACGACGAGCACCTGGCCGTTGGGGAGCAGGGTCGCCGTGGAGTCCGCACGCGCGACGTGCAGGCTGCCGGTCAGCGTCCAGGTGCCAGAACCCGCGGCCAGAGTCGGGACGGCAGGCAGCATAGTGAGCGCTCCCAGGACGAGCAGCAAGGGGATGAGCAGGAGTTGGCTGAGGCTCCAGGTGAATCGTTTCATCGGTAAACACTCCTTTGCATGGTGCATCGTGACGACTGACAAACGCGCGACACGGGCCCCGTCACCTCGTGCTTGCTGTTCGTGAGCAGGCTGAGGACGGAAAACGACCTACGAGCAACGAATCCCTCCAGGACCGGTCAGTTGACCGTGATGCTGAACTGCTGGGAGGCCTGCGCGCCTGTGCTATCCGTCACTGTCTCGGTAAACGTGAACATTCCTTTCGTTGTGGGAGTGCCGCTGATGGTGGTCCCTCCATTCGATCCTTTGACGAGCGCAAGGCCCGGAGGCAGTTGTCCCGCCGTAATCGACCAGGTGTAGGGTTGCACTCCACCGCTCGCAAAGAGGTTGGTGAAGTACGAAGTTCCGACGGTCGCTGGCGGCGGGGTGGGACTGGTGATCACCAGGGGGGGCGGTGGGCCGATGGTAATGTTCAAGGCCTGCGTTGCCACGCCAGTGTTGTCCTTCACCTGCACCGTGAAAGTGGTCGTTTGGAGTTTCGTTGGCGTGCCGGAAATGATGGTCGATTGGACACCGTAGAAGCTCGCCATTGTCAGTCCGTCCGGAAGCTTCCCTGCGATCACACTCCATAGCTTAGGCGTTCCCTGGCCACCACTCGCGGTAACGAAGGCGTCATAGCTATTCCCTACGTTTCCGTCCGGAAGCGACGTGGTATCAATCACAAGCGGGGATAGTGTCGGTGTGGGTGTAGGCGTGGTCGGTGTGGGCGTTGGTGTCCGATGACGACTGTCGTGGGCAAACGTCGTCGTTGTATGCGTCCCGGGCAGTGCTGCAATCGCGGTCATTGCGGCCACCACGAGAAGGAGAGATGCCAGCCAAAATACTCGTTTATGACGCTGTTTCATGGTCGCCTCATCTTCCTAAGATCCACTACACACACGTGAGCAGATCTTCTCGAAAATAATCTAGGTTTCTAAAGTACCCTTCGTTGTTGTGAGAGCGGGAGCAAACGTTTCCCTAACAGTCTATACGTGAGCACGTTACACTGCAGCCTGCTCAATTGAGAACAATGGCGAGCCTTCCTGTCAAACTCCCCTCGCGCCACTCTCTCCACCGAGGAACACAACGAAAAGCTGATGAGCAGGGAGCGGTGCGGACGTGTCACTCCAATGCCCACTCGTGGGCAGCTCGTTCCAACGGGACTGTGGTACCATTGATGCATGAGGACAGGTCCGTGGAGATCACCTGGCCTCCTTCCACAACGAGGGAGATGAAAACGATCTTCTCTGTAACTTCAACTCGTATCTATCTTTATAGCACTAAGTCGTTCCATTACTCGTTTCCATGAAAGCGAGGGAAGAACCCATGATTCAGCGCAAGCTTTCCATCTCAAACGTTTCGAGGCGTGCCTGGTGCATTATCCTCATGCTAGCAACACTTGTCCTGTTTTTGGCAGCCTGTGGCAGTACTACCAGTAGCGGCAGCGGGTATGGCGGTGGGGGATACGGCGGCGGTGGAGGGACGACACCGACAGCCAGCAGTACCGGCAGTCTCATCAAGACAGCGACGGCCACGGTGAATGGCACGTCGCAGACGATTCTTACGAATGCTCAGGGCTTGACCCTCTATTACCGGACCTCCGATGTGCCGCCGTCAACAGTGTGTAGTGGTGGGTGCGCCGGGGCATGGCCCCCACTCGTCGTGTCCGGCTCGGGCACGCCTACGAGTGCAACGTCCCTGTCAGGCAAGTTGACCATCGTAGCGGACGCCAATGGCAACCAGGTCGAGTACAACAGCCACCCCCTCTATACCTATTCAGGTGATACGGGCCCCGGCCAAACGACTGGCGAAGGGGTTGGTGGCGTCTGGCATGTCTGCACACCGAGTCTGACGTAGGGATCTCGTTCCGCAGGATGCTTGTACAGGGAGGCAGAGAGCAAGGAGCAAGCCTTGGGGCACCTTTTTCCCTACACATAGAGCACTTTCAGTCATCCGACGAGTTGGATGTTCTGCAGGACAGAAGCTGGCATGGGCCTCCTGGTTTCATCCTTGCTTTTCTCTGTTCCCACTCCCGGCTTCGGCCGATGTCACAACCCGCATCGTGAACAGGGTCTTTCATCGTGGAAAGACCCCTCTCCTAGTTCGCGAGAAGGAAGCTGAGATGCAAACGCTGGATGAGTGGAAAACCGTCCTGGCGAAAGATTTCCTGGAGTTGCAGCACCTGGAAGGACAGGATGCTGCTACCAGGATGAGGCGCCCCATGAAGGAACAAGAAATCGGCCAACACTGCCAGCCTGGGCAGGAGCAAGTCTCAGCGATGCCGATCTCACTTCACTCAAAGAAGCACTGGGGCTCGATGAACAGCACTGGCACGCCTACCAGTCCAAAGTCCGACCCGAACCAGCAGAAGCAGATGCGCCAACGTCAGGTTTATCCTGCATGCAACAGCAGGCCGAGCCCCACACCGGCCAGCGTCCCCAGGGTGACGACCACGAGAAATTCGAGGCCAGCCCGCACGGGACTCTGGCTGGTGTAGCGGGCTTTGATCGCACCCAGCACCAGGGCGATCAGTGCCGTGAGGCCATACGCCCACCATCTGGCCTGTGGCAGAGCGAACAGCACCGGCAGCGTTGGGATGAGGCCACCCACCACAAAGGAGATCCCAATCTGCACACCTTCCAGCCACGGATTGATGCGGGTGCCTTCGACGACTCCCAACTCGTCATGCACCATGGCCCGGTGCCAGCGTTCCCGGTCGGCCGTCAGGTGCCCAACCACGCGGTCGAGCAGGGGGCCTACTGTAACTGTGCTGCGTATCTTCTTAAAGAGCCCTGTTTGGGAAACCCTGATTGTTGGCACTGAGAACAGATGGAGGGAATGTCGATGAAACGTCTGCTTCTGGTAGCCCTGGGAATGGCCTTGCTCCTGGCGCTCGCCTCCGCACCGCCCGCGGCAGCGTATGGCGGTGAAGCCAGTGCGACCATGTCCTGCACGGATAACACCTCGACGATGACCAGAACCGTCATCGTCACGATCACATGGCACGCAGTTAAGGACGGGGGGGTCGTTGAGGCAGATGCCCAGGCGTGGGGGGGAAGTCCCACAGTCCTTCTAGGTTCGGACACCGTATCGGTGTCCCCGCCGGAGGCCAAGGGTACCGTGTCGATGACGTTCTCCTTCAACGACACGACGCCGTTCGGCACCGTGCAATGGCAGCTCTACTACAGCTTCCGCATCGCACCAATCCAGGCCGGCCAGCTCGATGCGGCCAATTTCCCGGGCTGCGCGTACCCGTAGCGTGACGGTCACCCCGGGCGTTCCAGGCGAGCGGCGAGCCAGCCGGTGAACTCGGTGCCGCCCTACGAGCGGCAGGCGGCGGGTTGTAGCAGAAGTCGTCTTTCGGACTCCTGGTGTGACAGCCGCAAGTGGACACCTGTGTAAACCATGTGGCGGGGTTTCGTTCTAGAGTGAGGGAGTGTCTTGAGGTTTGATGATGGAGTTCCACTCGCCTGGCTGATGCCTCCATAGCCGATCTTGAGCGCTTCTGTTCCCAGATACAAGCGCCATTGCTGTTCATTCAATTCTTTGTGCAGGAGCTCATACTGTTGTTGTGTCATCATTCCTTGATTATACCTGGTTTCCCGTGAATATGGGAGTTATTTGCGGATGAGCCCCCAGGGTACTCATCGCGGAAGTGGAGAAGGACAAGGGTACCTCAGGCTAGCAGCTACTTATACGGCACATGGTATCCTTTCGTCAAAAATACACTTATAGGCCTAATGAGCTTGCCAGCATGCTTGAGTAAAATCTGCTTCGGAGAAACTAACAAAGCAGTACTAGTACAATATGAGGCCACCGTTGACCAGCACGACCTGTCCAGTAACATATGCTGCTTCGGAGGAAGCGAGGTATAAGGCCGCCTCAGCTACGTCTGCAGGCTCTCCCCAACGCTTCATAGGGGTTGCTTGACGAAGGGATTCTTGTAAATCTTCTGGTTGATGCTGAGTCAAGCTGGTACGAATCCAGCCCGGAGCAATAACGTTCACGCGGATGCCTGGAGCAAGCTCTCGCGCCAGGCTCATACTCAGGCTATGTACAGCGCCCTTCGCTGCTGCAAACACGTGCGCGCCCGCCATGCCACCGCTGACAGCGTGATCCCAGCTCATATTAATGATACAGCCACTGCCCTGCGCCTGCATCACTGGCGCAATCGCACGACAGCAGAGAAACGTGCCTTTGACATCTACATCCAGGAGGCGCTGTAGTTTCTGTTCCCAGGGAGCCTCGACTGGAAATTCGCTCACGATATCGGCACCGGCATTATTGACCCAGATGTCAATGCGATCAAAGGCGCGCACTGCCATTTCGATCATACGTTTGACCTGCGCTTCGGAACTAACATCGGCCTCGATCGCAATTGCAGCGCGTCCCATGGCGCGTATCTCTGCGACTACAGCTGAACCCTCACAATCGTTGTGAGCGTAGTTGACGACGATCGTTGCGCCCTCCTGGGCGAAACGCAAGGCAATGGCACGGCCAATACCTCTACCTGAGCCGGTAATCAAGGCCACCTTATCTTGCAGGCGCATATCTTTGTGCACTCCTACTCACGCAGCGATGTACGGAAATAAGCCATCTGTGTTGGAGCCTCCTCGACCCCAACCATAATGGTCTGCAGATTGGCGGTGTTATATGCAGCAAGTCCAGCGCGTAACTCACCGCAGATATATTCAGCCAGTCGCTCAGCCGTGGAATTATCAACAGGTAGCTCGACTACATCAGCGCGAGGAAAGACGTAGCGTTTCTCGCCAAAGCGTACTTCCCATGCATCGGGAAGTTCCTTCAGTTCGAGATGAGGATTATGCATAGGTAACAAAAAACGATGATTGAGCCGGCTACAAATCTCCCTGGTAAGTTGTTTCAATACGGTGAAATCAAAGACCAATTTATCGTCGTTCAGTGTCCCTTCGATCTCGACCAGCACACCATAGTTGTGGCCATGCAGGCGTTCACATTTACCACCATAGGTGATGAAGTGGGCCGAGCTGAATCTCAGGTTGCCGCCCTCTACTTTCACCTTGCGCATTACCTGGTCGCTTCCCATAAGAGGATTCCCTTTCTAAACATATGAGAACGTATTGATAGTATACGGTCCTTTCCCATAGCCCAGACACTTCTATTCTAGCATCTGCACAAAGCCATAGAGTCCCCAATCATTACTGGAAACACTCCATGGAGAAGAAACTCCACGAGACAAGAGTAGAAAACTTGTGTTGTCAACATGCCATTGTTTTACCACGTTTGATTACATTTTGTGGGCATTTCTTAACCACAAATACGTAACCTTTACTAACTCACTACCTATCACACAGCGCATCTCTACTTAGGCAAACTATATTATATTCAAGGTAGTCTATGCAGGAGTCAGGTCGAAACGTAGGGTGAATAGATGAGTGCACAAGATTCCAGGCCAAGAGCCTCCGCCCGGCATTTCTCAGGGGGGGCTGTCGTTCTCCAGGTAGTGGTACTTGCATTCCTCCTCATGGGTGCTTTCATGGAGCTTCCACTCAAACACGCTGCCGCTACGACCTCAGGTGATTGGACGACGTATCTGTATGGTTACGGGCGTAGCGACTTCAATAGTGCCGAGACGATTATCAACCCGTCATCGGCACCCCATCTGAAGTTACACTGGAGTTACAAGGCAGGCAAAAGCATCACAACACAACCAGTGGTAGTCAATGGAATGATCTACTGGGGGTCGTGGGACGGGTTTGAGCACGCAACGAAACTGGACGGCACGCAGGTCTGGCAACAGAACCTGGGCCAGACGGTGGATACGAACTGCAGTCCAAGCACTGCTGGTGTTGCGAGCACAGCGACTGTGGCCTCTGTGCTCGTTGGTGGAAGGTTGACTTCGGTGGTCTTTGTGGGTGGAGGCAACGCCACGTTCTACGCACTGAATGCCTTAACCGGAGCGATCATCTGGAAGACTGGGTTAGGTTCGTCCCCGAGCCATTTCATCTGGAGTTCGCCCACTGTCTATAATAATAGCGTTTATATCGGCGTGTCGTCGTTTGGAGATTGTCCGCTGGTACAGGGACAACTCGTCCAGATGGATGCAACCACCGGGACCATCCAGCACACCTTTAATACTGTGCCCGCCGGCTGTACAGGTGCCAGCGTTTGGGGCTCTCCTACGATTGATCAGGCGGATGGATCTGTCTACTTCGCCACAGGGAATAGTGGCTCTTGCTCGACGGCAGAGCAGTATGCAAGTGCCATCGTCAAACTAAGCGTATCGAACCTGATCTATCTGAGCTCCTGGCAAGCCCGCCACGAATTTGGATCCACCCCGACGCTTTTCCAGGCAACCATTGGCGGTACCATACATAAGTTAGTCGGCCTTGCAAACAAAAACGGTATCTACTACGCCTTTGACCGGGGAGCTATCAACCAGGGTCCAGTCTGGCAAGCCACGATAGCAATCTCGGGCGGGTGCCCAGAGTGCGGGCAGGGGAGCATTTCGTCAAGTGCCTGGGACGGTACCACGCTTTATGTGGCCGGAGGTCACACGACGATTGCTGGCAACAGTTGCCTGGGCAGTTTGCAGGCGCTCAACCCAGCGCACGGAACCTCCACCTGGCAAGATTGCCTTAATGATGGACCTGTGCTCGCTGCTGTCTCAGCAGTGCCAGGGCTGGCAGTAGTTGGAGAGCACAATCACCTGCTGGTGATTGCTTCAGCTACGGGGAAAATCCTCTTCAACTACGCAGGTACTGCGAATTTCTGGGGTTCGGCATCCATCTCAAATGGCGTGTTATATACAGGAAATATGATAGGAACGCTCTATGCCTTCGGACCTTAGCGGGCGAACGCAGGTAACCTACCTATTCCTACCTCTACATTTTCAATTGCATATCACATCGTAAACTAGCATCGATTTATGGATATCAGCATACCACTTTTTCATCGACACCGATTCATATGAGTTGCTTTCTAGATCATGCGATGTCCACCTCCAACAAAGAGGAGTTGACCGGTCAGCCAGCGAGCCTGCTCAGATGCCAGAAATACCACAACATCAGCTACATCTTCAGGTTGTCCAACACGCCCAAGTGGAATCTCCAGGTTCAGCCTTTGCTCCAGCTCAGGCGTAATATATCCCGTTTGAATTGGTCCTGGCGAGATAATATTGACGGTGATCCCGTACCTTCCTAGCTCGCTCGCTGCTGCTCGACTGTATGACTCCATGGCAAATTTGCTTGCTCCATAGGAGACTTCTCTCACAAAGCCTGGTGAGCCGTCGGTGCTGACATTGACGATGCGTCCCCAATGCCTGCCTTGCTCGATTCTCCGATGAGCAAACTCTGCCATCATCAGTGCAACTGCGCGGCTGTTCACGGCAACGTGGGCATCGTGACTTGCTGCTGTGATAAACGAAGGAGCATATCCTGCGGGTGTCATTGCCTCCTCATGCCGGCTCGGTGGAAGGAAGGTATCTGCCACACAGTAATCTGCGTTGTTTATCAGGATATCGACCGGGCCAAAAGTCGCTTCCGCTCGGTCAAACAACAGGGGAATGGTCTTGGAATCAGTCAGGTCTGCTTCCAGAGCCTCAACTGCTCCTCCTTGTGCGCGGATCTGTTGGATGACCTCGGAAGCTGTCTGGGAACGCTTGAAGTTGTACAACGCCAATCCGGGAACGTGCATATCGGCCTCACCCGCCTGTTCAGAAGGTTTTCCAAGCGGAGGCAGACGCAGATACGTGATGAAGATATGCGCTCCTTGCAGAGCAAGAGCTTGCGCTGTTGCAGCACCAATCCCATGATTGGCTCCTGTGATCAACACGACTTTGTTCTGGAGACCTGGATTGATCATGTACCGCTTCTCCTTCCGATTATGCAAGTTATCTATTAAATCGGGATATCGGAACATCCAGCAAGAGCCGACTCAGCGCTTGTACATCTCCATCAACTGCTGCAACTCCGTTCTTCTCGCAATGATCGCTTATTTAATCTTGTCGAGTGCTACGACAGCTACTAGGAAGATGGCTAGACTAGCGGCACAGAAACTAATCCATCCTCCTGT
>Ga0209701_10002949_pt1 | contig 11112 bp, 9 predicted proteins | sample CZO8metaG_4_FD_188356 | JGI IMG/M metagenome (GOLD analysis project Ga0209701, IMG submission 188356) | Vadose zone soil microbial communities from the Eel River Critical Zone Observatory, Northern California, USA - CZOApr15con2H3.8 metaG... | ecosystem: Environmental > Terrestrial > Soil >...
CGCTCTCTATACAGGCTCACGGGACCGTCGTAAGGGCGGGATCGTGTGGTGGGCAAGTCACGCGCCGGGCGGCGGCCCCGCGGTATGATGCGGGGCGACGAGATCCCTGAGGCGCTGAGAGGTTTCTAGGTTTGAGTGATCCCGGGAGTCACGAAGCAGTTCTTCGTGACGAACGCCGTCCACCAACTCGGTCCTGCCCCCGGCGGCCCTATGCACCAGCGCGTCGCGCCGCGAACCTCGGGCCTCGAGCCCGCCGGAGCCATTGAGCATGGCGAAGACGACGGGACGACGAGAGTGGCTGTCGATCGTCGCGCGGGGAGCCACCGGCGTTGCGATGGGCGCCCTGGGGCAACCACCCGCGGCGCGGTCGGACGAGAACGGTCGCCATCCGCGCATCAAGCACATCGTCGTGCTGATGATGGAGAACCGCTCGTTCGATCACATGCTCGGGCTGTTGATGAACGAGATTCCCGACCTGCGCGGCGTCCACACCGGCGACTGGACCAACGTCGACGACAAAGGCAACGTGCATCCGCTGACCGCCGACGCGGCGTACCAGGGGCAGTTCCTCGTCGACCCGCCGCACGATTTCTGGAGCGTGCACCAGCAGATCTACGCGCACCCGGGGCAGCCGACGCAGCAGCCACAACCGGACATGCGGGGATTCGCCGCAACCTATGCGCGAGCCGGCGGCAACCCGGCCCACGTCATGAAATGCTTCAGCCCGGAGCGACTGCCGACCATCCGCGCGCTTGCCAGGAATTACCTCGTGTGCGACAACTGGTTCGCCTCGGTGCCGGGCCCGACGAACCCCAACCGCGCCTTCGCGCACTTCGGCACGTCTTTCGGCCGCGTCGACAACGGCCCCGTGTGGTTCGCGATGGTCGATCGGCGCCACGAAAAGGGCATCTACGGTCGACTGCGCGATCGCGGCAGGTCCTCAAAGATCTACTACTACAGCCTGCAGAGCGGAACGATCGCGATGACATTTCTGGGGTCGTCCTACTTCGGGCTCTATCGCGATTTCGTGAGGGACTGCAGGAACAACGCGCTGCCGGACTACGCGTTCATCGAGCCGCCGTATGTGGATCAGGACGACGGCACGCTGGCCGCCGACCATCATCCCGACAACTTCGTGCTCGCGGGCGATCAGTTCATCCGGAGCGTGTACGAGGCGATCCGCTCGTGCGACGAGGTGTGGCGCTCGACGCTGTTCCTGATCGTCTGGGACGAGCACGGCGGGATCTTCGACCACGTGTCGCCGCCGACGCTGCCGTACGGCGACACCTTCCGGTCGCCGGTGGCTGGCTTCAACTTCGACCGGCTCGGCGTCCGCGTCGGGGCGATCGTGGTGTCACCCTACGTGACGCCGAGCGTCTCGCACGCACTGTTCGAGCACGCGTCGATCCCCGCCACCGTTACGCAACAGTTCATCGGCCCGCCCGACGCACACGCGCCGTACCGGCGCGAGCAGTACGCGCCGACGCTGCAGCAGCTCCTGATCGACATGGCGCCGCGCATGGAGCGACCCGACTTCGGCCGGCCCCCACGCCGGAGTGAGTGGTGGGACGACCGCGTGATCCTGGCTTCGCTGTCCGAGTCTCGTATACCGGACCGCCCGACGTTCGGACCGACGCGACCGGCGTCGTCGCTGCAGATCCAGCATGTCCGCGACGTGCATCAGCTCCTGGCGTCCCGGATGCCGAAGGTCGCGTCCGCGTTCGATCCCCGTCGCATCACGACACAGCGGGCGGTCGGGCAATTCATGCGCACGGCGCTGGCAGCCCTCCACTCCGAGCTGGAGGGCCGCGATTCTTAGGCTGCCGGCCCGCCGGCCGCTGACGGTCGCGGTCGTCGTCTGGGCGCTGACCGCCCTCGCCGCGCCGCACGCGACCCAGGCGCAAGTGACCAACGCGGCACCGCCCGAGTCGTTCGATCTCTCCCTGTGTTCGAAACCGTCCGTGGCGCAGAGCACCAATCCGGTCGCGCGTGATCTACGGACGGAGTTCCGGGACCTGCTCTTCGACGTCTGCCGCGTGAAAGAGGACTACAACGAGGACGGCTTCCGCGGCATGCTCGAACGACAATTCGGGACGGTCCAGGACCTGATCGTCGACGTCTTCACCGGCCGCGGCCTGCATCCGACGATCGGCCGCATCGTCCCCGAAGGCGGGATCGCGTTCGGCGCCGCGCTGAACGACGAGTGGCACATCACCGAGACGCCGCACATCCGGTTCACGACCAGCGTCGAGGCGCGCGGGTCGGACAACGGATTCTGGGCGGCCGGCGCGCTGTCGCACATGCAGTTCGACTGGTACCGCGCGTACGATGTCGGCTCGTTCCGGATGCCCCAGATCACGGTCGCCGTCAAACATTTCGATCTTCCCGCGATGCCGTTCTTCGGCCTGGGGAACCAGACCTCGCTCAGCGACCGGTCGTTGTTCAAGCTGACCGAGACCGAACTGCCGATCCTGATGAATTTCCCCGTGGCATACGGACTGACGTTGTCTGCGCAGGCGACCGCGCTCTATGCGACGTCGGATCCGTCCCAGCTTTTCCTTAGCCGGTTCTCCGAGTCATCGGTGCCGGGCATCCGGTCGCGTACGACGTACATCGTCCCCGGACTCATCGCGAGCTATCGCTCTCCGGACGTGCTGTATGGCCTGACCGGCGAGGCCCGCGTGAGTTACGAGGCCTACGAGGCGCTGGCGGGTGGGAAGTTCACGTTCGATCGATTCGAAGCGCGGATGGCTTTGCACTACGGCATCGAGGATCAGCCCTTCTCCCTGGGGAAATTCCCATTCTTGCGAAGTCTGCTTGGCTCGAGCCGCTTCAGTGGCGAGGCGAATCTGGTCATCAGCGAGCCGCGGGCACACAACGCGGTGCCGTTCTATCTCCAGCCGACATTGGGCGGCGGCGACATTCATAACGAAAATTGGCTGCGGAGCTATACGAACTACCGGTTCACGGCGCCGAACACGGTCGCGTATGGCGTGACCTATGAAAGGCGACTGATCGATCCGTTCGGTTTCTCCATATTCGCGCAATGGGGAAAAGTGGGGCTGAACCCCGGTGAGCTCGATTTCGACCGATTGAAGCACAGCATCGGTTTTGGCCTCGCGCTACGACTCGGCGGCAGAGCGGTGGCGGAATTCTCGATCGCGTGGGGCGGCGGCGAGGGCAGCCACACGTACGCGACGGGCAATACGAACAACGCGATCGGATTCGGAGCGCGTGCAGCTGGCACCGTCGGTCTTCGGGGTGTGTTTTAGACGAAGGGGCGGGATCTGCGGCCGTGGCTCCTCTACGTCGCCCGTGCCGCCTTTCGAATGGCGGTCTCTCGCGCGCTCTCCGACGACTGTACGAACTCAGGGGCGGGGACTCTCCGCGGGTGATTTCTGCAAGTTCGAACTGGTGGCCCCAACGGGATTCGAACCCGTGAATGAGTCCGGCCACGTTTTCGCCAAGCTTCATCATGACCTCCCGTGGACGCCGGACTCGGAAGTCCGACGCGACTCGAACATCTCCTTCTCGTCAACGCGATGCTCGGGCAGTTCATCACGGGGTTCGCCGGCCGCAGCTTCGTCGTCGCCCTTCCCACCATCGCCAACACGCTCCACGCCGACATTCTCGGCATCTCGTGGGCGATCATCGCCTACCAGCTCGCCGGGATCAGCCGCTCCGTCGTGTTCGGCCGGCTCGGCGGCATCCACGGGCGATACGCGATCTACGGCACCGGGTTCGCGATCATGGCGGGAGCGCGTTCTTCTGCGGCGTGGCGCCGAGCGTCGTGTGGAGCATAAGAGACATAAAGCCCCATTTGGGGGAATGTCGCGGGTCTTGCGCCGCGGTGCAAAAGCTCCCGACACCGGTCAGCCTCGACCGGATCAAGGCGGACCAACGCCTCACCGGTATGGCGCTGGTCAGGCTCCCGCGCCTGTCGGTCCAGCCAGTTTCGAAGGCCGAGTGGCGGATCGTCTGCCAGATCGGGGGACTCGGCTGAACCACCCCCGACCGGCTCAGTCGCTCGGCAGCCGCATGGCCGTCGACCGTCAGCCCGCCAGAGTGATCGGCGTGGAGGTGGGTCGGCAGCAAGCGGCGCTCGCCCGCGCCGGCGAACGCTACGTCGACACCTTCGGCAGCTGACGGCCTTCCCAACAGCGGGACTCCATGGGATAAAGCAGTATTCAAGGTCCTGGGATGACGCATGGCGCCCGAGGGCTGGGCAAAGCCGTCTACTTCAGTGATCCCAGCGCACTCGCTGGAAATCAAGACCTGCGGGCCCGGGCTGGAACAGGAGGGAATCAGAATGAGCGCACCAAAAGAGATCGGGCATATCGTCCTCAACGTCGCCGACGTCGAACGGTCCACAAGGTTCTATCGGGATGTGGTGGGGTTCCAGGTGTCTCGGTATCGCCCTGACGGGACGGGCGCATTTTTGACCTGCGGCGTGGTGCATCACAACCTCGCCCTGTTCAAAGCGCCCGCGGGGGCCCGGCCGACAGAGAAGGGCGCGATCGGCCTGAATCACTTTGCGTTCAAGGTGGAAAGCTATCGGGCTCTGCAAGCGGCCCACAAACGGTTGGTGGAGGCTCGGGCCACCATCGACCACATCGTGGACCACGGCATGACCCGCAGCGTCTACTTCCTGGATCCGGACGGGATCGAGATGGAGCTTTTCTCCGATACCTATGCCACCGAGGAGGAAGGATTGGCCTACATGAAATCCACCCGCGGAGGGGCTGTCCCGATGGACATCATCGCAGCGGAGCCCCCACGAGCGGAGATCCCCAAGGCTGACTTTACCCGGGTCGGCTAGCTTGGACTTCGGGCTCTTCATCGAGTTCCCATGCCGTGAGGGGATGACGGAACGTGAGGCCTTTGCCGAGTGCTTTGCGTTGGTGGATGCAGCCGAGGCCCTCGGCGTCAACTCGGTGTGGCTGGCGGAGTACCATTTTTCCCCGATCAGCGTCTTGTCCTCTCCCATCACGATCGCCAGCGCCATCGCCGCCCGGACCCAACGCATCCGCATTGGCCTGGCGGTGGTCCTCTTACCCCTGGCCCACCCGATCCACATCGCCGAGGATATCGCCACCGTGGACCACATCAGTCAGGGCCGGGTCGAGTTGGGCGTGGGGCGGGGCACTTTTCCTGACACGCATGATGGCTTCAACTCCCCCTTCGCCGAGAGCCGAGAGCGGTTCGACGAGTACCTGGAGATCATCCTCAAGGCGTGGACCCAGGAACGCTTCTCCTTCACGGGCAAACATTATCGGTGCGACAACCTGTGGGTCCGGCCCAAACCGCTGCAGCAGCCCCACCCGCCGATCCGCGTCGGTATCACCTCGGAAGTCACCTTTCCCCTAATCGGACGCCTGGGGTTTCCCATCATCATCAACCCCTCCAGGGTGTTTGCCCTCTCCGAGCTGGCACCGCCCATCCAGCAGTACCGGGAGGCCTGGCACGAGGCTGGCCATGCAGGGGCTCCCCAGGTGGGTCTCAGGGTGCCACTGTACGTGGCCAAGACGGCCGAACGTGCCTATGCAGAGCCTAAGGCCAGCACTATGGCTGCCGTGAAAGGCTTGAGCGATCGCGTGGCAGGCAGCGCCTCCCGAGTGGGCACGACCGGTGACTGGAACGTTCAGGCCGAACGCGTGCGACGCATGAGTTACGAGGATTGGCTGCGGGACAAGGTGGTCTACGGTATCCCGGAGGCCGTGGTTGACCGGCTCCAACAGCTGCGAGAGGAGCTCGACCTGACGCAGATTCTGTACGAGGTCAACTACGGGCGCCAGATTCCCTATGCGCTGCAATTGGAAAACCTACGGCTGATCAACGAGCGCGTGATTCCGCAGTTCAAATAGCGCGTTGGAATGGAGGAAGCCATGCCGTTCCCGAGACTCAGTGACGTCGCCGTTGCACGGGAGACACTGGTCACTATAGGCCGCGAGCAGCGGATTTCTGCCGACTCGCACATGACGGAGCCGCCGGACCTCTGGGAGAAGCGGCTGCCACCGGCGCTACGAGACCACGCCCCGCGCTTTCCGAATCGCGGCGATGCCGGCGGCAACGTGCGCGTTGGCGGCTGGGACCCCTGTGAGCGGCTGAAGGACCAGGCGTACGACAGCGTCAGCGCAGAGGTGCTCTATCCCACCCGAGGCACTGTCGCCTGGGTGACGGGTGACCCAGAGCTCGAGGAAGCGTGTTGCCGCGTCTACAACGACTGGCTGATCGAATTCTGCAGTGCGGCTCCTCAACGTCTCTGGGGCCTGGCCATGATCTCGTTGTGGAACATCGAGCACGCGGCTCAGGAACTCGAGCGGTGCCGCAAGGGAGGCCTGCGGGGAGCGACCATCGGGTTAGTACCGGCGGAAGACTTGCTCTACGGCTCGGACCACTACGAGCGATTCTGGGCCGCCTGCCAGGACCTGGCGATGTCGGTCAACCTGCACATCAATTCGGGCCCGGGCCGTATGAAGTTCTCCCCGCAGCAGCGCAGCGGGCTCATGCCCGATGGAGCGGCAGGCCACAAGTGGGATTGTATGAAGGCCGTGGGCAACATGGTTGCCGCGGGTGTTTTCGAGCGATACCCCGGCCTGAACCTGGTGGTCGCAGAGGCTGGCGTGGGGTGGATCCCGTTCTTCGCCCAGGAGTTCGACTACTACCAGATGAGCTTCGGTCCGTCGCCCATGGGACTGGGGCGGCAGCGCGACATCCCCCGGCCGCCCAGCGAGTACATCTATCGGCAGGTCTACGGGGCGTTCATTCAGGACCCGGTCGGCTGCAAGCTGCTTCCCGAGTATGGCTCCGACACCTTTATGTGGTCCAACGACTACCCGCACAGTGCCTGCATCTGGCCGGGGGCAACCCGATTCATCGCGCAGGATCTGGGACACCTCGTGCCGGAGGCCCGAGCTAAGGTGCTCTGCGGGAATGCGGCCCGATTGTACAACGATGGCCAGCTACCGCCGCCCGCCGACCCGCCGGGTGACGTGAAAGATCTGGAGGCGTGGAACAAGGTCCACTGGCACGAGTAGGCGCGCTGTCCCCTAGGAGAGGACCGGCGTTGCCGTCTGGTGCGAGAGCAGGACTTCCCGGCGCTCTTGGGCCGAGGCCAGCACGGCGAGGCACACCTCTAGATTGGCCTTCCCCCAGCGTCCGCCGTGGGCCGGGACTCGAGCCTTGACCACCGCGTCGTACAGCTCGCGAACCACCGCGTCTCGCCCCGTGTCGCCGGTCGAGAGCGGTACCTCACGCCGCTCGTCCTCGCCGTAGACGTAGACGCCGTGCGCTGACTGCCGGATGTCGCCCTTCTCGCAGCTCACGAGGGTGAGCCCGAAGAAGGATGGATGCGGCGCCGGCCCTGCCGGGCGCGGGGCGCGATTCCCGCCGTACCGGACCGCACGCTTGAGGCCCAGCTCCGCGTCCCGACTTCCGACCCGCTGGAGCGTCTGCCGGGCGCGGCCGTAGGCCGTGGGGTCGACGCGCTGCCCTTGCTCTCCGATCCCGAACGCCAGTTCCGTGGTGTGGAAGTGATCGGCGCCGCTGTACACGGCGCTCGCGGGCGTGCCGTCCTCGAACTCCATGTAGACCACGTGCGCGTCCTCGGTGGGGCGCTGCGCGTCTCCGCGCCCCGTCATCGCGCGGACGCTACGGAGCAGGCCACCGCCGATGAATCTCAGGATGTCGAACTGATGCGACCCCTGCCGGAACGTCACGCCGCCGCCCAGGCGGGTGTCGAGCTCCTCGGTGTTGCGAGGGCGGTAGAGCCAATCCGTGAAGCACCAGTTGTGCAACATGCGGACCCGGCCGAGAGCACCGCTCTGAGCGATCTCCCGGATCTTGCGGATCGGCGGCTCGAAGCTGTGCGAGTGGCCCACCACGAGCTGCCGGCCGTGCGTCTCGGCCGCCCGGATCATCCGGTCGGCATCGTCGAGACTGAGCGCCATCGGCTTTTCGATGACGACGTGCTTGCCATGCTCGAGGGCGAGGAGAACGTGCTCGGTGTGGTACTGCGTCGGGGTCGCGATGTAGATCGCGTCGACGCGCGGGCTCGCGCACAGCGCCTCGACGCTCGAGTATGTCTCGGCCTGGAAGTCGCGCGCGAACGATGCGACTGCCTCCGCGTCGGCATCGGCCGCCGCCGTGAGCCTGGCGTGCGGATGCCTGAGGATGGCCGGCAGCATCATGCATCCCGCGGTCCCCAGGCCGGCAACGGCCCATCGCAGGACGGGCGCCGACTCTGCCACGCCCCTGATCTCCGACAGTGGGCCTAGCCGGCGCTCTCCGGCGCCCTGGCCCAGGCGTTTTCCACAGTGTCGAGTAGCGCGCTCCAGGGCGCCTGGCCAGTGGCCAGACGACGGGCGCGCGCGGCCTCGATCAGGCTGTACTCCACGGGGATGTCGATGCACTTGTTGGTCGCGGCGTCGCGGAAGATGTTCATCGGGTCACCGCCGGCCTCGACGACCGCGAGCTGTTCGCGCAGGAGGCGGCGGAACAGGATCACTCCCTGGTCCGAGTCGCACAGCTTCTCGAGGTCGCGCTCGGCGACCGGCCCCTGGGTCACCCACGCCATCATGTCCTGGCCCAGCACGAAGTTCGTGATGTGCTCGCCGCGCTCGTCCGTGATCGGGATCTGGTAGACCGGAACGCGCTCCTGCGTCGGCTCCGCCCCCGGCGGCACGGGCAGGACCTGATACATCACATGATAGGTATGGGTGTCGTCCGTCGGCACGCGGAACTGGAACGTCCAGCCGACGCGCAGGATGTTCGGGAACAGGATGGGGTGCCCGATCCGCCACGCCGGATCGTCCTCCGACCCGCCGAGCCGCACGCGCCGCTTGACGATCCCGTGGGCGAACACGTCGAACCCAATCTTCAGGTGGTGACCGATGACGCGCTCCACCATCCGCTCGCCGCCCGCGTCTTTCCCGGCGTTACGGCTCATGACGTACTCGTAGTAGCGGCCGTGGAGCCACTCGGTGTGGACCGGGTCCAGAGAATTCTCCATGCACTGCATCCAGTTGCAGGGGATCACCGTCACGCCGATGTCGCGCCAGACGTTGTCCATCACCAGGAGGTCCCACCGCGGTAGCAACGGAGCGGGCTCGGGACCGAGGTACGCGAACACGAGGCCGCCGAGCTCTTCCACCGGATAGGCTGGCGTCCGCACGCGGTCCTTGAAGGTGCTTCCGGGAAGCTCGGCCGGCATCTCGACGCAGCGCCCCTGGCCGTCGAACATCCAGCCGTGGTAGCAGCACCGGAGGCCGTCCTCCTCGGGGATGCCGTAACGCATCGACACCCGACGATGGGGACAGCGCTCGGCGATCAGGCCAAGCCGGCCCCGCCGGTCGCGAAACAGCACCAGATCCTCTCCGAGGAGCTTGATCGCCTTGACCGGATTGGCGTCCAGATCAGCCGTGGCGGCGATGGGGAACCAGTATCGGCGCAGCAACGTGCCCATGGGAGTCCCAGGCCCAACCCGCGTCAATCGCTCGTTCTCTTCGCGGCTCAGCATCGGCGTCCTCCCTTCCGCGCCGCTGACCGGCTCGGCGCCCATAGTCTACTTCCTCTGCCGGCCTTTGACACCGACGGCGGACCCGGGGTACAAAACGATCGCCCAATCGCCCGCGGAGGTGCAAGCACATGGCGAAGAACGGCTTCAAGCTCCTGGATTCGGACATGCATATCGTCGAGCCTCCGGACTTGTGGGAGCGATTCATCGACCCGGCCTTCAGAGCCCGGGCGCCGCGCGGCTGGCCCGGCCCGGAGAATCCCTCGGTCCTGGAGGTTGCCGGCAAGGTGATGCCACGGATCGCCGCCACGCCTCAGGCCCACTACCAGACCATGTACGCGCGCAAGGCGGACCGCTATCGCCATGCGATAGCGCGCAACTACGACCCGGTGTCCCAGCTCGAGGCGATGGACATCGAGGGAATCGACGTGGCGGTCCTCTTCCCGACGCGAGGCCTCTACGCCCTGGCGACCGACGATCTGGAGCCCGACCTCGCGGCCGCCATCGCGCGCGCATACAACGACTGGCTGGCCGACTTCTGCGCCCCCGCCCCCAGCCGCTTGATCGGCGCAGCCATGGTGGCGCCTCATCACGTCGACGCCGCCGTCGCCGAGACCCGCCGCATGGCGGGGCGTGGCTTCAGGGCCATCTTCATGCGCCCGAACGTGGTTCACGGCCGCAACTGGCACGATCCCCACTACGATCCCCTCTGGGCGGAAGCCGAGCGGCTGGGCATGGCCGTCTGCTTTCACGAGGGAGGACTGGTCTATCTGCCCCAGGTCGGCGCGCGCTTCCCCCAGGTGATGCTGCACCACGCCTGTACCCATCCGATGGAGATGATGCAGGCGACTGTAGACATCGTCGGCGGCGGCGTGCTGGCCCGGTTCCCCGGGCTACGCGTGGGCTTTCTGGAGGGCAACTGCTCCTGGGTGCCCTTCCTCCTCTGGCGCCTCGACGAGCACTACGAGTGGCGCCGGGAGTGGGATGCGCCCAACTTCACGATGACCCCGACCGAGTACTTCAAGCGCCAGTGCTACGTTTCGGTCGACTGCGACGAGGAGCCGGCGAAGTATGCGGTCGACTGGCTACGGGAGGGGAACATCGTCTTCTCTACCGACTACCCGCATGCCGACGCCAAATATCCCGAGGCGTCCGAGCGCTTTTTGAAGCTTCCGTTGTCCGATTCGGCCAAGCGCAAGATCATGTGGGACAACTGCGCGCGGCTATACGGGATGGATTTAGGCGCCGGGTAAGGAGCTGAAGTCCATCGCCTCTTGCAAGGCGCCCTTCAGGTCCTTCGGCTCCTCGATCAAGAAGCCCTTGCCGCCGAAAGCCTCCTGCCACCTCCTCGCCCGTCGATCGGCGGGACCGTCACGCTGAACTCAACGCTAGCAGCTGATTCCTGGGTGATTCCTGGGTAAACGAAAGGGGTTAGCGGCTGTGACGTCCGCTAACCCCGGGACGCTGGGAGCCGCGGCGTTACGACTTGAGGACTGTCACTCAGGAGATCGGAAAAGGCTTGCAGATTGTCTCGGGCGCGTTTCGCCTGCTCTTTCATGAGACGCTTGTTGGATCTGTCGCAGGTGGGTCAGGTTGTG
>Ga0209701_10002954_pt1 | contig 11108 bp, 7 predicted proteins | sample CZO8metaG_4_FD_188356 | JGI IMG/M metagenome (GOLD analysis project Ga0209701, IMG submission 188356) | Vadose zone soil microbial communities from the Eel River Critical Zone Observatory, Northern California, USA - CZOApr15con2H3.8 metaG... | ecosystem: Environmental > Terrestrial > Soil >...
ATGAGCCGGATACGAATATTGCCGGAAGCAGTGGCGAACAAGATCGCTGCGGGCGAGGTGGTCGAGCGGCCAGCGTCGGTGGTGAAAGAGCTGCTCGAGAACGCGCTCGATGCCGGCGCGCGTTCGATTCAGATCGAAGCCGAATCCGGCGGCAGGCGCATGATTCGCGTAATAGACGACGGCCACGGCATGATGCACGACGACGCGCTGCTGTCCTTCGAGCGCCACGCCACGAGCAAGCTGCGCACGGCGGACGATTTGCTTTCCATCGCCACGCTGGGGTTTCGCGGCGAGGCGTTGCCGTCGCTCGCGGCGGTGGCGCGGCTGCTGCTCGAGACGCGCGCGGAGGGGGATGCCGAAGGCACGCGCATTGAATTTGCAGGAGGCAAACTCGTCGGCGTGAAACCCGCCGGCTTGCCGGTGGGGACGGCGGTCAGCGTTGCGGACCTTTTTTATTGCGTGCCGGCGCGGCGGAAATTTCTCAAGTCCGATACCACCGAGCTGGGGCACATCGCTTCGCTGGTGACGCATTACGCTCTGGCGAACCCGGGAAAACAGTTTGTGTTGAAGACGCCGACTCAGGAAATCATCAACGTCGCGAAGGTGGATGATCTTGCGTCGCGCGTGTACCAGCTTTTCGGACGGCAGGCGCTCGATGAACTGCTGGAAATCCCTGCGGCCAGCGCGCCGGTGCGCGCGGCGATCACCGAGCCGGAACTGGAAGCCGATGAGCGCGCGGCGACGATTACCGTGACGGGGTTTGCGTCGCGTCCCGAGGTGCAGCGCGCCAACCGCAACGGCGTTTACATCTTCGTGAACCGCAGGCTGGTGCGCGACCGCCTGCTGCTCCACGCCATTCACGAAGCTTACCGCAACATCATGCCGCCGCATGTGTTTCCGGCGGTGCTGCTGTTCCTGGAGATTCCTTACCAGGAGGTGGACGTCAACGTTCATCCGGCGAAAATCGAGGTGCGCTTCCGCCACCCGCAGTTTGTGCACGATTTCACGCGCGACGCCATCCGGCAAGCGCTCATGCGCGCGCGGCCCATTCCAAATTTTCCGGGCGCGCCGGCGGCTGCGCCTGTTCAACCGCTCGGCGGGCAGGCGGTGAGCGGCGCCGCCGAGGCCGCCGCTGCGGCCGCAGGAGTCGCAGGGTTGCCGCGCGCCGTCATTCCAGGCCCGGCACCATCCGCGATGCCGCTGGCGGGATTCGGCGCGGGTCCCGCCGAGGGATTTCAGTTGACGGAGATGCCCCTGCAGCCGGAAGCGCAACGATTCGCGTTCGAACAAGCCGCGGCAATCGGCGGCACGCTGGAAATTCCAGGTGATTGCGGCGCGAGCGTCGCACCTACGGCGACCAGCGGCGCCGGCTCGCTCCCAGGTCCCGATGGCATCGCCGACTTGAAACCGCTGGGACAGGTCAGCTCGAGCTTCATTGTGGCGGTAAATGGGCAGGGGTTGTGGATCGTGGACCAGCACGTGGCGCACGAGCGCGTTTTGTTTGAGCAGCATTTGGCAAAGCGGCGCGCGGGAGAAGTGCAAGGGCAGCGGCTGCTGGTGCCGCAGGTGATGGAACTCGGGCCGCGCCAAGTGGTGATTTTCGAGCGCATCGCGGAAGAGCTGCGCGAAAACGGATTTGAGGTGGAGCCGATGGGCCCGCGAAGCGTGGCCATCCAGGCGGCGCCCGCGGGGATTTCGAGCGCCGACGCGGAGAAGCTGCTGCTGGAAATTCTGGACGGCATCGAGCGGGAGTCCGCGGCGATTTCTATTGAAACGCTGCAAGCGAAAATTGCCGCGTCCACGGCGTGTCACGCGGCGATCAAAGTCAATATGCCGCTCGATCAGGCCAAGATGGAATGGCTATTGGGAGAACTGGCGCGCACCGATTGCCCGATGAGCTGCCCGCACGGAAGGCCGGTGGTGCTGCGCTATTCGGTGCGCGAAATCGAAAAAGCTTTCAAGAGAATCTGAACGGCGATCTCCGGAGGAATGGCGATTCATGTCTGAACAAAATGCACCGCGCACGGCCGTCGTGTTCGGCGTTGCCAACAAACGCAGCATCGCCTGGGCGATTGCGCAGCAGTTGCACGCCGCGGGATGGCAGCTCGCGATCACCTATCAGAACGAACGGCTGGCCGAGGAGGCCAGGGACATGATCCTCGGCCTGCCGGGGGCGGAAGCGTTTCAATGCGACGTCTCCCGTGACGAAGAAATCGCGCAATTGTTCGAAACGCTGAAGACGCGCTACGGAACGCTGCATGCGCTGGTGCACAGCGTTGCCTTCGCTCCCGCCGAAGAGCTGAAATGCGATTTCTTGAACACGACGCGCGAGGGATTCCGCATCGCGCACGACGTGAGCGTCTATTCGCTGATCGCGCTGGCACGCGCCGCGGCGCCGCTGATGACCGCGGGCGGAAGCATCCTCACCATGACGTATTACGGCTCGACGAAGGTCGTGCCGCACTACAACGTGATGGGCGTTGCCAAAGCGGCGCTCGAAGCGGCGGTCCGCTACCTGGCGAGCGAGCTCGGCGCGCGGAATATCCGCGTCAACGCGATTTCCGCCGGGCCGATCAAGACGCTCGCCGCGCGAGGCATCGGCGGGTTCGGCGACATGCTGAAAGCGCATGCCGAGCGCGCTCCGATGAAGCGCAACGTGGACGTCAACGAGGTGGGCGCGACGGCGGCGTTTCTGGCTTCGGACGCGGCCGCGGCAATCACCGGCGAAGTGCTTTACGTGGACTGCGGCTACAACATCATGGGTTTTTGAAACGTCCGCGGAAGCCGATGCGCACACCATTTTCTCCCGCATGAAAAAACTGACGATTGCAATTGACGGCCCAGTCGGCTCGGGAAAAAGCAGCGTCGCGCGCCGCGTGGCCGAGCTGCTGGGCTACGCGTATCTCGACAGCGGCGCGATGTACCGAGCGCTGGCTTGGAAGGCGCTGGAACGCGGCGTGCCGCTCGAGTCCGAGCAGGAACTGGAGGCGCTGGCGCGAGCCACGCGGATTGATCTGGAAACGGTGAGCGCGGCGGGACAGCCCGCATCCTCGAAGATGCGCGTGCGCGTGGACGGCGTCGACGTGACGGAGAAAATCCGCACGGCCGCGGCTTCGCAGGCCGCCTCGAAGGTGGCGGCGATTTCCGGCGTGCGGCGAGTGCTCGTTGCCGAACAGCAGCGCGCGGGGCGCGAGGGCGGGGTGGTGATGGAGGGCCGCGATATCGGCACGGTCGTTTTCCCGAACGCGGACCTGAAGATCTTTCTCGACGCTTCCGTGGACGTCCGCGCGGAGCGGCGATGGCGCGAACATCAGGAGCGGGGCGATGCGCTGCCGCTCGAAGAAGTCGCTGCGGAAGTCCGCGAACGCGACCGACGCGACCGCGAGCGAAAAGTATCTCCGCTGGTGCGCGCTGCGGATGCCGTTCTGGTGGACAACACGGCGATGGGCGTCGAGGAGACGGCGCGCCTCATTGTCCTGCTTGCGCGCGAGAAAGAAGCGGAAAATTCCCGGCGAGGCGGCTCAACATCCGTCACAAGATCTTAGGATTCGCGATTCCTGGCGCGTGCCGGCTCAGGATTGCCAGCCCAGAAGATGTTTAGGCGGGGCTGGACATGGAAGCGAGGAACTCCGCGTTGGTCTTCGTTTTGGAGAGGCGGCCGCAGAGCAACTCCATGGCTTCGACCGGGGAAAGCGGGTTGAGCACTTTGCGCAGCACCCAGACGCGGTTGAGTTCATCCGCGGGCATGAGCAACTCTTCTTTGCGCGTGCCGGAACGGTTGATGTCAATGGCCGGGAAGATGCGCTTGTCCACCAAGCGCCGATCGAGATTGATTTCCATGTTGCCGGTGCCCTTGAACTCTTCGAAGATGACGTCGTCCATGCGGCTGCCGGTGTCAATCAGGGCCGTGGCGATGATGGTGAGCGAGCCGCCTTCCTCCACATTGCGCGCGGCGGCAAAAAAGCGCCGCGGGCGCTGCAGCGCGTTGGCGTCAATACCGCCGGAGAGAACTTTGCCCGAAGGCGGCGTGACGGCGTTGTAAGCGCGCGCCAGACGCGTGACGGAGTCGAGCAGGATGACGACATCACGCTTGTGTTCGACCAGGCGCTTGGCCTTCTCCAGAACCATTTCGGCGACCTGGATGTGCCGCTGCGGCGGCTCGTCGAAGGTCGAGCTGATGACTTCGCCCTTCACGGTGCGCTGCATGTCGGTGACTTCTTCGGGCCGCTCGTCAATCAGGAGGACAATCAGCGCGACTTCCTGATGGTTGGTGGTGATGGAATTGGCGATGGACTGCAGCATCATGGTTTTGCCGGTGCGCGGCGGAGCAACGATCAAGCCGCGCTGGCCTTTGCCAACCGGGCAAAGCAAGTCGAGGACCCGCCCGGTGAGATTCTCTTTCGTGGACTCCATCTTCAAGCGGCCCGCGGGATAGAGCGGGGTCAGATTGTCGAAGAAGATTTTGTTCCGCGCCACTTCCGGGTCTTCAAAGTTGACGGCTTCGACCTTGATCAATGCGAAGTAACGCTCGCCGTCCTTGGGCGGGCGCACCTGGCCGGAGACCGTGTCGCCGGTGCGCAAGTCGAACTTGCGGATCTGCGACGGGGAAACGTAGATGTCGTCCGGGCCGGGCAGATAGTTGTATTCGGGCGCGCGGAGAAAGCCGAAGCCGTCCGGCAGGCATTCCAGCACGCCTTCGGAGAAGATCAAGCCGTTCTTCTCCGTTTGCCCGCGCAGGATCTGGAAGATCAGCTCCTGCTTGCGCATGCCGCTCGCGCCGGGGATGTTCAATTCCTTGGCGATTTTCGCCAAGTCGGTGATGTTCTTATCTTTCAGTTCTGCAAGACTGACGCTCATGTTTTTTCCTTGATTGTGGCCTGAGTGTTCAGGCGGGGGATGTGGATACGCTCAATCCAGGCAGGCTGTGGGCACAACCGGTTCGAGCGGGCAAACAGCAAAATCGGGTCAACGCACTGATCCCGCCAGCCGCTTTCACTTCGAGTGTTCGCAAGGAGTTCGGCGAGGCCGGCGGGAAATCATCCTCAGTTGGTCAATCCCTTGTCTTTCTCTACTTCCGAAGAATACTTGGTGGCAACCTCCGGCACGGGAGCCAGCGCGGTTGGTTGCAAAGGGCTTTCGAGCGCAATCTTCAGCACGTCATCCATGGTTTCCACGAACAGGATGGCCAGATCCGCTTGCACCTCGGCGGGAATTTCCGCGAGATCCTTTTCATTATCTTTCGGCAGGATCACCGTGCGCAACCCCATGCGGTGCGCGGCCAGCAGCTTTTCCTTGACGCCGCCGATCGGGAGAACCTTGCCGCGGAGGGTGATTTCGCCGGTCATGGCCACGTCGCAGCGCACCGGCGTGCGCGTCAGGGTGCTGGCAATGGAAGTCGCAATGGTAATGCCGGCCGAGGGCCCGTCTTTCGGGATCGCGCCTTCCGGGACATGCACGTGAATGTCGAGGTGGCGGTAAAAATCTTTCGGCAGGCCGAAATTCGGCGTGCGCGACCGGATGTAGCTCATGGCCGCCTGCGCGGATTCCTGCATGACGTCGCCGAGCTTCCCGGTCAGCGTCAGGCGCCCTTTCCCCTCCATCAAAGTGGCTTCGGTGGCGAGGACTTGCCCGCCGACCTCGGTCCAGGCGAGGCCGGTGGCCAGGCCGATCTCATTTTTCTTTTCGAGCCAGATTTCGCGGTACTTGATGACCCCAAGGAACTCGTTCGCGTTGGCCGGAGAGATCTCCAGCTTGATTCCTTTGCCTTCCTTGACCACCCGGCGCGCGAGTTTGCGGCAGATGTTGGAGATTTCGCGCTCCAAGCTGCGCACGCCGGCCTCATGCGTGTAGTGCCGGATGATATGGCGCATGGCGTCGTCGGTAAACGTCAGGTTGCTTTCGGCGATGCCGGTGGCCTCAAAAGCTTTGCGCACCAGGAAGCGCTTGGCGATCTGCAGCTTTTCGATCTCGGTATATCCCGGGATGCGCAGGATTTCCATGCGGTCCTGCAGAGGCTGCGGGATGGTGTGCAGCACGTTGGCCGTGCACACAAACATGACCTTCGAGAGATCGTATTCCACGTCGAGATAATGGTCGGTGAAGGAGCGGTTCAGCTCCGGGTCGAGCACTTCCATCAGCGCCGCGGAAGGGTCGCCGCGGAAGTCCATGGACATTTTGTCCACTTCGTCCAGCACGAAAATGGGATTCACCGTGCCGGCCTTTTTCATCATCTGGATAATCTGGCCGGGAAGCGCTCCGATATACGTGCGGCGGTGGCCGCGGATTTCCGCTTCATCGCGCACGCCGCCGAGCGAAACGCGCACAAATTTCCGGCCGGTGGCGCGGCCGATGGACATCGCCAGCGAGGTTTTGCCCACTCCCGGAGGGCCGACAAAGCACAGGATCGAGCCCTTCGGATTCTTCACCAACTGGCGGACCGCCAGGTATTCGAGGATGCGTTCCTTGATTTTCTCGAGGCCATAGTGATCTTCCTCGAGAATCTTTTCGGCCAGCGCGATGTCGCGAATCTCTTTGGATTTTTTCTTCCACGGCACGGCCAGGAGCCAGTCGAGATAATTCCGGCTGACGGTGGACTCCGCCGACATGGGCGGCATCATCTCGAGCCGCTTCAATTCCTGAATGGCCTTCTCGTGGACTTCTTTGGACATTCCGGCGGAATCAATCTTCTTCTTCAGCTCGTCAATTTCGTTCTTTTCGCCCCGGCCGAGTTCTTTCTGGATGGCCTTCATCTTTTCGTTGAGGTAGTACTCTTTTTGCGCCCGTTCCATCTGCCGCTTGACGCGCGTGTTGATGTTGCGGTCCACATTGAGCTTTTCCAGTTCGACCTCGAGGATCTCCGCCACGCGGTTGAGCCGCTCCAGGGGGTCGAACATTTCGAGCAATTCCTGCTTTTCTTCGACCGGGATTTGAAGATTGGCGGCGATCGTGTCCGAAAGTTTGCCGGGATCGTCCACGCGGGCGGCGGCGATCATCGTGTCGTAGTTCAGGCTTTGGGAGAGCTTGACGTATTGCTCATAAAGACCGGTAACTTTCGCGACGCTCTGCTCGACCTGGGGCGTCGCTTCGACACGGGAAGGCAGAAGGCGCAGCGTCGCGCGGAGAAAGCCTTCCTCATTGCCGACCTGGACGATTTTCGCCCGTTCGGTCCCTTCGACGAGCACCTTGATGTTTCCGTCGGGATGTTTCACGCTCTGGACGATGTTGGCCAGTGTCCCAACGGTGTAAATCTCTTCCGGCTTGGGGTCGTCCACCGAAGCGTCGTGCTGGGTGGCCAGGAAGATGCGCTTTTCGCCGGCCAGCGCCTCTTCCAGGGCGCGCACCGAGGCTTCGCGGCCGACGATGAACGGAACCATCTGCTGCGGGAATATGACCATCTCCCGCACCGGCATCATGGGTACGCGTTTGAGCTCCATTTTTTCCCGGTTGAACATGGTCACCCTGAAAATCCTCCGGGTCCCCGGGCCGGGCTAGCCGGCCTTTTCGAGCAAGGACCAATTAATCTCCCGGCCGTGAACCATTTCGGCGTTGACAACGAAATCGCGCACCTTGCGCTGCGCGGGGAGGTGGTACATCAACTCCAGCATCAAATCTTCCAGGATCATGCGCAGCCCGCGCGCGCCGACCTTGCGCTGCATCGCCAGATCAGCGACGGTTTCCAGGGCTTCGTCGGTGAAGCGCAGCCGGACATTCTCCATCTCAAACAGCCGCTGGTACTGGCGGATGAGCGCGTTCTTGGGTTCGGTCAGGATGCGCATCAGCGCGCCCTTGTCCAGGTCGTTCATCACGCCCACAACCGGCAGGCGCCCCACGAATTCGGGAATCAGCCCGTAGCGGATCAGGTCGGTGGGCTGGACCTGCTCGAGAATCTCGACGTTGCGGCGGTTCGCGGTGGCCGGCTGGACGTCGGTGTGGAAGCCGAGCGACCGCTGGCCGGCGCGGCGCTCGATAATTTTTTCCAGCCCCACAAAGGCACCCCCGCAGATGAACAAGATGTTGGTCGTGTCCACCGGAGTGAATTCCTGATGGGGATGCTTGCGCCCGCCCTGCGGCGGAACATTGGCGACTGTGCCTTCCAGAATCTTCAGCAAAGCCTGCTGGACGCCTTCCCCGGAGACATCGCGCGTAATCGAAGGGTTTTCGTCCTTCTTCGAGATCTTGTCGATCTCATCTATATAGATGATGCCTTGCTGGGCTTTGGTTACATCTCCGTCGGCCGCCTGGAGCAGCTTGAGGATGATATTTTCGACGTCCTCTCCGACGTAGCCTGCCTCGGTCAGCGTGGTGGCGTCTACAATGGCGAACGGCACATCGAGCATTCGCGAGAGGGTCTGCGCCAATAATGTCTTGCCCGTGCCGGTCGGCCCGATCAGCAAAATATTCGATTTTGTCAGCTCGACATCGCCGGGCTGGCGGTTCAAGAAAATCCGCTTGTAGTGGTTATACACGGCGACGGCGAGTTTTTTCTTCGTGCGGTCCTGCCCGATGACGTAGCCATCGAGAAAGCCTTTGATTTCGGGCGGACGCGGCAGCCGGCGGTTGGACGGCGACGCCTGCTCGCGCTTTTCATCTTCCAGAATGGTCTGGCAGACACCCACGCATTCGTTGCAGATGTAGGCGCGCGGGTAGTCGGACGGGGAACTAATCAGCTTCTCCACCTGCTCCTGGGTCTTATGGCAGAAGGAGCAGCGTAGCGGCTCGTCCGTGCTGAATTTTCTCACGGGCTTGCTGGCCTCGCGCGGCCTCCCGTACCGGGAAGCCGGTCTACTTCTATTCTAGGGCTGATTTCCGCGAAGTAAAACCATACTTTCGGGCCGCTGCTAACTTTTTGGTACAGGGAAACCGCCCTTAGCGGTGCTTGTAAATGATTTCGTCAATCAAGCCATAGTCTTTGGCTTGCTGCGCCGACATGATGAAATCGCGCTCGACATCTTTTTCGAGTTTATCGAGCGGGTGGCCGCTGTGCTCGGAGAGCAGCTTGTTGATCACCGAACGCATCCGCAGAATCTCTTTCGCATGGATGTCAATGTCGGAGGCCTGACCGGACAAACCCGAAAGCCACGGCTGATGGATCAGGATGCGTGAATTGGGCAGCGCAAAACGCTTCTTGGGCGCGCCGGCCGTCAACAGCAACGCGGCGATGGAGGCGGCCTGTCCGATGCAGGTGGTGACCACGTCGGGTTTCACGAATTGCATGGTGTCGTAGATGGCCATTCCCGCGGTAATCGAGCCGCCGGGAGAATTGATGTAGAGCTGGATGTCCTTCTCCGGATCTTCGGCCTGCAGAAACAGCATCTGCGCGGTGGAGAGGTTGGCCACATGATCGTCAATCGGAGTCCCGATAAAGATGATGTGCTCTTTGAGCAAGCGCGAATAAATGTCGTAGGCGCGCTCGCCACGGTTGGTCTGTTCCACCACCATGGGGATGAGCGTTGTGCCGCGCGGGCTCGAATCGTCGGAATATTTCATCGGAGAAATTTAGAACGCTCTGAGGAGCCAGGTACGCCTTCCTCTATTTTCCAGCAGATGCTGCGCGGACCCGGGAATTCTGGTAGAGCCACTCGAGAGTCTTATCACTCCGGAGCTTCGATTTCATCCTATCGAGCGATCCCTGCTTTGTCAAGCGAGCGCGAAGGGTTGCCGCGGATTCGCCACTGTGCTCGGCAAGGCGCACCATCTCGCGCTGCAGCTCTTCCTCGCTCACCTCAATGTTTTCCGCCGAAGCAATGCGGTCGAGCAGCAGTTCGGCCTTCACGTCTTCGACGGCGCGGTCGCGCTGGCGCCGCCGCAGCGCCACCCAGTCCACGTTCACGGCGCGCGGGTCAACGCCCTGCGCGGCCAGGGACCGTACGGCCCGCTCCAAGCGGACATCCATCTGGCTTTCGGCAAGCACCTCGGGGACCGGAAAGTCGTGCGCGGCCACGAGCTTCTCCAGAATCTTGTTGCGCGCCGATTCCTTCTGGCGCTGTTCGCGAGCGGCTTCCAGACTCTTGCGGATGCGCTCGCGCAAATCCTCGAGTGTCGCCGCCTCGCTTACGTCTTTCGCGAACTCATCGTTCAACTCCGGAAGCTTCTTCGTTTTGATGCCGAGGACTTCGACGGAGTAATGAAAGGTTTTCCCAGCGAGCTTCGCGTCGGGGAAGTCGGCGGGATATACGACATCGAATTTCTTGTGCTCCCCGGCGCTTGCGCCGCGAAGATTCTGATTAAACGCGTCAATGGTCTCTTCCGCGCCGATGTGGCAGAGGACATTGTCCGCCTGCAACGGGTCGCCGCCGCCCGCCGGCGTACCCAGCAGCTTGAGCTGCGCGTAGTCGCCATTTTCGATGGCGCGGCCTTCCACGGGAACAAACGACGCGGCGCGCTCGCGCATCTCTTCGAGGGCCTTGTCCACGTCGGCGCCAGAGAGATCCAGCGGCTCGATCTCGACTTCAAGATTCTTGTATTCGCCAAGCTGAAAATCGGGCAGCACCTCGAAGGTGGCGCGAAATTTCAGAGGCCCGGTCTCGGAAAAATCAATTTTTTCCACCTGCGGCTGCGAAACCGGCCTCAGATTCTTTTCCGTGACGGCTTTTTCGAGGTGCTCGGGCACGAGCGACTGCAAGACTTCGCTCTTGATGTCCCCGGCATAGCGCCGCCGGATCAGCGTAACGGGCGCTTTCCCGGGGCGGAACCCCGGGACTCGCGCGATGCGCGCGAATTCTTTGGCGACGCGCTCGAGCGCCTTCTGGACTTCTTCGGCGGGGATCTCCAGATCCAATTCCCGCCGGCAGGTCGTTTCGCTCATCTGCATTTCACTATAGGGTAGCGACTGTGCGGCGTCAACCGAGCGTGCACGGGTTTATTCCGCCGCCGCTGCCGCTTGCGTCAGGTCGGCGTGCAGAAGCCGGTGAAAGAGATGCTCACCGGCTTCGCGGCGTACGGAAAGCCTTCCCGCGCCGTAGGCGCGAGAGTGGAGACCGCGTTGCACCGCTTCGCAGATGGCGACGTCTTCGGCCTGCACTTTTTCACTCACGGCAATGCTTTCGCGGTGATGCGCGTGTTCCGCAGCGCGCATTTCTTTGAAGTAAAAATCAAATACTACAGCACAA